>Ga0208872_1000421_pt1 | contig 32776 bp, 33 predicted proteins | sample CryBogCBH12Aug08_FD_185508 | JGI IMG/M metagenome (GOLD analysis project Ga0208872, IMG submission 185508) | Freshwater microbial communities from Crystal Bog, Wisconsin, USA - CBH12Aug08 (SPAdes) | ecosystem: Environmental > Aquatic > Freshwater > Lake | place: Crystal Bog, Wisconsin, USA...
TGATCTCTGGTGCATTCGTGGGAGTATCAAGGTTGAACTTATGTGTTATGTACTCAAAGTTTTTTGTTTTAAGAAAAATAGAGACGTGCTTTGCCACCAAATCAAAATGACGAATTTTCGCACAGGCATCTTCAATATGTTTTGAGAGTTGAGAAAAAAGAAAGATAGAATCATTACTAGCTGGATGAAATGAACGAGTCTTCTGAACAGAGTCGTAACTAGTTTTCGGATTTGGGTCAATTGGCATCACAGATACACCATTCAACTCCAGCCAAATAGCTTCATGAGGTTTTGAGAGATTGTCATTGATCCACTCGCGACTTTTACTTGCGAAATCTTGTGCGGTGTTGATGCCCTTCTTTTTAAGAAAAATAGTTGTCTGTGGACCTATGCCCCAAATTTTTCCAATAGGTGTTTCGCCTAGGAATTTTTCAGGTGAATTTTTGCTGGCGGTCTGTTCGGCGATTTTTTTGACGTTTTTTTCAGCGTTTTTCTCGGCGATGCCGATCACTGTGAAGCCGTTTGGTTTTTTCCACTTCGATGCGACTTTAGCTAGGACTTTTGTTGGAGCCACGCCGACAGAGATAGATAAGCCTAGTTCCTCTGTGATTTCTTTTTGAATTCTTTGAGCAATTTCAATGTATGACATTTTAAGTGGACGATCAAGTCCGGTAAGATCAGCGAAACATTCATCGATACTGTATTCCTCAACATCATCTGCATACCGCCTGACAATATTAAACATCATCTCCGAATAATGCGCGTAACTCGCATAGTCGCCCGGCATGATGATCACCTGTGGAAATTCCTTTTTTAATTTGAAAATTGGCATGCCTCGAGTGATACCGAGAGCCTTGGCTTCATAAGAAAGTGCTGAAACAATACCGCGTTCTTCGCCAGTCACGACAGGTAATCCTTTTAGCTTTGGGTTCTTAGCAACTTCGACAGCAACAAAGAAAGCGTCTCCGTCCATATGTAGAATTACTTTTTGTTTTGTGTGTAAAGACTCGGCGGGCATACCTATATTATAGGTGAACTATGGTTCACTTGGAAGCGGTGCGTTCCATTTTGGAACATACTAACCTGTAAATATTCTTTACAAGTTGAATTACTGCTCCTCCCCAAACTTTTCATCTTCAACATCAGCAACGGCATCGGCTTTGGTATGATGAACTCTTGCATCAATATGATTTGCAGGAGCGTAAACTGTATAGAGTTTGAGAGGTATAGTGCCGGTATTAATAAAATTATGTTCTAGACCAGCTGGGACCAATACAACATCTCCATCTTTAACAATAAATTCCTGACCATCGATGACTGACTTGCCTTCACCGGCTTCAAAACGGAAGAACTGATCTACGTGATGGACCTCGGCACCAATCTCTTCTCCAGGTAAAATAGACATGAGCACCAACTGACTATGTGGAGCAGTATAAAGCACTCGACGAAAGTCTGTGTTTTCTAATGTGAGTTTCTCTATGTTTGAGTGATATGGTTTCATGAGGTAAGTATATCAGTAAATAAATTATTTCGTCACACAACCATCATAAGTTGTCGTACCATTTTCAGTCACAAAAGCGTTGTTGCCTTTATTCCAAAAGATCAATGTCTCGCCTGTACCAAATTTGTCAGTACCATTACTATATCTGGCGCCGTCAGCTGAGATAGTCTGTGGCATGGTGATCCTGCGACCACTCGAGAATGTTAAGCTCACTCGGTCTTTATAAAATACGCTCGAGATGAACGAATCCGCTGGCTGACTGCAACGAAATACCGCCGCATTCACCACCCCAACGAGAGGTGCGTCTGTACCCTGTCGAGCCGGCGACACCCAGTATCTACCAACACAAAATCCAACATACCAAACCGCGACGAAAAGAATGATTGCGGTGAGCTGTGAGTACCAGGTGACGCGAGTGAAGGAGATGGACATGTAGTAAGTATAGCAGGAAAATTATTCTTGATCAGTAATAACTACTTTACTACCAAAAATGAGATCATTAATGTACACAGGGTCAACAACAGGAATATTGTCCGCCATTATGACTTCATCTTCCCCGCCATGTTCTTTAGCAATTACTTCTAACTTATTTATAAATTCTTTTAGAGTCATAAATTTTATAAAATTAACCAGATTAATAATTATCTGATCGTTGATCAAATTAAAACCAATGTCAATGTAGGGAAAATTTATAGCATTCTACTCTTAAAATATTCCCTTAATGCAGGATCAACTATGTACACATAAGTTCCCACTATTCCTCTAGTTAATAAAGTTTTATAGATATTAATAATATATCTTTCAAGTTCTTTTGGATCATTAACTGAGCGTTTACCATTTATGTCTTTATATTTTTCCTTATCGACAACCAACTTCTTGCTTATTTTATCATAAGATAATTCAGGACCAATAATTACTCCGGTATAATTTAGATCATAACCTTGAATCGTATGGATACAACCTACTTCATTTAATGCATTTGGTGAATTTACCCAATCACTATTTGTGCTGTTCCAAACGAGTCTTAATCCATTGATTTCAATATCATAAGAATCACTTCCATCCTGAGTTTTCCATTCCCAAGCATACCCTGCCACTACCCTACATAATCTATATTGTTCATCCTTCTTTTTAATTCCAGATATCATTTCTTCTATGTCATCAAATATCCTGAAATCATATTTTTCAAACTTGTTTTGAGCTAAAGCTTTTAAACTCAAGACATCATCGATAAATTGAATATATTCTTCACCACCCAATACTCTCTTTTGTGATGTTAAATAAAATGGTCTTGCCTTAATATCCTCAAAAGCACTAGGTTTAATATCTGAAGGTTTGACACTTTGGTTTTTATCATAAAAAAATATCTGATAGCGTGAAGACTTCATAATCCAATCTAGTTCATTTCCTGTTTTATCTAGACCCAGACTACTATTTGCATCATCAAAAGATTTGAAGTTTGTTATATTTATTCTTTGCCTTAGACGGTGTGACTCATCAACAACAAGTACGTCATAGTTACCACCAACAACGTCAGTAGGACCAATAACCATATCAGCTTTTAATCCTGGAACTTTTCTAAATACTTTTTGTAAAGAACTTCGAAGTGAAGTCATTGGAACAACTAGTCCAACCTTTAGATTTGATAATCCTTCAATTTCTTTAAATCTCTTAATGAGATGCGTAGCGAGAATAGTCTTACCTGTACCAGGTCCACCGTTTACAATATATGTACCTGATTGGCTGGATTTTATATGCTTTAAAATTTCCTCACCAACATTATTTTGGTCTTCAGTTAGTGCTTTATATGGTGAAAATTTAAATAAATTTGTATTTCTTATATCAACAAGCTCATTTTTAACTAAAGACATTTCTTTTAATTCATCCCACAATAAATCAAACTTTGCTCTATACTTTTCCTTATCAAAATAATTATGATCAACAAGCCCACTCGCCTTGTTTTGTAAAACAAATTTTCCATCTGCAATCATATACTGAATTAATAATGATTCTACGTCTAAAGCCGCTGATTTATTGAATTCATCATCAGTAATCAAATGAATTGTATCAAGCCTTCGTCTATCTGCAGATTCATAATGCTGCCTACTTCGATTAAAGACATTAACAGCTTCACCTATATATATTTCTTTTGTATTTTGAATTAAATAAACTGATGGCCAATTCACACCAAAATGATAACGCTTAATTTCATCAAATCCTGATCTACTAAATTCAAATGTCTTAATCTTGCCTTTCATTATTTTAATTTATCGTATTTCGTATGCTTTCCCTTAGCCTTCTCAACAGGATACTTGGCTTCATTCTTTTTGATCTTATTTTCAAGGGCCTTCATTACATCAATGTCTAAGTCGCTTCCCATTAATAGAATCCAGTAAAGCGTATCCGCAAGTTCGTCTGCAATATCAGCTTTATTTGTCTTGAGATATTCTTCAATCTCTTTTGGATTTTTCCATTGAAAATGTTCCATGACCTCAGCTGCCTCAAGTACGAGTGAAAGGGCCAAATCTTTTGGATTATGAAATTGTTTCCAATCCCGAGCGTCTCTAAAAGCAATGATGCGCTTGGTTATTTCTGAGATATCTGACATGAACACATTCTACGCTTTTTAATGAGAAAGTGAACTCCCTGTACACCACCCCTCCTATGTGTTACAGTTCGTCCCTATGACATTCTCACGAAAACCACGCCCAACGAGCCGTACAACTGGCCAAGGGTCACGCGCTCCATTCAAAAAATCAGCTCCCGCTGGAGCCAATAGAACCAAAACACCTATCCGCTCAACCAGCGTCCCTGGTATGTCTATTGCCAAACTTTCAAAGTTGGTACCTACGAGCGCATCAAAACCCTTTACAAAGTCCATTCACCACCACACCAAACCAACCCACGGACCCTCACCCATCCCAAAGAAGGCGCCAGGTGAATTCCCTATGCGCATCAACAAATATTTAGGTTGGAAAGGTTACAGTACTCGTCGCGGTGCGGATGACCTCATCTTGAAACACATGGTGACGATCAATGGACGCTTTGCAACTCTTGGCGACCAAGTCACAGAAACTGATACTGTCGAAGTTCGAAACACAAGAAAACCAGAATCATTTTCATATTACGCATACAATAAACCACGCGGTGTGAGTACCGACCCAACACGCAAAGGTACATTGGATATCAGCCAGTCCATCCCTCTCAACGGTGTCTTTCCTGTTGGAGGTCTCGACGTGAACGCAGAAGGTCTAGTCATCCTCACCAACGACCGTCGCATCACTGACCGTCTCCTCAACCCTGCACATGAACACATGAAGGAATACATCATCCAGACCATCGGACCACTCCGTTCAAACTTCAAAGAGAAAATGGAGTCTGGTGTCGTCATCGGAGATTCAAAACCTCTTCACTATAGCGTCAAAATCTTAGCTGATAACCTATTCACAGTCCGTCTTACCGACAGCGGTAGTCACCTTCGTCAGATGTGCTCAATGTTCTTCGCTGAGATCGAGAGCATGAAGCGCACAGCGATCATGAACATAACTCTAGGAAAACTCACCCCAAATGCATTCCGTAAAATTGAAGGCGAGGAACTTACAGGTTTTTTGAGGGCGCTTGGGTTGTAATATTGGACTTGTTCCATTTTGGAACAAGTTGACTATTTTGTTACATCAACTATACTTAGTTTATTAGTGCCTTCGGGCTCCGAGATTCCCCCACATTTGTGGGGGTTTCGTTTTTATTTCAGATGCTTATTAAGGCCCTCTAATATTAAGCCGAATTGATCTTCATCAACTTTCCAAACCTTCCTCAAAAGACGTTTCGTACTAATTGTCCTTATTTGTGTTAAGCATACCCAAGATTCTTCTAAACCATGAACGATCTTCTTATGAAAAGAATCATCGTATGATTTTCCGGTTAAAGGTAACACCCACAACATGTGAGTATTGAACTTTTTAATAATTAATATCGGCCTCTCAAAATCATCTCCTTTGCCATCAGCTTCAACTCCAATATTTAAGCCTAGTGTGGCCCACCATATTTCTCTTTCACGGAAAAATAGATCCGTACTGACACTTGTTTCATCAACTTTTTTCTTTATCTCATTCCACACATCAAAATCTTTTAACATAATAGATATATTATTTAATTTTAATAATTCTCAATCAAAAATATCCGGAACATTCCAGACATCTTTATAGTTCGCTCCAATTGTTACAACTAGAGTATAGGCAGTTGCAGAAATTATACTACATTTAGCAGTTATCTGGAATTTCCGGACAACTGAATTTTATCCCTATTTCCCCATCTCCAAGGTCTGATCAATCTTTATCTGAGCCACGAACTCTGGTACGTGAGAAACGAGAATTAGTGCTCCTTCATAAGCATCGAGTGCCTTAGCTATCACTGGAATATGACGAAAGTTAATATGGTTAGTCGGTTCATCCATGATGAGTAAACCTGGGCGTAGCAAAACTAGACGAGCAAAAGCGACCAAACCTTTTTGACCTTCAGAAAGAGAACCGATGCGAGTATGAACCATATCACCAGTTATGAGGAACGCTGCGGCAGTAGCTCGTAGTTCAGTCTCAATAAAACGCCCATCAACAGAGCGAATAACTTTTTCGAGTGATTGATAGACCGTGTCATTGAAATCCATCATTGAAAAATCTTGACGGTAGTAACCAACACGAACGCCATCCATAATCTTAATACCTTCAACCGGAGTTTCGGGATTTGTTGCTGAATATATTTTCTCAATCAAAGTAGATTTACCAATACCGTTTGGACCAGTGATCAAGAGATGATTTTTACGACGCAAAGCGATCTTCGCAATGCGCTTGACTGGCTTATGTGTTTTTAAATCCAAATAGGAATATTTATTAATTGAAATAATATCACCAACGAGGTCTTGCTGACATGGAATATAAAATTGCTTTATAGTCTTATCTTCTCTGCGGACATCAACGATCTCTTCTTCGAGCTCTTCAGCTTTTTCACGCATACGTTTTGCTACGAGACGCATCTGACCACCTTTATTGGCGAAAACGTTAGCCTGGTCTTTATTTGCTTGAATCTGTTTTTCCAACTGTGCGTTTTTCATATTCTCCTTTTCAATACGCGCAGTGATCTGATCTATCACATCTTTATAGTTACCTACATATTGTTCAATTTTCTTTGTATGAACATCCAGATACAAGACTCCATGTGTAAAAGCATTCAAAAATTCAGCGTCATGGGAAATGACCAGACATGTTTTTTTATAATTAATCAAAAACTGTGTGAGATGTTCTATGCCAGCTTTGTCGAGGTTATTTGTTGGTTCATCTAAGAGGAGAATGTCTGGATCTTGAATAAGAGCAGATGCCAGAAGAAGGCGCGCCTGTTGACCGCCGGAAAAAGTTTTTACGAGACGATCTTTTACATCTACAAGGATGTGACCACTTTTATCTTTTGTTGAGCTTTTTTCTTTATTTTTATCTGAGGATGAACTGGACTTATGAACATTCAAATTTACTACCTCCAATATTGCATCAATCTTTGGATCTAGATCGTAAACTTTTTCAGCAAAACATTTTGCAAAGAAATCACGAACAGTGAGTTCCAAGTCTGCACGTGGTATGACTTGGTGGGCAGTAGCGACAGTACAACCGTTAGTGATGTGGATCTGGCCGGATTCTGGTTGACTACCGGAGGTAGAATTACCAGCATGTTCAGCACCAAGGATCAGACCAAAAATAGTGCTCTTTCCAGCACCGTTTTGACCCATAAGAGTGACTTTGGTACCACGACGCACGTTAAACGTCACCTCGTCCAATATAGGCTTGTTGTGACCCCATTCAAATGACACATCCTCAAAACGAAGGACTGTATCCCCTGAAAAAGCGCCTACTGTTGAGCGAGATTGTGAGTTTTTGGCCATTTAATTGATTTATCTACACGTAGGATATCAAATGCGTGAGAACGTATAGATTACGATATTTTTGACTATATTGCTAGCTCTACTAGTTCGGGTTAAATTCGCTTAATAATATTTGTTATTAGAAAATCGATTGCGCAGCGAATCCATAGACAATCAATCAGTAATGTGTTAGTGTTTTTGTTGACCCTAGTCACCTGCCACTATGTTGTGTCAGGTAAACAAATCAATAGAAAAAGAAATAAAAGGAAAAAAATAAAATGGCGAAATTAATTGCAAGAAAAATCAGCCAGGAAAACCCCTTGCTCAGGGCTTTGAAATTGGGACAACTTACCCTACGAGGCCAACAATTCGAAGTCAAAGGTATCATTCACCCTATTCCACAGGGACTACTGGTTAAATTGAAGAATTCTTCCGAACGTCCATTCAGAGTTTCAAAAGCCGAGGTGATTGAAGCGCTTCGAATCCTGGATGAAGGATTAGCCAAAAAAGCTGCACAGGCCGCAGCATTGGATTCGCAAAAAGAAACTGTGCAAAGACAATTGTTCAGATCGGCCTCTATGGTCAACCGTTATTTACCGCCCTCACGAATTGCTGCTGCTCCAGCATCGGCCCGTTCAGCAGCGGCACGTTATCGCTCCTAAAGAAGCGGGAACTGCTTTCGTCACTCCTTTCACCCGGATCACCACATTTTGTGGAGGTCCGGTTTTTTATTTATTTTTTATTTCTTCTTTGTAAACTTTTCAAAAGTAACCAAGAGTGATGAACCGAAACATACTGAAGAATAAGTACCAGCCAAAATACCGACAATGAGAGCGAGTGTGAAGTGCTGTGTAGATTCACCACCAAAGATATAGAGAGCTCCGAGTGCAATCAAAACTGTGAGAGATGTGTTTATCGAACGAGTCAAAGTCTGATTCACTGACTCCCCTACAACATCACTGAAAGGCTTGTTTGAACTTGCATGTGAAAGATTTTCGCGAACACGATCAAACACGACGATAGTATTGTGAATAGAGAAACCAAGAATAACGAGTAGAGCGGTGACGAAGAGTGTATCAACTTCATAACCTAGATAATGTCCGAGGATTGAGAAAGCACCAAGAGGAATGATGATATCGTGAACCAAAGAAGCAATAGCGATCAAACCATATTTCCATGACTTTACTGGTTCTGAAACTTTTCTGAAAGCAAACGTGATGTAAAGAACGATGGCAAGAATAACGAGGATGATAGAGACAACGGCTTTACGGAGAGACTCTGCACCTAGAACTGGACCGATGGAATCAAAACTTTTTATAGTAGAAGAAGCTGTTCCGGCAAATGACAATGCACTTGTTACAGCAACCTTCTGGTCCTGATCAATAGCTTTCATACTGATGAAATAACCAGTTGTACCACTTGGACGAACAACCGCATTTGCATCAACAGGAGTGACCGCACCGAGGACAGCTGACTGAGTTGGCATAGATGCTGCTGGATATGATATTTCAATAGAAGTACCACCGACGAAATCGATACCTGGCTTCAAATGCCAGATAGAAAGAGCGGCGACAGAAACCACTATTAAAAGTGTTGTGAAAGCGTATAGGATTTTACGGTTATTTATTACCCACATATAATTATTTATTTAATTTTGTAAAGCCGTTACTGATAAGGAATGTACTCAACTTTGTAGTCTTTCTTGGTGCAACCGCGTAAAGGAAAAGACGTGAAGCTGTGATGGCTGTAAACATTGAAACAAGGACACCAACGACGAATACAAGAGCGAAACCAGTGATGATAGCTGTTGAGCCGAAATAGTAAAGGATAACACCGGTGATGATACTTGAGATATTCGAGTCACGGATAGATGTCCAGGCGCGGGCGAAACCTTCATGCATAGCATCTGAGATACCACGACCACTACGTAGTTCTTCTTTCATTCTTTCAAAGATAAGAATGTTTGCATCCACCGCCATACCGATAGTGATGATAAAACCAGCAATACCAGCCGCTGAAAGAGTTACAGGAATCATTTTGAATAGAGCAAGCATGATAGCTGTATAGACCGCAAGAGCTATAACAGCGACCAAACCAGGCAAACGGTACCAAACGATCAAGAAAAAACCGATGATTATAAATGCAATGATACCAGCATATATACCACCATGAACAGCTGCTTGACCGAGAGATGGACCAATAGTCTCTGTTGATATGAGTGAGATAGGAACTGGCAAAGCGCCGAAATTCAAATCACGAACAATAGTCTGAACTTCTGGAAGAGCAAATGAACCAGTTATCTCTGCTTGTCCTCCATCGATCTCAGTCTGAACGACTGGAGCTGAAACCAACTTACCGTCTAGGAATATACCGATGTAATTTCCAATATTATTTTTTGTAATAGTACTGAAAAGTTTAGCGCCATCAGATGTGAAATTAAGTCCGACCTGTGGAGCATTCGTTGTTGAGTTAAATTGGACTGTAGCACGACTAACCATGCGACCAGTGAGACCTGTTTCTTTAAATAGAGCGATGTAATCTGATGCTTGAGTAGAGGTTGATTCACTCAATATTGTGGTTGAAGCTTGGAAAGCTTTTACATCAGCTGCTGTTGCTACACGAAAATCCAAAACTGGAGTTGCGCCGATTTCTTTCACGGCTTGATCAACATCAGTAACACCTGGAAGTTCAACGATAAGTTTATAAGCTCCAGCACCACTAGATAGCGCACCTCCCTCTTGAGTCTGAACGAGTGGTTCAGAAACACCGAGTGCATTCACACGATTTTCAACGACATCGCGAAGAGATTGCATAGATGCAGTGATATCAGCAGAACCAAGTTTTGAAACATCAGCTGAATAGACTAGATGTGTACCACCAGATAGATCTAGGCCGAGATGGAAAGGATGGAAACCTGCCCATGAACCAGCGACTTGTGAAGCATAGACAAAATAACCAATGAGTAATGCGAAAATGACTACATAGACCGCTTTTATTCGTTGTTTAAACATAGGGCTTAGTATATAGGTTTCGGAACTTTTTGCAAGAAAATACGGAGGTTGACTAAACTATAAAAAAACCGCGCTATTACTAGCGAGGTTTGTGAGGGCTCCTTCACCGACCTTGAAGAGTGGCCAAAAATTTTTTAACTTGAAAGGCGTTTGGTTGGCCAGTGACAGAAGCACCCGAGAGATAACCGTAGATCAATGGTCCACCATTTATGATGTCCAAATAACGAGAGATCTGACCATAAGGCTCACCTATTGCCATGGTAGCAACTTTGAAGTTACACCTACGACGGATGTCAGCTGCAATGTATTGCAATTCGCACAATTCACGGGATGTTCGAACTTTGACAGCAAGCTTGAGAACGTCACCGCCAACTTGAAGGCAGATATCACCCTGATCTAGTAACTGATCAGCAAATAGATCATCAAAGTTATGATAAGAGATGATCACACCAACACCTTGATCGTGCGCATCTTTCACGACATCGAGCAATCCATGAACAGTGCTGGCTTCGATATCAATAAGAGTCGCATACGGCAGGAAGGAACGATACAGCTTCCGGCGGATTTTGATGTCCCATGATTTTTGACCACCACGTTCGCTTTTATCACGAGCAGTGACGATCAGCGGTAGTTTCGTATGAATCAGACGTTCTACCAAAGTATCATTCGGATCAGCCGAAGGTATCTTATCCAGACGTAATTCCAACATATCAATAAACTCTGAATTCGGGTGTGGTGGTATCGGCAAAAGATGACCACGCCTCAAATCTTCAACACTAGCTACCACCGCAACAACTTTAGCGTCTTCCAAGAGGTGTTTATATTTAGTTTTCATAGGTTCAATCTTTCCAGTTTTTGTTTATGTATTTGTTCAATTAACTAAACCAATGAAAGCATAGGAGATTATATTTGTCTACAGAGATTCAATTGTTCTCTCCAAACCTTCATCAAAAGAAATCTTTGGTTCAGATTTTAAAATTTTACGAGCCTTGGTTATATCTGCATAACTATCTTTGATATCTCCTGCTTTTGCTGGTAAATATCTTGGCTTAAAATTACCGCTAATTACCTTATTTATTTTAATCACTAAATCATTTAAAGAGACTTTGCTTCCTGTACCGACATTAAAAACTTCACCAAAAATATTTTCCGTTTTACTATTTATATCTTCACTGTCTACTTCAAGCGCTCTCATATTTGCCTCCACGACATCACTTACATATATAAAATCTCTAGTCTGTTGACCGTCACCATAGATCGATGGTTGCAAGCCTTTTTTTCATAAGTGATATAAATTTTGGAATAACCGCAGAATATTCTGAAAAAGGATTTTGTCTTGGTCCAAATACATTAAAATACCTAAGTCCAATAGTTTTTAAACCTCGTTCTATATAAATTTTTTTAGCGTCAACTTCATTAGTCAATTTGTGCATACCATATGGAGATATTGGAACAGTCTTCATAGACTCAATTTTCGGCATCGTCAGATCATCACCATAGACCGCACTGGACGTTGCATAGATAACACGGTCGATTCCAGCAGATTCTGCAACTTCAAATACATTAAGAGTACCTACAACATTAACTAAGTGTGTTTCCTTGGGAAAAGCCAAACTCTGTGGAACAGAAGCTACAGCAGCATGATGAATAACAGCATAAGCTCCCTTAAAAAAGTTTCTGAGCAACGACTTATCTGTAATATCACCATGTACAAACTCAATTTTATCAGCTACAGAAATAAGATTTTGCTTTTTACCAGTTGAAAGGTTATCTATAACTACAACCTTCGCACCTCTTTTTACAAGAGCCTCGACTATATGAGAGCCGATAAATCCAGCTCCGCCAGTAACTATTATTTTTTTATCTCTTATTTTATTCATAAAATTAAACACCCTGTTTAGACAGGATAGCACGTAGAGTTTGTAATACTATTTTAATATCAAGACTGATAGAGCGATTCTTTACGTAATACAAATCATAAGAAAGCTTGTCACGCGTATCATCAACAGCAACTGCGTGATGCGGGTGGGCATGATGATATATTTGTGCCCAACCAGAAAGACCTGGTTTGATCAAATGTCGAACATTGTAATAAGGTATTTCTTTTTCATAAACCTTGACCAAAGACGGCAATTCTGGACGTGGACCAATCAAAGACACCTCTCCTTTCAAAACATTCCAAAACTGCGGGAATTCATCTATGCGTGTAGCACGTATGAATCTACCGACACGTGTTATTTTTAACTGAGTCTTCCCGTCCGCACCATAAGCTCCTCCATCATCTGCTGTCATGCTTCTAAATTTAAAAATTTTAATTTTCTTGCCATTCATGCCAACACGGTCCTGAACGATAAAAAGATGACCCTTATCTTCTATCTTCTGAGCAATATATACAAATGGATAAAAAACTGATGTGATGATCAAACCGAAAACTGAAATCACAATATCCATAAGCCTTTTTAAGATATCATAAACCCTTCTACCTCCAAGGGCATTGCTTGCACTTTCAACAACCCAACGATCTTCAACCATAGATAATGGAATTCGGTCAAATATAGATTCATATAATTTTTCTGCATTTATTATTACAACCCCAGAAAAAACAAGAGAGTATAACAAAGAGATGGTTGACTCAAGAATAGGATTATGGAGATCAATAACTATGATCGTAACGTTCGTCCTCTCAATAGCCATGGCAATAGTCTGTACTGTTTCCTCGACAGAATCTTGAGGAACAAGTCTTTCTCTGAAGGAAAAACCATAACGATTGTTTCCATTGACTTCATCATAAATATCCTGAATATCTTCACTATTACCTATTAAAATAGCCGACTGACTGCGTCCACTACTAACGACCGGAAACATAATTATTCTCCAGAGTAAAAGCAGTAATGTTGATATTACAAAATAAATCACAAGATTAACTTTTGGAGCAATCCCAACGGGGGCAATATAAAAGAACGCGGTACCAACTAATATGTTTATTAACTGAACCTTAAGTAAGAGATTCTGTATACGTCCACGCATAAAGATGGACTGCTTATCATAAAGACCGGCACTAAAACTAATTATAAAAAATAGCAAAAAAAGAATGCTGAAAGACTGTAAATGAGTTGAAACAAGTGATCTTGTTGGAAATTCACCATAACGTACCGTAAGTGTTAATATGAGTGAAAATATATATACAAAAATATCACCCACAACTAAGATTAGAGCACCGGTAGAATTGGTTAAACGAGTCATAAATTAAACGATATCATGGCTTGAAGGTATATTCAATTGGTGTTATTTTTAACACACGAGTCACCAACTTATAAAAATCATGAAAATCCTATACATAATCACTAAATCAAACTGGGGTGGTGCACAGAGACACGTATTCGACCTATCTATAGACATGAAAAATAAAGGTTATGATGTGGTCGTAGCACTCGGCGGTGACGGAATATTACGTTCAAGATTAGAAGAAAAAAACATATCTACCCGACCGATCAATGGACTTGGACGTGACGTATCAATAAGCAAAGACGCTGGCTCGTTTAAAGAAATGATCTCTATCATCCATCGTGAAAAACCTGATATCATACATCTACATAGTCCAAAAGCAGCAGGCTTGGGAGCCCTCGCTGGCAGACTACTCGGAGTTAAAAAAATTATCTATACGGTTCACGGTTGGGCATTCAATGAAAATAGACCGTTATATCAAAAAGTAGCAATCGTTATATCATCCTGGTTTACAACACTCTTGTCAGATAAGATAATCCTCTTATCGCAAAAAGAACTAGGCCAAACACTTTCATTTCCATTTGTAAAAAATAAGACGGTTTTGATTCCACTTGGTATATGTGCTCCAACATTTATGTCTGTAGATGGTGCCAAACAGTTCATAGCTAAAAAAGTTGGAATATCTTTTGCTAATTTTAATAAAAAAATTATAGTCGGAACTATCGCCGAATTACACCCAAACAAAGGCTTAACATTCTTGATTGAAGCAATGAAAGTGGTCACCGAAAAGAATCCAAATGTTGTAGCGGTTCTCGTCGGTGATGGTGAACAACATGAGTATTTGAAAAAAATAATAGAGAGAGAGGGTCTAACAAAAAATATCTTTCTTACCGGTTACGTTGAGTCCGCTTCCGAATATTTAAAAGCATTTAATTTTTTTATCTTACCATCTATCAAAGAGGGTCTCCCATACACTATTCTAGAGGCTGGATATGCAGGATTACCAGTCATAGCCACAACAGTTGGAGGTATTCCGGAGATCATTGAAGACATGAAATCTGGAATATTGATACAGCCACGCAAAGCCTCTGAGATTGCTCACGCTATAAACTTTTATGTTGAGCATATAGATGTTGCTAGACAATATGCAAAGACACTCAATGAAACTGTAAAGAATAAATTTGCCTTAGAAAGGATGCTGAAGGAAACAGAAAGGGTATACTCTTCTGCTAAATCTTAAAATAAATTACCAAGTATTTTACTGTGGTCCTAAAAACTCATTCTTGACCTCATCTTTATGAGAAGGACGAGCGTAACGGCGCATAGCCATAAGTATTCCTAAAGCTAAAAACTCAGTCATGATATGTGTACCACCATAACTCATAAAAGGTAAAGGTGTGCCAGTAACAGGTAGAAGATGGATGTTCATGCCAACATTCACGAGGAGGTGCACGATGAAGAATACTGCCACGCCAGCACCATAGAGAATTTCAAAGTTAGTTGCACCACGCGAAGCGTTCACGATGATACGCCAGATCAAAATAGCATATAAAGAAAAGAAAATAACTATACCAATGAATCCCCATTCCTCAGAGAAAGCCGCAAAGATGAAGTCTGTCTGAAATTCCGGTAAAAACTTTAGTCGTGATTGAGTACCATACCCTACCCCTTTACCTAGGAGTTCACCAGAACCTACGGCAATAGTTGATTGATAGGAGTTATAACCTGAACCACGGATATCGGTCAGTGGATGGATGAAGTTAACGATACGTTGTTTCTGATATTCATGAAAACCAAAGAACCATAGCAGAGTGAAGCCGACGGCGACAAGGGCAACTATTGCCAATATGTGTTTTCTTGAAATACCAGACACTAGAACCATACCCATCCAGATGAGCGCCATGATCATGGCTGAACCGAGGTCGGGATGTAGCAAAACCAAAACGAAAAATATAAAAGCGTAAACACCCGAGACGATAATATGACGAATATTGGCGATCTCTATGTGCCTACGCGAAAAATACTTGGCTAAGATGATAACCAAGGCGAGCTTGGCAAAATCAGAAGGTTGAAATGAAAATGCTCCAAAGTTTATCCAGTTTGCAGCACCGTGTGACACCTTTCCTATTAAAAATAATGCAGACAGTACAGCCACTGATCCAATAAATAGAGCCGCGGAAACAGAACTTAAACGTAAAAATCTAACGTCAACCATACTCACCAAAAAGAATGCAACAATAGAGACGGCTATCCAAACGAATTGATGCAAAGCAAAAGAGCTGTCGTCAGTAAATGAATGCATCGTTGAAAGACCAACCGCCAATATAGGTAAAGTTACCAAAAAGAGTACCCAATCGATACTCATGAATTTCTTTTGAATGAATCTGATCATGATAATAGAGTATTGTTATACACTATTCTGCCACAGGTAAGACTTCTATGGAAATAACTTTGCCGCCGAAAGATGTTGGCCAAGTGAAAGGCGCGACTGTGGAACCATAAGCTGGTATAGAATCTACAATAGTCTTTGAGAAACCAAGCGCATTACCATTCCTATCATAAAGAACTGCGTATACATCTACAGTGGATATTTTGTTAACACTCGTATTATTCAAAGTAACCAATAAAGATGTACCTCCACTATCTTCAGAATATTTTTTATCACCAACAGTGAGTGCTGCTAAAGGATCAGCTGCTGTCTGCCAATTTGGTGCTTGCGCAAATTCAAAGAGAGCTTTTGCTGGTATTCTTTTACCCATATTTACCGCACCGTTGAAGGCCAATGTATTTCTATGTGGTGGCAGTGTTACATTTCCTGTGTATTCAGTTATTTCAACACCAGCTGAATCATAGACGATCACATGATACGGTACAGACAGAGCAACGGCATTTGTATTTAAATTTTGAATATAAGCTGCAACATTATAGAGTCCAGGCGCAACATTCTCTAGACGAGTCCAAGCAACCACCGGAACGAGGAATGAGTTTTGACAAAGTCTTTGGCATGAACCACCACAATCTATACCAGTCTCATCACCGTTTTGAATACCATCAGAACAAGTGGGCGATTTATAGAAATAGAAAAAAAGTGGCAAACCAATCACAATAGCCGCAATTAATATGACGGAGCTACTATATATCAATTTTCTACGTTGTGACCAAGAGGACATGGAGACATTATAACTTGAATACTCTGTTCTGGCGACAAGCTACTTTCGCCCCGAAGGACTATCATCGCCGCTACTGCGTTTCACTGCCGTGTTCGGAATGAGAACGGGTGGTGCCACAGCGCCAAATCACCAGAACACAATATTCAAACTCTCTCCCATACCCCAAAGTAATGCAAACAATATTCGACCGAAATCGACATGTAAAAGCAAGTAACAAAATAGCGACTCACAGAGTTCCTGATGAGATCGACGGATTAGTACGTCACGGCTCAACACCTTACGATGCTTACACCTAACGCCTATCAACGTGATCATCTCTCACGGGTCTCAAACGATACCTAATCTTGGGGCCGGCTTCCCGCTTATATGCCTTCAGCGGTTATCCGATCCGAACTTAGCTGCCCTGCGGTGCCGTTGGCACGACAGCAGGTAGACCAGAGGTTCGTTCAACTCGGTCCTCTCGTACTAGAGTCAAATCCCCTCAAGTATCAACGACTGCAGTAGATAGGAGACCAACCTGTCTCACGCTTGGTATCACGAATTACTTCGTGCAATGGACTATAGCTTAATCAGTCATCAGTAAACAGTAACCTGTAAACCGAAAACAGATCGTTAACGTTTAGTCTCTACGGGCGGGTTTCCCCTTCCCTCGGTATCATCCATCTTAATGGACTCCACCGATTTTAGTTAACTTGATCAACATGAATTACTTCATGCGACCGCCGTGGTTGATTGATCATTCCTTTCTATTCTTCACAAATAATTAAAATAATTTTTAGATTATGTTTAATTGTTCATTCATTTTAAACGAAAATAACTCGAAGTGATTCAGACTGTCGAATATTCAATTCGCAGTCAATGTGACTTCACACATTTGTTCATAGATAACACTCTATTGTCTATGGCCAGACTTGGGTCATCTAATTAACTGAATAATTAAATGCTCAACGGTCTGAACCCAGCTCGCGTACCACTTTAATTGGCGAACAGCCAAACCTTTGGGAGCTTCTCCACCCCCAGGATGTGGTGAGCCGACATCGAGGTGCCGAACTCCGCCGTCGATATGAACTCTTAGGCGGAACTAGCCTGTTATCCCTAGAGTAGCTTTTGTCCGATAATCTTCCCCAGCATCTAATGCCTAGGGTCGGTTCACTTGGCTCCGCTTTCGCGTCTGCTTGACACGTACGTCTCGCAGTCAGGCCAGCTTGTGCCCATACACTATCGCCACGGTTTCCATTCGCGGCTAGCTGACCTTAATAGGCTCCTCCGTTACTCTTTAGGAGGATAGCGCCCCACTAAAACTGTCCATCATATACTGTCTCCCAGCGTTTATGCCGCTGAGGTTAGAACATACAAAATTCAAGAAAGGTGTTTCATCGACGGATCCATGTCACCCGAAAGCGACACTTCAAATCCTACCTTCTACGCTACGCATGAATCACGTATGGTCAATACAAAATTACAGTAAAGCTTCTAGGGTCTTTTCGTCTAACTGCAGTTAACCGGCATCTTCACCGGTACTGTATTTTCACCGAGCAAGTCTCCGAGACAGTTCTCCAGTCATTACACTATTCAACGCGTCAGAACTTACCTGACAAGGAATTGCGCTACCTTAGGATCGTTATAGTTACGACCGACATTCACCAGGGCTTATAACAGTCACCATATAATCTTGCGACTATACAACGCCGTTATTTGACCTTCTGGCATTGGTCAAGTGTCACCCCCTATACATCCTCTTACGAGTTCGCAGGGAGCTGTGTTTTTGTTAAACAGTTGCCAGAGATACTTTAGCTGCGGCCCCTTTAGTACTATTGCTAGTGTTCGAAGGGCAAGCCTTATTCCGAAGTTACGGCTGCTTTTTTGCCGAGTTCCTTGGAGACCTCTCACTCGTTCGCCTAGGTCTACTCGACCTAACCACCTGTGTCGGTTTGCGGTACGGATTACGTGAAATTATGCTTAGAAAATTTTCTTGAAAGCGTGCTTTATCCTATTTTACCTTGCGGCATTTTCGCTCTACTTGGAATCCATATTTAAATGAGCATCCGGATTTACCAGGACACATCCTTATAGCACGAACGTTAAATCCAATTATACGCAGGATATACTACGCTTCGTCCTTCCATCGCATTTCACGCAAGTTACGGAATATTAACCGTATATCCATCGGGTGCGGCGTTTGCCATCCCCTTAGGACCGACTAACCCTTGGCTGATATACATTGCCAAGGAAACCTTGGTTTTTCGGCGTGCGGGATTCTCACCCGCATTGCGGTTACTTGTACCAACATTCTTACTTCGCAACGCTCCAGTGTGGGTCACCCCTTCACCTTCATCGCGATGCGAATACTCTCCTACCACTCAATAATTCCCGAAGGAACTATCAAATCCTCAGTTTCGGTACGACATTTGAGCCCCGATTATCTGCGGCGCGAAAATTCTCGATGAGTGAGCTGTTACGCTTTCTTTGAATGATGGCTGCTTCTAAGCCAACATCCTCATTGTCAAAGAATTTTCACTACCTTAAGTACACTTAATGTCGATTTAGGGACCTTAAATTGAGATGCGGGCTGTTTCCCTTTTGTCCAATGGAGCTTAGCCCCCACAGACTAACTGCCGGATAATTGACCTTACGTATTCGGAGTTTGATAGGTCTCGTGAGATTTCTCCCGTTCGAGACCTTCCAGTGCTCTACCCCGTAAGGGTACGTCCGACGCAAACCCAAAAGTTCTTTCGGAGAGAACCAGCTATTACCAGATTCGATTAGCTTATCACTCCTTACCACACGTCATCCGAGAGTTTTGCACGGCTCACCGGTTCGGGCCTCCATCCCCCTTTCGGGGAACTTCACCCTGCGCATGGCAAGCTCATCTGGCTTCGGGTCTTTAGCAAACTACGAGCGCCCTGTTCAGACTCGGTTTCCCTGTGACTCCGTCCTCGCGGACTTAGTCGAGCAGCTTGCTAAAACTCGTTGGCTCATTCTTCAATAGGCACGCCGTGACGGACACCATTCTGCAGACCAATCTATTTATATACTATGAGATGAAGCCGACAATTAAAGTCAGCTTGATGAAGTGTATTAAAAACGGCAAGAATCCTTTTATGTTTTAGCGTGATTCCTTTCCTGATGCACTCTTAGAGTCACGACCAGATTGAGGCTGATCGATTCTCAACTGAACTAATTCAGCATAAGCCACTAAGGATTGGCACCAAAACAACGTTTTTTAAATACACTCCATCTCATAGTATACAAACAACTGACACACAAAATGGTGCCCGCTCCGACTCCTTGTAAGCATATGGTTTCAGATCTATTTCACCGCCCTTCCGGGCTGCTTTTCACCTTTCCCTCACGGTACTAGTTCACTATCGGTCTTATGAAGTATTTAGACTTGCCAATTAGTTTTGGCTGATTCCACCGAGCTATTCGTTTCCCGGTGTACTTGAGAACAGAAACAAAGAAGACTGTTTATTTTCGCTTAAAGGGCTATCACCTGCTAGGGCTGAGCTTCCCAGCTCATTCTGCTAATAAACAATTTTGTAACTTCTCTGATATAAATATCACGTCTCTGCCTCGCAACCCCGACAGTATTACTACTATCGGTTTAGTCTCCTCCGCTTTCGCTCGCCGCTACTAACGGAATGCATGTTTGTTTTTATTCCTTCTGGTACTGAAATGTTTTACTTCCCAGAGTACGCTTCTCTATAGAGTAACTATAGAGATCATATGAGTTCATCATACGGGGTTTCCCCATTCGGAAATCTTCGGATCAAAGGTTGCTTGGCACCTCCCCGAAGCATATCGCCGCCACGCTGCGTCCTTCATCGCCTTCAATAAGCCAAGGCATCCACCATACGCTCTTAATTTCCCATCAGGAAATCTAAGAACCGCTACTTATTACTTACTTACACCATTATGATTTTTCTCTTGCGAAAAAATCAAGATTTATATTGCTTGCATTACTTTGAGGTATGAGATTGTAAAACAGCTGTCGTTCGGGATCTCAAGCCGGAGCTTGAAAAGAAAAACCGCTTCATTAAGCGGTACGAGCAATGCCCCATCACTGGGGTATGGCTATGGCCGCTGTGATTTGGGATTTCTGTTTATCATTCGGTAGTGAGAGACAGTATATACGAAGCCAAAATAATGTCAATAGGTATAAGCTATATAGTTGAATGGGGATAAACTGGGGATGAATTAATAAATAAATATCTTGACCTATTGCTATATAATGTGCCATAATATAATTTGGTAGATAGGCACATTTAAATGAGACGCAAGCGAAGGAAAAGCTTGGAGAATTCATTTAAACGACGTGCAAATCTGCACATTGTTAGTCAAATAGAAAGTTCGAAATATGAAAAAGTACACTGCTAGTTTAGTCGTAATATTCCTTTCACTCATGTGTTGGTTTTTGAAATGTCTCCCTGCGACAAATCCGGGGATACCCGCAAATATTGCCGACATCGTGTTTACAAGCCTTGCACTTACATTCTTAATCTGGGCATTTATTCTTATATTTCTAGGATCACCCAGAAGCCTGAACATTTACCTCTCAGAAGGGCAAATAGTGACAGTAAGGGGTATTCACTCTCATCAACAAGTTAAAGTAATTGGTTCAGTTGGTTCAGACAAAAGTGGCCTGGAGACAATCTTTCACTTACTTATAGAAATTAAACCCGGCAAACTTCGTTATCTAGTTTTATCAGAAGATGATTACATGGATGAAATTCGTGTCAATTATCTTTACCGATTCCTGGATGGCAAATTTAGAAAAGTCCCGATAGGATCATCGAACTAAAATTTAGCCGAATAATTTTAACCCGCTGCTTCAGAGTAAATCTGTCGCAGCGGATTTTTAATGTACGAAAACGTAATTGAGCCATACAAATCATCAAAAAACCGACCTCTTTCGAAGCCGGCTTTTCTTGCGCCTTGCGCACTAATTACTTGTTACTTTCCCTATTCCTTCTCAATAACAGAGTGAACTGTCTTCTCCAAGATACGGCCAGCAACTTCTTTACCACCAAGACCGAATGCGAGACCAACAGCGAGTGCACCGCCAGCAAAGATAGCTGTGAGCAACATCTGGATCAAGCCTGGAGCGATACCGAGAGTTACGAGTGCTGTAAGGATTGCGAAAATCCAGATTGACCACTTTGTAACACGGCCGAGGAGTTCAGCAGACTTAACATGACCAGCCTTTGCACTAGCAACGACGATCTTCTGCAAAGCACCAGCGATGACAACTGAAACCATCAAGATCAAAACTGCAACGATAACCTGTGGGATGTAGTTAACAACTTGTCCGAGGAAAGCATTAACTTGTTCAAGTCCGAGGATACCGAATGAAGCCATCAAGAAGACGATGATGATAAACCACTTTACAAGAGCACCTACAAAGAGCCCTGAATTCAGACTGTAACCTGAACGCTTTACAACGTCTTCTAGACCAGCAGTCTTAAGAGCAGCATCAACCTTGAGAGCCTTGAAGAGACCTTCGACAACCTTTTCAATCAAGGCAGCGAGGACCCAGCCAATAGCGAAGATAATAAGAGCGATGACGAGCTCTGGTACGAAACTAACTACACCGTACCAAACGCCCTGTAGTGAGTGAGTGAATACATCACCCCAATTTTGTATATACATCATAAGATTATGACTTAATTAATAATTAATTTGTAATACACTTATTATACCACCCCTTACTGTGTCATTCCTAGGCGGTCAATGAGCGTAACGTGGGGATAATCAAGGATATCCCTAACTAGACGATCATGAATCCCTATACGATATTGAAAATCCTGGGTTTCAAAGGCTGAATAAGATATCTCCTTCCCTATCTCTGATTCTATTATTTTAATGATTGATTCAACTCTAGAAATATTTATATCATCACCAACTATGAGCAGATCCACTCTTGAATCCCAATTCTGTATAAAGACACCGGCAGCAATGATCAGTTTAATCTTTCCTGCACCACCAAAACGTCTGGTAAGAGATTCGTCAGCTTGGATACTTGCAACAGTTAAGAGGTTTTTGAGTGGATCAAGATATGGAAATTTTTCATTTAAAATATAAGTGACACCTTTAGTACTGTGGCGTTTTCTTATGATATCAGCCTTTATCAATAAATTAATTTCACGCAAAATGACTGGTGGCTTACAACTAGTTCTGACAGATAAATCCTTAGCTGAAAAAGTTAATCCAGTATTAAATAAGAATAATCTTAGAAGTTTTACTTTTGGTAGACTACCGAAGAGTGCTGTGAGTGTTTCCATGGTGGTATTTATTAAGAGGATAACATTGTATCACAAAAAAGAGCCCCGCAAAGGGGCTCTTTTTCTTTTGTGAACTATTTAAGCTCAACCTTACCACCAGCAGTTTCAATCTGCTTCTTCAAAGCTTCAGCATCTTCTTTCTTGACGCCATCCTTGATAAGAGCAGGGGCACTGTCAACGAGATCCTTTGCTTCTTTCAAACCTAGACCAAGGACTTCTTTGACAACTTTGATAACAGCGATCTTCTGATCACCAGCAGCTGCGAGATGTACAGCGAATGTACTCTTTTCATCAGCGGCAGCACCTGCGGCAGCTGGAGCAGCAACTGCAACAGCGGCAGCTGAAACACCGAATTTCTTTTCTAGTAATTTGACGAGTTCGTTAAGATCGAGAACTGACATTGTTTCAACAGCTTCAACGATAGCTTTGAACTTTGATGGGATTTCTACTTGTTCCATATTATTTTAATTAATTTATTAATATTAGTAATCCGTAAACAGAGAATCGATAATCAGAGAATCGCAATGACTTTCTGTTTACCGTTTACCGTTTATTTTTTCTTTGCGATTTCTGACAAAGCCATAACAAATCCCTGAATTGGAGAATTGATGACATTGACGAACATACCACGAAGAGTATTGAGTGGTGGGATAGCGGCAATAGCAACCATCTCATCCTTGCCCATATACTTTGATTCAAAGACTCCGCCCTGAATAGCGACTTGGCCTTTGAATTTCTTTTCGAATTCATAAACACCACGAGCTGGAGCTACTAGGTCTGTACTGTATGCAAGACCAAACTCCCCTACTAGTGCTGGCATTGTTCCTGAATACTTCTGAGCATCGAGAGCATGAGCGGTCAAAGTTTTCTTAGCAACGAAGAATCCGACACCCTCTTTCTTAAGAGCGCGACGCATAACTGTTGAATCTGAAACTTTGAGGCCATGAACGTTTACGAAGACGAGAGATTTCGCGTCTTTCATAATAGTCTCAAGCTTCTCAATGATTTCTTTCTTTTGTGATTTTGTACGAGCCATGTTTGGTTAATTTCCAATGATAGTTACATCATTGATTATTTGAATATAATCGACCGCGGCCTGACTGTGAGTTTAATTAGGTTAACCTCGGAAGGTCTTAATGCGGAGGACTCTGCTTTACAGCTTCGCCATGCGCTTGCCTTCTGTCTTTAGCCTTGTCGGATAAGATAACACGACTTCAATAATCTTTCAAGCTTACTCACACTTAAGCAGTTACTGGGATTTGGGATATAATTTCAACAGGAACTCCGTATTTAACACTACTCTTAAAACTGTTAATACCTTCATTTGTCGAAAAATCTAGTATCTCAATACCAATAACATTATCATTCTTATCAACATCAACAATCATGCCGTCATTCACGTTAATAGAATGACTAATCTTGCCACGTCTCAAATATATATAGATAGCATCTGCAATTTTATCGTAATTTATTTTCATTTTATTTTATTAGATAAGCTGTGATGATTTTGTACTCATCTCTTCTTCCGATAAATCCACTTTTAAAGTATACCACTTCTAGTGTTTTGTCTACAATTTTTTTGGTTGCAATTTTACGTCCACCAAAACTATCCCTTAATTTATCTGGATTTATTATTGTTTTCTCCAAATCATCAATCTGTATACTTCTCTGAAACATTCTTATCTGGAAATGAGTTGGAAATTTAAGTCTCATATATAAATATTTTTCTTACTCATACTGTGACAAGAACAGGCTCAACATCTTCCACAACTCTTTATTATCAGCATCAGTCATAGTCTTGAGATCACGATGCTTCACATAAGCAGATAATTGATCCGAATAATCATGAACCTGTGTTAATTTTCCGCTATCAATCGCCGTCTTTATACTTTCAATCCTTGCCGTAATACTCTTACAATCGATGATGACTGGGTAAGTGATCAATCGCCCAACAACATTTGGTTGATGACTCTTTGAAACTGTCGTACACATACCTTTTAATAAATCCAGGTAGGAATCGGTTGTCACTGTCGAAGTTGCATCATGCACCACGCTTACATCTGTTTTTCCGTCACCGTCAACATCCAATATCAAAACAGGAAGTGAAGTGGCGAAAGCTGCGCTACCGGATACATTTCCCGAGTCACCACTAGATCCATTTCCAGAGTCACCACTATATCCTCCAGAATTATATGGAGTCAGTTGTATCGAAGTTGAAGCTGTGACCATTGGAGTCACCGGTAATCCGACATATTCCGCATGATTTAAAATTTTTCCTGAACCAACCCTGTTCACCTCAAAATTAGAACTACCGATATCAGTGCCATTTAAATTAATAGAATACTTCTGACCATTATCTGGTAAATAGATATGAGTACCATAGTCTGTATCTGTATTTTTGGTAATATCAATAGAACTACCAGGAATATTATTTTCATAAGAATTATAAATGTTGTCTGTACTCGTTGGAGAAACTACTTCACCTGTATGTCTGCCTTGCGAATCATAAACATGTAGCTGTGCATCTGAATAAGTACTCAGCTCTATATAATTTGCTTGCTTGGAAACATCTGGCTCGCTTACTACAACTCCGGGGATATTGCTAAAAATAGCAGTGCTCGACGTGCCCATAGAAACATCTGTCGACGAACCAGTTGTTGAACTTAAGATCAAATTACTTGTAATTATATTTCTGATAACAGCCTGACTAGTCGAGGATTCCAATATATTTCCATGAGCAATCTTTCCATTGTCTGTTTGATAAAGATCGATGGAGGCAACAGCATTTGCTCCGTAACTCGCACTTTTTGATACGACAGTACCATCCCCCATATTTGTTACATCATGATCATGTTTAGCAACTTTCTTACATGACCAACCAAAGAAATAAAATCCGCATTTATCTTCACCACTATATGATATCCCTTGCGTCGTTAAAGTATTCCAACCGACTACAGCCCAATTCATAATATTCGCTGGCCAAGAGAAATTATCTAACACGCTATGTAAATTTCCAGCACTGGCCACAAGAGAAGTATTTCCCTTTATCGGATCCAGAGTATCTGGGCTTGAACTACTGACCCTATTATTCATACCTTGAGCATCAATCATAAAATTATTCATATCTGTAAGAGAAGCAATCTGTTGCTGGTATGAACCATCATTTATAGAAACCGGTGTCGTCGAAGCAAAAGTTATAGTTGAACCAGGCATCGTATCGTAATATTTTGCTGATGGTAGTAACGAATAAGCACTCGACATATTTGAACCCAGTTGTCTGGCCACGCTCGTCTTCAATATGAGTCCACCGAGCAAAGATTCATCATCACCATGCAAGATTCCACCGATAGCTTCTGGAGTTCCGAGATACGGCACAGCCACAGATATAACTGAATCTACAAGATCACTTTTACCTTGATCAACCAAAGTCTTTACTAAATATTTTGCCACCAATCCACCATTTGAATGAGCGATGATAGTGACTTTTCCAGTTTTAGATGTACTGGCCAAAATAGAAATTTTATCAATCAAAGTTTCAGTTGTAGTCGCCTTTTTCTCATTACCCAGAACAACGTCAGGTATAGACTTACGCCAATCATAACCAAACGGTGACCATCCACTGATCGTACCTTGTGTCACCATGCTATCTAAAAATTTCATAAACTTTCCATAGACACCATAGAACCAAACACTGTCTATCGGTGAACCTGAATATATTGCTGGATCGACACTTGAACCGTCATCATTTAAAAATAATGCGCGTACATTATCATTCCTATGTGGCTCCCATAGAACATTCCCATCTTTATATAAACGACTAGCTTCAAGACCTGGGATGAATAGTATATTTGAACAACAGACGATCTTCGGTCTTTCGGTCAGATCAGGAGGACTCAGTAACCAAGGAGAATAGCTCACTGGTCCGACCTTTTTTTGAGGCCAAACTAGATAAGGATCAGTGCTAGTCCCCCACCAATTACCAACTGCATTGAATACTGAACCATCCTTTGCATTCGCATTATAAATATATACTGGGGTCGTAGTAGAAAAAGATGAGTTCGTAACACTGATATTTGCTGGAGCTGGATCATTTGATTGCAGACTTAACTGTGCACTAGCCAAGATCGCTCTTGAAATATCACTGTCAGCCATAGAGATCAAGACTGGCGTAAAATTCAAAACATATATACCATAACTAGTTCCCTCTATACTACTCGAAGCTATAGTGGTCGTACCTGAAATTATGTGTAAACCTTGCGAAGCACCTTTAAAACTTGAGTAAGATATGTCAGTCAGGCTATTACTTAAACTCAGGCTGACACCGGTGGTAGAACCGACATTTATAAAATTCGTATGTGAAATACTGGTAGTTCCATAATAAACACTCAGTGACCAAATATTTTTTATATTGATAGGCTTATCTTGACCGCCGTGCATGATGAGTGAACCACTTATTTTGACCATCGGTCGATCACCACTAAGGATATTGGTATCTATGGTCACACCAGGTTCAACAGTTAAGGTCTTTCCGATCGGAACAGTTATATTTCCATCCAAAATATATGGACTGCTCGAGGCATACCAAGTCGTATCTTTTGAGAGCGCCCCTTTTGGAATATGAGTTTCAGCGTTGGCTATACTGAAAAGATGCGTAAAAGGAATTGATAAGGTCGTGGCTAATATGAATATGACTGTAAATAATATTTTTTTAATAAATTTTTTGATAAACATGTAGATTGATATAAAAATTATTTTAATAATCCATACAGCCTAGCAATCAGAGATAAAGAAAAATTAAAATAAAGTTCAAGAAAGAATAAAATTTTGTTCAAATTCTGATAAAGAAAAAATCAACAAAAAATACCAGTATTTATCTGGCCTTTTCTACATACCAACAGTTTATAAACAGTTTTAAATCAATAGATTCTCTGGATTAATCACTTTTACATTTGCTTCTGGATATAATTTTAAGAAACTAGTGAATTTTACGTTCTCATTATTATTCAACTTACATTCATATGCATTTATGACCTGGCCAACTTTTTCAATTACATCAACCTCCATACCTGTCCTTGTCCTCCAAAACATAATCTCCGGTGGAAAGACAAATCTACGTTGAAATATATACATATTATGTCAATAGTGACAAATTGCTCTTTAAAAAGCAATTTGTCACTTTCAAATCACTACGATTCAACTTATCTCAATATCGCAGCCGCTTGGCTATCTAACTGCGTTCCCCACTGCCCCACAAAGTACAAGATCAAAAAACTCAATGCCAAGATGCATACAAAACCGAGAAAAAACTTAAAGAAACTCTTGTCGAAGGGATTAACCATAACAGGCTCATTATAACACAGATTTTATAATTATTTTATCCTTTCTTTATCAAAAATTTATCGTTTTTTGAACTTTATTTTATCAAAATTTTATCTCGGTTTGATAGCCTTTATGTATGAGTAATGAATTATATAGAATACTCTTTGAAGAAAAAAGAAAATGGTACCAAACTATTGGTAAGGTTTATTGTCCATATCTGAAGGTGGATGTTATCTTTAATTCAAAAGGATTCCATCATATAAAATACGATGGGCACGGAAACAGACGCTCAATAGATAATCAAATCACTAGATTAAATTTACTTCCACTCGCGATTCTGTTAATAAGACAAGCGGTGGGTATTCATGAGTATAGAATATCTAATGATAAAAAAACACAATTAATATCTCTGCAACAAAAGATAAATGGAATAAATTTGCGAGTAATTTTACAAAAGAAATTAAATGGCCATACTATATATTTTAGTGTAATGAAACCGAAATAGATCATAAACAAAAAGACCACCTGTAAAGGTGATCGTTTTGTTATACCCACATTCTGCTTGCAAAGATCTAGTGTCCTAAATCAATGGTGGCGGAAAACAAAGCTTTTGCTTAATGAGTATGCTTATATGCTATCAAAAATTAATTCCGTGTCAACAAACCCTATATCCCCTTGTTCAACAATACCCTAGTTCCAGGTCCAACCACACCCGCCTGACTCAGACCATGTTTTGCCTGATACTTCTTAACCGCAGTTTCCGTGAGTGCGCCAAATTTACCAGTCACTGGACCGGAATATATACCGTCATCTTTTAATTGCTGCTGGAGCGCCTTCACCTCTAGACCAGTCGAACCCAACCCAAGTAGCTTTGTAAAAGTACCAGCACTGGTTGCACCACTAGACGCAGTAGTATCCCCTACTGGCAACTTTGATGAATTACCTATCCAGAAATAATTCTGTCCAACCAATCCCGAAGGATTCGTATAAGAAATCACCACCGGTAGAGGTAATGTTTCGTTGCCAGTGATTTTGTATGATGCTGAATAAGTGCCATCTGTCCCCTGACCAACTGAAGTCTGTACTCCAGCGATTTTGACTTGAACATTATTCACAGTTTGATTCACTGCGAAAGTCAGAGTGAGTGTACTATTTACACCAAAGAAAAGATTCGTCACATCATTGGAAGTCATCGAGAATGAAGTCAATTGTGGAGCCTGATTGAAGTTTGAATTTAATGAAGGTGGCGCACTCACCTGATATGGAACAGCTGTGCCAGGACTAACAATACTGACTGGTAGAGATCCGCATATCCAACCATTTGAACATATAGATAAAGTGACTTGACCAGTAGCTAGACCTTGTAAAGTTAAACTTGAACCATTCACACTAGTTGTGAGTATATTTTGATTTGGATTTGAGACACTATAACCAGAACCTGGTCCATATATATTAATAGTTTGAGCGGGATTCCCCATAGTTAAATAAACTTGAGATTGACTAAAAGTTATAGTCTGAGTTGGAGCTACAACAGATATACTTACACTTCCACAACCAGCTGTCCCGGCACAAATAGATATAGTAGATGAACCGGCATTCTGCGCACTTATGACAACAGTATTATTACTTGATTGAATATACGCTGATGCAACAGAAGGATTTGAATTACCTTGAACAGTTAAAGTGTTTGCTGTATTCATAGAATAAATATTCACTGTCTGACCAACTACTAGAGTCGAACTTTGCGGAGATAATGACAACGACCCAGATTGACCTGTAGAATTCACGTTGGCTGGCCAAGACGTAGTGACAGAATTTGCACCGTCAACACCTACATATACTGACATTCCCCCATTCAAACCATATGAATTTGGAGCTACTGAGATGTTAAAAGAACCACTTGAATTTGTCTGGCCAATATCTATGGATGTATAAGTTATATTATTTGAACTACTGTTGGTTGAGTTTGGAAAATAAAAATTCACTGTAGCATTTGGATCGGCACCCGTGACACTTATATTCACAGTTGAAGCACCATTCGTTAGAGACAGACTAGGAGTCGAAGTAGCGAAAGTTGGCTTAGCAAATGATACTAGAATCAACGCCAAGACAAGGGATAAATTTTTAATGTAGTTCATAATGGTTTAATTAATTAATAGAATTAACCGTAAATGGCAACGTAACTGGATTTGAATTCTGACCGTTATTTATATACAGAGTATGAGGGCCAGATCCAACAGTAGTAGGAATAGTGAACACCATGACGGTTCCATCTGGCGAAACGTAAGTATTATTTGCGCGTAGGTTTGAGTAATTCGTATCGAAATAGACCGTAGATCCAGTAGTGAACCCTGTGCCAAATAAGACAATAGAGGTTGTATTGTCAGCATAAGCAGAAGAAGGGACTACTGAGCTAACACCAAACTGTTGTGCAAGAATAGTGAACCAGCCACTTGTCTGATCATTCGATGATGCTCCAGAATTTGCACCTTCTATACGGACACGATATGTGCCAGGAGCTACATTGGTATTTGAATTACTCTGTGATGAAAAGACTTGGCCGACTTTCCAGACATATTGATTTGAATTGATATTAAGTGATTGACTCATAGCAACGAATCCCGCACCTGCACCACCAGGTTGTTCTAGAACAATATTGTAATTGCCATTAATAGGATTATTCCAACGTATAACTGTACTACTACCTATCGAAAGAACTTGACCAGTAGCCGGAGAAGTTACGTTGGTATTTGAAACAACCGAAACAGGAGTCTGGGTAGGTGCAATGACTGGTGTAATAACAGTATTAGAAACTGATCCTGTATTACAAGTATTTTGACTGATGTATGCGCGTGTCAATGGACCAACGTAGCCAGTATTGGAAATACCGACATGAGACTGAAATGCTTTTACCGCAGAGAGAGTAGCTGCACCAAAGTGACCATTTGGACTTGAGGCAAAAAAACCATTCAACTGAAGATAGGTTTGTAGCATTTTTATAGGCCCACCACTCACCTTATCAGTCTGACCAGAACTAAGATCAGAATTTATCTGGATACAAGTTGAAGCATGAGAGAAATTAACAACTGCTCCTATAAGACTGATAACCACGATCAATACAAACGAATTAATCAAAAAAAGGTTGTTTGTTTTCATACTAGCTAATTATACAACAATCAAGGCTTGTTTGGGCATACGTTGTAGACATAATTTCACCTTTTTCTTATCAAGAACTAACTGTAATTAAAAATCTCATTAATGAAACAATGTTGCCGTGAGTATATTTGTGAGTTCAGGAGAATAGATAAATCCACTTGTAGCACTAGTGTCTGTTCCATATGTTAAGGAAGTTAATTGAAATATACCGCCGTCAGTTGATGGTCCTGATGCCGAATAAGTCACGGTAAATGTCTTAACTTGATTTGGAGCAAGATAAAAATATGTTGAACCATCACCACTAGTATCATCATCAGAGAAACGTAGAGGTGTAATGTTTATTCCAATTGGATTCGTAGAAGTACCTATTGCCACATATGGATCTTTAGAAATATATATAGGATTTTTACCAGCCATCAAAGGAACAGAAAAAGTAAACATTTGACTTCTAATACCTGTATACGAGTAATTAGTAGATGTAGCATATGCAACACTAGGTATACCTGCCAGACTTACTATTGATTCTGTCAATTGCTGAGCATTTCCAGCAAGGGCCACAATGTTTGGAACTATCTTATGATATGTAGAATCCTCAACATCGATATTGTTTGAGTCAGTTAAATCTAGAGTAGTTGTCGCATAAATCCCTTCAAACCTGCTATTTGAATCTTGAGCAATTGTTCCAACTATTGAAATATCAGTATACTGATCCCCTATCAAATTTGCCGAAAGATTAGAGAAAACTATTTGCCCCTCTTGATAAACACCTGGGATTCCCATAATCGAATCTATACTACCATTACCAACGACAGTATCTCCGACTTTAAGAGCAATCGAACTAAATAAATCCTGTAAACTACCAGCAGGATTACCATTACCAACTATACCAACATTAACCCTCAACATTTTGAGATTTGTATTTGCATTAGCAGACTTAAGACTAAATATTCCTAGGATAGCATTAGGAGTTGGAATTGATGAAGAGATCTCTATAAAACCTATAGGTGGAGCATTTGGGCTAGTAACAGCTGTCAATGAGACTGACCCATCATTCTTGTAATTAAATTGACGAACACCTCCGACACTTGTCTCTGTATCTGTAACACCTGTACCGTCAACTGAACGGACCTGAGCCTGGATAACATTCAATGTTCCAGAAGCACGATCTGTAACACCTAGGAATGTTGCGCCGAGAGTCAAGTATTTTG
>Ga0208872_1000422_pt1 | contig 32680 bp, 27 predicted proteins | sample CryBogCBH12Aug08_FD_185508 | JGI IMG/M metagenome (GOLD analysis project Ga0208872, IMG submission 185508) | Freshwater microbial communities from Crystal Bog, Wisconsin, USA - CBH12Aug08 (SPAdes) | ecosystem: Environmental > Aquatic > Freshwater > Lake | place: Crystal Bog, Wisconsin, USA...
AAAATATTCGTTATAATTGTATAAATCCAAAATTGTGTATGGATAATAATTTTTCATCCCAGGTAAAAGAGATTATTTCCTATAGTAGGGAAGAAGCTTTAAGATTAGGAAATGATTTTATAGGAACCGAACATTTATTGCTCGGATTGATACGTGATGATGACAATCTCGCGATAAAAGTTCTGAAGCAACTGAATGTTGACATTCTGGAATTACGTAAGGAAGTTGAACTGGCAGTAAAGGATAAAACCGGTAAAAATATTGCTAATATCAATAGCCTTCCTTTAACCAAGCAGGCCGAAAAAGTAATCAGAGTCACTGTTCTGGAAGCCAAGGCTTTAAAGAGCCCGTTGGTTGAAACAGAACATTTACTGTTGAGTATTTTAAAAAACAAGGAAAACATTGCCACACAGATTTTAAACCAGTTTGATGTGGACTATGATATTTTCAGGAATGAATTAGGAATGGTCAGTACCAATAATCCTCCTAATCCTAAATCTGAATTTGGAGATGAGGGGGAAGAAGATTTTGATGATGAAAAACAAAGAGGGTTTCAACAGCCAAAATCAGGAAAACCAACCACCAATCCTAAAAGTAAAACACCGGTTCTGGATAATTTTGGTAGGGATATTACCAAAATGGCAGAATCTAATGCTTTAGACCCCATTGTTGGCAGGGAAGCAGAAATTGAAAGGGTTTCCCAGATCCTTTCCAGAAGAAAGAAAAATAATCCCATTTTAATAGGTGAACCTGGTGTGGGCAAAACAGCTATTGTGGAGGGTTTGGCTTTAAGAATAGTTCAACGTAAAGTAAGCCGGGTTTTATTTGATAAAAGGGTGATCAGCCTTGACCTGGCAGCACTGGTTGCCGGTACAAAATACCGCGGACAATTTGAAGAAAGGATGAAAGCCATCATGAATGAACTGGAAAAGAACAGAGATGTTATTTTATTTATTGATGAAATCCATACCATTGTGGGAGCCGGTGGAGCCAGTGGCTCTCTGGATGCCAGTAATATCTTTAAACCTGCACTGGCAAGGGGTGAACTTCAATGTATTGGAGCTTCAACTTTAGATGAATACCGCCAGTATATAGAAAAAGACGGCGCACTAGATCGCCGTTTTCAGAAAGTACTGGTAGAACAGCCTAGCGTAGAGGAAACCATTCAAATTCTTAACAATATAAAGAGTAAATACGAAGATTATCATAGTGTTCAGTATGATGATGAATCTATTCAGGCCTGTGTGAAACTGAGTGACAGGTATATGACCGACAGGCTCCTTCCTGATAAAGCCATTGATGTACTGGATGAAGTGGGTGCCAGAGTGCATCTTAAAAATATTAATGTTCCTTCGGAAATAGTTGAACTGGAAAAACAAATAGAAGAAGTTAAGAATGAAAAAAATAAAGTGGTTAAAAGTCAGCGTTTTGAAGAAGCTGCTGCTTTAAGGGATAAAGAAAAGAGACTAGGCGAAGAATTGGAAAAAGCTAAAAACACCTGGGAAGAAGAAAGTAAACATAAACGTTATCCCATTACAGAAGAACATATTGCCGAAGTGGTAAGTATGATGACAGGTATTCCTGTTAAACGTATGGTGCAGGCAGAAACAGAGAAATTGCGCCGAATGAGTGAAGATATGAAGGGAATGGTGATAGGTCAGGATGAAGCTATTCTCAAAGTAGTAAAAGCGATTCAGCGTAACAGGGTGGGTCTTAAAGATCCTAAAAAGCCTATTGGCACTTTTATATTTCTGGGACCTACAGGGGTAGGTAAAACTGAGCTGGCAAGGTCACTTGCCAGGTATATGTTCGACTCTGAAGATGCACTGATAAGAATTGATATGAGTGAGTACATGGAGAAATTTACAGTAAGTCGTCTCATTGGTGCTCCTCCGGGCTATGTAGGTTATGAAGAAGGAGGGCAATTAACTGAGAAAGTTCGCCGTAAGCCTTATTGTGTTATCCTGCTGGATGAAATTGAAAAAGCACACCCGGATATTTATAATATTCTTTTACAGGTTTTGGATGATGGCCAACTGACAGACGGATTAGGAAGAAAGATTGATTTTAAGAATGCGATGATTATCATGACTTCCAATATTGGTGTTCGCCAGTTAAAAGAATTTGGTGATGGAGTTGGGTTTGCTACTGCTGCCAGAGTTCAAAATCAGGACGAAAACAATAAAGCTGTTATCGAAAAAGCTTTAAAACGAACTTTTTCTCCCGAATTTCTGAACAGGATTGATGATGTAGTGATTTTTAATTCTCTTAGCAAGGAAAATATCTTCAACATTATCGATATACTGATGAAAAATGTGTTGAAGCGTTTGGCTGTATTGGGCTTTACTTTGGAATTGTCTCTGGAAGCAAAGGAATTCATTGCCGATAAAGGATATGATTCTCAGTTTGGCGCAAGGCCACTCCACAGGGCCATTCAGAAATATCTGGAAGATCCACTTGCAGAAGAGATTCTGAATATGAGTGTTAAGGAGGGGGATACTTTAATTGCAAAACTGGATATAGAAAATACAAAGCTGAAATTTGAACTGAAGAAAAAAGAAACTGAGGAAAATGCTAAAGTATAGTTCTTTTCCTTAAAAAGGCTGAGCGATGGTTGAAAAGCCATCGCTTTTTTTATGTGCATTCAAAGCAATTTTTTTAATTTATAATAATTTCTTTTTAAAGGGTGCCCCAGCGAAATGATTGGGTTTGTAATCCAGACAGATCCAATATCCTGTCCACTACTGTAGCTGCCACTTCTTCAATAGTTTTTGGTATAGAATAAAAAGAAGGGGTTGCAGGGCAAATTATACCACCAGCCAATGTAACGGTTTCCATATTTCTTATGTGTATCAGGCTATAAGGGGTATCTCTTACCATTAAAATCAGTTTTCTTCTTTCTTTTAATATAACATCAGCAGCCCTTGTAATCAGGTCATCACTTATGCCATTAGCTATCCTGCCTAAACTTCCCATACTGCAGGGTGCTACAATCATTGTATTATAGTTGGCAGAACCTGATGCAAAAGGGGCAAAAAAGTCATTTTTTTCATAATATGTAACCTGATAATCCTGATATATAGTATTCCCTAATTCAGCCTGCCAGACTGATTTGGCATTTTTGCTCATCACCACACTCAGTTCCTGCCACTGGTCTCTCAGTACCATTAATTTGTCCAGTAATACCTTTGCATAAACTGCTCCACTGGCTCCTGTAATGGCTACCACTATTTTATTGGACATAAGAAGTACTATTTTTGTATGAAAACAAAAGTAGTATGCAAAAGGTTTCCCTGCTGATATTGTTTATTGTATTCCTGCTGAATACTTCTTTTTATCCATTGCACAATCGAAAAGATTTGTGGCAAACCTGGAAAGCAATACAGGAATCTGGCAGACTGGAGAAACGCCCGGTAATAGTTGATATTTATGCAGATTGGTGTGTCTATTGCCATAAAATGGATGCCACCACTTATAAAAACGATTCTGTTTACCAATACCTCAAGGAACATTATTACCGCTTTAAATTCAATGGCGAATCAAAAGATACACTTGAATGGAACAATAAAAAATTTGCATGGAACCGTAATTATAAACTGCACGATTTTTATATATACCTGGCTAATGGGAATCTCGCATTTCCTACCACTGCTATTATTACGCCAGATGGACAGGCTTTTGCAACCGCAGGCTTTATTGAAGTAAATGAAATGGAAGCATTACTCAAATATTTTGTATCGGCATATCCTGCCATAAGTTTTGAGGAGTTTAACAGATCATTTAAACCTGCATGGAAATAAATGAAACTTACTGTTCTTCTGTAAAATACACTTTATAATAATTCATGTTTCTTGAACTGTCATACCCTTTTTCAATCAGTTCATTATTTCCATGGATATAGATATGAAAATTTTTGTCCAGCTTCAATACCTTTCTGAAAATTCTTGATTGTTTTTTAACAGCAGCATCAGATATTGCATAATTGTCAGCTATTGGAGATTCAAATGTTTCTTCATATTCTTTTTTAAATGATTTAAACATTTCAATCCCCTGCTCATTGGCAATTACTACATTGGAGAATTCATCCAGGTCAAAACTGTCTTTATCCTTAAAATATTTAATTGAGCGGTTCAGTAAATCAATTTTATCAGCATTCGATATATCAAACACTTCATCCATTTTGTCAGTCACAAAACTTTTATACACACTTAAGGTATTCTGTGTCTGATTAAAGTTGTCATTTCTTATTTTCAGTTTCAGAAAGTCATCTACCCAGTAAACGGCTTCCGACTTATTAGTCTGGTCAATCACCGCCACTTTATACCCTTCTTCTTTTTCACTGTTAAAAATCAGGCAGCCCTTATCCAGCTTTTTAATGTTGATAGCTTGTTCCTGGTAGTGAATGTCAAAATCTTTTTGCTGCTGATGTACGGTAATATAAGATTCTTTGCTTTCTGATTTAAAAATGCCTAAAACTGAATTTTGTTCCCCTTCCAATGGCAGGTTATTAAATAAAGCAAAATACAATTCTCCGGATTTTATCTTGGGGTGGCTGGAGATATCATACAGGTGGGCTGCAATATGTTTGGTTTGTTCATGAAAATAATCCGGATCATCAAAGATCAGGCTGGCAAAATGAAATACTTCATTCAGGTTATTATCTGAAGAAGGATGCCAAAACCTGAAAATTTCATCTGATTTTTCAAAAGGCTTCAGAAAGTACTGTTTTAACAGACCTTCCAGTATCGGGTCGGTCAGTTCTATGGGGTGTTCAGATAATACAAGGTTTTCATTTAAAGACTTATTACCGGCTTTATGGACAGTTAACTGAGAAAGGTTGGCATCAATAAATGAGATCATATTTTTTTAAATAAAACGCAATTAACAATATCTATCTAACAAATAAAAAAATCCCTCTGCTCAGGAGGGATTTTTTATTAGCATAAAATAAATTTATTTGTACATCAATTCATAATATTCATGAGCCATACGGTTACTGTCAAACTGGAACCGCACATCTCTCATGCCATTTTTCATGATCTGCCTCCACGTATCAAAACCATTATAGTATAAGGGTACTATTTGGTTTTCCAGTATTTCATAAATTTTATTCAAGTCATAATCATCCTGTTCATGAACAGTCATATTATCATAATCCGCTTTCGGAACTACAAAACCATTATTGCCATGATTTACAAATTCCGGAATCCATCCATCATCAGTTGAAAAATTAACTGCTCCATTCATTGCGGCAGTCATCCCACTGGTGCCGGAAGCTTCTCTGGGCACCCTTGGATTGTTCAGCCAGACATCTGCAGCCTGTTTCATTCGTTTGCTTAAGCCTAATTCATATCCAACCAGTACAGCTACGTTTTTATAGTTTTTGCTCAGGTTTACCAGGTGATTAAAAGTGCCGATTGCCGGATAATCTACCGGATAAGGTTTACCTGCCCAAATAATCTGAACGGGATGTTTTGGATCATTAATCAGCCTTTCAAAACGTTTAATATCCTGTGTCAGGAAATCTGCTCGTTTATAGCCTGCAAAACGCCTTGCCCAGACAATGGTTAATACATTGGGGTCAAATATTTTACCTGTCTGATCTGCAACAATCTCAAAAGCACGTTTCTTCAGGTAGGTTTTCCTGTCATCAAAAGCCAGGTCATTTCCTTCCTGCATAAAACGGTACATGTGCTTGTCCGACCAATATCTCCAGTCCTGTGCATTGGTTATTGAAATGATTTCGCAGATGCCGGAATATTTACTCCACATTTTTCTGCTCACTTCTCCATGCAGTGCACTCACTCCATTTGCTTTTCTGGCAAACCTCAATGCTGCCAGTGAATGATTAAACTGGTCATCTGTAGTGCCGGTAACTTTTCTAACTTCATCTAAACTCAGGCCACAGAAATAACTCATTTTATGACATAGATAAATATCGTGTTTTTCATTGCCTGCTTCTTCGGGAGTATGGGTAGTAAATACAAGGTGTTCTTTTACTTTTTCCACACTTTTAAATTTATTCAACAGGTAGAAAGCTGAAGAAATTGCATGTGCTTCATTTAAATGATACACATCCGGATTAAATCCAAGTTCATCAATCAGTTTTGCACCCCCAACACCTAATAAAATAAACTGTGCAACTTTAGTTGCAACATTGGCATCATATAAGCGGTGGCAAATGGTTTGCGAGATATAATCATTTTCCGGCAGATCTGTACTTAATAAAAATAAGGGGGCACTCTTAAATGTTTCAGGGTTTAAATACCAGGCTTTTACCCAAACCGGGTGATCATGTATCAAAATCTGAAATTTAATACCTGTATCTTCCAAAAAGCTGTAATTTTTTTCCATCCAGGAAGGCTGAAGAGTCTGGTCCTGGTTTCGCGTTTGGTCATAATAACCATATTTCCACAAAATACCAATTCCTACTAAATTTTGTTTTAGTTCATAAGCACTGCGTAAATGCGATCCTGATAGGAATCCCAAACCTCCACTGTAAATTTTTAATGGTTGGTGAATGGCAAACTCCATAGAAAAGTATGCAACTTTTTTGGAGTATTCTTCAATGTTAGCATAGGGTACCTGGTAGCTTCTAAAGTTCATAATGTCTTGTTTCGTTCAATAATTGGAGATACAATATTAACTCATTTATACTAAATGTACTTTTTACACATTAAAAACTGCAAACTGTCATTTAATAAGCCACAATATTCATAAAATTAACGAGAATAAAAAATGCTTAACGTTTGCAGTGCAAAAGTTAAGCATTTCTAAATATTTGAGCTTATTAGAGGTTAAATCTTCTTTTTTACAGATTTTTTATCCTTTTTTCTGTCAAAGCTTTCATCAATCATGCAATTCATTCCCCTTCTGTTGCCACAGCTTCCGGTTTCTTTTATGTCTACTTTAGCATTACTGAACAGGAAGTTTACAATACAGGGGTCTCCATTTTCCTGATAGGCACCTGAATTGGCAGCTTTCATTCTTAATGTTCCTTTCAATTCACCAATACATCCACCTTCTTTTTTTTCAATATGTAAAAAGAATATATAAGTATTGGAATTTCGGCCATCCCTTACAGAAACAAAATTTTTATCATCAATGGCATAATTTGCACTGTACTTATTTTTATGGGGCAGGGTATCAATTGGGTTAATAATCACAGATTTTTCAGGTGCTTCATTCCCATCATTCATAACAACCATAAATTTATTACCTGTATTATAGACCCATCCCACTCTTGAAAACTGCAACTGCTTGTCTGAATTGGTTTTTTCCTTGCTGATCAGGAATGTAGGTTCTTTATTAATAGAAACAGAATGTACATAATCGTCATCATTTATACTACTGAGTAATCTTTTGGCAGCAAGGAATTCATTCTTTTTATTCAAAACAAAAGTAGCCAGTTCTGTTTTCCTTTTTTTTGTAAAACTGGCAAGCAGGTATATTTCCTTTGTTTTTTCTATTCGACCTACCGGATGTATGATTATATTTTTTTCTTTTGAAAAAATATTTTTCAGGATACTATCTGGGATAAACTGGTCAAATGCAGCATAACCAATGGTGGTAGTATCACCGATTTTAGAAATATTTGTATCTGCTGCAGTAAAAGGAATTGGTAAAATAGGAAAAGCAGTGATAAAATCGTTTATTTTTACAGGTTGTGCACCGGAAAGATCAATTTTATTCTTTTTACATGAAAAAAATACGATCAGTAATATAAAGATGAGCCACTTTTTCATGTATCAAAAGTAATATTTCCGGAATAAATCTGTGTTGATATTATGAAAACAAATTTTTAAGAAACTGTTTGATAAATTAATGGAGTTTAAACGATACCATTCAGAAAATTCACTTGCAGAAGTGCATGCATCTGTTGATCCGGGAATTAAGAATACCGGAATAAAAAGAATGTTGGCTTATATAGGGCCTGCTTACCTGGTAAGTGTAGGGTATATGGATCCGGGAAATTGGGCCACTGACCTCCAGGGAGGTTCACAATTTGGCTACCAGCTGATCTGGGTATTACTGATGAGTAACCTGATGGCTTTACTGTTACAGGGTTTAAGTTCCAGGTTGGGTATTGTACGTAGAAGGGACCTTGCACAGGCTAACCGGGAACTGTATCCACCATTTGTCAACTTTTGTTTATATGTACTGGCAGAAATTGCCATTGGTGCCTGCGATCTTGCTGAAGTATTAGGTATGGCCCTGGGCATTCATCTCTTAACCGGACTTCCCATTATATGGGGTGTTGGTATTACCGTATTGGATACCCTGCTTTTATTATGGTTGCAAAATTATGGTATCAGAAAATTGGAAGCTTTTATCATTGCACTGGTAGCTATTATTGGATTATCTTTTTTAATTGAAATTATTTTAGCCAAACCTGTTTTGGGTCAGGTTGTAAAAGGGTTTATACCGCATTCTTTAAATAAGGAAGCACTGTACATTGCTGTGGGTATTATCGGTGCTACGGTTATGCCTCATAACTTATACCTGCACTCTGCCCTGGTACAAACCCGTAAAATAAATAATGACACAGAAGGTATTAAGCGGGCTATTAAGTTTAACTTAATTGACAGTACTATTGCACTTAACCTGGCTTTTTTTGTTAATGCGGCAATACTGGTTCTGGCTGCAACTGTTTTTTATACCACCGGAAATACCAATGTTGCCCGTATACAGGATGCCCATCAGTTATTAAAGCCATTATTGGGTTCAATGCTTGCTCCTATATTATTTGCCATTGCCCTGATAGCAGCCGGTCAAAGTAGCACCATTACAGGTACTCTGGCAGGTCAAATAGTAATGGAAGGGTATCTTAAACTACGCATCAATCCCTGGCTGAGAAGGCTGTTAACAAGATTACTGGCCATTATACCAACTATAATAGTAATTACGCTATATGGGGATGATAAAATAGACGATTTACTGGTTTTAAGCCAGGTAATTTTAAGTGTTCAACTGGGTTTTGCAATTATTCCGCTGATACATTTTGTAAGCGATAAATCAACTATGGGCGAATTTGCTATTAAATGGCATACCAAAGTTATTTCCTGGCTGGTGGCCATTGTACTGGTATACCTGAATGTGAGGATGGTCATAGAACAATCTATTCCAGTCTTTTATGGTGAAGGCAATATGTTGTGGAAACTGGTAATTTCATTTGCTGCCCTTGGTTTTATCTGGCTTTTTATTATGATGACTTTCCTGCCAATGCTTAAAAAACAACTAAAAAAGCAAAGCTTACACGGTGACACACCTTCCCTTCATAACCTTACTATTAACAGTTCACAGAAAATTGCCATTGCACTGGATTTTACCATGAATGATGAGCAATTAATTGCCCACGCCATTAATCAGGGTAAACATACAGCTCACTATCTTTTATTACATGTAGTGGAAAGCGTTTCAGCTAAATTTCTGGGTGAAGAAAGTGATGATGATGAAACCAGAAAGGATAAACAAAGGCTGGAGACTTATGCTTTACAACTCAGGGGAATGGGTTATATGGTATCTTTTGAGCTCGGTTTTAATCATCGTGTAAAGGAAATAATAAGAATGGTGGATGAAATGGATGCCGATATGCTGGTAATGGGAGGGCACCGCCATACAGGGTTGAAAGATTATCTTTTTGGAGAAACTATTGAAGCGGTAAGGCATGAACTTAAAATACCTGTCCTGATTGTAAATATGTCCAAAATCTGATATCTATAATATTACATGTTAATACATTCAGCAATGTTATTTACCCGCTTTCTGTTCCTATTCTGAGGTTTCCAGATGTTACGCAGGCAGCATTATGTTAAAACTCTTCCAATTTAAGGGTTAACCATTAACTTAATCACCTTATTTTTGCATCCTACAAAATAAATGATTATGCCGCAAAGAATTAAAGTTGCCAATCCTGTCGTTGAATTAGATGGAGATGAAATGACCAGAATTATCTGGAAATTCATAAAAGACAAACTAATCCTGCCCTATCTGAAAGTAGATATTAAATATTACGATCTGGGTATGGAATACCGGGACGAAACCAACGATCAGGTTACCATTGATGCTGCAAATGCCATAAAGAAATATGGAGTGGGTATTAAATGTGCTACCATCACACCAGATGAAGCCCGTGTGGAGGAATTTAAACTGAAGCAAATGTGGAAAAGCCCGAATGGCACTGTCCGCAATATACTTGATGGTACTGTTTTCCGTGAACCCATTGTTTGTAAAAATGTGCCCCGCCTTGTTCCTAACTGGACTGCCCCCATCTGTATCGGACGTCATGCATTTGGAGATCAGTACCGTGCTACCGACTTTGTAACCAAAGGAAAAGGTAAGCTTACAATTAAATTTGAAGGGGAAGATGGTTCTGTAATTGAACATGAAGTATTTAACTTTAAAGGGGATGGAGTTGCATTGGCTATGTATAATACTGATGAAAGTATTTATGGATTTGCCAGAAGCTGTTTTAATACTGCTTTACAGAAAAAATGGCCTTTATACCTTTCTACCAAAAATACAATCCTTAAAAAGTATGATGGTCGGTTTAAAGATATTTTTGAAGAAGTATATCAGAATGAATTTAAGGCTTTATATACAGAAGCTGGAATAACCTATGAGCACCGTTTAATTGATGATATGGTTGCTTCAGCACTAAAATGGCATGGCAATTTTGTATGGGCCTGTAAAAATTATGATGGTGATGTTCAAAGTGATACAGTTGCTCAGGGTTTTGGAAGCCTCGGTTTAATGACTTCAACATTGGTTACACCAGATGGAAAAGTAATGGAAGCAGAAGCCGCACATGGTACTGTTACCCGTCATTACCGGGAATACCAGAAAGGAAGGCCAACTTCTACCAATCCTATAGCGTCTATATTTGCCTGGACACGCGGACTGGAATTCAGGGGTAAGTTAGATGGTAACCAGGAACTGATTAACTTTTGCCAGACACTGGAAAAAGTATGTGTGGAAGTAGTGGAAAGTGGTAAAATGACCAAGGATCTTGCAGTTTGTATTTACGGTAATAAAGTAAATCATGGAGAACATTATTTATATACTGAGGAATTCCTGGATGAGCTGGATAAAGCACTTATAGCTAAACTGGCTTAAAATAGTTTACAGTAAATTGTATAAAAAAGGTCCCGGAACTGATGATCCGGGACCTTTTTATTAGGAATATTTTTTTAATTGGTAAATCTAAGTTCCTGCTTGCCTGTTGGGTCTTCTACATTTCTGGATCCTACTACCAGTTTAAATATGCAATTATCACATTTATTCATTAATACTTTTCTGTTGTATTCTCCATCACCGGTTTCATACATATTTTGCAACTTCCAGTTATTAAAGTTGCCTGTAACTTCAATGGTTCTAGTGGTTGGTTTGTTATAATGAATTTCTTCCCAATGCATAGTTTCGGGAATTGCAATAGTTAAAGACCTGGTATACCAGTCATGGGCTGCTTCCAGCTCCTTTTTTTGGGTATAGATGTATTCATAGGCCATACAGCCAATATAGGAATTGATACTAAACATGTATCCTGCATATTCCAGGGCAGTTCCGTAATTACCACCTTCAAAATTGGGTGCTAAAGTGTAATAACGCATTAATGCCCAGTTGATAGCAAGCGATCTTGGGTTATTAATTAGCAGATGAGTGAGGTTATTCCTTATTTCAATTGCTTCTTTATAAGTATACAATTTATTTTTTGGTATATAGATATCAGATGCAGCATCCACTTCTGCCAGTGTAACCATAGTGGAAGCCTCTGTTTTATTTTCCAGTATCTTTTTATTCAATAAAAGAGAAGATCCAGCATTTGGATGATAGGAAAATAAAACAAATAATGGCACTAATATTTTAATCAGGTATACTCTCATATATCAATTCATTTTTTTAGATGAGTCCAAATGGACTCATTTCTTCTATAAAAAATGGTTTAGGACTTCTATAACAGTAAATTGTGTTTTTTCAGGGAGGATACAGGACGCAAGATTTTAGCCCTTTTATGGATAAAAATCCTGTCTAACTTATGTAAAATTAAGAACTCTTAACAAATTATCAAAGTTCATAAATAAAATAAAGATAAATTGAAGCTCCAAAAAGGATTAAATTATTAAATAATAATAAAAATTTGACAAATTTTAATTATTATTTAATAATTTAAATGATTATTGTCATGTTCTACTAACTGATTTACTGCATATTGCAATTGTATTTAGTAGTTAGGCACCCTGAAAAATAATTTTTAATATTAATGAATTTTTAATAAGAAATTGTTACTTTAATCCAAATTAAACATCGGTTTTCAACTAAATATGTACAATCAATTCACTTATTCTAATTTTTTATCACATCACCAATTACTTTTCCAGTATTTCCACTTGGCATTTGAATATGTAATAATGAGCAAATAGTGGGAGAAATATCTGTCATATAGGTTTCTTTGGTTAAATGCCCCCTATTAATTCCCCAACCATAAAATACAAGCGGAATATGCGCATCATATGGGTTCCAAACTCCATGACTCATACCAGTTTTGGGAGAGTCCATTACTCCGCTTTTTGTAATAATCTGCAGATCTCCACTACGTTGCGGATTGTATCCGTTTACAACCATTTCCCTTATTGTAGCAGGTAAAGAAGCTTGTCCTGCGTTTTGTTTATCTATCACATTCAGTACCATTTCTTTTTTCAGCAGGTATTGAATAATGACTTTTTTAATGGTTTTGTCTTCCATTTTTAAAGAATCCAATAAAGGATGGTTTAGATAAATATCATATTCAGCTACTGCATTTACCAGTCCTGCTTGTGAAAATTGTAGTTTTAAATAGTTATTCAGTTCATGTTTAATATCAACATCATCACATCTTCCTTCACGAATAATGTGTTTTTGTAAAAACTCGGGTATATGCAAACCTGCATGTTCGGCAGTCAGGAATACTGTATATTGGTTTTTACCAATTGTTTTATCCGGGTAACAAAAAAACTGCCTAACGTTTCATCCAACCTTACATAGGTATACAGCAATTCCCGGGAATTAGGACCGAATGAATGCCCGATTAGTCTGGAGAAGAAAAACTTACTGCTAAAAAATCAGTAAAACCGCTTTTTCCCAGCCTTTAAGACTGTATCGCCGGCTTTGGCCAGTTCTCCCAGTAAATTATTTGCAAATGGTGTAATGGTAATCCTGCTGTAGTCTTTACCTGCAAAGTGGTCTAATGAATAAGGTCTGGTTAACGCATCTTTTCCAAAAGGTTTGCTTTTATAAGCGTTATCATTTGTATCACAATATTGATCATACACTTCTATTGGTTCTTTCGGGTTCCAGTTTAACCTGTACAATGAATCCACCAGTTTCCGGTTATTGAAATCCTGCATCCAGACAGGCAATTCTTTCATATAATAAGTGCAGGTAATAAAATTACCAGATTTTATATCGTACCAATATGCTGCTTTGGCTGCATGTCCTGCCGGAATAATGGCCCCCTGTCTTTCATAGAAATACCAATTACTTTACTCCTGAAATTGCTGTATAATCTCAGCTCATCGGTAACAGTGGTTACCAGAAAATTATTAGGCTCATTTGCCCTTCAGAAAGGCTGTTGCTGCCAATCGTTTGTACTTGTTATCTTCTAAGCAATACACAATTTTCTGTAAATTATTGTCAAACCAGTTATTTCCGGTTATTCCATGTATGGCTGATACACTGCTGGTATACACATAGGTATGATCGCAGGCGTTTTCTGTAGGTAAATAGTGTATCTATGTATTTTCGCAACTAAAACCTTTATTTAATAATCCTTTAAAAGCACCCATTGGGTTATAGAGGTCATAAAAACGATACAAATAATCCCAGCGCATCTGGTCAATTACAATCCACCCAATAGTTTGGGCTGTGCAACTGGTTTTTTACTGTTATTTTATGTTGAATTAGATTGTGTGTGCAGGCTACCTGTCAGGTAACTGAACAATAAAAAAGTTATATTTTTTTTATCTCCTGAAATTTTTAACAAATGTAAAGGTTGAAGCCAGTATTCGCTCTTATGAACCATAATTGAGCCAATTGATAATTAAGCTTGTTGCTTCGTTTACGATACCTTAAATTTGCGGCAGTTTTTATAAATAGATAGAATTGTTAATATCTGAATTTCTGTTCAACTGAATCAGTTATTGCAGTTCATGATATTTCATCAGCAACCTGGAATCAGAACTTCTAAATATATATAGTTATGGCTGATATTTTTGAAAGATTAGTGAAGAACTACGGGCCTATTGGCCAGCACAGAGAAAGAGCTCACGGATATTTTGCATTCCCCAAACTGGAAGGGGAAATAGGCAGTAAAATGAAATTCCGGGGTAAAGAAATGATTGTTTGGAGCCTGAATAATTATTTAAGTTTGGCCAATCACCCTGAAGTAAGGAAAGCAGATGCTGATGCTGCTGCTGAATTCGGTCTGGCATTGCCCATGGGCGCCAGGATGATGAGTGGTAACAGTAATTACCATGAACAACTGGAAGAAGAACTGGCTGCATTTGAACATAAAGAAGATGCCATCCTGTTTAACTATGGATACCAGGGTATTATGAGTGCCATTGATGCTATTTGCGGCAGGCACGATGTGGTAGTGTATGATGCTGAAAGCCATGCCTGTATTATAGATGGTTTGCGTTTGCACCCCGGCCACCGGTATGTGTATAAGCATAATGATATAGAAGACCTTGAAAAACAACTGGAAAGAGCTGCTGCTTTGATTGAAAAACAAAAAAGCGGTGGTATATTGGTTATCACAGAAGGTGTATTTGGTATGGCAGGCGATCAGGGCAAACTGAAAGAAATTACTGAATTAAAACAGAAATTTGAATTCCGCTTACTGGTGGATGACGCTCATGGATTTGGTACCCTGGGTAAAACAGGTGCCGGAGCAGGTGAAGAACAGGGTTGCCAGGATGGGATTGATTTGTATTTTTCCACTTTTGCCAAATCTATGGCCAGTATTGGTGCGTTTATGGCGGGCCCTAAAATTATTATTGATTATATCCGCTATAATGTGCGTTCTCAGATTTTTGCCAAGAGTTTGCCAATGCCTTTTGTAATTGGGAACTTAAAAAGGCTGGATATGCTTCGTAGCATGCCAGAATTAAAGGAAAAATTATGGAGTAATGCATTGAAACTGCAAAACGGATTAAAAGAAAGAGGTTTCGATATTGGCAAAACTGATTCTGTAGTAACACCGGTATATATGAAGGGTGGGGTGGAAGAAGCCACTGCCATGGTGATGGACTTACGCGAAAATTATAGTATTTTCTGTTCAATTGTAGTGTATCCGGTAATACCAAAGGGACATATCATTTACCGTTTAATACCAACATCCGGGCATACAGAAGAAGAAATAGAATTAACCCTGAAAGCATTCAGTGAAACAAAGGCAAAATTAGATGCCGGTGCTTATAAGGCAGAAGCTATTCCTGATATGGCTGAAGTAAAATAATACAGTCAATTTAAATAGGAAGCATTTATAAAATGGCTGCTCTGGATTTACCAGGCAGCTATTTTTGTTTGGTAACCCTAAGCCTGTATTTTTGCATTACAACTGTTGCAACTGCAAATTCATTTATCTGATTCTTTCCTCCCATTAATAGTTATATTTTACCTTTTTTCTCTTGCCGGTTATGCCACTGCAGTTATTTAATTATCATTAAACCCATATCAAACCCAAGACAAACCCAAGGCATCCCATGCTTTTTATGGTTTAATGTGTTTTTATTATTATTTAAATATGGGATTTAAGTTTATTCTTTTTGAGCCAGGTATTTTTCTTTCAGAAGTAGCTTATAGCTATTTACATTGTTGAACAAATTGAAGGGTATAAAATAAAAAAGGCCCATTTAAAGGCCCTTTTTTATTTTATATAATCAGGTGTTGAATATAGTTTTTAGCGTATTACGGTTTTAAATATTTATCAAACCAGCTGATATACCGTTCAAAACGGTCTTTAATATAGGCAGGAACAGTAATACCATGAAATTGGTTGGGATAAATAATGAGTTCGGTAGGGGTGCCTAGTGACCGTAATGCCTGATACATCTGTTCACTACCGGCAGTGGGTACATTAAAATCGCTCTGGCCAGACATGAACTGTGTGGGTGTTTTAATCTGATCTGCTTTCAGAAAAGGATAAGATAATTTTAAATACTTATCTATGTTTTTCCAGGGAACACCTATTTCATTATCATATTGCAAAATATACTGGTCCACCCCATACAGGGAAGACACCATGGCTACCCCGGCACCACTGCTGGCTGCTTTAAAACGGGTATCACTGGCAATGGTATAATCAGTTAAAATACCGCCATAACTCCAGCCTGCAATACCCAGTTTATCCGGGTCTGCTATACCTTTTTTTACCAGTTCATCTGCAGTACCCAGAATATCCAATACTTCTTTATTGCCCCAGTCTGCAAAAATGGTTTTGCAATAAGCAAGTCCCCTGCCGTTACTACCCCGGTAATTAACGCCTACCACATTATAACCTGCACCTGCCAGCATCTGGCGGGAGAGGTCAAATCCGTAATCATCCTGCCCAACAGGTCCGCCATGTATATAAAAGAGTGTAGGTAATTTTTTAGATGGGTCAGATCCCGCTGGCCTGAAGAGTATGCCGGATACCTTATTACCATCTTTACTAACAGAAGTAAACCCTTCCACAACTGCAAGGTCCAGCGGTTGTACAAATGCATCCTGGTGTGTAGTTAATCTTCTGGGATTTCCGTTTTCCAGTGCATATAATTCATTGGGTAATTGCGGAGTGCTTAACATTACCACCCAGTAATCTGGTGTGCAGGCTTGCAGGTTATTAAAGGCTTTATTGCCTGTAGCAATTTTGGTAATAGCGCCAGTAATTATATTAACCTGAGCAATGTATTTAGTACGGTCATCTGTTACAATAAAGGCAACAGATCCTCCGTCTTTAGAGAATTTGATATTACTCACCGGCCTGTCCAGCTGCTTCGTAAACAGTCTGGGTGTGCCCCCTGTTGCACTCACCATTGCCAACATTGGCTGGTCGTACATAATATAATTAGCATCTGTGGTAGATTGCAGGTATGCGATTGACTTTCCATCCGGGCTCCAGACAGGGTTACGGTCATAACCAGTCCAGCTGGTTAACTGTTGGGCAATAGCTTTTGGTTTGGCTTCCATTACAAAAATATCGGAATTCTCATTTTTATCCGGGTCGTCAGTATGGTTACTCACAAAAGCAATCCTGCTGCCATCGGGGCTCCAGACTGCTTCGGTTTCATCATATTTGCCTTCTGTTAAGGTATCCAGTTTTTTGGTTGCAATATCCAGTAAGTATAAATGTATGGGGTCTCGTTTGGTGAGGTACCCTTCAATATCTCTTTTAAACTGGTATCTGTCAATATAAATCGGTTTGGGTACTTTAGGTTTACTGGTATCTGATTTTGTTTTTAAAGCCACCAGTATTTTAGTCCCATCCGGGCTCCAGGCATATTCTTCCAGATCATTTTTAAAGCTGGTTAATTGTTTACCTTCCCCACCTGAACGGTTCATCAGCCATATCTGGCTTTCCGTATTTCCCTGACGGGAAGAAACAAAGGAAATATACTTTCCATCCGGGCTCCACCGGGCCTGAGATTCACTTTCCGAACTGCTGGTTAGCTGAATATTTTCTTTGCCATCTATGCTGATCATCCAGATATCCGCATTGCGTTTATTTTGTGCAGAATCAATAGAAGTAAGGGTATAAGAGACCCATTTACCGTCAGGGGAAACCTGGGGGTCAGCTAAAGTTTGTAACCGGTATATATCTGCCGGTTGTATTTTTCTTTTGGCTTGCTGGCTGAAACTGATCTGGGTCAGGAGCAGTAAAAAACATACAATAGTATATCTCATTTGTAAAGGTTTAGGTGTTTTTATATTGAGAACATATTTCATTAATAGAAATGGCCAGTTATGAAGATATAAAAAGGGAAGGGGATTTTTTAACAAAAAAAATCATCCAATTTATTTTTTCAACTCCTGGAATGCAGGATTTGAATGGGCAACTGTTGGAAAGGATGGTATCAAAAGAAAGAGGTTGTCCATTCATATTGAACAACCTCTTTTATAATTACCTTTTAATCCTGAATAACAGATTACAATTTAGCAATCAGTTCATTGGCATTTCTTACATAATCTTCATTCTTCTGTTCCTTAGCCAGTTTGGCACATTGCAATGCATCTGCTTTGGCATCTGCTTTATTGCCCATATCTTTTTCAATCTTTGCTTTTAATAAAAATGCCCAGTATGCTTTGGGGTTGGAGGTTGTTACTTTACTGATATTGGCCAGTGCTTTGTTATAATCCTTATCCCATTCAAAGTAAAAATTAGCAGCTGCAAAATATACATTCGCTGAAACATTGTCGGCTCCCAGTGCTTTTTCAACAGAAGCACGAATCCTGTCTTTTACATTGGTAGTAATTGGGATTACTACTGCAGTATTGCCCCACATTAAATGTAATTCACAGCTTTCGGCTTTAATATTGGCAAACTGAAAAGTAAAAGTTTCAACAGGTTCTTTCATTTTTTCAGCGGGAACGGTAATACGGAATACATCATCTGCTTCAGTATATTCAGTACCCCATTTATTGGCATCCTTATTAAGGATGATGGTCCACTCGCTTTTACCCGGAATGGTATATATAGCATAACTGCCGGAATCCAATGATTTTCCGCCCATAGATATGGCATCAGTTACTTTTAATTTGGTAACTGCATTGGCGCCTGTACGCCATACTTTACCTAATGGGGCCAGTTCACTGTTTTCTTTAAATAATTGCCTGCCTTTAATGGATGGGCGGGAATAGGTAAGTTCTAATTTACCTAAACCGAATTCCTGGGTAATGGTTTGTGTGGGACTTGGTGCGGGCATTTTAATTTGTGCCTGTGCATTTATTACAATAGCTGCGGCAGCAAGCAGGAGCATTTTTTTCATAAAAAACTTGTTTTTGTAGGTACAAACCTAATATAACATCCTGTGATTGCAAATGTTTTTGATAAGAGGTTAAATCTGGTTTTGAATTGCTATTTTTTTTGAAAGGCAGGATGAAACTGCTGTAAAGTGGTTCTTAAAAAATCCCTGTCCAGATGGGTATAGATTTCTGTAGTGGTAATACTTTCATGGCCCAGCATCTGCTGGACTGCCCTTAGGTCTGCTCCTCCTTCCACCAAATGTGTGGCAAAAGAATGACGAAATGTATGGGGCGAGATATTTTTTGTAATTCCTGCTTTGAGGGATAAATCTTTGATGATATAAAAGATCATAATCCTGGACAGGCTTTTTCCATGTTTACTCAGGAAAAGAAAATCCTCAAAATCTGTCTGTATCCGCTGGTGTACCCGTATATTCTCTTTATAAATTTTAATATATTTAATGGCATCCCTGCCAATCGGTACCAGCCTTTCTTTATCCCCTTTACCAATTACACGGATAAAACCCACATCCATAAAAAGGCAGCTGATTTTTAAATTTACCACTTCGCTTACCCTTAAACCGCAACTGTACATGGTTTCTAAAATAGCTTTATTTCTGGCGCCATCAGGCGTGTTCAGGTTTAGTTTTGAAATTATGGCTTCTATTTCTTCAAAACTTAGTACATCAGGTAATTTTCGTTTGATTTTAGGAACATCCAGCAGTAATGAGGGGTCGATCGCAATAATTTGTTCCAGTAAGCAGTATTTATAAAAGCTTCGGATCCCTGAAATGATCCTTGCCTGAGAACTGGCAGTCATATTCAGTTCCCCAATCCATTTTACAAATTGTTGCAGATCATTCAAAACAATATCACCAGGTGCCACATTACTTTTCTGCAGCTCCAGGTACTGAGTTAGCTTCTCCACATCATGTAAATAACTCTCTACAGAATTTTCACTGAGTGATTTTTCCAGTTGCAGCCAGGCTTTAAAACCTTTTTTATAGGAATCCCACATGTTTATGAATTGCTTATATTCGCTGTTTACAGAATCAATATTACTTAATTCCAAATTTCAATTTACAATAATAAATGCAGCCGGTTAATTTACGATCATTTAAACAGAAAGTTCGGTATCATAAAAAGGCGTTTAAGAGATATTTGAATAAAATACAAAAAAATCCACCTGCTGGTTTGCATAAAAAAATTGAATTGATTGACACAGCTGTCTGGAAAGAAACAGATTGCCTTAGCTGCGCCAATTGCTGCAAGAAAATGACACCAACTTTTACGCAAAAAGATATTAAAAGGATCTCTGCCCATTTAACTATGACACCGCAGGAATTCAAAGACAAATGGCTGTATTACGAAAAAAAGGATAAGGACTGGATGAATACCAAACAGCCCTGCCAGTTTTTAGACCTGAAGTCCAATATGTGTTCTATTTATGCGGTAAGGCCTGATGATTGTGCAGGTTTTCCCCATTTAACCAAAAAGAAAATGGTTGATTATATTCATGTGCACCAGCAGAATATAGAATATTGTCCGGCTACTTATAAAATGGTGGAGAAAATGATGGCAGAACTGATATAAGTTGTATAAATATATTATATCATTTGCTTTCTACTAAATTAAACGTATGAAAAAATCAACCCTGATATTTTTTATAATGAGTTGCAGTTTTTTGGGCCAGGCTCAAAAACATAAGGAAAGTGATTACTATCTTATAAAAATATACCATTGCAGTAATTCAGCACAAATTGATGAGGCAGAAGCCTATGCAGGAAAACAACTGATCCCCTTCCTGCACAGCATGGGAGCAGGCCCTGTGGGGATTTTTAAACCCATAAACAATGATACCTTATCAGATAAAAAACTGATTGTTTGGATACCTTTAAAGGAATTGGAAATACTGGAAAAGATTGAACAAAAAATTGCAGGCATATCACCATTTGGGAATGACAGCCTGGTAAATGCAGACAGTAGCCGGCAAGGTGTATATTATAACAGAATTGAAACCATACTTACTGCTGCTTTTAAAAATCAACCGCATTTTAAAGCAAAAGCAAGTTTTACAAAATCTGCAGATAATATCTATGAATACCGCAGTTATGAAAGTGCCAGTGAAAACCTGCACCTGCGAAAAGTGCATATGTTTAATGAAGGCGGTGAAATTAAAATTTTTGAAAGGTTGCATTTCAATGCCTTATTTTATTCGCGTGTAATTGTTGGAAGCAGAATGCCTAACCTGATTTATATGACCCGTTTTGCAGATAAGGCTGATAGGGATGCACACTGGAATCAATTTGGTAAAGATCCTGAATGGAAAAGGATTTCCTTTTTACCCGACTATAAAAACAGTGTTTCCAAACAGGATATTTATCTGCTGAGTGCTTCAGAATATAGCGAGTTATAAGACACAGAAGGATTAAAAATAAACATCATCAATCCATAATATTTCTTTTACGGTTTCGCCTTCCAGTATAATGGAGATGGCATCAAACTGAATATTTTTCCATTGGCTATTGCGATACAGGTAAGCTTCGGCTGCTTTTTTAAGGGCAGACATTTTTTCCCTCCCAATACTTTCTTCAGGATATCCGAAATGATCATTCCGCCGGGTTTTGACTTCTATAAAATGCAAACAATTCTCTTTACTGGCAATGATATCCACTTCACAATGTTTATACCGCCAGTTTCTTTCCAGTATTGAAAAATTTTGTGCAGCTAAATAATCAGCTGCTATATTTTCTCCTTTCTTGCCTGTATCTTTACGGGTGTTTGCCATTAGAATTTAAAAATAATCAGGATGAGTTTTGATTCAAAAATATTTAAGTTAAAAGGTAAAGTGCAGCATTATGCCTGGGGTGGATTTACCTATATTCCGGAATTACTGGGTTTTGTAAATGAAGATCATTTGCCTTGTGCAGAATATTGGATGGGTGCCCATCCATCCGCTTCTTCCGAAATCATTACCGAAAAGGAAGAGATATCTCTGTATCAGCTGGTACAAAGCAGCCCTGACCGGTTTATCAATAAAAAAGTATATAGAGAATTTGGGGAATTGCCCTACCTTTTTAAAATCCTGGACGTAAAGGATATGCTGAGCATCCAGGTTCATCCAACCAGGGAAGAAGCTGAAAAGGGATTTGACCGGGAAGAAGCAGAGAAAGTACCTATCAATGCACCAGAAAGGAATTATAAAGACCGAAATCATAAACCAGAAGTAATGGTGGCATTGAGTGAATTCTGGTTATTACATGGTTTCAGGCAGGCAGATGAATTGGAAAGAGTGCTGGAAGATGTGCCTGAATTTAATATCCTTATTCCTTTGTTTAAAAAGAAAGAATATAAGGCATTGTATCAATTTGTAATGGAAATGGATCAGTTGGCCATTGATGCGATGCTTCTGAACCTGGTGAAAAACGAGATCCGGAAAAAGAATGCAGGTGAATTAACTAAAGCCAATCCGGGATGGTGGGTTAGCAAATTGTTTGAAGGCAAAACTGAAATTAAAAATATAGACCGGGGCATATTTTCCATCTATTTTTTCAATATCGTAAAGGCAGAACCCGGGGAAGCTGTTTTTCAGGGTGCTGGTATACCACATGCATACCTGGAAGGCCAGAATGTTGAACTGATGGCTAATAGTGATAATGTATTGAGAGGTGGTTTAACCCCCAAACATATTGATGTGCCGGAATTACTGAAACATACTTTATTTGAAGGGGTGAAGCCCAATATAATGAAGGGAAACCACCTGGGATTGTATGAAAAAAACTATCCATGCCCGGTAAGAGACTTTGGTATAAACCGGATAGAACTGAACAGTAATGACAAATATGGGTCTGTTTCCGCTTCACTGGAAATTATTATTGCTATAGAAGGTGGATGCATTATTAATTCGGGGGTTGAAAATATATTGATGAAAAAGGGAGAATCTGTTACTATATTACCAGAAACAGATTATAAAATCGTTTCTTCGGGCCATTGTTTACTTTTCAAAGCTTTTGTACCTTCGTAATCCACAAACTGAGGAAAACAGAAATTGGTTACAATGCTTTTACAGTTATTTTTGTTACTTAAATATTTTTCTGATGAAATTGAATAAAAGGCTTTTATGGTTTACAGCAGTCCTGGTAGTGCTTACCACCTTGTCTAAACTAGTCTTTGCACCTCGGATTGAATGGTCGGGTTTTTCTCCTGTAATGGCTATTGCATTGTTTTCAGGTATGATAGTAACTGATAAAAGCAAATCTTTCCTATATCCATTAATTGCTCTGATACTGAGTGATGCAATAATACAAGTACTATATCTTTCAAAATTATTCCCCTTTGCGGGGTTCTATAGTTCACAAATGCTTAATTATGTGTTGTTATTGGGTGCTGTTTTAATAGGTTGGGCTTTAAAAGGTAAAAATTACCTGCGTATTTTTTCTGGTGCTTTGGCTGCTCCCACATTGTTTTTCCTCGTGTCTAATTTTATTGTTTGGATCACACAAGGTGGTTATGTAAGGCCAATGAATGCAGGCGGATTACTACTTTGTCTGGAAGATGGCCTTCCTTTTTACAAAAATTCAATCACCGGCACATTTGTATTTTTACCGGTACTGATGTTTATGTATAATTATCTGACAGGTAAAAGTTACCGAATCAGATTGGTTTAAAATATTGGTTACATTTTTCAGAAAGAGACTACCTTATTATTTATTTGGTGGTCTTTTTTTATAAGGTTGATAGTGCAAATGGAACGTATTCTTATTGAAATCAGCTTCTGCATGCATAAACTTACCAAACAGGCTGCGACAATGAAAATGATGGTTTGGATTTAGAATAAGTGTAATTAGTATACTTATTTATTAGTTAAAATTTTACAGAAAGATTTATTTTTAGAAAATATTAAATTTCTTTGACGGTAAAAGCTAATTTTAGCACTCTTATATAAACTGAATTAACTGCAGCTATGCCAACATCTCCATCCAAACAGACGTATCTTTTTCCATTTATTTTAATTACCAGTTTATTTTTTTTATGGGGGTTTGCTCATAACCTGGATCCAATACTAATACCCCATCTTAAAAAGTCTTTTACATTAACTACCGTGCAGGCAACCCTGGTAGATTCAGCCGTATTTATTGCTTATTTTGTTATGGCATTACCTGCCGGGATGATTATGAAGCGTTGGGGATATAAAACAGGCATTATTGCAGGATTACTTTTATTTGCTTTCGGTTGCTTTTTATTTATTCCTGCTGCCAATACGCAGCAGTATGCTTTTTTTCTTGTAGCATTATTTATTATTGCCTGTGGCTTAACTATACTGGAAACTGCAGCCAATCCATTTGCTTCTTTATTAGGAGATCCTGAAACATCTACACAGCGACTTAATTTTGCACAATCATTTAACGGACTGGCTGTAGCACTTGCACCTGTTATAGGTGCAAGGATAATTCTTACCAAGGGTTATTCAGATACAGAATTGAATGCTATGACAGAAGCCGCCCGTAAAATAGCACTGGCATCTGAGGCATCTTCTGTTAAGTTACCCTATTTTGTGCTGGGGGCTGTATTGCTGAGTATTGCTTTGATTTTTGCATTCATCAAACTGCCATCGATCCGTAATCCCGATCATACAGTAAGCAGTAAAAGTATTTTTCATGCCTTAAAGCACAAGCATCTGGCATGGGGTGTAGCTGCTCAGTTCTTTTATGTTGGTGCTCAGGTGTGTGTATTTAGCCTGTTTATATTGTATGCCACCAAATCAGCCGGGATTGGACAAGTGAAAGCGGCAGACTATCTAGGCGTATGTGGCTTGGCTTTTTTAATTGGTAGATTTTTAGGAACATTTTTGATGCAGTTTATAAAACCGCATCTGCTTTTGGCTTCTTATGCTGCATTCAACATATTGTTATGTATTGTTGCTATAAAAGCCGGTGGTATGCTTACTGTGTATGCGGTTATTGGTATTTGCTTCTTTATGAGCATTATGTTCCCTACTATTTTCTCTTTAGGAATCAAGGAACTGAAAGGGGATACAGAATTTGGCAGCAGCCTGATTATCATGTCTATTGTAGGAGGTGCTATTCTTCCCAGGTTTTTTGCCTATGCCGGAGATATTACCAATAATATACAAAACGGATATTTTGTACCCCTGCTTTGTTTTGTTTTCATCTTTTTATTTGGCTGGAAGGGGTATCGTGTAAAAAAAGAAGTTCTTGAATCATAGCATTAACATAAAGAAAGGAAAACACTGTTTTTATGAAAAGATATTGTTTGGCGCTGGATCTGGTAGATGACCCGGCCTTAATTGCAGAATATGAATACTGGCATCAATCCAAAAACGGTTGGCCCGAAATAAAGAAAAGTATTTTGGATGCTGATATACTGCAAATGGAAATTTACCGCACAGGTAACCGTTTATTTATGATCATGGATACGGGAACTGATTTTTCTTTTGAAAAAAAAGCTGCTATGGATAAGGCAAATCCCAAAGTACAGGAATGGGAGGAGTTGATGTGGAAATTCCAGTCCTCCATACCATGGGCTAAACCCGGTGAAAAATGGGTATTAATGAAACAGATTTTTCAATTAGTGTAATATGCGCATAGATGCACACCAGCATTTCTGGAATTATCATCCTGAAAAACATGCATGGATTGATGAAGCAATGAAAGTAATCCGCAGGGATTTTTTACCTGCTGATCTGCAAAAAGTGTTAGAAGCAAATGGGATAGATGGAACGGTAGCGGTGCAGGCCGATCAGACTGAAGCCGAAACAGAATTTCTGCTTTCACTGGCAGCGGAACATTTCTTTATTAAAGGGATTGTGGGGTGGGTGGATTTGAGAGACCCTGATCTTGAAGAACGGTTGGACTATTTTGCCCAGTTCCCAATCATCAAGGGCTTCCGGCATATACTGCAATCAGAGCCACCGGAATTTATGTTAAACCCTTCCTTTACCCGTGGTATTGAATTGTTAGGAAAATATAATTTCACTTATGATATTCTGGTTTTTCCACACCAGCTAACTGCAACCAGGCAGCTGGTAGCACAATACTCTGATCAGCGTTTTGTGATTGATCATATTGCCAAACCTTATATTAAAAAGGGATTGATTAGTGAATGGAAAAAAGATATGCAGTCAATAGCAGCTTTTGACCATGTATCCTGTAAGATCAGTGGTATGGTTACAGAAGCAGACTATAATGGGTGGAAAAAAGAAGATTTTATCCCTTATATAGAAACAATAGCTGAAGCTTTCGGAACCAAAAGAATATTGTTTGGAAGCGATTGGCCAGTTTGCCTGGTAGCTGCACAATATACACAGATACTGGACATTGTTACCTCTTGTTTTACTTCTTTTTCAGCATCAGAACAATCACAGTTCTTTGGTGAAAATGCGGTTGATTTTTACGGGTTATCAAAATAGCCATTCTGGGATTTGCACTTTTTGTACATTGCAGCATGAAACAGTTCAGTACTTTAAAAGAAATTGCCAGGAAGCTGGGTGTTTCCGTATCTACTGTTTCAAGGGCATTAAGTGATAGTTATGAAATAAGTGAAAGCCAGAAAGAGCGGATACGTGCATATGTAAAAGAAATCAATTACCAACCAAATCCTCATGCTAAAAGTTTAAGAAGCAATCAATCGAAAACTATTGGTGTATTGATACCGGATATCTCTAACTATTTTTTTACACTGGCCCTGCAGGGTATTGAAACCATTGTGCATGAAAAAGGGTATAACTTGATGATCTATCAGACACATGATGACCATCTGATTGAAGAAAAGACTTTCAGTTACCTGGAAAATGGGGTAGTGGATGGTGTGCTTTCTGCTGTATCCTCTAATAAGGAGGGCTCTATTGAACATGTAAAAAGATTAAACAGCCTGATTCCTATTGTATTTTTCGACCGTCACCTGAAACAGATGACCGTTCCTTTTGTTTCCTGTAATGATTATGAAAGCGGGTTACATGCCACAAAGCATTTATTGGAAAGGGGATGCCGTAATATTGTTTTTATAGGTATTGATGAAAGCATTTCAGTAACAGCCGATCGTCTGGATGGTTACTGCGCAGCTTTGAATCAAATGAATATATCGGTTAAGGAATCTAATATATTATTGTGTAAAACTCAGGAGGAAGCGTATGAGCAAATCCTGCAAAGGCTAAAACAGCGTGATAAAGCAGATGCTTTCTTTTCATCCGTGGAAAGATATACCGTTCAATTGTACCGTGCATGTGAGGAACTTAAATTAAAAATACCTGCGGATTTGAAAGTAATCAGCTTCTCCAATAACCCACTGGCTTCCTTTATGAATCCACCTTTATCTACCATTACCCAGCCTGCATTTGAGATTGGTAAATCAGCGGCTGCTTTATTACTGGAAATGCTGAAAAAGAAAAAGCCTGGAGCGCCTAAAGACCTGGTAATTCCCTGTACTTTTCATTATACTGTTTCTTCACTGGGAAATAAGTAAGAACAGGAATTTGATATTTACCCTTACCAGTTAATTGTAAGATTATTTTTCAGCAAGTTCCAGGTTTTCATATACAGTATCAATTTGTAAATCTTTACCATCTGCAGCAGTGGTAGCCAGCACATCACAGCGGTTATTATAAGGATTATCTGCATGCCCTTTTACCCATTTAAACTGAATGGTAAAATTTTTGGCTAGCTGGTAGTATTGTAACCAGAGATCCTTATTTTTTTTACCACCTTTAAAATTATTTTTGATCCAACCATCCAGCCATTTTTTCTGTACAGAATTCACCACATACTGGCTATCAGTACAAATAGTAAGTGGAATATTGTTTTTGGTAAGAGATTGTAATGCAACAATAACAGCCATCAGTTCCATTCTGTTATTGGTTGTTTTCCTGAATCCGGCGGATAATTCTTTTTGATGACTGCCCCAGATCATTACAATACCATAACCTCCAGGGCCTGGATTTCCCCTTGAAGAACCATCTGTATATATAATTAAAGGATGTTGCTGCATGTTTGATACAAATCTGTATTAATAAAAAAGATAAAAGTATTTGCTTTTATCTTTTTTAATGAAAATTTATGTAAGGTTGGGTTACAAATAATATTGTCCTTTCATATAAAGAATAGCTTTTCCTGCAATACTAACCCGCTTATGCTCTTTTGCTTCACAAAATAAAATACCCGTACGTTTCGATATTTGTAAAGCTTTTAAGTGTGTTTTATCCAGTATGCTGCTCCAGTAAGGAACCAGGGTCGCATGTGCAGAACCAGTAACCGGGTCTTCCCCAATCACTGAATTAGGAACAAAAAACCTGGATACAAAATCATAATCAGGGTCCTGACTTTTAGCAGTTACAATAATACCCAATGTGTCTACCTTATTCAACCATTCAAAATCGGGTACAAAACGTTTTACTTCTTCCTCTGTTTCATACACCAGCATATAATCCCTGGATTTTAGAAATTCTTTCGGCTGGTGATTAATTCCCATAATCAGTGAAATAGGAGGGTTTACTTTATGTGGCATTCTGGCCGGGAAATCCATTTCCAACAGAAAATCTGCTTTTTTATGCACGTATAAAGGCCCGCTTTTACTTTCAAAATGGATGGTGTCTTTATCATAACCCAGTTCATGAAAAATTACATAAGCTGTGGCCAGCGTGGGATGGCCTGCAAGGTCAATCTCTACTTCGGGTGTAAACCATCGGATATGAAATACATCTTGTTCCTGAACATAAAATGCTGTTTCAGATAAATTGTTTTCCTGGGCCAGATGCTGCATAGTTTCGGTAGGCAGCCATTGGTCCAGCGGACAAACCGCTGCTGGATTGCCACCAAATAAATGATCTGTGAATGCATCAACCTGATAAAATGTATATGAAGCCATAAGTGTAAAGGTGTTAGTAAAAAATAACTGCCAAGTTAAGCTGGTTAAAAAGTTTCTTATCTGTTAAATCAGAATACTATTAACGGATAATAACGTTTAAAAATAAACCCTGTTGCCTTTAACAGGTTTTATTTTTTATTTAAAATCACCAGCATAAATTAAAACCAGCTTAGCCGGGTCAACATATTTCCTGAGCGTTGCATTTACCTGATCCAGTGTTAAGTTCTTCACCTTATTTTCAAGATCAGTAGAAAACTGCAGATCCTTTCCATCAGATAAAAATGAATTTATTGTTGAAGCAAGATAATTATCCAGTCCCAACAGTGTTTTACGTTGCTGCAACCAGCTGGCGGTGGATTTTTTTAGTTCATCTTCCTTAAAACCACCTTTTAAAGCTTTGTTGATTTCATCCAGCAGGGCAGAATCCAGCCTGTTTTTATATTGCGGATTGAATAAAGCATAAACGCCCCAGGAACTGGCAGGATATTTATAATTGATATTCAGGTACGAACCAGCACCATAACTCATCCCTTCAGATTCCCTTAAACGTTGTGGTATACGGGAAGATAAAAATGCACCTCCGCCCAGTAATTCATTGGCCATTTCCAGGGAAGGATAATCCGGATCTGTTTCCTTTATTGAGATATTGATACCACCGATACACATGGCATTCTTTTTATCAGGTGTAAGGATAGATTGAGTGGAACCCTTTATTTCGAAGTATTTTTCTTCAATTTCCTGGTAGACGGCTTTACTGTTAAAGTTAGACAGTTTTTTTTCCAGGAAAGATTGAATCCCTGTGGGTTGTATTCCTCCAACAAAAGTGGCAGTACCGTTATTAGTTCCATAAAATTGCAGGTAAAACGCTTTGATAGCATCCAGTTTAGCTTTTCCCAGTTCTTCAATAGATTCATCTGTACCATTGGAATAATAGGGGTGTCCCTTTGGGTATAAACTTGTTTTTTTGGAAAAGGCAATGGAAGCAACGGTCTGGGGATCACTTTTACCCGATTCATATTCTCCCTTCATATCCAGGATCATTTTATCAAACTCATTCTGGTCAAAAGAAGGATGCAGTAAAATATCTTCCAGTATATCCAGGGTATTGCTGATATTGGTTTTATCGGAGTTTAGGCTGATACTAACAGATCCTGCATTTCCCCAAACACTGATAGAGGATTTCAGTTTGTCCAACTGGTCATTAATATCTTTTTTACTTCGGGTAGTAGTTCCGTTTCGTAACATACGTGCTGTTAATTCAGGTATCATTCCCTGGTTGGTTAATGCTTTTTCATCCCCGAATTTCAAAACAATATTGGCATAAACTTTATCTCCCTTTGCTGGCTTTTGTAGCAAAGCATATTTCATTCCATTGGAAAGCTTACCATAAAAGGTAGATTTTTTAATATTACTGATGGTAGCTTCAAAAGTCGCCGTCTGGGTAGTAGTTGTATTTCCTTTGTATGCAGACACAAGTGAATGTATATCCGGCCTTTCAGCTACCTGTGTTCTTTTTGGAGATTTATCCGGCACAAATAAGCCTACTGTCCGGTTACTGGGCAGATAATATTTAGAAGCAGCTTCCTGTAAATCTGCCAGACTGAGTTTTTCAATTCTGTCCCTGTAAATATTCAGTAAACGCCAGTCGCCCCCGCTGATTACATCCGCGAGTGAAATACTATAGCTGATGGTATTATTGAAAACATTACTAATCCTTTTCAGCAGGGTATTTTTTGCCCTGTCCAGTTGATCCTGTGTAAAGTTGGTTCCGGGAAAACTATTCATGGTACTGATAAAAGCTGCTTTTGCACTATCCAGGTTTTTATTCAGTGGAACATCGCAACTGAAATAGGTAAAACCCGGATCATATAAGGATTTGCTGTATCCGCCCACTTTGGTGGCCAGTTTTGTTTCTACCAGTGCTTTGTATAAGATTCCTGACGGATCATTGATCAGTATCTGAATCAATACTGCGTTGGCTGCATAATCCTTGTCACCATAAGCTGGTGTATGATATCCCATTCCAATATACTGTAAGTCGCCATTTCTTCTCAGCTCCACCATCCTTTCACCGTCCTGGGCTGGTTCAATAGTGTAATCAGGCTGAATTACCCGTTTGGGTTTAGGGATAGTTCCAAATAATGCTGTAATCCATTGAAGGGTTTTCTTTTCATCAAATTTGCCTCCAACAATCAATGTAGCATTATCAGGTTGGTAAAACTTCTGATAAAATACTTTTAAGTTTTCTATCGGAACTCTTTCAATATCCTCTTTACTTCCAATCACGGATTTACCATAGTTATGCCAGAGATACATAGTAGAAAGCACTCTTTCTTCCAATATATTGTCCGGGTAATTTTCATCCATTTCAAATTCATTCCTCACTACAGTAAATTCTTTCTTAAGGTCTTCTTTTTTCATCAGGCTGTTAACCATTCTGTCTGATTCCATTTCCAGAGCCCAGTGCAGGTTACTGTCTACTGCCGGTAATACTTCATAATAATTGGTACGGTCATAATCAGTTGTGCCATTAGCCATAGCCCCTTTATCTGCAATAGTTTGTTTAATACTGGAGAATTTCTTAGACCCTTTGAACAGCATATGTTCCAGTAAATGAGCCATTCCGGTTTCCCCATATCCTTCATTGCGGGAACCTACATGGTACACTACATTTACTACCACATTGGTTTGTGATGCATCAGGTACCAGTAATACCTGTAAGCCATTGGGCAATTTATATTCAGTAACACCTTCCACCACAGCTATTTTTTCAGGGCTTACAGGAGCTTGTTTTACCTGTGCATTGGCAAACTGCAAAAAGAATAAACATGCTATCCAAAGTGGTTTACATGAAAAGTTTGATGGTATGAATGTCATAAACGGTGTTTAATTTATGATGAATATAGTAAATGTATGTTTATTTTAATCTCTATTAATGAATCTATACTGATAATGTTTTGTGAAATCAATCTGCCTCTTCTGCATAGCTAATCAACTTACTTTAAATACCTGATCCAATTTTTTTTGCAGTATCACCATCCCTCTAAATTGTTCTTTCATCAGTTGAAAGGTTGGCATTGGTAACTGAAAATCAGCTATTTGCCTAAACCCCATTCTCTTATAAAATGCAATCGAATCCGTTGCGGAATCCATTGCTTTTAAATAAATATATTTTTTTCCATTCATAACAGCTGCATTTTCAACCAGCTGCATAAATTTTCTGCCCAGGCCCTTTCCAGCAAATAATTGGTCAATATAAATTCTTTCCAGTTCAGCAGATTCACTGTAATCACTATACTGAAGCTTAGGCTCCAGTATCAGTTTGATATAACCTATAGCTTTAGTCCCTGCATAAGCAATCCAATGCTTGTTCTCCGGGGCAGCCAATTCATCTTTCAGTTTGTATACAGGATAAGCATATTCATTCATATACCAGTCTGCCCCGCCAGGGTACCATAAATGCAGGTAATACTGCCTGTAAATATTTTTTGCCAGTGTAGATAAAGTTTCTGCATCTGGCAGGCTAATTGGCCGGATTGTTATTTCTGTATCCATTCAAAATCTGCTGTTCTGGGTATTAGTTCAAAAAGTTTCACTGCATTTTCAGGTGGTATCATCAGCTTTCTTTTTGCCGTATTTATCCAGGCCCCGTCTACCGTAATGATAGCAGCTGTTGCCCCCCCATGTTTAATCAGTTCATGCACCATCGTCCACCTTGCAAAATTGGAAGTGCACTTTTTTAAACAGACATTAATCTCCAGCTGATCTCCAAAGTGTATTTCCTTTCGGAACAAGGCTTCCTCCCTGAAAAGAAATACACTTT
>Ga0208872_1000426_pt1 | contig 32348 bp, 25 predicted proteins | sample CryBogCBH12Aug08_FD_185508 | JGI IMG/M metagenome (GOLD analysis project Ga0208872, IMG submission 185508) | Freshwater microbial communities from Crystal Bog, Wisconsin, USA - CBH12Aug08 (SPAdes) | ecosystem: Environmental > Aquatic > Freshwater > Lake | place: Crystal Bog, Wisconsin, USA...
AAGATTTTTACTATTAGGGCTTAAAGAAAATACTTAAGTATTTTCTTTAAGCCCTAATAGTAAAAATCTTCAGTAAAAATCCCCACTTTTTATACATTTTTACCGTTTTGTATATTTTTGCGTCATATTTTATACAGATGCGTAAAAAAAGATGATTACATTAGCGTCGTCGCCACTTTTCTTGTCTTTTTTACATCCGTTTTTATAGGTTCTATAGGTTCTACATCGTAATCTTCTTTACTCCCCGCACTCCTCGTCATAGACCTCACGAGTCTTATCCCAAATCTCTTCGCCATCAATAGATTCATCTCCATCTTCCTCATCAAACTCTACGCACTTGTTCTCAAATGCCTTACACATCTTGAGCCAAGCAGTCTTGCGTGCCTCATCGTCGGGCAAAGCCTCAGCCTCTGTAGAGTTTTCCCACGACTCATAGTCCATCTCGCCATACTTAATGATGACCTTCTTGAACTCAAGACGGGGCAACGAAGCCATCCACTTCTTCTTCTCAGCCTTTGCCTTTGCCTTCTTGTCATCCTCCTCCTTTTGGAAAGCAAGCCACTCATCTTCGCACTTCCACATCTTTTCATAGAGTTTGTAGTCAATGGTCTTGCTGGGATTGTTGCCCTTCACCTTATTAAACTGCTCCTCGGTAAGAAGACCGCCAGTCTCCTTAAGGAACTTCTCAACATCCCCAAAGTCATTGTAGATGCTCTCCTTACACGCTCCGAAGAGAAACCAGTCATTTCCAGTAAGGTCTGCCACGGTCTTGAAATCAGCATCGTAAAGTCCAGCAAACTTCACCATCATCATCATATCGTGGGGCATCATCTTGCTGATTACCGCCTTCTTAAACGCACTCATATTACGGATGGTCTGCTCGTAGTTCATCTTTGCTTCTGACCTACTCCACCGGGAAAAATCCGCATCAACTTTTATCCCGCCAGCCTCCGATAAATCCCGCAAACCCCAATCCGTCGCTGTGTCGCTGTGTCGCTGTGTCGCTGTGCTATAGGAGGTATATAGGATTTGTTTGAGACGCCCGGTATAAAAGTTGAAGGGGATTTTTCCCGGTTGGTCGGCAGTAAGATGTCTGATTACAATAATAACTGTCTTGTGCGTTGCGGTCTTTGCGGTGATGATGAATACAAGGGCGTTGCCTTGATGTCGGGCTCATTGTATGCTGGCAAGTATGCGTGTAATATGTGCGTGGCGTATTCGCACTCTTCAAGCAATCCTTGGGTCTGTGATGAGTTCAAGAAGGTTTGCCCTTTCTGTGCTTGCGATAAGGGGCTTGACTTTGATTGCGGTTATTATGGGGCTTCTCATAATATCAAGAAGAACTTCAAGTGTTGCGAACGATGCTACAACGAGATTGCCAAGCCTTTCAACGAGTATATTGACAAGGCGTTGAAGCGTGCGGATGAGATTGAAGCCAAGAAGAAGGCAGAGGAGACTGAAGAGACTGAGATGATGTGCCGTCGGTGTGAAGTCATTGCCGTTCATCGCACTCAGAAGATTTGTGATTTGTGTGAAGAGGGCAACTGCTGAGGACTATAGGTTCTATAGGTTCTGCTCCGTAAAGTCCCCCTAGAGAGGGTGTTTCGCCGATTACAATACTTTACGCCAGAGAACCGATAGAACCTATAAAACTTTTTTGTCTGTCCCAAATAGAATGCCTTACGATTTGAAGAAAGCCCGTGGCAAAGATTTGTATTGGGTGATTACGAAGGAAACGGGAGTGAAGCACAGCAAAGAACCTCTACCACTTCAGACGGCTATTGCTCAGATGCGTGCGTTGTATCGGAATGTTCCGGATGCCCGAGGCGGTATGTTGCCTATACCTCCACCCGTGAAGGTTGTTAATAATCCTATGCGTCTCATCCAGCCTTCTCATCACGCCCTTATGAACTATGCCACTGGAGATGAAACCACCAAAGGCAAAACTCTGCGTGCGTTTATGAAATGGATATATCCCGATATGGAGAAGCAAGGAGCAACAGAAGAGCGTATCAAAGACAAGTTCCACGAGATGGGCTTTGTGAAGTATGTCCCTAAGGGCGGGGCGATTGATAATGCCGAGGCGATAAGGATAAGCAAAGGCTCATACGGAACCGCTGAAGCAAAAGTAGGAGAGGCTGAACTAATAAAGCAAACACCGACCTTAGCATTCTATAAAAAAGGCAACGAGATTTTAATCGGAGTGCGTGGAACCAAGGGACTTGAAGATTGGATTAGCAATCTTACTCTGGCTTCCTCAAACAAGTTCTTGTTTCAGCATACTCCCCGAGTAGCAAGAGATGTTAAGGAGATTAAGGAGTTCCAGAAACAGTATCCGCCGTCTCAATACCACTACAAAGCCGTCGGGCATTCACTCGGTGGTGCCATCATTGACGAGATGATTAAGCAAGGGCTCATCAAAGAAGGCGTGTCTTACAATCCAGCCGTTCATCGCAATGATTTGGCAAACCCAGAATCACAGAACAAGCGTATCTACGACGAGAAAGACCCTCTTCGTGTGCTTGGACTCCTTGCGGGGCAGTCTCAGAAAGATGCTGACATCCGTAAGAGCAAAATAGACGGCAATCTTCTTGAGCATCACACTATTCATAATCCCACCTTTGAAGGCGGTGGCAACAAGCCAAGCAAACCCCCTCTTAGTTCCACTCCTCCTCCAGAAACCTCAAGAAAACATCTCAATCATAGCACATTCTTTGAAAAGAAAGGCGACCCTTTTTTACTTATTACACACATTACACCAACTGGTGAAAAATCTTTCGTTCAGTTCTTTACACCAGAGGATTTCTTCAAATCACCTCGTTGGGAGACAATAAAACTAACCAACCAATATGCCCAGCACAGAGACATTATACATCTTGCTAAAGAATGGAGAAAACTAAATGACAAGCCAGAAGATGATGAAGAAGAAGGAAGCGGATATGGTGGTATGATGCCCTATGCTGAACATAAGAAGAAGATGAAGGAGTTGCGTGAAGAGAACCTTGCGAAACAACGAGCCAAATCAAACTTCTCCCCTATTCAAGTGCCACCTCCGCCTCCTCCGCCTCCGCCACTGAAGTCTAATCGCAAGATTGCCTTTCCCTTTTATCGCACTGCTCCTCCCGTCTTCAAAGGCGAAGGCATTCACGGCAAGTTTCATCAGCAGATTGTTAAGGCTGGTATGACACCAGAAGCCTATATGCGTGCCGTTCTGAAGAATGCGAAAGCCAATGGCTATGGTGAATACACCGCAGACATTGAGTTTAGTGATGATGATGTTCATAAGTTAATGATTAAAACTGAGCACAACGGGCATCATCGCACGGAACGATTTGGTCGGGTTGGCTACGGAGACTTTGTATTGTGGAGCCACTCAAATCCAGAGGTTGCGAAGTCCAAGAAGGATACTTTTCATCGGTCGCACGAGGCGATAAAGGGGAAGTGGAAAGATGACCCACTGAGCCCGAACAATCTTTCACTTCATATACTGTGGTGATTGTCGCAATGTGCTTGAGGTCGGGTTGCCAATCCTTGAAGTTTATGGCGGGCTTCACTTTGCCATTACGAAGTAGCATTCCACCACCACTAATGTCACTACAATAGAAACGATATGCGTCGTGTATTGTTTCTAGTGTATCTTTATCCATTCTACTTTGTCGGGGGATTATATTTAACGAAGGCGTGCCGAGAGACCCTTCTTCGGTGCCATTCCAGCACCAACTCCAGCACCCATACCAGCACCTACGCCACCAGCCATCTTGGGAGCGTCGGGAGTCTTGCCGAGGCAGTTCGCAAGGGAAGCACCCATTCCAGAGCCCGTCCAGCGGGCAAGCATCTGACGAGTGCCCGTCGGGGCAGTCGGGGCGGAGATGATGTCTTGCTCTGAAAGCACGCCCTTGATGATACGGGATGAACCACGGATGCTCTCAAAGAAGCCACTGTTGACCGTGATGACATAGAGGGAGACTGAGGAGACTGCCGTGGCAGTGTTGTTCTTCACCGTTAAGTTGAACTGGAAGGTGAAGTTGCCAACAAGCGACGGGGCTTGTCCAGTCTGGAGCGTGATGTCCTTGCCGGGCTTGAGGACAAGGAAACCGCCCGTCAGAGGCTGGCGACCATAACCACTGAGGGAAGTCGTAGTGCCAAAAGATACATCACCAAGACCCATTGCGTTCTGAGCCGGGGGAAGAAGACCCACGCCCGCACCAGAGACACTCTGGGCAAAGCCAGAGTGTGCCATACCCGTCCACTGGGCATAAGACATATCAAGACCGTTATTCACTGACATCTCATACAACTGCTCGGCACTGACTGATGACAGAAGACCAGAGAAGTTGTCAAAGTTGACCGTTAGAGGGTTATTGGCACCATCCGCACCCGTAGCCGGCGGTAAATACCAGTCGGCTTGGCTCGGGTCAAGAGCCGTGCTTGAAGTGCCATCTGTGGTATAGTAAGTCGGCTTGGCGTAGATGATGAAAAGGTCGGGAATCTGCGGAAGCGTAATCGTCTGAGATGAGATTGTCTGCTTATCTCCAGACGCAACACTCTGACCAGAAGTCGTGATGTAACGAGGGAACTCCATATACGGAACAACTGACTTAGGAGGAAGAGGCACATCAAGCGACGGCGTAAGGAAGATTACATTCACACGGGAGTTGGCAAAACCGCCGTTCTGCTGTGATGTGTTAATCGCAACACCGCTGATTGTGCGGGTATTAGCACCCGCCGTATCCGCCGTCGGGTTGCTACGAACAAGACGACCCATATCCGTCTGTAAGTTCATAATCAACTGGATGTTGTTGATGCCAAACAGACCAACATCCGCCTCGTGGACATCAGAGAAGACGAACGGGCTGAGCACCAGTTTCTCCGTCGTGCGGAAGCGGAAATAGAGCGTGTAGGGACCCGTGGTAGAGCCCGTGCCCGTGCCCTCAGAGTTGAGAACAATCGGGGTGCCATACTTATCAACGCCGTAATCACCCGTCGCCGGCGTCCAAGCGGGTGTTGCTGACTGGAAAGTCGTAGAGGAAGCCGTGAAAGGGGCATATGCTCCAGTAGAAGCAAGAACAAAACCATAAGCCTTGCCACTCGTTACACCCGGAACTGAGCCCGTCTGTAGAGGAGTGCCAGACTTGTCCGTCCATACTACATCCGGGTAAGCACCGTTCGGCTGGAGATGACTATCTACACCGCCTTGGTCATAGCCCGCAATCGGATTGCCCACGCAGTTAGTGCCATCTGAGTAATACGCCCACTTGTCTAACATAGTCGGGCACTGGCGAACACGGCGATTGCTCGGGAGGTCAGCCATACGGAGAACCTCTTTAAGAACATCACTGGCGTTGATGACTGTCGTAGTGTCGTTGATGGTCGCCGTGATTGTTGAGCACATAGAGTTCAGAGGAAACGCCGTAAGAGCACAGTCAAGACCCCACTGGGCAACACGGGAACCGTTCACTTGCGTGCCAGCAACCGTTACAGTCATCTTGCCATAGACTTGGCTCGTCCACTGGATGCCACGGTCAACGAATACATTCTCAGACGGAACATAGATGTTGTAGGTGTGCTGGGAGGTCGTCGCCGAGATGGCGTTGAACGGGGCGTTGGTAAGAGAAAGTGCTCCCTTCTCTACCGCATACTTGGGTCTCTGCTGGACAATGCGGGAATCGTAGACCGCCAACTTCTCAATATCCGCTGACATTCGTATATTGAGAAGAAAGATTTTATTTTGGCAGAAATCACTAATGCGGGATGGATGTCTCCGTTTTGCTAGAAACCGTCTTTCGCCGGAACATACACTTTATGGAAACAGAGGAAAGGTTATACATCTGGATAGGAATGAGGTCGCCCGTAAGCCTATGCTTCCAGAAGACTTGGATGTCAATCGTGCGGATGTCTTGGTTATGGGCTGAGAAATCCGACAGACGGTATTCGGCTTGAGGAGCGTAGTAGATAAACTCCTTGTAGGCACTTGCTCCAGATTGCGACTGGTCAATAGAAATGTCCGTAATGATAGGCTGGAAGGCTGAGGCAGATGTCGCACGGCTCTGTCCTAAGTTGCCAGTGCCCAGAACAATCGGCTGACCCACGGCTTCGTTCTTGACCGGGAGTAGAGTGCTTGTGAATACAATGGATGAAATCGGAGACCATAACATATTCACGCTCGGGAAGTCTTGCGTCGCCAGCCAAAAAGGCTTCGTCCAAGAGATTGGCATCTGTGCGGAGTTGACTATGCCGTTCGGAACATAGGTTGAGTTCGTATAATCAACTACATTCTGGTAGGCTCTATTTACAAAGCCAACTTCATAAGAGTAGCCGTTAGGAACTGGCACTAATCCACCAACTAGCGACTGACCGGAGGCAAGATAAGTATAAACTGACCCGCCAGCACCGCTCGTCGTCTGAGCACCCGTAAAGGCTACATTGGCAAGATTGTTGCCAACACCCGTTCCAAGAACGCCGGGGGTCAATGAGTTGAAATAGGTCGTGTCTAAGTTGCCCAGAAGACCGTTCATATTCGTGTTGAAAAAGAGACGGGCAAAGCCGTTCGTGGCTTGGACACCCGCCGTGCCAGACACACTGACTACATTCTGCTGAATGCGGTCTCCAAAAAAATCACTATCCGCCGTAAGAGTAAAGAGTTCCGTTAGAGGATTGTAAGACAGTTTCGGAGGCACAAACCAAATGCCACTGCTACTTGACTTCAGCCAGTTCTGGAAAGTATTCCAGTTAGAGTTCCAAGTGAAGCCACCCGCAATCGTAGCATCATACATCGCAAAGTATGTGTCGCATAAGCAACAAGTTGAAGCACGAGTGCCGGATGACGCTTGCTGAGAAAGGTCTGCGGGGTTATACATCGTCAAGTTCCAGAGGTCTGAAAAGTGGGCATATGTCTGCCCGTAGTAATAAAGGGTGCTGATGTTCTGGTTTACACCGTTGTCCTCCGTAATGCTCTGCCAATAGGCACTTGTTGTCGGAGTTCCAACTGGAATACCTACTCCCCAAATCGTCGTGCTATTTACCGGGGGCTGACCCGCTACTGATGTCTGTCCCGATTTCACATAGTATAACTGTCCGTTGAAAAGAACAACGGCTCCCGCTTGGTAGATGTTCTGAGAAACCCACGAAGGCTGAGATGCTACTTGAAAGAAGCCACCCGCATAGGACTGATAGGCAACATTAAAAGGATACAATGTGGCGTTCGTCAAGTTCTGCGTAGTGACAATGTCTCCGAGATAATACTGCGTGGAGGAAGAATATTCACCCTTGAACTTAGGGTTCTGTGTGCCCGGAGGAACTGGAGCACCCGTCGTATTCTTGTTCTCCGGACTCCAAAGCATATAACGAATGGCGGGCGTCGCTTGGATGTTGATAATATTGGCACTGCCCGCTCCACCATAAATACCCATCGTCATACCCACTGCCATACCATATTCCGTCAAGTTAGGGTTGATTTGACCCGTTCCAGACTGAATATTGGGCATCCAGAGCGGTAAATCCTTCGGCGGTCCGTTCATTGAGAAGCGGACAATGGAAAAATAGTAATCCGCACAGTTCTTGACAAGAGCCGTATCACGAGTCTCTTGGAAGCGAATGACTGGGTCAACAATAGACTGCCCGTTGTTGCCACGGTCATCCGTTTCGTTGTTGATGATGTCCGCATTATAGTAAATATAATCGGGTGCGTCCTTTGTTCCACCTTGCTGAGTAAATGACATTCTATATCGTATCAAGATATTATTTTTAGAACCTACTTCCGCAGACACTTGAATGTTGTTCCCGCTACGAAATCATCCGGAGACAGTTTGCTTCTCTTAATAAGTTCATCGTAGTCCTCTAATGACTTGTTGCGATACAAAAGCCTTGTGATACAGTGGCGACCGCAAGTGTTCATCGTCGCACCCAACTTCTGAAACGGATGCGTGTTATACACAACTGGCATTCCACACTGCTTCAGAAGCATCGTCAGAGTAGGCTCGGCTTCGTCCAACTGTCGGAGTCGTTCTTTAGGAATAACAGACTTCTCATAATCCGGCTTGTGTCCATAGGGGTCAAAATACTCAATGTGGTCGCCGTGCTTCATCATTGCCACCCAATGCCCTTCCGTCGGTCCCGTAGTTAAAATCAACATCATACAACGCCCTTTAGCATCAAATGCCTCATCAATGTGGCGAAGGCTCTTCAGTTTAGGATACGGAAAGATGCTCGTGTGCCCTAGACACTTCCGAATGTCTTCGTCCGATAAGGAATAGTCTTCAACCCGTTTCAAATCGGCTCTACTCATTCTTTTCTATGGTAAGATAAAAGGATGAGTAGTGGTTCGCCATTCAATGAAGCCAAAGAAAAGAAAGAGAAGAAACCAAAAGAGAAGTTGCCCAAAGATGATGTCTGCTTTACGAAGACGAACGGTGTTGCTGAGCAGAAAGTGTCTCGGTCGGGGGCTCGGGGCTTGTTAGGACGGACACCGATGGACCATCATCTGCCGTGGCTCTCGGGATGGCTGGAGGACTTACGACAGACACGCTCCTTGCCGAAGAGCGTCGTAAAGGAAGGCTTGTCTGGACTGGCAAATCTTTACTCTGCTGAGGAATGCTTATTTTTAGTGACAAAGTGTCGGAAGGATTTTGCTGAACGCTTTCGGGGCGAGAAGTTGCCGGAGGAGGAGATGGAGACTTTACTGGGAAGAGTGTCTGTGGGGGCTCTTGAAAGACAAGTATCTTCTCAAGACCCTCAGCCTCTTCCGGCATCGCCACACCTTTCCGCTCGGCATCCTTTTGATATTGATGGCGAAACTCTTGAAGAAGTGCTGGCGGAAGTAAAGGACTGATTTCTGCTAGGCGGTCAATATTTTCTTTTGTATATTTGAGGAGGTCTGTAGGCGACATACGCTCCTCCCTCGGCAACGCCATCTCAATAGACAGAAAGCGGTAGAGTTTGGAATACTGAATAGCACTGATACGATGCCCTTCGGCACGCTTGCTCCATTGAAAATAACTTCCAACCGTTCCAAGCACTGAAACAAATAGAGATGCGGTGCCGAGTGCTATGCTGGCAATGAACTGTTCTCCGGCAAACATAGACGCACTTCCAACTTGTAGGAATCCTACAACAGTTGAAAGGACGATTTGCGGAATGTCAATAAACTGCTTCTGACGACTATAAATCTCCTCCGCACGCTTGTGGATGTAAGATAAGCCGTGTGCTTGCTCTCCAGATTTTACAAAGTAATCCTCAATCCGCTCATTCCACGATACTTCACCTAAGTCGGACATATCTACTTGGGTGAAATATATTTTATAGGTTCTATCGGTTCTCTGCCGTAAAGTATTGTAATCGGTTGGAGGGGTCTCCTAAGGGGACTTTACGGAGCAGAACCTATAAAACCTATAGTCCCTTACTCCTTGGGGGGCGTCATACTCTTAACAACCTCCTTAAGTTCCTCGGGCGTCCCAGACACACTCTGAACGGGTCCCAGACCTTCCTCGGGCTTTGACTTCTTGTCAAGGAACGGGCTCATCTCCTTCACTCCGCACACGAAATACCACAGTCTGCCCAGACGAGTCTGTATCTTCCAACGCAAATCACGATGGACGGCTGAATACTGGATATAAGTATCCCCCGTAGCCTCCTCCGCCATCTTCTCAATCTGCTCCGCCTTGTCGGAAAGCACTAAAATCTCCTCAAGAAGTCCCTTCAACTGTTCAGTCTTCATTCTACAAAGGCTGAATAGTTATTTTGCCGGGGATAAACGCACTACCCCTTGTTGAGTGTGCCGTTAAGAACAGTCGGGAGATAAGGATTGTAGTTTACTCCCCACCAACTGTCAATGTTGGAATACTGAATGCCCGTAGAGCCCGGGTCAGATAATAGGTTATACCACTGGAACTGAACCCTAATAGTGAAATAATAATAAGGACTGACGGATGTTATATCACCAGTGTAGTTGGTATATACAAACATTCCATTAGGAATATTATAACTATTAGCGTTATTGAGCGTATAAGTGAAGTTCGTCTGACTTACACCCGTGCCTCCAAAGTTCGTCTGAACTGTGACTACACAGTAAGTGTTTGAGCCAACATAGGTCGCAGACAGAGATGAAATACCAAAGGGACTGCCTCCGCCCGTCGTCCACGGACCACAAGTAATCTGGGCTATAGCGGGTCCAGCAAAGTTGGAAGTATTTGTGGTAAATAGTTTCTTTGTGCTTATCCTATTCGTAAAGTAATAGTCAGTTCGTGTATTCGTTGAATAAGACCCAAGACTGATAGTCACCGGAGTATATGTGGCGTCTGTGAAGAACAACTGCCCGCTCGGGTTCATATTCGCAATCACATTAGACCCAGTTCCCGAAGAGACAGACATTAAATATCCCGCCGTGTTGCTCAGAACACCCGTGTTAGAAACAACACCACCACCACTGATATTGATGCCAGTGCCCGCCGTGTAAGCACTTGAGACACTATTGACCGTCACGGCTCCCGTTGAGCCACTCAGAGTGATGTTCGCACCCGCCACTAAAGATGTCACGCCAGTGTTTGAAACAACGACGGCTCCCGTGGTCGGGGTCACTGAAATACCCGCTCCAGTTCCGCTTACTGAGGAAACTGGAGCAGAGGACGCATTGACTGTCACGGCTCCCGTTGACTGACTAATCGTAACATTGGAACCCGCTACTAATGATGTCACTCCACTATTCGTAATAATAACAGACCCAGTATTTCGGTTAAGTGAAATACCAGTGCCCGCCACATTGCTCGTCACACCGCTATTCGTTATTCCAATGCTATTGTCTGAAATGGAGGGCGTTAGTGTGATGCCCGTGCCGATTGCCGTCAAGGCAGTCTGTAGAGAAACTGTTCCGAATGTATTGTTCAGTTGAATACCGCTTCCAGTATTCGTAGCGGGCTGGATGACGACAATACCCGTGTTTGAAATGGTGGATGTGCCAGTGCCAGAGGATATGGCGATGCCAGTGCCCGCCACATTGCTCAGAACACCCGTGTTCTGGAGTGTTATTCCGCCCGTAGAGCCAGTTGTTGATAGACCACTTCCAACCGCTACACTCGTCACACCCGTGTTTGATAAAGTCAGAACACCACTCGTAGTCGTGGCAGAAAGACCGCTTCCAGACGCCGTTGCGGAGAGAAGACCGGTGTTAGAAATCGTTGATGTGCCCGTCGCAGAGGAAACGCCGATGCCAGTGCCCGCCACATTGCTCGTCACACCCGTGTTTGATAGAGTGACAAGCAAGCCACCGTTGGCGTTGCTTGAGGTAGACGCACTGATGCCACCGTTTAGCACGGGGGCTACACTAACAACGCCCAAGTTCTTGAGAACAAGTTGAGAAGACCCGTTGCCAAGAACATTCAGAGTTGCGTCAATGTTCGTATTACTTCCACCGACCGTTGTGCTGACTTGCGAAACGCCAGTGTTGTTAATCGCCAGTTGTGTCCCGCTCGTATTCACTAAGCCAATACCAACACCCGCCACAAGATTCGTGCCAATCGTGTATCCGGAAGTGTTGCCAGTGACTGTGATGCCAGTCGTTGACGCCACCGTTGTGCTTCCACCGGAGTTCTGGACTGTCCAATAAGTCGCCGATGTGCTAGGAGTATTGCCACGATTTGGCTGAAGTGCGGTAGATAAATAGTTTAGACCCAAATATGACACTTCTTGACTTGCCAGATAATATGTGCCAGCATTCCAAGTGGGATATGACATTCTATTGATGGGCTAAGATTATTTTTCCGCTGGAGGACTTATTAGAGTAGAGACTGACTGGTAAAGAGACGCTTGAAGAGCATCCAATCGGGTCTTATAAACACCCGCAATCGTCGTGAATGCCGTCGCAACTGCTGGGTCGGTCGCAACTGACGCTTCTCTGAGCATATCATCCGCCTTACTCTTCAGACTATCAAGCATCATAAACTGATTGCGAACCTCATAGTGCGGAGGAAGACCGGGAGTGGGCACCGAAGGCGAAGGAGTAGCCATTATACACTGAGCAGAGATTTTAACTGCCGAATGTAGTCCACATAATGTTCTGGGAACCCGAGCCAGCAGACGACCATCCAATCGTGAAGGATGAAGGAGTAATAGGTGTCGCATACAACTGAGCAGTAGGTGCGTCCCTCATCGTTACTTGGACGACATAAGTTGCTCGTCCCGAATAGGCTACTGGAATAGTCACGGATACTGTGCCACTTACACCAGAACCAGTTGCTATGCCATACTGTATGACGGGTTGTAAGACACTTGTGTTGTTAAGAGTGTTGGATATTCCGTTACTGTCTATCGTCACGGTGCGTTTTAGTGTAGCAGACCCGTCATATACGCCGAAAGTATGTGCCGAAGTAGCACCAAATACTTTATTTGTAATGTTTTGAGCACTATTGAAAATCAGTCCGTTACTCATACCTTGGTTTGTAAGACCTCCGTTTCCGACCGCATATATATTTCCAGCGTCAAAGATTTGGAAATAGGCACTTCCACTGTTGTTTTGGAGTGTTAATGTATTTACCGATGCTGAAGTTATGGTGACCGCATTATTAATGTTGTTTCCGTTCATATTCAGATTACCAGTTATACTGGTAGTTGGAGCAATAAGATTGATGTTGCTATTGGCTGAAATCGTTATGCTTGCGTTAGTCGCATAAGTGGCGTGAATATTCATATTCGTGTAAGAACCAATATCAACGACATTGACGATACTATTGCCATACATATCCAGATTAGCAGTAACTAAGTTCATAGTGTTCGCATACACATTCACATTATGACCCGAGGCAGTTAGAGTTAGGTCATTAACACCGTAAAGATTTCCGATATTGTTAATATAGTTTCCGTTCATATTAGTGTTTCCATTCATAAGAATACTATGACCAGATGAAGGAGTTATATACAAGTCATTGTTGGCTATTAAGTTAATCTGAGCAGACCCGTTATTTATACGCAACTGACTGTCTCCACCAGTTCCTTGTATCTCTAAGAACGCATTTGCGAAACCACCGGGTGTATAACTGTCTAAGTAAGCACCCGTGTTGAAGCGTAGATATGTCCCTACATTATTGATGTCGTGATTACACATATCCAAGGTCCCTTGTTGTGCCGTGTTGCCGACAAGATTAATAGTTGTAGCACTTAACCCAATGCTCTGTCCCGTTGGCACTACTAAAATCTGTGACCCACCGCTTTGTATTTGAAAATAAGAGCCACCTCCACTATTTCCAAGAGTTAAAAAGCGTCCATTAGCACAGTTCAAATCAACATTTGTATCAAATACCAGACTTCCGCCTCCAGTATTGTTAATATTAACAAGTGGAGCCTTGAGATTGATATTATTGCTATTGTCTATCTGAATGAGGGAAGTTCCGATATAAAAACCAAGATAGTGTCCAGTAGTTGCGTAAATAGCCACATTTTCGTAGGCGTTAATATCACCTACTCCGTTGATTGCGTGATTAGACATATTAAGAGTGCCATTGTATGTAGTCGTCGCCGAGTTAATAGCAAGGCTCGTCGCAGAGTTTATGACGCCTACGCCTCCATAAAAGCCCAAAGTGCCCACATCGTTAATAGAAAAGTTGTTAAAATAGGTCGTATTGTTAAATCCAACGCCTAATCCAGTAGGGGCGTAGATGTTAAAGTTGCCCGCAGAGTAGAGATTGTTGATATTCGTGATGTTATTAGTATACATATCCAAAGTGCCTTGAGACCGTATATTACCAGCCTCAAGAATAACATATCCGCTACTACCCGACCTTAGAACAACAGTTCCACCTTCATCGTTTCCTACCGTGATATTGTAAGAGTTAATCTTAATATCTCCAAGAGTTCCACCATAGTTGCTAAATGCTATATTGTTGGGATAAGGTGATGTGTTTGTGCCAATAGACAAAAGTTGTGTCCCACTTGCGTAGATGTTGTGTCCGTTCATATTGAGGTCGCTTGTGGCAGTCCCTATCCAAGTGGGCGTCGTATTGACTGTCACCGCTCCAAGACCGCTCGTTGGGCTGAGTGTCACATTCGTTCCCGCAACTAACTGCGTAACACCCGCATTGGAAATAATAGGATACTTTGTCGTTCCGCCTACTGTGATGCCAGTGCCAGCAGTAATAGAGGCAACGCCACCACTGCCCGTTGAGTTAATCGTCACTGCTCCAACACCGCTCGTCGGGCTCAAAGATATGTTCGTCCCAGCAATCAACTGAGTAACGCCCGGAGACGCCGACGCAGTCCACCAACTCGGGTTCGTATCGGGCGGATTGCCTCGGTTAGGCTGAAGCGTCGTCGCAACATAGGTCGTGCCAAGCCACTGAACTTCGCTATTTGGCAGATAATATGTCCCGTTATTCCATTGTTCTTGATTAAGCGAAACAATCGCAGTGTAGTTCGTGCTTGTCAACCACCAAGAGGGATTGATGTCGGGCTGATGATTACTATTAGGCTGAAGGCTCGTAGCCGTATAGACAACAGAGTTATAAGTTGCTTGTTGACCCGGCAGATAAAAGGTGCCAGCGTTCCATCCTTGTGCCATCTTATGATAGGGTAGAGATTAAAAGTGGCGAAGCAAAGGGCGTATAATATGTGAAAATAATCTGCGTATTAGCAGTATAGGTTCTATAGGTTCTACGCCGTAAAGTCCCCCTAGGAGACCCTTTTCGCCGATTACAATACTTTACGGTGTAGAACCTATAGAACCTATAGTAATGAACAACACAAACATCTTTACATTTTATGACTGTCTATGACATCATTGATTGAGCAATCTTGCGTGCTGACTTGAAAGCAACCACTGAGGGTAGTGTTTATAAACGCAGACCCAACGCCCCATCTTTTTTAAATCCCGCACATCCTCTTTTGTCATTCCTATATGCGTCTTAAGCAAGTAACCGAGTGCGTGGAAGGAAGTTGCCATAGGATAGACGACAATATGGGTGGCTTCGTTGAGAAGGAGTCGGGTTTTCTTGTAGTTAGTAAGGTAATGTGACAAACATAGCATAGTTGTGTTAGTATGGCGACCCATAGTTGCCAAGTCATCTATTAACTTATGAACAACTTTTTCGTGCTTGCCCGTAAAGGTGTCGTAGTCGTCAAAGATGACCAGACAATCTTGGAACTCGTCTAACTCTGGATAATCATCAATGAAAGTCTCAATATTCAGTCGTTGAGGTGGTGGCTCCATCTTATCCAGTGTGTTGTCTTCACCCAGTTTGGAGATGAGATAGACTTCACGGTCGGGGAAGAACTTCTTGTAGCACTCGGCGATGCCTTTGGCAATGTAGGACTTGCCACTGCCCGACGCTCCAGCAATGTAGAAGACTTCACGCCGTTTAGGGTCTGGGCTAGGAATGAGTTGAAACTGCCCTTGGTCAGACAGTTCCACCGCAGTATCCTTGAGGTCATCGTCTAAGATACGAGAATATAATGCCTTGCCGATTGCCGTTTCGCCAACGAGTTGGTCTGGGGACAGTCCCTTGTGACGGGCTTCTTCTAGACGACGCATCAACTGTGCTCTATCCGCACCACGCACATCTCGGAGTTCCGTAGCATACTTGTTGGGGTTGATTGTCTTGAGCCGTTTCTGACCCTTCGGAGCATCCTCTGTGTGTAAATAAAGAACATTCCCATCCTCCTCTCCGCCTTTTACCAACGCAATCGGAATGGCACCCTTGGCTTTCTGAAAACTGAGACCGGGCATCGTATATTGAGTGCCAAGATTATAAATAACTCATTTCAACGCATATAATATGCCGTTCATAACTGCTTATCATATTCGGTGTAAAGAAAGATTATTACTGTTGTCTCCTCAAATCGTTGTCGTGGTTGGGGTTTCCATCAAGAAAGGAAAACACTCTGGCACGGCTCCACTGGCTCGGCGACAACTTTGCTTTCATAGGGGCATTCACGCCCTTGACATAAGACCCTTTTAGACGCACAGAGGACGGCTGAGTGTTATACGCACCATAACCACGCTTGGCGACCTCTTTGAGGATGGCTAAAGGCACATAGGAAATCTTGCTCAACTCTGCTAAGGAATACCCTTTATCGGGTAGATTGTGTGCTTTCAAGAAGTTTTCACGGTGTGTTCCGCCTCCGACTAGAGGTGTGTGCTTCTTGAGTAGCCCTAAGAGCAGACCTTCCAGCATCTCCAACTTTGCCAAGGAGGGCGTGTCCAGCAATGCGTCCAAATCCTTTAATATCGCTTCCTCCTTGGATAGGAACGAAGGGATGGTGTAGATGTGTGATAGACGCTCCTTGAAACTGTTCACTTCATATTCTATGTTCTTACTGACGCTTTTGCTCTGCCCTTCTTCAAAGAGGAGGATAAGTGTGCCGACATCCGATAGAATAGAGTAAATCTTGCCCAAATCGGAGTTTAGGATGACCGATAGGCGTTCCATTTCTTTTCTGTCATTCTCAAGCCGAGCAAGAGCAAACCGACGCTTAAGTGCCTTGAAGGGATTGCCCACATACTGATAATACTTGATTGCTTCTTTTAACTCTGTTTCAATATCAATCTTCACATCATTAAGAGGCTTGCCATTACAATAGAGTGTATACACCATTGCGAACTCTGTGTAGTGGTTGTTGGAGACCCAGCCTATAACATCTACTTTAATCGCAGAGGGACACTGAAACGCCCTTTCAAGCGTCATTATAGAGCCGTCTTGGACTTTCTTGTGACCCGCTAAGACTTCACTCGGTGTCCAACGCACTATGTGGTATTTTATATCGTGTTTGAGGAGAATAAAGTCCATTTCAGTGCGAATGGATGCGACTTTCTTGACTAATGCCTTCTTTTCGGCTTCCGTGATGGGCAACTGCTCAACGACTTTGAGACTTGCCATTGTGTGGAAGTCCTTGTATTGAGTGGGAAGCACACGATACTCCTCAACTGACCCGCATTTGATGTCGCCAATGACGGCTTTAGGGATTTTCTTGAGACGCTCAATGATGTCTTTGAACTCAGTGGCAAGGTCTTTGAGGACTTGCTCTTCCTTGCCAGTTCGTTTCACTTCTTCGTCTGCGTCATAATCGCCCGCATAGAGTTGCGACCGTAAGGACATTGAGCCGATGACTTTGACATCGTCGCCTTCAGAGAACGACATAGCGTCCAAGATGGCAACTGCGTCGGAAGGATAAGTTGAGGGATATTTTCGTTCTAATGCTACACTCATTCTCCTAAGTGTTTAGAAAATCCTCCTCAATGACCAAAGCCCTATAGAGAGAACTTCACGGATATTGTCTTCTATTTTAGTTTGCGACGAATATCGTTCATTACAGTTGTGCGTGTAGGATTCTGTAGGACACTGCTCTTGAGACGGATTTTGTGCTCTTGAGCCCAACGCACCATCGCCTCAACATCACTCCGCTTATGTAAATCAGCAAGAGCCTTTCTGTCGTTCTCTGGCACATCTGCGACCTTCTTCGGTCTGCCAATATTGCTTAACTGTGGAGCAGACGGCATATACTTCGGCTTCTCTCCACCGAACGCATTTCCATCTTCGGCTTTGCGTGTGGCGATGCTCCAACCACCCGTATCGTCATCAAAGACACGGCTTACGGCGGGAGGACGACTCTTCGCCGTGTTCTCTGAAGAGGAGACGGCAATGGCGGATGCTTTCGGCTGTTCATATTTGTCATCATCCACTTCCTCTTCCTCTTCATCTTGCTCCTCATCACGCTTCTCGGCGTCTGCGGGAGGCTCATTGAAGAAGGCTTGCCCACGACCACGACCGCCGGACGCAACACCCGCATCTTGCTCCTCTTCGCCCGCACCTTCACCGAAGACTTCACGATTTCTATCGCCTCCGTTGTTCGGCACTTGGGCACGGCGACGACCACGACCACCACCGCCACCACCGCCTCCCTCATCGTGCTCATCATCTTCACGAGGACGAGCGGGTCTTGAGAACCGGGCATTGCTTCCAATATCAAGTTCCTCTTGTTCATCACGGGCATCACTATCTCCGCCATCACTATCATCGTCATCACTACTATCATCCTCCGCAACACCGCCAAGACGACCACGCTCGGCATCTTGAACCAACTTGTGATGTTCCCTTGGGTCCATTGCTCGGGTCGCAGAGGCAAATCCGAGGTGCTGGACGAGGGCACGGCTCTTAGCAAGACGCTCATTAAGTGTGCCACGAGTGTGCTTTCCTTCACCCGCCGTGCCGACTGTAAGCATACCTTGGAAATACTTGTGGAGTTTCTGGAAGAGGCTGAGGGATGTAAGAAAGGTCTGAATCTTGGGATTCCGTAGAGTCTGAAACATCCGACCACTTTCATCCATTCCTTCAAGGTCATTCGCATCGGGGGATGTAATGGCTTCAAGTTGAACAAGGCAATCATTACAAAGCCCCATCCACTCTGTAATCTCTCCAGCAGACGCAGAGGGGGTAAGACGCATCGCCAGTTTAACGACCTTAACCATCTCATCCACCTTGAGTTTTGATAGGTAATACGCACTGTCCGCCCGACCGTGAACAGCAAAGGCACTTCCTTCCTCATCAAAATCAATATCTGTAGGCTCAACGGGCGAACGACTTGCCACAAGTGCGTCAAGAACAGACTGAAGAGATGAAGTAAGGTCAATCTTCGCACCAATCCCTTCCGTCGGAAACTCAAGACCGCTTGTCTCGGCAGACATACTATCCGCCAACTGTTGCTTCTGTAGAGCACCTTCCATATCACCAATAAAGGCTTGCTTCTCAATATCAATCTGGTTGAGTTCCTTGAGACGGGCATCAAGACGACCACGAGCGTGTCCTTGACCTTCGGCGGAACGAAGAACACCGCCACGCAGACCAGCGTGGTCGTTGCGACTGCGTAGTGGTAGAGGCGTTTCGGGAACACGGGCAAACTGCTGACGCATATCCTCCGTCGTAAGGAACGGAGCACCATAGACGCTATTTCCACTACGGCGACCACTGTCTGACGCACCAAGAGCACCACCAGTAGGATTGGCATTCTGCCTCTGCCCGAGGACGGCTTTCGGCATACCGAAATAGCCCATATGACTACTCATTGCCCTTGCTCGGTGATGAGCCGTAGCAATGACTTTCGCACGAGCCATATGATGAGCATCTGACCGCTTCTGCTCGTGCCAGAGGGCTTGGAAGTCATCTCCAGACCACGGCATCTTCTTGGCTTCTACGCCCCAAGATACATCATAGTGATGCGGTGTATCAACCTCTTCCTTGCGGACGGCGGGAAAGGTCAGTTGAACGGCGTGCTGACCTCCGGGCTTCTGCGTTCCATAGGCACTCATCGTATATATGGAATGGAGAAAATAAATAGCCTTTTTTTTAATCTAATAAAGTCCGTGGGCTTTGACATACTTAGAGGCTTCAATCATCTTGAGACCCTTCTCAGCCATCACACGCTTGACAATCTCCGCACGCTTAGCCGTGCCAGCACCGCACATACGCTTAGGCTTCTCTTCAACGACCGGCATAACACGAGGGCGTTCATCCCTTGCCTCAGCCCTACGACCTCTGCCCGCCTCCCCGAGCATCTTTTTCATACCCTTACCCTTCTTAGGACCATTGACTAGGCGTTTGTAATCTTCAACTGTTGATTTGCCGAGCCCCGCCTTCCGCTTGCCCTCATTCATAGCATCAAATGCTTTTTTGCTGACACTGCCAAGACCGGGAGCAACCGCATTCACAACGGGTTCAATATACTGGCTGACACCTTTGTTGAAATCACTGTCGGGATTGCCGAGTTCATATCCAATCTTGGGGAGGATGTCGCCGCGGAGTTTGCTTTCGGGATTCTCAAACTCGTTTTTGACCTTCGCAATGACGGGGTCAGCCACCTTGCGGAGTTTGCTACTGGGATTCTCAAACTCATTCTTAATCTTCTTACCCGCCTCTTCAAACTTCGCCTTTGTGTCGGCAACGGACGCATTGAGACCATTCTTTGCCGGGTCAAGGAAATCATACCAAGCACCACCGTGAAGTTTAGCCAGACGCTTCGCCTTGCGGATTTCTGAAGGCGTAAATCCCTTGCCATCATATTCACCGCTTTCGTGTCCACCGTTGGCTTCACCGTAGCCCTTCGCAAAATCTCCATAGAAATCTCCACCGTGAAGAGCGTGAAGGTGCTTGCCGAGATGGTGTCCCATTGTGAAGGCTTCGGAGTTGCCGAGTTTGGGATGCTTCGCACCACCCTTCATCCGCTTGAGGGAGCCGGAAGCCATCGGCAGAGGCTGGTCATCTCTATAGCCACCGACGAACAGTTCGGGAGGATGATTGACATTCTCTTCAAGCGGTTCCATAGCACCGTGGCGAAAGTAAGGAGGATTATCAGCCATCAATCTGACGGGATAATCCATATGTCCCGGCTGAACGGCTGAACCACCGACATAGACCTCTGGCGGGTGATTGACATACTCTTCAAGCGGTTCCATCGCTTGGTGGCGATAGTAAGGAAGGTCAGTCAAGCGGTTTTCCATTGGGAGATTGCCACCCCAATAAGGGCTGAGACCCATTGATGGTGTCGCACCACCGCCTATCAGACCGCTGGAACTGTCCGGTCTCCGTCCGTCCAGTTCCGTCCGTTCGTGCTCTATTGCCATCGCCCGTATATCTGCCATCTGTTTCCTTGAAGCCCGAGCCATTCGTATATTGGAGGTCAAGATATTTTTTCGGAACAATCAAACCTTTTACAACCATATGGTTGCCGTTCACTTCCACGCTATTTGGAATGATGTCCAATGACCCAGTCCATATGCTCATCTCAAATCGCCGTTCATCCCACGCATATCTGCCAGATGTCTCCCACGCTGAACTGAAGCCGGACAAGCGTTGTAGAGTGCGTCTCATTCTGATATAATACATTAACTTTTCTTAGGTATTATATCCGCATCGGGAGGTTTTATAGGTTTTATAGGTTCTGTGGCGAAGACTTTTCAAATCGGCAGAAAGGGTCTCCTAGGGGGACTTTACGGAGTAGAACCGATAAAACCTATACTCGGGGTTTTTTATCTCAATCCAATGGAGAATGGAATCCCTACACGAGTTGCTATGCGGAGCGGGTCTTGAACCAATGAGTCCGTTTGTCGGAGGGATGCTTGACAGAGATTTATATGCGTGGGCTTCTCATTATTGGGCGGACGAAGGGCGTGGAGCAAAAAATCTAAGTCCAGATACTTACAGACACAAAGATGCCCTTAATACTTTAATACCAAGAATACCAGTAGAAGACCAGAAGGATGAAGAACTTTGTGATTTGCTTGAGGAAGCCATTGAGGTAATGGAAAGTGGAAATACCGAACAGAAGCAAACCGCACTAAAGGCTGTTGTTTCACGATTAAGGGAGTTAGGACCGAAGTTGCGACCTCCTCCTCCACCTCCTCAGCGTCCGCCTCCTTCATTACCGCCACCACTCTATAAAAGTGGATTTGCGGATATTCTAGGTAAGTTAAAAAGACCGCCTCCGCCAACGCCTCCTCCTCGTGTGCGACCGCCTCCGCCCCCTCCTCGTCGTGTGCCACCTCCTCCGCCCCCGAGACCTCCTACGGCAGTAGAGGAACTTCGTAATCGTATAGTTGTTAGACCCGATGTTGGTCATCGTGGCGTTGACCCCGGTGCTCGTTCACCTACATCGCCGAAATCATCCCCCGAAGCATCACCAGTAGGCAGTGGTCTTGTCGGCGGTCTGAGTCCTCAAGCGGGATTCGTGATGCGTATGATGGCAGAGAACAAGAAGAAGCATTCTGGACAATATAAGAAGCCGACTGACCCGAAGCATCCCGAAAGCACAATGAGTTCTTGGCGACCGTTTGATTACAAGAAGTTGGCGAATGCCCGGCAAGGTGGTGAAAGCAATACTGGCTATGGTGCGTCGCCCTTCATTCAGAAACATTTCAAGAATGGAACTGTTGCCTACGCTCCTCGTGGTCCTAATCATCAGCATCTCCGAGACCGTGGTCAGCCCGCAGAAGATGAAGGGCAACGCAATGCCCGCAAGGCACGACGCAACTTGGTCGCACTCTTGAGACAAGCGGGTGTCAATCTACCGCAAGCAACTCAGCAAGCACTTGCTGAAGCACCACCGCCTCTTGAAGAAGCCCCGCCAGCACCGAAGCGTGCTACGCCTTACAAGAGCGGTTTCAAGAACATCCTTGAGAAACTCAAGAAGCCCGAGCCCAAGAACAAAGGAGGCAGACCCAAGAAGGAATATGAGTTTGTGTGGGATAATCCCGCTTATAATAAGAAAGCCAGAGGTCGTCCGAAGCAGACAGAAGAAGAGAAGACTTTTGCTACTGGCAGAACACAAGCGGAGCGTGAAGCGGAAGCGGAGGATGAGCGGACGGGCTTTCACGAAGGCAAGTGGCAAGAGCACGAAGATAGAGACAAGCAAGAGCAAGAGGAGGCTGAGGCTCGTCGCAAGCAGAAGGGACGCAAGTATGGTCTTCATAAGGTGGAGGAGAAGAAGGAAGCCGATAGGAAAGCGGAAGCACAACGCAGAAAGGAAGAGGAGGAAGACCGTAGAGAGGCTGAACGGGAAAGACAACGGGAGGAACGGGAGGCTCAACGCAAAAGAGACCACGAAGAGCGTCTTGAAGCGATTAAGCAAGCCAAGATACAAGAGAAGGAGGATAGGGAGCGTGAAAAGCGGGAGAAGGAGTCAGAGGAACAGAAGGTCAAGGATGAACTGAATCGCAACACCTACACAACTGTTCCTAGTTGGTGGAAGACGCTACGCAAGGTCAAGTCAATGGAACGCAAGTCGCAAAGCGATAGTCATTTTGAGTGGTTCCGTGGTCTTGCCATCACTGTGCGTGAAAGCAAAGAAGAGCGTCTTCGCACATTGACCAAGACATTCCTCAAGTGGCTTTTTATGAAGGCATTACCATCAAAAGGCTGGAAGTTCGTTGAATATGAACCCAGAGAAGAGGATTTCCCGCCCGAAGTTGAAAGCAACTCCTATGCGATTAAGGATAAGCAAGGAAGGGAAATACCGGGTGCGTTTGCTTACAAGAACGGCAAGGAACGAGTATCGGGAGACCGCATTGCCTTGATGGGTATAACATCCTACAGAGTCGGCGAATATCCTAAGACTTCAGAGCATCCGCTTCCCTCTAAGATGTTCATCGTCGTGCCTCCTACGGGAGTTGGCTATGTATTGTATGGTCGTATCAATAAAGAGCCTCTTTTTGATTGGGATGGCATCACAAAGTGCTTCCTACAGTCAGATTACAGAGGCAATGAAAGCAAGCCCCTTCACGATGGAAGTTTCAGTTTGAACATCCAGATGAAGAAGGAGGGCGACCGTTGGGTCAATATGGTGGATAGATACACAGAGGGCAGTGAATATTCCCGTAATGATATGAAACGCAAGGAGAAAATCCCGTATGTCGTCAATGGCAGAGAAGTCAAGGAATGGGGTCTTTACAACAAGGACATTATGCCATACTTCAGTCCCATTCTGAATGCGTTGGATGAGAAAGTGCCAGTTCCAGAGGAGTCGTTAGACAAGTTGCCCGTAGAAGCAAGACTAGTGAAGATAAAGGGTGCGGTTGCCCAAGACTAATAAAACCTTTTCTAACCATAGAATGCCACGATTGTTAGAGTTATTCAGCGGAACGGGTTCAGTCCGCAAAGCCGTAGGCGACCAGTTTGATGAAATCGTAAGTATAGACATCTTACCGAAGTTTGAGCCCACTGAAGTTGCTGACATTCTTCAATGGAACTATGAGAAATACCCGCCCGGCTATTTTGACGCCATCTGGGCTTCACCGCCGTGTGTTGAATATTCACGACTGAAGCACAATACAAAGATGGAGACAAATATGCCTCTAGCCGACAGTATAGTCCAACGAACTCTTGACATTATCACATATTATGAGCCAACGCTTTGGTTTATTGAGAATCCACAAACTGGCTTGTTAAAGACAAGACCGTTTATGAATGACATTCCGTTCTATGATTATGATTACTGTCGTTTCTCGGACTGGGGATATAAGAAGCGGACGAGGATTTGGACTAATGCGGAAAAGGAGAATCGTCTATGTCTCAAATCGGGGAAGTGTCCTAATATGACTGGAATACATCACCGTGTGTCGTTTGGCGGGCAAGGACGAGGAGCAAGAGGCATCAATCCTCATCATCATTACGAAGCCGTTTCATCTAAGATGGCGTATCGTATTCCGCCAGCACTTATACAGTATTTGTTTGAGTAATCTCTAACTTAGTTAGATGAGAATGGGGAATGTAAAAGACGGCTTGGGGTCTGTCTTCAGCGTCGGCACGCCACCCCCTCTGGTGATAGTCTTGATGAAAGTTGTCAAAAAGCGTCTTATCATACTTCAGATAAAAGATGCCGTCCAAATAGCAAAAACAAAAATAATAGGAGCGGTTAGGGTTCTCAAGCAGACCTATTTCGGCAACCTTGACTTTATTGGCACCGATGATTGCCGTAGGATATTGATTGTGGTTGACCCGACGGCTCTTCTGCTCTACGAAAATAGTGCCATTGGTAAAATCAAAGGGGTCATAGGGCGGGGTCTTCATAAAGGTTGTATTGAAGAACTTGTTATACTTGCTAATATTCCGGTCTTCCATAGCCCCTCCGAACGCTAAATCTTCCCGTTGTGTAGCCATTTCTACAGTCCGGGAACATTATTTCACTTCAGTTAAACCGCACTTCAACGGGTTCGTGGCTAATCCGGATTCCAGAGGAGACCTTTTCTTTCTTGGTGCGTTTGGTTTTTGGCTCCTTGGTTTCTTTCTTGGGCTTGGCGGGCTGGACGGGTTCAGAAGGCTTCTCCATATTTGTAAGTTGAGGTTAGATTTTGCTTACGCTTCCGCAGATGGAGGAAAGACTAACTCTAACTCTTCAAGTGTCTTGATGGATAGAGTGCGATAGGCATCCTCCGTCTTCAAAACCTCTAGGGCTTCTTTAAGTCGTCGGTCTATCTTTGGGTCATCCAACATAGAGGCAATCTTCTTCTCAACCCGATTGCGACAATAGATTGCGTAGCGGATGCGATTATGATTGATTGCCTCTTTTATGACTTCTCTGTTGCCTTTATCAATCTCTTCGTTGATTTCGGCTCTTTTTACCCTTGCCCTATCCCTCATCTTCTCCTTCAGAGCCTCTTTGTTCTTCTCGTAATAGCGTCCGTAGGCTTTGTTCTTCATTCTACCATATAATAAGAGAAAAAGTTTAAGCGTATTAGCACTATAGGTTCTATAGGTTCTACGCCGTAAAGTCCCCCTAGGAGACCCATTCCACGGATTAGAAAAGTTTACGGTGTAGAACCTATAGAACCTATACTGCGGTCAAACTGCCGATTTAGCCTCCCGACCCAAACTAGATGGAAGCCCTTCGTGCGTCATTACCCGAAGCCCCGTATGGCAGAGCCGAGAAGTTGCTCTTTCACTATTTTGAGGAGTGTAAAATGCTGGCGGAGGAAAAGAACTGGCATCAACTTTCAATCCGTCTGGAGGCAATCAAGATTATCCTCTTTTTTCTTGCCCCGGATGCCAAAAGTTGAAGCCCGCTTAAACTAAAATCTTTACCATAAAGTATAGATGTCCGTCCCCCAGATTACCGAGTTTATGTTGACGCTTCACAAGCAGTTGTTGGATGAGCGGGAACTTGCTGAAAGCACTGCTACGGCTTACATCAAGGCACTTCGTATTCTCAACGACAAGAAGCCGTTCAAGAACTTAACATTCCTCAAGAAGACGGAGGAGATAATGAAGAAGGTGGAGGCGTATGCTCCTAGCACGCAGAGGACGGTGGTGGCGATGGTTTCAAGCGTTCTGACGCTTTACAAGGACAAGGCGGGCTACAAGAAGGTCTATGAGTTTTATCACAACAAGATTACAAACAACGCACCCGGCGAACAGTTGCCAAAGGTGAAGGCGACCAGCACAAAAACCAAGAAGGAGAAGGAAAACTGGATAAAGTGGGAGGATGTTCTTACTAAACAGAAGGAGTTGCGTGATGAAGTGGGCAAAACCGCCAAGCCCCATTGGGATGTTCTACTTCCTCTTACGATATTATCCCTCTATGTTGATACGCCTCCTCGTCGCAACCAAGACTATATGGATATGGATGTTGTCGTGGTGGGTAAGAAGACGAATGTGGAAGCACTTCCCAAGGACAAGAACTATCTTCTTCTAGAGGGCAAACGCCAGCCGACCAAGTTCATCTTCAACAAGTATAAGACCAGCAAGACATATGGTCAGCAGATTGTGGAGATTACGGATACGCTCAAGGACACGCTTCTGACATATCTGAAGCATCACCCGCTCTTTCAAGGGCGGTCAAAGCCCACGCAGTTTGTCTTTCTAGTCAATGCGGATGGCACACGCTTTGAGCAAGTCAATGCGATTACACGCATTCTTAACAAGGTCTTTGGCAAGAATGTGGGTAGTTCAATGCTTCGCCATATCTTCTTATCAGAGAAGTATGACATCAAGGAGATGGAGGGTGATGCTACGAAGATGGCACACTCTTTGGCGGTCCAGCGGGCTTATATGCGACATTCAGACGATGAAGAGGACACAGAGACGAGTGCTCCCAGCCCCACAGTCCTTGAGATGTAGAGTTGCGGTGGTCAACCATAGCCTCAAAAGGGACAACATCGGTCTTTGCCCACCAACGGCATCCATCCTTTGAGCAGACGGCATCAGCCGGGACTTCCTTCGGAGGCTTGATTGCGGTCTTCATCTCATCAATAAGTGCGTTCATTTCAGCACCCAGCACGCCATTATACTTTTTGGCTTCTTTCAAGTGATGCTCAGCAATCTTGAAATATGCCTTCTTCTGGATGCGTTCGGCGTTTGCTCCGTCTTCAATCGCCCCCATTGCCTTCTGGATTCGTTCCATCATTCCATTGTAAAAAGACCGGGCATTCTCAATGTTCGGCATTCTATATCCTCTGTTTATATGTTTTTTAGCCCGTTTAACCGCATTTGCTTCACGGCAATGTCCAAAAGCATTGCGATAAAGAATCCGAGGGCGAACATCTATTAGAAATCAACATCTTTGTTAAAGTCCAACTTGCCCTCTTCGGGTCTCTCCCGTAGGAAGGCATATTCACTGACCTTGTGTTCAAAGAAGTTTGTCTTGCCTTCCATCGCAATCATCTCCATAAAGTTAAACGGATTGGTTGCTTGATACAGTTTAGGAGTGCCGAGTTGGACGCATAATCTATTCGCAACAAACTTGATATACTGCTTCATTAACTCATCATTCATTCCAATCAGACGACAAGGCAGAGCCTCTGTGATGAACTCCATTTCAATCTCTACGCCGTCCTTGATAATCTGATGGACTGTTTCGGTTGGCAGTGCTTCAAACTGTTTGTAGTAGGCAACGGCAAAGTCGCAATGAAGACCTTCATCACGGGCAATGAACTGATTGCCTAAGCCGAGGACGGGACAGATGCCACGGCTCTTGAGCCAGAAGATGGAGCAGAAGGCACCACTGAAGAAGATGCCTTCGCATACGGCAAAAGCAATCAATCGCACACGGAAATCGTCGTTGCTTTTAATATATTTGATACACCAGTCTGCCTTCTTCTTGATGGCGGGATAGTTTGTGATTGCGTTGAAAAGTTCAAACTTCTCCTTCTTATCGGTGATGAAACTGTCAATCATATTCGCATAGACTTCCGAATGGATGCCTTCCATCGCAATCTGAAAGCCATAGAACAACTTGACGACGGCAGAGGGGCTTTCACCATAGAAGCGTAGGGCTAGATTTTCTGCTACGATTCCATCCGAACCCGCAAAGAAGGCTAAGATGTGCTTGATATAGTAGCGTTCATTATCATTTAACTTCTCCCAATCGGCGTGGTCTCGTTGCTGGACTTGGACTTCGCCGGACACCCAGAATGCCGTAAGGGCTTTCTTATATAAGTCATACAATGGCATATCTTTGCTCTCAATCGGTAGTAGGCAGTAGGACATCTCTTCGGGGGCAACAAAAAATATTGGACTATAGGTTCTATAGGTTCTACTCCGTAAAGTCCCCCTAGGAGACCCATTCCACGGATTAGAAAACTTTACGGTGTAGAACCGATAGAACCTATACTGCCTCCTCCACCACCGCCACCTTCTTCCGCAAGCATAGCCACACTTTTTCGCATTTCAAAGCCTTCTCCAGTTTATCGCCACGCTTAGTCCCCGCACTAATCTCTTTTGTGGCAATCTTCATCAAGTTCATATACGAAGTGAATGCTTTCGGATTAATCTTCTTGTCGTGGTGTTCATTGTAGTGGTCTCGTAGCAGAGTAGCCACTTGCCAGCACGAATGGTCTTCCGTATCATCAGTCCGCTCGTAGTTCTCCGCAAGCCAGCCAGCAACTGGATTGTTCTCATCAATGTAGCCGGATGAAAGGGTCTTGACACCATCGGGAGTAACCCAGAGGGAGCCGATGGTCTTGAACGCATCTACGAGCATCCAGAAGAACTCATCACGCCAAGCATCATTCTTCATAATCTCTGACTTCTTTTCGGGGTCGCCTTGGCGTTCGTGAGCCATTTTGGGTTCGGCAACGAACTGAAAGGGAAACTCCAGAATCTCCAAGCGACGCTGAATACCTCCATCGGGCTTACTCAGCATCGGCACTTCATTACACTGAATGAATAGATTGTATTGGGGGACATAGGTGATTGGGTCTTTGTAGAGTTGGCGATATGTGATGGCATCGCCACCCGTCAGTTGCTTAATCATACCGACTTGTAGTTTCTCCGAAGCCTCGGGTTCTTGGGCTTGGACGAAACGCTTAGCCCGAGCCTTAGCAAGCACGGGATTTGGCTCATTGCGACGGTCTGCCGACTTTGTTAAGATTTCATTAGGGATTGGGTAGTAGTAATCACCGAGCGTTCGCTTAATCTGCTCAGCCATCAGACCCTTGCCGTTGCCACCCTTGCCAGTCCAGACGAAGAACTTCTCAAAGCGACGAACACCGAAGAGACTATCAGCAATAGACCGCAAGGCATACTGCTTAATCTCTTCATCCTCCCAGATGGGGTCAAGCCATTCGCAAATCTCCTTGCGGGCATCAGCATTCATCGGCTTAGGGAAGGCATATCCAGTTGTCAGACTGATGTAATCAGACGGCTTGATGGGACGCACCTTGTGCTCCTTCAAGTCATAGACCTTATCAGTGAAAGCGAAGAGATGGCGTTGCTCATCCATCTTCTTGGGTAAATCGTTGTCGTTGTAGCACATTGGCAAGAAGGCAATGACACCGTCCACATAGGTCTTATTGCCACACGCCCTCTTGAAGCCCATCACTGCCTTCAGATTGGCTTCGCCCTCTTCACCCTCTTGCTTGGCGACATCGGGCAACATATCCATACACATCTTCTTGAGCGTCTCCCAAACATCTGAAAGCAGACCGCTTGGAGCCTTCTCGTAGAGTTTCCAAGTGTTGTTGGGAGTCAGTTGAAACCAGCCCAGAGACTCATTGAATAAGTATCCATCGGGCTTGAGATTGAAGAAGAGACGAGCACCTTCAGCGTGATTGAAGTTCTTCACCACACGAAGCAAGTCGTTTCTCTGCGGACTAAGTTCAGCAAAGACAGTGGGATTGTCTTCTTTGAGCCATTTGAAGAGTGTGGCTTGGGTAAGCGGTCCCTTGCGGAAGCCAGCCCAGACCTTAGCACATTCACCCTTCTTGAACTTCTTAGAACGCTGAGACCAAGTATCCCAGACATCGCAAGCAAGTCCTTCATTGTAGCAGATGATGCCGACACGAAGCCAGTCATCGTAGTTGTCGCACCGCCGAGGAGCAAGTGCGTTCATTACCTTGGCAATGAGGTCAAGGTCATCTTGGTTCTCCACGGCGACGCTTTCGCCCATCACAGAGCCGTCATCGTTTGAAACGACTACGAGCGGGTCTGACTGGACGGATGCCGGGGCAGAGACTGGCTCGGGCTCAGCCGGCTCTTGAAGAAGATGACTATCATCTGGAATGAGCGTGATGAGACTGTCTTCAAGAGGGCAAGGGAAGAGCATCTCCATAGGGCGGTCTTCACCGTCCTTGGAAGAGTAGAGCATTCTCATCTTGCGACCCTTAGGATTATAGACACCCGTATCAATGTTGAGGTAAGGCTTGCCATTGGGCAAATCCTCATTCAGCAAGATTGGAATGATGTCTTTGAGTTTGTCCTTGAGTTTAGGAGCAACCTCAGTTAGAACAAAGTGCTTGATTGCCTTCTTCGTTCCGTGGATGTTCTTGAAGTGAAGACGATACGACATCTTCATTCCATCCTTGCTCTGCCCGTTGCTGACCATAACACAGACCTTGTCATCATACTCCTCAATGAAATCTTGGAGTGCGTTGGCAATAGCGTCAGTCATATCAGCATCGTAAGTGAAGCCCTTACCGTCTAAATCAACATACGCCCGATTGAGGTCGGTCGTAGTCTTCTCTGTCGGGTTGGTGCGTTCGTAGCAGTTTGTGTGTCCCCGCAGATAGTTCTCAAGAACTTCTAAGGGGACTGCTTCAGATTGCTTATCTGATGCGTTAAGACCACGAGTAATCTGAACAGTTGGAACACTCATCTTCTTAACTGGAGCGTTTTTAGTTGTTGTCTGCGGACGCATCGGCTTATTGCCAAGCCCCCACAGATTACACGCTTCCGCAACATCGTCGTCGCTTCCAGTCCAAAGAGTATTATTACTACTCATCTTCCAAACCTATGACCGGGTCTGCCGGGAAAAATCTCGTTCAAGTTTTATCCCAAGCCCCGCAAACAAATCCGGGAAACCGCCCCAAGCACAGCGACACAGCGACACAGCGACACAGCGACACAGCGACACAGCGACATATATGCCCAAATCAAAAATATAGGTTTATAGGTTCTCCATCGTAAAGTATCTACTCGTCATTGAACTTGTGCTGGCGATTACAGTGTGGGCACGCCCATCTATCCTTGCCTTCTGCCTTACACTTACCCTTCCAGCCCTTGAGGCAGTCCTTACAGAAGAAGTGCCCGCAGTTCGTGATAAGCAGTTCTCCATCTGGAATGAAGTCCGCACAGATGGGGCAATCCCACTTCTTATGGAGTTCCTTGCCCATCGTATCAATCATCGTCTTGATATGAGTGGGCACTGTGGCGTCCTCAGCCATATGCTTGTAGTTCTCAATCTGAGCGTATGCGATGTGATGACCATTCTCAGTCTCATCATAATACTTATGCCAAGCAAACGCCCTCTGCTTCACCATATTATCATACTGTGTCTTGGGAACAGTGGTCATCTTGCTTGAATGCCGACCAACCGGGAAACATCTCCATCAACTTTTATCATTGGCTCATCAGACAAATCCCATATACCTCCTATAGCACAGCGACACAGCGACACAGCGACACAGCGACACAGCGACGGATTGGGGTTTGCGGGATTTATCGGAGGCTGGCGGGATAAAAGTTGATGCGGATTTTTCCCGGTGGAGTAGGTCAGAAGCAAAGATGAACTACGAGCAGACCATCCGTAATATGAGTGCGTTTAAGAAGGCGGTAATCAGCAAGATGATGCCCCACGATATGATGATGATGGTGAAGTTTGCTGGACTTTACGATGCTGATTTCAAGACCGTGGCAGACCTTACTGGAAATGACTGGTTTCTCTTCGGAGCGTGTAAGGAGAGCATCTACAATGACTTTGGGGATGTTGAGAAGTTCCTTAAGGAGACTGGCGGTCTTCTTACCGAGGAGCAGTTTAATAAGGTGAAGGGCAACAATCCCAGCAAGACCATTGACTACAAACTCTATGAAAAGATGTGGAAGTGCGAAGATGAGTGGCTTGCTTTCCAAAAGGAGGAGGATGACAAGAAGGCAAAGGCAAAGGCTGAGAAGAAGAAGTGGATGGCTTCGTTGCCCCGTCTTGAGTTCAAGAAGGTCATCATTAAGTATGGCGAGATGGACTATGAGTCGTGGGAAAACTCTACAGAGGCTGAGGCTTTGCCCGACGATGAGGCACGCAAGACTGCTTGGCTCAAGATGTGTAAGGCATTTGAGAACAAGTGCGTAGAGTTTGATGAGGAAGATGGAGATGAATCTATTGATGGCGAAGAGATTTGGGATAAGACTCGTGAGGTCTATGACGAGGAGTGCGGGGAGTAAAGAAGATTACGATGTAGAACCTATAGAACCTATAAAAACGGATGTAAAAAAGACAAGAAAAGTGGCGACGACGCTAATGTAATCATCTTTTTTTACGCATCTGTATAAAATATGACGCAAAAATATACAAAACGGTAAAAATGTATAAAAAGTGGGGATTTTTACTGAAGATTTTTACTATTAGGGCTTAAAGAAAATACTTAAGTATTTTCTTTAAGCCCTAATAGTAAAAATCTT
>Ga0208872_1000427_pt1 | contig 32326 bp, 32 predicted proteins | sample CryBogCBH12Aug08_FD_185508 | JGI IMG/M metagenome (GOLD analysis project Ga0208872, IMG submission 185508) | Freshwater microbial communities from Crystal Bog, Wisconsin, USA - CBH12Aug08 (SPAdes) | ecosystem: Environmental > Aquatic > Freshwater > Lake | place: Crystal Bog, Wisconsin, USA...
TCGCGTGGGACTCGTGCGAGCGGAGAACCACTTTCTGGACGCCACGCTGCGGGAGAACCTGGCTCTAGGAACCACCCGAACCGACAGCGCTCTCTTTGCGGTACTGCAGTCGGTCGGCCTGACCTCACCCGCGTTCCGAGATCTCGACCGCCCGTTGGGCGACGACGCCCGGCGACTCTCCACGGGCGAGCGCGTGCGCCTCGCTATCGCACGGGCCGTGCTGCATGATTCTGACCTACTCATTCTCGACGACGTCGCGGAATTTCTCGACGAGATCAGCCGCGATCACATTCGACGCCTGATTTCGCAACGACCCGACATCACGGTCGTCGAAGCAGGGCACGATGTTCTCATCCTCCGTTCGCCGGACCACGTGTACGAGGTGACCTACGCATGAGACGCCCCTGGCACGATCTCGCACGATGGATCGCCCGCGCGCGACCGCCCGTGACGACCCTCATTCGCGCGCTGGTGAGTGGCACTCTCGCTAGCGCGGCGTCTCTCACACTCCTGATCGGTGCGCCCTACCTTCTCGTGGAAGCCTCAGGTCAGCCCGGCTGGCACGCCATCGCGGGTTTGCTCATCGTCGTCGAACTCGTGGCCTTCCTCCGCTCGCCACTGCGGTTCATCGAACGCATGAGTTCTCACGAGCTCGGCCTCACCGCCGTCGTGCGGTGGAGAAGATGGTTGACCGCGACGGTCGGTACGTGGCCCTACGCGAGGTTCATGTCCGCTGCCACCGGCGACCTATTAGAGCGAGCACTCGCGGACACCGACGTGCTGCAGGATTTGTGGCTGCGGTCCGTTATTCCTTTTGCGTCCATCGCTCTCGCTTTGTTGGGTGGCGACGTCGTGGTGGCGTTCATGAAATCCACCACAATTGACGCACCACTCGCGGCAATCACTCTCTTCGCCGCTCAAGTAGTGCTCGTCGTGCTGATGGTGAGCCAGCTGCCGACCTTGGTGGCTCGAGAGCGCCTGTTGCGCAGTGCGCGCAGCCGACGAGCAGCAACGCGTTTGGAACTACAGAGCGCGGCCAGTGAACTGGAGCTTCTGAAGCTGGGGGGCGAAGTCCGGCGGCGGCTCGAGCGACAGAACGTCCTCGTCGCCAACGCGGAAAGGCGATCCCGTCGGTCGCGACGGCTGCTCAACCTCTTGGTGGCCCTTGGGCCCTTCGCCACTCTGTTCCTCGTGGAGGGTTACGCCAACCACGCCATCGTGATGGTCGGCCACGACGCCGTCGTCGTGGCCCTGCTCGCCATTGCCACGATCGAACTACTGGTGGTGACGAAACAGTCACTGGTTATTGCCGTCGCCGTCACCGCCGCCACCGAGCGCCTCGACGCATTAGAGAATGACGGGGGTTCCGGCACCCACGTCTTCCCGGAACACTCGTTCATGGACGTCGAAAACTTGACCTGGACCATCGACGAGCAACCACTCTTACAGCGGGTCACCATGAGCATTCCCAGTGGACGACGAGTGGCCATCACGGGTGCGTCGGGCGCCGGAAAATCGACGCTGTTACGTCTGTTGGCACGTCTTGAGGACGTGCCGGTGGGAACAGTGACCGTCGACGCTCTGGACGTCACCGCCATCAGCGAAGAGTCATGGCGCGCTCACGTGAGCTACGTCGGACCAGTTCCCGCATTGCTCGACGGCGTGGTTGATGACGTCATTCGCGTAGGTCGCGTCACCACTGACGATGTGTCGTCGTCGCTCGCCTCCTTGGGTCTGCGCGTCGCGGCGACGGACCGGTTTGCTCGTCTCTCCCAAGGCGAGGCCCAGCGGGCTTCACTGGTCCGAGGACTTCTGAACGAGCCCACCATTGTTCTTCTGGATGAACCCACCAACGGCCTAGGTCCCGACGAGAGGGCGCTCGTGCTGGCGCGTCTTCGCTCCCTGTCCGCCACCATCGTGATCGCCTCGCACGATCCCGACGTCATCAGCCTCTGCGACGACGTCTATGAACTCGCCAATGGTCGAGTGACCCTGCTTAGCCGTTGAGGGTGAGCATGCCGGCGGCGTAGTAACGATCACCCCGAACGGCGTCACGAGGCACCGCTGCTTCCATGGCCCGCACGTCGTCGTCACTCAACTCAATATCGCTCGCGGCAATGTTTTCACGCAGCCATCGACGACGCTTCGTTCCGGGAATCGGCACGACGTCCTCCCCGCGCGACAACACCCACGCGAGAGCCAACTGGGCCACGGTCACACCCTTCGCCTCCGCGATTCTCGCTAGCGCTGCCACCAGTTGGGCGTTCTGTTCCGCGTTCTCTCCCGAAAAACGGGGCTGAAAGCGACGGAAGTCTTTGTCGTCTGTCGGTGTGCGCACTTCGTCGTTGCTCGTGAGGAACCCTCGGCCGAGCGGGCTATAGGCAACAAAACCGATGCCGAGCCGACGGCACGTGGCCAATACCTCGTCTTCGGGGTCCCGAGTCCACAATGAATACTCCGATTGAATGGCGGTCACCGGGTGGACGGCGTGCGCCCGCTCTAACGTCGCCGCGGACGCCTCGGAAATACCGAGGTGGCGAACCTTGCCGGCGTCGACCAAGGATTTCATCGCGCCCCAGGTGTCCTCCACCGGAACAGTGCGGTCGACGCGGTGCTGGTAGTAGAGATCGATGTAGTCCACGCCCAGGCGACGCAGCGACTCGTCACAGCTCGAGACCACGTACTCCGGTCGACCATTGACGCCCAAGAAAGCTCCGTCGCTCCCTCGTTGGTTGCCGAACTTGGTGGCGAGGACCACTTCCGAGCGCCGACCCGCAATCGCACGACCAACGAGTTCTTCGTTAGTAAATGGCCCGTACATATCGGCGGTATCAAGGAAGGTCACACCGCTGTCGAGTGCCTCCAGAATCGTCGCGATCGACTCACCGTCGTCCCCCGCACCGTAGAACTCGCTCATACCCATGCAGCCAAGACCTTGTTCGGATACGGCTAATCCTTGGCCCAAAAATCGTTGCTTCACGGTGCTCTCCTGATCAGTTTGTGAACTATCTCACAAGGGGTCAAAATGCCGCCCCTCGAATTGCTCGGTTCGTGTGAGCCACACTACGGTGATTTCTATTGGCAGGGGGGCCAATCGCCGGGCCACTCGGTTCACCGCAACGCGGAGGATCGAGTGGCCTTCGGTGTTTCCCGATAAGTTTCGTGCCAACCGAAACGAGGAAATTGTCATGGACCGCGTGCGCACACCCGACGAGCGTTTTCAGCAACTCCCCAACTTTCCTTACGAAGCTCGTTACCTCACCGTGCTCGATCCGACCGGTGGCGATCCCCTTCGCCTCGCGTACGTGGACGAAGGTCCGATTGACGCCAGCGAGACGTTCGTGCTGCTCCACGGGGAACCCACGTGGTCGTTCCTCTACCGCTGGGTGATACCGCCGCTCGTCGCCGCCGGCCACCGGGTCATTGCACCTGATCTCATCGGCTTTGGTCGGTCCGATAAACCCGCCGACCGCAACGACGTCACCTACGCCCGCCACGTCGAATGGTTGCGCGAAGCACTTTTTGATCACCTGAACCTGACGCACGTCACGTATTTCGGCCAGGACTGGGGCAGCTTGATTGGTCTACGGCTGGTGGGTGAACATCCCGATCGCTTCGCTCGTGTGGCGATCGGAAACGGCGGACTGCCCACCGGCGAGGGACGGGTGTCCGAGGCCTTCCGCTCGTGGCAGGAGTTCTCGCAGACAACACCCGAACTCCCGATTGGACGCGTCGTCGCGGGAGGTTGTCGCACACCATTAACCGACGACGCCATCGCCGCGTATGACGCCCCGTTTCCCGATGAGACCTTTAAGGAAACGGCCCGGATCATGCCAACGCTGGTACCGACGAGCGTGGACGATCCCGCCCACGACGCCAATGTCGCCGCGTGGAGAACCCTCGAAAGCTGGACGAAACCGTTCCTGACCTGTTTTTCCGACCAAGATCCCGTGACCACCGGAGCTGAACGCAAGTTTCAAAGCCGCGTGCCCGGTGCCCAGGGACTCGACCACGTCATCCTGAGTGGCGGTGGACACTTCCTCCAGGAAGACTGTGGCTCCGAGCTGGCAGAACTCCTGAACCAATTCGTCGCCACGACGCCTCGTTAGGAGCGAGCGCGCGACCTGAGCTCCACCAGAGTCGGCGTGGGATACCGGTCGGCTCCCGGGTGCCATCCGGTCGCCACTTTTTCCGCGCCGACGCCCCCTTGGGCCCATAGGTGGCAGGTGTTCACGAGCCAACTGCCTTCATCCGTCGTCGACGATTTCGTCACGACGGAATCACCTCGACGCGAACGCGACGACGCCATTGTTTGAATCGCCGCCGGCCCTATCGCCCGAGCCAGGAATTCGAGATGACTGCAACCCCTTTGTCGTCCTAAGCGATCCTGCACCGCTCGGGTGTAGCCCCGAACGACCGACAGCCCCACCAACTGGCGAAACGCGGGTTCGATGGTCTGGCACTCCTCGTGCGGAAAATCCTCCATGTGAGCTCGAGCGTCCACGATGGTCAAAGTTGCGCGGTCAATGGTCACGACGAGACCCATGTGGTGGAGCGTGTGGACATTGACCGAGTTGTCCGCCCACGGTCGCTCGTCGGTGAGCGTCGCGTGGATCTCATAGCCGGCGTCCACGTCGAAACTCTCGATCGTGATCGTGCGCCGGTGCGTGGGCACCTGGGGGTCAGTCACTCCCCCAGTCTTACCGATTGCCACCTTGGTCTTTTCGACGGATGGACACGTCGTTGAAGGAGAGCAGATAGGGAGAGCCGGACCGAGCGGAAATCGTGGTCACGGACGCGTTATCCAATCGAAGACGCCACGCGACGTGTCCCCCGACGCCGAGAGCCCACGCGACCGCAGATTTGATCGGCGACACGTGCGAGACGACGACCACGTGGCGATCGGGATCGTGCAAGAGAGACGAGGGGTCCTCGTGCCACTGATCCAAGCGAGCGTGGACCCGAGCGTCGACGTCCGCCAAACTCTCTCCCCCGCCAAATGGTTCCTCGTGCGACTCACGAAAGGCGCGCCACACCTCTGCGGGAACGTCCCTGTCACGCACGCCGTCGTACATCCCAAAATCCTGTTCGATGAACGCGTCATCAATCTCAGCGACGATCTCCGGAACCGCTAGAAGGGCCGTGTCCCGGGCCCGCTGCAACGAGGAACTACGAACCGCGACAACCCCGTCGAGCGTCCCCGCCAAGGCCGCGGCCTGTTCTCGACCCGTGTCGGTCAGGGAAACGTCAAGGCGACCGACGAGCAAGCCGTCGGCGTTCGCCGTGCTTTGTCCGTGCCGAATCAGAATCAGCACGGCAGCAAGAGTCGACCGCAGTGCGGACAGGGCAGAAACTCATCGGGAGCTGCGCGCCAGCGATCCTGATCAAGTGGCGACAACGCCACTCGGCATCCGTCACATCGGCCGCCGTCTAAGAGGGCGGCGCCCGACACTCCGGAACGCTTGAGCGCTTGTTCGTAACGCCGACGTAGACCTTCCGGCACGGCGGCGGCGGCAGTTTCGCGCGAGGACTGCAGATGGTGTATTTCTTCCTCGAGAGTGTCGCGTAACTCACTGAGAGCGTTTTGCAAAGCGTGGCGTCGTTGTACGAGAGGTTGCGCCTTGGCGGTAATTTCGTTCGCCACGTCGTCCAACGGCTCGAGCTCCAAGAGAAGTTCGACTTCGCGATCCTCGGCCTCGCTCAGCGCCTTGTTCAGATGCTCCAACTCGCCCTGCATAGCGACGAGATCTCGAGGGCTGCCCGTCGCGTTGGCCAGTCGAACTTCGACGTCATCACGACGGTGACGCAGGGTGCTCGCCTTATCAGCGGCCTCGTTAAATCGCTCCCGGGTCGGCTTTCGTTCGGCTTCGAGAGCATGTGAGCGAGAAGCCAGCGTGCGAAGCTCGTCTTCCACCTCACGCAACTCAACCGCCTCGGGTAGGTGATCGCGCTGTGACGTCACGCGATCAATCCATCGATCGGCGTCCATCAGTGCCCGCACTACCTCGAGATCGCTCACGCCTCTAGTGTCGCACGTCCGACGTCCCAATGACCTCCGAGAGACGCCGGAGGGCCGGACGCAGCGCGACCTCGGCCCGGACCAGTGCGTCAGGAAACGCCAACCACTCGACGTCCGGGCTCTCATTGGGTCCCGGTGATGGATCGTCGCCGTCGTTCCACAGCACGTACCGCAGGTCATAGTGGGTGTGCCCACGAGGCCCTCGGTGGACGTCGACGTGAAAAATACGTCCATCCCCAAAAGGCTGCGTCGACAGACCCGTCTCCTCTTCGACCTCGCGTCGAGCGGCATCCTCAGGAGATTCACCCGGGTCCACGTGCCCGCCCGGCTGCACCCAGATGCCGAGAAGGCGGTGCTTGTGCAAGATGACCCCACGTGGAGATACCACGAACGCCGACGCCGTCACATGCCACGGCGACGTGGACTCTCGAAACGGATCATCCCCCCAACCCAACCGGTCACGCAGCGCGTTAATGGAAACCCGTTCGCGCAGATCCACCGGCTTGATGTCCGTGATCTGCTCACGGACGCGGTCGGTCGCGAGCGGGATCACGGTGCTCACGAGGCGACGAACGGACGGTGGAACGGGGAGTTCTTCGCGCGCCATACGACCATCGGTAGAAGGTATGGGTGCGGCGTACACCAGCCGTGCTGGTACGACACCGCTCCACACGTCTCGCTCTTGATCCGTCTCGTCGTCATCGGTGGGTCCGGCAGACACCTTGGCGGACGCCTCGTCAATGGTGATCGCCAGCACGAGCGTGAGCCGAGCTTCTCGATCGGTCATGTCCCGCACTTCCGATGCTCGTCCCGGCACGATGGCGTCGACGAAACGGTCCAAAATGGGCGCTGCTTCGTCCTCGGGGACTTCTCTCGCCGCGCCAAAGATGACGACGGAGCGATAGGCGGCTGACGACTCGAAGCCGCTTCGCGCCAGGCGCAACCCGTCGTAGATCGTCACCGTCACACAAGCCCGTTGCTCGTCGCGAACGGCGCGAAGCACCGCGTTGGACTGGCTCCCATGCAGGTAGAGGGTGTTTCCCTCGCGCACATGCAGCGTGGGCAGCGCGACGGCGTGTCCGTCCACGGTGGTCGCCACGTGGCAGACCGGTGTGGCGTCGAGGATGGAAAAGATCGTCGCCTCGTCATAGCGCGCCTTCTCGGGGAGTCGTCGAACACGCGTGCGCGCGCCCGGCCCCAGATCCGCACTCATGCGCGAAGGTCGCCACCGAAGAAGGTACGAGCGTGTCCGGCGACTTCGACGTTTTTTTCGAACAAGCGGGCGTGCATCACGCCACCTCGTGCGGATGCCTGTCGCACCGAGACGACGGGCGCACCCGTGCGCTCCGCCCACCACGGAGCTACCGAACACATGGCCGAACCCGTCACCGGATCTTCGGCGAGACCGAGACGGGGAGCGAAGACGCGAATCGACGCGTCCGCTCCCGGTCCACCTTCGCAGGCCGCGATGACGATCGACGCGGGCACCAGAAACAGGCTCATGGGGTCAACAACCAGCCCACAAAGAGCGTCGTAGTCGCGCACCACGCACAGAGCGCTCTGGCTGCCCGCCTGATACACCTCACTGACGTCGCCGAGGGCACCGTTCAGGATCGACTCGTCTAGGGGCTCGAGGTAGGAGCGAGGAAGGTCCACCCCCAAGAGGCCTTCCTGGAGGCGACGACCCGTGAGCGTTCCCGATCGCGTCTGGAAGAAGAACTCGCCATCGGGCACGCCCAGTTCCGTCAACAACACGTGCAGCGTCGCCAGAGTCGCGTGGCCACACAGGTTCGTCTCCACCGTGGGCGTGAACCATCGCAGCGACCACTGATCCCCGACACGGCGCACAAACGCCGTTTCGGACACGCCGAGCTCGAAGGCAATCTGTTGAAGTTCGTGGTCGGTCATCGCTCGCTCGAGGAGAACAACGACGGCTGGATTCCCTCGAGCCTGATCACCAATGAATGCGTCGACCCACCACAGGCGATGGCCGAAGGTCGTCCCGGTGGAAGTCACGTCATAGAGATTGCCACACCGTGAAGCCCTAAACCATCTAAGTTGACTCGGTGCGCACGGTGACCTTTAACATTCACGCCGGTGTCGACGGCTACGGTCGCGCGACCGACGCACTTGAGGGGCTCATTTCACTCGCGCCCGAACTCCTCTTTGTCCAAGAGTTGTGGCGAGGTGACGAGGTCGATCAATACAGCATTCTCGAAGCTCGCCTCAATCTGCGTGGTGCGTACGTTCCGCTCGGCGAGGGTGAGCGCGTCACCGCTCAGCCGGGAGGACGCGGCTGGCAGCACCCCCTCGCCCTGCTCCACGGCGAAGAGGGGCTCTTTTTTCAGGGATATCGCGAACTGACGCCGCGGCAGATTGCGCGGCTCGACGTCGCTCAAGGACGCGAAGTCGGGTCGTGGGGTGTCGCGCTGCTCACCTCGTGCGAGATCGTGTCGTTGGAGACCCGACCGCTCACCCAATTGCGTCGCGACAAAGTCCGGCGGGCGCTCATTATCGCGCGACTCCGCCACGACGGACACGAGTTCTACGCTGTTGCCCTCCACGGCGCCCACCTCAGTCACGGATCTCTGTGGCAATATCGCGAAGTCGCACGCCACCTCGACGTCCTCAGCGACGAATTACCGACCATTGTCGGTGGCGACTTCAATTGTTGGCGCCCTCTGCTGCGGACCGTGCTGCGAGGTTGGCGTTCAGGCGTGCGAGCGCGCACGTGGCCCGCGTGGCGCCCCCATTCGCAAATTGATCACTTCCTGCTGCGTGGTCCGTGGCGCATTGCGAATGCTCGGTCGTTTAACGGATCGAGCGATCACCGCGCCCTCGTCATGGACGCCACGCTCGGTTAGTCGATCGTCAGTCCTCGCGTCTCCGGCAATAGTCGCAGCAGCAAGAGGGCTGGCAGGGCCGGCAGGAATGTCACCAGGGCGGGGACTCGCAAGGAATTGACGGTCACGGTGGTGTGCGTCACGTCACCGGCCACACCGAAGATCAATAATCCAATCACGGCACCGACGACTCCGGCCACCACCACCCAACCCGCCGCCGTGGCGCGAGCCACGTGGGGAAACAACTCGTTCACGAGTGCGCTGGCCGCGGGTGCGAGGAAGGCGGCGGCGAAGACGCCGATCATGTAGCCGACAATGAAACTCGAACGTCCACCGCTATAGGCCACGGTCGACGTCAACGCCGTCGCCACAGTCCCCAAAGCGACGGTCCAGCGTCGACCCAGTGCGTCCGCACACCACCGACCGGCGAAGAGCCCAGCGAGCCCCGTCGCTGCGCTTAAGAGCACGACGAGAGCGACGACGTGACGTGAAATCTTAAGAACCCCCTCGCCGTACACGAAGGCGAATCCGTTGGCCGGTCCGGTGATCATTCCAATGACGACCGTGACAGTGGCCACAATCACCATCATGCGTCGGAAGTCTTTCGGGATCGAACCCAATCGTGCGGGTGTCGAAGAAGGATCTCGTTCCACAGCCCCGGGCTCGCGCACCAACTTCAACAGAGGCTGTACCGCCAAGGCCGGTATCACCGCCGACGCAAACAGCCATCGAAAGGCGTTCGCGCCCGGCAGAACGCCGTGCAGAATCGCTGACAGCCCCGCACCAATACCCGCGCCGGCCGCCACACAGGCGAGTCGGTAGACCCGAACGGAAGGTGACGACAGCTCCACGGTGAGGACACCGACGAGAGTTTGAGCCGCGCTGAGCAGAGGTCGAGCTAGGGCAAAGAAGGCGACAAAGGCCCAATACGAGGGGCTTCCCGCGGCGATCGCGGTCAACGCGAGGCCCGCGATCGTCACACGGCGCAAAACCTTCTTGCGACCCCAACGGTCTGCCAGCGACGTCATGGGGAGCGCGAAGAGTGCCGACAGGCGAAGAATCGCCAGTCCGACACTCAGCACCGATCCCGACAGTCCCACGACGCCGCTGAAATTCGCGTTCGCGGACGTGTGGCCAAAATGGTGAGCGACTTCTTCCAGTGACGCAACGGCCCCGAACTGTCCGTAGCCCGCCGCAATCGCAATCGCTACGAGAGCCAGCGTCGGTCGGTCGAGACGTCGCGTTACCGCTGTGGCCACGATGTCGACCTAGGACAGTGTGACGGAATCATCCACCACGACGAGCGTCTTGCCGTGATTGCCGCCCGAAAAGAGCAGGTTCAGGGCACTGGGCGCATTTTCGAGGCCCTTGACGAGGTGTTCTTGGTGTCGCAGGGCACCTGAAAGAACCATGCCCGCGAGCTCCATCTGCGCTTCGGCGAAACGCGCGGTGTAATCGAGAATGATGAAACCCTCCATGCGTCCACGTCGCATGATCAACATGGTGTGATTCTTCAGCCCACTGCGCTGGTCGGTGTCGTTGTATTGAGCAATCGCACCGCACAAGACGACGCGGCCGCGCATGGCCAGATTCAGCAGAACATCATCAAGAATGTCTCCACCAACGTTGTCAAAATACAAGTCGACGCCGTCGGGGCACGCAGCCCGCAATCGCCGCGCCAAGTGGGGCTCGCGATAGTCGAGGCACTCGTCAAAGCCGTATCGTTCGACGACTTCGGCGCACTTCTCGGGTCCTCCGGCAATGCCAACTACCTTCTTCGCTCCCCGAGCGCGAGCAATCTGTCCCACAACGGAACCCGTCGCGCCCGCGGCACCCGAGACGACCACGACGTCGCCTTCACGGAGCCCTCCCACGTCGAGCAGCCCGAAGTAGGCGGTAATGCCCGTGACGCCGAGGACATTCATGACCGTCGCCAGATCCAGGCCCATGCCGGCGGGCACGACGGAGAACTTATTGTCTTCGGTCGCGAGCGCCCATTCCTGCCACCCGGTCATGCCAAAGACAATGTCGCCAACGTTGTATCGAGAGGTACGCGACTCAACGACGACACCCGCGCCGCTGCCGCGAATGACGTCGTTAATTTGGATGGGAGGCAAGTAACCAGGCGCGTCATTCATCCATGTCCGGATCGTCGGATCGATCGACAACATCCCGACTCGAATGAGCGCTTCGTCGGCCCCACACTCCGGACGTTCGGCCACGTCGAGTCGCGTGGTGGTCTCGTCCACCATTCCCTCGGGTCGTTGAGTCAGAAGGATGCGTCGGTTTTCCATGGAATCTCCTCTAGTGCTGAGACCACGATAGAGCGTCGCCTACGCTGACGGCGGAACGGAGGACCATGTTCGAAAGATTCCGTCAACGTCGAGTCACCAGGGCCACCTCGCGTGCCCACGACGAATGGGCTGTGGAGCTCGCTGACGCGCGAGCGGCTCTCGAATGTGCGCGTGCCGTGGGGACCCCTCACGAATCTCCCTCACTCCTCCTGCACGCCAAGGAAGTCCTCGTGGGCACCGTCACCAATGTGAGTTTGATTGAAGAACGATCAGTGGGCGGGCACTACAGCGCCGGATCCCAGGGCGTATCTATTCCCATCGGGGCTGTGGCGGGCCGCACGATTCGCTACCACGTGGGTCGCACCAAAGGGCACTACGTCGCCGGCACGCCGACGCCGACCGCCATCGACCACGGAGATCTCCACATCACCGACCAACGCATCGTCTTCGTCGGGTCCAACTCGACGAAAGAGTGTCGATTCGAAACAGTCGTCAGCATCCAGCACTCGACCGAGGGGATCGTGACGGTGGCCCTCAGCAACCGCGTGAAGAACGTCATTATCCACGTGGGTCCACACGCTGTCGCCTTCGTCGACTTGTGCGTGAATATTGGTCTCGCACGTTGGCACGGCCAAGCTGACCAATTCATCGCCGACTTGGCCCAAAATGTCCAACGTCTCGAAACGAGCGAGCCGCCCTCGAGCTAAATCGTGGTTTGGGTGTTCGACGAGTTCAAACGAACCGTCGCGCCAGCCGCTGCCGGCATCACCACAACGTTCCCGTTGCGATCGGCCGCGATGGCCACCGGGTCCGTCTTTGCTGATGTGCCCTCAAAGACAATCTGAGTGCCCAGAAGTCCTCGGATTTCCCATACCCGACGAGTGCCGTGCTCGACAAAGAAGACGTCGCCGTTGCCGTCGGCAGTGATGGACGTGGGATCGCTGAGTCCGGTCGCCAGAGTTTGAGTTTTGCCGCCAAAGACCACCCGCACCACTTCGCCACCGTGTGACTTCGTGCCGGCCAGCGTCACGTCGAGATCGTCGTAGGCATCCTGAGTAATCGCGACGGGATCCTTCAGGTGCTGGACCAAGACCCGAGTTCGACCCTGAGCATCGACGGCCACAATCTCGCCGGTGACGGGTTCGAGTGCGAACAACCCGCCGTACGGATCAGGTGTGATCGACGTGACACCGGTGAGTCCCGTGGCCAGAATCTTGAGAGACCCGTCGGGCATGACTTGATCGATCGTGCCATTGCCGGACTGCGATACATAGATCCGTCCCAACGCCGAAATTGCGACGCCGTGCGACTGATCCAGGTTGCTCACGAGGACGGTCGTTCCCTTGGTGGTCACGTGCTCCAAAGTGTTGTTGGAGGTGACCACGTAAGCCGAGCCGTCGGCTGCGAGAGCAATGGCGTTGGCGGGACTCTTCGGTCCAATGGTCGAACTCGACGAGGCGTACAAAGGAGCTGCCAGAACGACGCCACCGCTACCGGCGTCCGCAACATACAGGTGGCCCGCACCGTCCACGCCGAGACCGCGCGGAGTGTGGAAATCTCCGGCCATGACGTGACGCTGGTGATCGGGGGTGTACTGCAAGACCTGGTCTTTACCCGTGTTGGCGATGTACACATTCTGATTCGCGTCAGCGGCGACACCGGAGGGACTCTGCAAGCCCGACGCGAAGGTGTGTTCCTTCGTGGCGTGTCCGTCTTTGGTAATCGTAAATTCGAGCACTGACCCTGCGCCCGTATTCGCCACAAACAGGTGGCCAAAGGGATCAGTGGACACTGCCAGCGGCGATGAGAGGCCGGTCACAAATACCATTTCGTTCCCGTTGGGCAGGATCTCCACAATGCGATTGTGACCAGTATCGGCGACAAAAAGTCTCCCGGTCGAGTCAGTCGCAATACCCGTGGGGTGCTTGAATCCGCTGCCCACCGCAGTTTGCGTGGTGGCCGCTCCGGCGTTGGCGACGTGGCTGGTGCCGTTGGACAGTGCCAACGCCTCCACCGGCGTGGTCTCAACTTTGAGGACACGATTGTTGTTGGTGTCCGCGACGTAGATGAATGACGTGCTGCTCGGATCGGGGGCTACGCCACCCGGATTCGAATATCCCGATCCCACGGTCGTCCGCCCGCCCGCAGGGGTGACCTCAATAATGCGGTTGTTACCCGAGTCCGCGATGTACAACACGCCATTGGTGCTCACCGCGACGTCGGTCGGATTGGCGTACGGCGTTGTCGCAACCGAAACGAGACCCTGCGAAATGATGAAGAGCAGGATCACAACGATGATGCCCAACAGTCGCGTCCACCATGTGGCCCGCGTGTCGCCGGCCTCCTCGTCGTCCACACCGTCCAAGAAGGCGTACATCGCAATGACAATCGCCAGCGTCAACGCGAGCCAGCCGAGTAACGCCTCTCCTGAGACGTATTGGCCGTTCAGTACGCGCGACATGTACTGCTCGAACAGCAGCAGCGTCACAATTCGGAAGAGATTTCGAGGTACAAAACGGAATACTGAGCTCGGTCGCAAGAAGCGCTCACCGACGGCAGAAAAAACATCCAGGCTGACGAAGATCAACCAGGTCACCGGCCACTGCCATACGGTTCCGAGAATTTCCCAGATCAGCGCCAACGCGATGAGAGCGCTCGAGATCCGGATAAACCAGCGACCCGCGTTGCCACGAACGCGACCGGTCGAAAGCGGCAGCGCCTTGAACTTCGCGTGCACCATGGTCTCGTAGGCCACGCGCAGAATCATCGCGATCGCCACCACGATCTTGATCATGGTCAAGTGATTCTGGAGAACGACTTGTGTGAGGTCCTGCTTTTCGGCACCCGTAAAACTCGGAAGAAATACCGGCAGTGATCCCAGAATCAAGATCGCCAGGATGGTGACGACGAAAAAGTCACCGATGATGATGTAGCGACGCTGAAAGCGATCTTTGATGGCGTTGAACCCGAGGAGCCGGAGTCGACGAGGCAACTGCGGTCCAATGAACCACAAGAACGCCATGCTCAAAAGACCGGTGAAGGCGTAGAGCATTCCTTGAGTCCCCGGAGGACCCGTCACTAGGTGCGATGAGAAGAAGTGACCGGAGAAAATGACGCCGAGCGCAAAAACGATGGAGGCAATGAGACCCGCAAAGGCGTCAAAGATTCCCACCACCATGAGCAGCAAGGTGAGCCACAGGACGGGCGGCACCGCCATGCCGTGAGTGTCCTGAACGGCCCATCCGCCCAAAACCGCCGCGGCGGCCAGCCACACGAAGTACGCGTTGCCGAAGATGACTCGGATACGAGCACCGTCGTTATACGCATTTCCAAAAACGGGTGAGAAACGATGAAGTGGATTGCCGACTCGTTCCGTCAGAGCATCAACGGCCGCGCGACCAAATGGTCGCCGAAGGGGCTCATGAAGGCCGCCGGCGTCCTCGGCGATGGCTAGTCCGCGACCCGATTCCATTGATTCAGTGATAGCCACGCTTAGTCACCTCCTCCCGTTGATTCGTTGTCATCCTCAAGATCGTCGATGCCACCCGAGAAAATGGCGCCCGGACCGAAGGGAACTCCTCCGCCCGCCGGAATGTCGTCGTCGGCCACGAAGACGTCAATCGCCCCGGCATCACCTTCAAAGTCAGAACCACCCGGAGCGGAGCCACCCACCGGCAATCCACCACCCGGAGGCGTATCGGAATCGACGACCACACCGAGGATGCCGTCGCCTGCGGCGAGGTCGTCAACGATGCCCACGCCACCCGTCGGGAACAATGAGTACGGCAATCCACCGCCCGGTGGGATCTCAGTGAGGTATTCCTCGACCAATGCCTCAGGGATGCCGTCCACCAGTCCGCCCGCAGCCGTCGCGGCAGCTCCCGCGGCGACGACAACAGCAACGACGGTCACGACTTGATTCAGGGATCCTCCGACCGAGCCCGGGCTCGAGCCCGGAACGGTCGGACGCGTGGACGTCGAGCCGGCGTTGTAGCGCGACGTCGTAGTGCGGTACCCCGGTGTCGTGGTCGACGGCGGCGTTAGTCGAGTTGTGGTGGTCTGACCAGGAATGGTCGTCGGCGGACGCGTGTTAGGTGTCGTAGTGCTCGGAATGGTCGAGGTCGTCGTGGTGGTCGGTGGGGTGGGCACGGGGATGTAGAAGCCAAAGTACGCACCAACGTGGTGGTAGTGCTTGACACCCGTCACGAGCACCCAGTTCTGACCGTCTTTGACCAGAATCCACGGACCACCGTTAACGGACACGTAGGAGTAGCCGGGAGGTGCGTGATGTCCGTGGCCGTCCGTCAAGGCGACAGAGATATAAAAGGACGCACACCCGTACTGAGTTGAAATGGGCAGCAGCGCGGCCACTTTTCCATTGATCGTCGCAACCGCGTACTTCGGCGAGTGGTTCGTGGCATTTGGAGCGTCAAAGCCGCAGACCCAGGTCAAATGTGATGAATGGCCGTTGGTCACCGTACCGAGCGCGTTGCCGTACGTCGGGACACCGGGCAGCGCGTCAGGCCCCGGATAGCCACTCGTGGCGTACGAGAGGTTTGGCGTTAGGGCGTAAGAGGTCACGCTGACCATGGTCGCGATCGCAAAAACGATGAGCGACAATCGGAAGCGCCGGTGTCTGTGTGCCAAGGAATCCCTCGGCCGGAACGCTAACACCGTCGTGGGCGGTCTGACACACCGGCCGCGAGTGAAATCTTTGAGATTTCATCGGCGAGCACCCTTTACGTCGATCAACGTTTCTCGACCCCACTGGGACGTCCCGTAGAATTGCGTCCGACATGGCAAAGGACCGACGCACGATGCCCCGCTCGATCGACCAGCTCCTGAAGATGTTCAAGGTGGACTTCAGTCCTCGTCACCGCCAGCCTTCGGCTCTTCAACTCACGGTCGCCACCGTGGTCGCCCTTTTCGGCTCGCTCCTGGCCGACTACCTCCTGGTCAAACTTGGTGTCGCTGTATTCCCAAAGACCAAGGGATACGCCCACTTTCAGCCCGCCGACTACGCCAAACTCACGATCATCGGCGTGCTGATTGCGTGCGCCGCGTGGCCCGTCGTGACGCGCATCTCGTCTGCTCCAAGGTGGCTGTTTTTCCGTCTCGCAATTCTCGTCACGCTGGTCCTCCTGCTCCCCGACCTCGCGATCTGGTACCAGGGTCAATCGGCGCAGGGTGTCTTCGTCCTCGTGTGGATGCACCTCGCTATCGCGCTGGTCACCTACAACGCCCTCGTGCGACTCGCGCCGGTGACGCCTCGCGGTAGCCGCCGGTAAATTTCTGGTGACTTCGTCAGACCCCGCTTCCCGGGACGCGCGTTCGCGCTCCTTCGGCGCGGTGGCCGAAGAATATGACGCGTATCGTCCCGCTCTCCCTCCCGAGTTTGTCGCCGCTGTTGGACTACACGAGGGCGAACTGATTATCGATCTTGCGGCGGGCACCGGTCTCGCCACACGAACTTTGCACGACGCCGGTCTTCACGTCATCGCGGTTGAGCCGGATGCGGAGATGCGCACAATTCTCCAGCGGCGATCGCCGACACTGGACGTACGTGACGGCGTCGGCGAAGCCATTCCCGTCTCTGACAATTCGGTCGACGCGGTCGTGGTCGTGTCGGCGTGGCACTGGATGGACCACGAAAAAGTTCTCGGCGAAGTCGCCCGCGTTCTTCGAGACGACGGCCTCCTCATCATCGCGTGGAACGGCGCCGACCAGCGCGTCGATTGGGTGGAAAGCCTCTTTGAACTGCGTCGCCCGTACCGGTTCCGCGACGGCGATGAGCGGCACCATCCTCGCTCCGTGGTGCTACCCGCGGACACGCCCTTCACCTTCGTTGTCGATGACGCGGTGTGCTGGCAATGGCCACGCACCGTCGACGACATCGAGAGACTGTTTACGACTTTTTCCGGGGTACTCACGGCGAGCGCCGACGAACGTGACGACATCCTCACCCAAGTCCGACGCCACGCTCGAGAGCACGTCGACGCCCGGGGAATGGTGAACCTGCCCATGTGGGCGCGGTACTGGGTGGGTCGGCGCGTACCCCGACCAACGCCCACACGTCATAATCTTGCCTAGTTCCTCCAGCCCCTTCTGTGGCGGCGGGGAAGTTCAGAACGCGGAGGAGAGTTGCCATGTTCAGCGATGCCGAGGACGCTGCTTTCTTTGCTGACGAACCTACGTCGTACGACATCGTCGTCGTCGGCGCGGGGCCCGTGGGAGCCGCCATGGCGTTGCTCATCGCTCGACACGGCTGGAGCGTCGCCATCGTCGAACGCCAACCAGCTCCCTACCCTCTGCCGCGCGCGGTTCACTTTGACGACGAGTGTGCTCGCATCTTGCAAGCGTGTCGACTCGGTGACCAGATTGCCGCACTCTCAGAATCAGCGGACACCTACGAATGGCGCAACGCGGAGGGTGAGACACTCTTGCGCTTCGATACTGCGGGCAAGGGCATCTCGGGCTGGCCCGTGGCCAATATGTTCAACCAGCCGGACTTGGAAGACGCCTTTAATGCCCTAATCGTCGATCACCCCCTCATCACAATGATGAGGGGCATGGAAGCAACGTCGCTCACGGAACGCGACGACGACGTCCTCGTGACGCTGCAGTGGACGCCAACGTCCGACGACGAAGCGTCCGGCCTCAACGGCGCGGTGTGCGGGACATACGTCATTGGTTGTGACGGCGCAAATAGCTCCGTGCGGCAATTGCTCGATATTCCGATGCACGATGGCGGGGAATTTGCCGACTGGCTGGTCGTCGACGTGACGCTGGATGAACCTCGTGAGTTTTCCCCCGTCAATTTGCAGGTCTGCGATCCCCGTCGTCCGACCACCGCCGTCTCGGGTGGCCCCGGTCGTCGACGCTGGGAGTTCTTGTGCCGCCCCGATGAAACACTCGACGAGCTCAACACCGATGCGGGCGTGTGGGAATTGTTGGCCCCGTGGGACGTCACGGCCTCCAACGCCACCATCGTGCGTCGCGCGACTTACCGTTTTCACGCACGCTGGGCCACGTCGTGGCGTCGGGGGCGTATTTTTTTGGCGGGCGACGCCGCGCATCAAACCCCACCGTTCGCCGGTCAGGGAATGTGCGCCGGTCTGCGCGACGCGGCCAATCTGGCCTGGAAAATTGACCACGTGCTCACACAACAAGGTGACGACGACCTCCTCGATACGTACGAGATCGAACGTCTGCCTCACGCCCGTTCGATCATCGAAATGGCGAGCGAGCTCGGGCGCGTGGTGTGCGTGACGGACACCGCTGAGGCGGCGGCTAGGGACGACGCTCTTCGGCCCTCGGCCGAGGGCGGGGCGCTGACGCCCGTGCCACCCGCGCCGGTGTTGTCGGCCGGCCTTATCGATCAAGACTCCCCCGGCGCTGGGGAATTGTTCATACAAGGCGTGGTTGGTGTCGGCGAGGAAGAAGGTCTCTTCGATGACGTTTTCGGTATTGGCTGGCGACTGATTGTTTTCGCCGGTGCTGACATTGCGCTGCCGACCGATCTGGACGAATGGTTCACCTCCATCGGCAGCGGCATCATCACGTTTGAAGGCGACGATGGAGTGCGCGACGTCGAAGGCCTCTACCAACATTGGCGCAGCACTCATGACGTCGTGGCGTTGATCCAACGACCCGACTTTTACGTGTACGGCACCGCGCGCACATCCGATGAAGTCATTGCGCTGTTGGAACGACTGCGTGAGGCGTTGGGCGACGGCGTCGCATTTGCGGAGTAGTTGACGGCGACGGAGCTGACGTACGCTCCGTCGCCGACTCGCTACTTCGAGTCCGGTAGGAGTCCGGACTTGTGATCCTTCTTCGCCTTCTTGTCGTTGCGCTTTTCTTTCAACGACTTTCCGACCTTTTTGTCGTTGTGACTTTTCGGCGACTTATCAGCCATGGCACTCCCCTTCAGGGCGCTAGAACGCGGTGTAGAGCGCTACGACTGAGCGTAGGTCATTGTGGCGCTGTATGTGCACGCCGTGATCTCAGGTTGTGACGCGACCGTGGCAATTCTTAAATTTGATGCCGCTCTCGCACGGACACACGTCATTGCGACCGACGCCCCGAAAGCGTTCGGCATCGTTCGCGCGCACGATCGCTCGAATGTCGGGCACGGGTCGACCTGCACGCAGCAGCTGCGCCATGATTTTCATCTCGTTGTCGATGTGATGAAAGAACGCGTAATAGCCCTCGCAGAGGTAGTTCAGACCTTCGTCGCCGTCTTTCGTACGTATAAAACGGTTCCGAGGACACTCCCCATGACACGCAAAACGCACGTCGCAACTCAGGCACTGTGGCGGAAGGGTGTCTTTCTTCGCTCGCCCGAACGCCACCTGTTGGGGTGAGGCAACGAGATCGACCATATGTGAGGTGGCGATATTGCCCAGCTTGTGTTCAGGGTCAACGAAGTGGTCACACGAATAGAGGTCCCCATTGTGCTCAAGCGCCAGCGCCGTCCCACAGGTCTCTTTAAACAAACACAGTGCCGGCTCCTCGCCGGCCCACGAGGCCAGTGCGTACTCAAATTGCATCACGTACACATCGCCCACGTCCCGGCGAACCCACTCGTCGAATATTCCCGACATAAAGCTCCCCCACTGTTCTGGTCGCACGGAACGGTCGGTGACGTGCGTGCCTTCGTTCCGATACAGCGGGCGCTTGGTATTTCCTTCTCCCCATCCGCGATTAGCAATGCTGAGGGTCACCGACGTTGCTCGCTCCACAATCGGGATGAATTGCATGAACCGAATTTCCAATTCGTCACGAAAGAAGCGGTACACCTCTAGCGGATAATCAGCGTTGGCGGCGTTGACGGTGCAGAGAACATTGACGTCGACTTCATGTCGTCGCAACAGTTCGGCGGCTTGCCGCACCCGATCAAATGTCCCCCGTCCTTGCTTGTCCAGACGGTAGGCGTCGTGCATCTCGGCAGGACCGTCGACGGAAAGTCCGACAAGAAAGTTGTGGTCCCGAAAGAATTGCGCCCAGCGGTCATTCAGCAGGACGCCATTGGTTTGGATGGTGAATTGCACCGTCTGTCCGGGTCGCATGCAGGACTGCGCGTAGGCGACGGCACGTTCGAAAAAGTCGACGCCCATCAGCGTCGGCTCGCCTCCCTGGAACGCGAGTACGACCTCGGGTCCTCGGTGGCTTTCTATCGTCTGGCGAATGTACGCCTCGAGCATCTCGTCGGCCATGCGGAACCGGTCTCCGGGATACAGCAGTTCCTTCGAGAGAAAAAAACAGTACGTGCAATCAAGATTGCAAATGGCTCCCGACGGCTTCGCCATGACGTGAAAAGCGGGTGGGGCATCGGTAGGCCACGTGGCGGGCATGAGTGGTGGTGAGGTGACCATGAGGCTCAATCTACCGAGCCGGGTGCATTCTCTTGATTTCGCTCGCTTGTAGAGATCTCTCCCTACGCTATTGATAATGAAGTACAACTGGGGTCACATGGTCGGTGTCCTCGGAGCATGTACGGCGTCGGTTCTGCTGGCCGCGTGTGGCACCTCAGGACCTTCGCCGTCGACAACGAGTGCGACCACGACAGTGGTGCCCGCACTAGCGACTTGTACGACGACTTCCCTCACGGCCACTCTCGTCAACGGCCAAGGAGCGGCCGGCACCTTCAGTTACGAGTTGACATTGAGTAACAAGGGCGCCACCACGTGTCGTACCAAGGGCTACCCCGGAGTGTCGTTGATCAATGCACAGGGACTTCGAATTGGGAATCCAGCCACGCGAATCCCGCAGCGAATTTCGCGCATCACGCTCGCACCGACGCAGAGAGCGCACGCCACTATTTTCTTAACGGACTCCGGGGCCGTGTGTGATCACGCCACGGTCGCGAGCGCACTTCGCGTGTATCCACCCGACGAGACCACGTCACTTGTCGTTCCGGTCACAAATATGGACTACTGCGTGGGATACACCGCTCAGTCATTCTCTGTCACCCCCCTCTCCCCCGCCTCGTAGCCCGAGTGCCCTCGTGGCGCGTAGTCTCCCTGCCATGTCGACGAACAATGAAAACGCGGAGACTTCCCTGTCCCCATCCCAGCTAATCGACCAGCGAATTGCTGAACTCGGCGATTGGCGAGGTGCGAAATTGGCCGACGTGCGCGCTCTCATTAAGAAGGCCGTCCCTGACGTAGTCGAAGAATGGAAATGGCGAGGTGTTCCGACCTGGTACTCCAACGGCATCATCTGCACCGGTGAAACGTACAAAGCGGTCGTGAAATTGACTTTCGCCAAAGGTGCGTCGTTGCCCGACCCATCGCACCTGTTCAACTCGAGTCTCGAAGGAAACGTCAGACGGGCTATTGACATTCGCGAGAATGACAAACTCAATACACGTGCGCTGACCGCCCTTTTTAAGGCGGCCGCGGCGCTTAACGCAGAGAAGAAAAAGAAGTAATAGCCCCTTCGTCTCGCGGTCCCCGAAGGCGCGCGTCGAACAGACTTCACCCAAGACAAGCGCACGAGTTCATCAACGCGATGGCGCGCACCCATGCCGTCCCACAGTGACGCCCGTAAATGGTGAGTTGCCCCCGGCGTGAGGATTTTACGCGTGGCCTCACGCACGGCGGCGAGAGAATCACGTGCCGGCGTCAACGTAAAAGGTCGCGGCGAAGAACTACGAGCCCGTCCGCAAGATCTTCTCGAGGGGCCTTCCCTTCGCCAATTCGTCAACCAACTTGTCCAGGTAGCGGATATTAAGCATCACGGGATCAGAAATCTCGGCGAGTTTCACGCCACAAATCGAACCGGTGATGAGAGAGGCGTGAGGATTGATGCGAGCACGTTCGTAGAAGTCCTTCAACGTGCAACGTTCTCGCAGAAGATCACGAAACTCTTCGTCGGTAAAACTCGTCAGCCACAAAATCACTTGATCGAGCTCGTCGATGGATCGACCTTTACGCTCCACCTTGCTGATATATGCCGGGTAGACGTCGGCAAATGGAAGCGAGAACAAATCGCGCACCCGCGAATCATAGAGAGTCCCTCGTCATAGTCGTATCCCAATATCAACGAAGCAATCGGTGACGAAGAAGTTGACATGACCGAACATCCCGAGATCACTTCCGCGCTGCACCGCGCCGGAGCATTGACGCCACAGGTTTTGTTATCTAAACGGACAGTTCTTGTCATCCTTGCGGTCAGTCAACGCTGATACCCGTGCATCTCGGAGCTGGGAACGGAGGCGGCGTTCACACGACGACCCTTCAGACTCTGAGACGACGACCACTCGAGAAGGAGAATCATGAGCACGCCGAGAGCGAGCCAGGCAATTGCGATGGTCAACTCCCCAACGACAAGTATCTGGCTGTTTTTCGCGCGCCCGGTGACGACCAATTGACCTGCGAGAACCATCAGAAGCAGTCCCGTGGACCACGAGACAAACCACGCGATTGATCGAACAAGTTGCCGTGAGCTCCGACGGCGCACGGCGAGCAACCCGAGCACGAGCAGCGGTGCGGTGAGCGCGAGCCACGTCACCTCCGCTACCACACCAATGAAGTTCACGACCCCGGGCTCGCTTGGCCACTGCACTGTCGGAGGGATGATGAGGCCTTCGCCAAAATCGGGGTGGTGGAGGGTCACGGCGGCGTAGATTCCCGCTCCCATACCAATGGTCGCCCAGAGAACGGCCGTGCACGAGACCAGTCGTGTGAAGGGGAACCGCTTTGGGTACGGGTTCGCCAGATTCATGTTCATACCGAACTCGCTCCGTGAGTTCGCAACTCGAGACCGGGTTTCAGTCGGGCTACCACGGTGACCCAGACGGACATCTGTAGGTGGGCGTGCACGACGTACGGTCTCGCACTCGTGCGTCGTCTACACGTAACGGTGCAGATAAATCAAAGAAGTCGTGCCTCTTGATTGACGCTGCCGCACGGTCCACATCGTGATCATAGGTACAGCCTCGCCGCAGCCCTTGCTCCATCGTGGCGCGTTACATCACTCCTATACAGCTGGGTGGCATCCATGATTCCCCTCGACCGGCCAGCCCCCGACCTTCACGCGAGTGTTGCGGTGTGGACGAATGAGCGCTGTGGGGCTCACCTTCGTGCACCGTACGATGCACGAAGTGAAAGATTCTGCCGACGCGGCGCGCCGCGAAGTGAGTTCGTACGTTGCGTCGCTTGGCGACCCGAACGTGACGGAGGACTGTCTGGTCTTGATTGACCTCATGCAACGCATCAGCGGCGAGGCGCCTGAGTTGTGGAACGTGGGGACGCTCGGCTTCGGTCGCTACCGGTATCACTACGCCAGTGGTCGCCGCGGCGAATCACACACGATCGGCTTTTATCCGCGTAAGGGGAAGATCACCTTCTACCTCATGGACGGAACGATCCGGTACACCGAACTTTTGGAGAAGCTGGGTCGACACACAACCAGCAAGGTCTGCATCTATATCCGTAGGCTCGACGACATCGATATACCCGTTCTCGAGGAGATTCTCACCTTGTCGTTCCAGTACGTATCGTCCCGCGACGGCACCATGCACCGGGCGGAAGGTTAGGCGAGACCGCCGTCAACCCATATATTCCGTGACAGCGACGAGTTCGTGTGGTCAAATTCCTGACATGCACGAAAGAATCGAAATCTCCCGCGACATCGCCGCGACTCCCGATCAGGTCTACGCGGCAATCTCCGATGTCACCCGCATGGGCGAATGGTCAGAGGAATGCATTAGTTGCGAGTGGCACGATGGCTTCGACGGTCCGATCATTGGAGCAACCTTTGACGGACACAACCGAAACGGCGAGTTCGCGTGGACGACTCAAGGCAAGGTCGTTGAGGCGGAACCCGGGCGAGCTTTCGCCTTCGAATGCTCGATGATGGATTTTCACTTTTCAACGTGGGGCTACCGGATCGAGCCCACCGACTCGGGGTGTCGGGTAACCGAGTGGACCGACGATCTTCGTCCGGAATCCGTCTTGGCATTCAGCGAGCAGACCTCGGGAGTCAGCGATCGAGCGGGTAGGAATCACGTCACCATGAGCTCGACTCTCGAGCGCTTGGCGGCAGCTCTCGAAAAGTAATGGCCGGTCGTCGAACAGTCTCGCGCAGCGCACTTTCGCAATGATCAAGACCAGACACATGTAGCGACGGGTAATAAGCACGTCGTCTGAGACCGAAGACATCGACTCATCTTCGTGGCACTGAAGAGAGCGCGTACGCACGTCCGGTGTAAAGAACCCTGCACGCCGGGCCACGAAGGATGTGTCGGAACCGTAGGCACCCCTGCCCTCAGAATGACGCACGACACTTCCATTGCAACCGCCAAGGATGAGGCGCGTCACCAAGATTGGATGCCATGCTCTCTGTTGCCGAACTCACGGTGCACGAAGGAGTCGAGACCCACCAATGACCAGCAACCGACATGGCACCGCTGTGCGTCACTTTCCCAGTGATCTCGTCATTGTGACGACTCGCCAGTTTGACGCCCCGATCAACCTCGTCTTTGCGGTGATGACGCAAGCAAAGTACACGCGACTGTGGTGGGCAACCGGTGGCGACACCATGACGGTCAGCGACATTGATTTCCGCGTCGGAGGTCACTTTCACAACGTGTTCGAGACGCCCGACGGCACGGAATGTTCTTTTCGAGGCACCTTCCTCGACATCGAAGAGCCGGTTCGCTTCGTCAACTCGTGGCTCTTTGAAGGTTGGCCTGACGCGTGGGCAACGGAGACTCACGAGTTTCATGAGGTGGATGGCGTCACGACCTTGACATTGACCGTGACGTTTCGCGACGCGCAGGGTCGAGCCCACATGGACCGGTCGCTTCGAGCCGCAGAGTCGAATTCCGATTCGAACGGGCATGACGCGAGTTTGGACGCGATGGAAGATCTGTTGACGTCGTTGGTTGCCTCCGGTACCCAGAACTAGGCACTCTCTCAGCACCTCCCATCAGAGCGACCAGGTGGGGCCACCGCGACCTCGTCGGAACCAGCGTGACCCTTCGCTGAAGGGAAGAAGTTCCGCCACCAACGCCGATGTAACCATCTCCATCGCTGATGGACATTGAGAAGAACCACGAACCTGCTTCCTTCACCACCCTCAATGCGTCGGGATGCACCGGCCGAGGCCTGCATCCACTCTCGTGCCCTCCGATGCTCCTCGCAAAGACTCACGCGATCTACGTGAGCTCCCAGCCGTCATATTGGTCGCACGGGTGCGCGAGTACCTCGGCCATCGACGTAGGTCGCGCCATCGGCGAGAGGCCCGTAACCGGTGACTCGTCATGCAACACGTCGATCAAGACGTCGTCGGTCACGCCGTAGTTAGCTACGAGACCGTCGGAAATGTCATCGAGCACGCCCACGGTCGGAGGGCGATCACAAAACACCGTCGTCACGAGGGGAACTCGCTCGGCAATTTCTCGCAGTTCCTTGATGCGGGGGTCGTCGACTGCGTAGTCCAGTGATCCCTCGTGCATCATGCTGCCGAAGAAGAAGTTGGGATGCAGACTTTCAAACGGCGCGGAAATGCGGGCGACCGCAATCGTCGCTTCGCCCACCGTCTCCGCCACCGAAAGACCGGCCGACGCCGCGGCCTCATTCGAAATGCCGTAGAGATAGACACGGTCGTGTGGTCGAATCTGCCGTGATGGCTCTTTGAAGACAACGAGAGAACGGCGCTGCGCGACCTCCGAAAGTGCGACGTGCGCGGGATTACCCAATATGTCTCCCGCCACTTCCGGGTCAACGAAAGGATTTTCGAACAAGCCCAATTGGAATTTTTGCGTGAGAACTCGATACGCCGCCTCGTCGACTCGATCAATTGTGATTAGGCCATCATTGATGGCATCCAGCAAAGGCAGAGGATCGTCTTCGCCACCAATCTGATCCACACCTGCATTGATTGTGGCGGCGAAGCGCTCTCGTCTCGAAAGGTGCTCTACGCCCCACGGCATAGCAATGTCCGCCGGCCCCTGTGCTGGCACGCCAGTGCGACACGCTTCGGTCGCGTCACGAGTGATGGACCAGTCCGACAGCACCATCCCTCGGAAACGGTGTGTTTCTCGCAGGAGCGTCGTGAGGAGTACCCGGCTGAACCCTGCACCCACTGGTTCCACGGGCAGACCGTCAACCTGTACGCCCTCCAGAATGTTGTAGGTCGGCATCACTCCCGCCACGTTGACCGAAAATGCCCCGGCGAAGGCCGCGACGTGATCAGCGAAGCGACCGGCCGGAAAAGCCGAAAATCGACCGTAGTAGTTGTGCCCGTCAAAACCGTCACGACTCGCGCCATAACCCACCCAGTGCTTGACGACGCAGGCGACGCCCGTTGGTTGCACACCGATTCTGCTCCCCTGAGCCCCTTCGATATAGGCCTCGGTGAGGGCGGCCACCCGCGTTGGGTCCGAACCAAAGGTCCCTAGGGCCCGAGACCAACGGGGCTCCGTCGCCAGATCAGCCTGGGGCGATAGCGCAACATGAAGTCCTACGGCGCGGTATTCCCGTCGCACAACGTCGCCCATGGCGCGCACGAGTTCCGCGTCATTGGTCGCACCCAAACCCAAGAATTCGGGGAATTTCGTGAATCCTTGCGCGACGACAGAGGATCCACGGAGTGCGGTGAAATGGTGGCGAGGATCGGAGCTGATGGAAACGGGAATGGAACACCGTGTGGACGCGGCCAGCAACTGAATGTCGTTGTGCGCGCGGGCTAAGTCGGACGGCGGCAAGGCCATACGAGAAATCGCACTACTGATGTGACGGCGCTGGACTAAATCCGCTATCTCGTCGAGGGCGTAGTGATCGCCCAGTCCCACGACACCGAACGGCCCGCTCGCTGTGAGCGTCCCGTGGAGAAGCAGTCCGACCTTCTCGTCCAGGTGCAGGTGACCCACAAGATCACGGGCTCGTTCCTCCGGCGAACGACGCCAATCTTCAAAGGGGGCCAGCACGCCATCGTGGTCGAGATCCCGGAAGCGGAGCCCCTCGTACTCAAATGTTGCAAGATGTGCGCCGATCTCCATTGACGTTCCTCTCATTCACCCGTTCGTCCGTACTGCTCGCAGTGCGCGTTCTGCGCGGACCTCCCTGCTCGTCGTCGCGTGGGCGCTTCGGTGACACGTCCTCGTGACGCGCAGGGGGTCGATCTCTGCTTAGGAACGAAGTGGGCGCAGGGCCGCTTCCATCTTCGCTAGTTCGTTCAACATGCCGAGCGCGGCCAGATTGACTCCGTCGTTGCCCTGAAATTCGCCATCTTCATTTATGAACTGCGCGTGATTGGAAAGAATGACCGATTCGGTCAGCGGCGTCATCTTGAGTGCGGACACCACCGGCTTGAGTGCCCCGACGGCCCTCGTGCCACCAGCGACGCCGCCGTACGACACAAATCCGACGGGCTTGTAATACCACTCCACGTGCAGATAATCGATGGCGTTTTTCAACGGTGCACCGAAACTGTGGTTGTACTCGGGTGACACGAAAACGAAGGCGTCGGACCCCGCAACGAGAGTGCTCCACTCCTTCGTGTGGTCGTGCGAGTACTGCTGGAATAGTGGATGCATCGGCTCATTCATCAAGGGAAGATCAAGTTCCGCGAGATCGGCAACCTGCACATCAAAACCACCGTGTGCGCGAGCACGTTCGGCGAACCACAACGAAATGGGCAGCGAGGAACGGCCGGGTCGGGTCGAACCGACAACGATTGTAAGAGTGGGCATAAGGCTTTTCCTTTCGGGTGATGGTGGGATACTTAACGCAACGTCAATCCACCGTCAACGACGATGACTTGTCCGGTGAGATAGGGCGATGCACATGCGTCGCACACCGCGACCGCAATGTCCTCGGGTTCGGCTGAACGGCCAAGGGGTGCAAGATGCTCCATGGCATCGTGCACGGCACCCCAGTCGGTGGTCCAGGGAGTACGGACGAGGCCCGGTGCGATTGCGTTCACCCTCACTGTTGGTCCAGTGACATTGGCAACCAGTTGGGTGAGGTGATTCATCGCGGCCTTGGAGACGGCGTAGGGGATGGAGCTCCCAGTCGGGCGCACTCCCGCGATTGAGGTCACGTTCACTACTGCCCCATCACCGCTGGCTCGAAGATGAGGCAGAGCCAGTTTGATGAGCCGAAAGCCACCAATGACGTTCACACGGAGAATGTCTTCGAAGATCTCGTCGGTCACCAAGTCGAGATCGGCGTGCGGAATGGACTTAGTGATGGCGGCATTGTTGACGAGGATGTCCAGCCGGCCGAAATGGTTGATCGTCTCGTTAATAAGGCGCTGGGCGTCGTCCGCGCGCGAAATGTCCGCCTGTACGTACAGGCTGCGATCTAGGCCAATCGCCACACCCCGACCTGCCTCAACCGAGGACGACGAGTTGATGACCACGCTGGCCCCTTCGCGGGCCAATTGGTGGGCCACGGCCGCGCCAATGCCGCTCGACGAACCTGTGACGATCGCCACTTTGTTCAAAAATCGTTCCATGGCCCGTTCCTCATTTGGCGTTGGCTAAAGATTATCTGTTGTCACAACAATTGTTAACACAGATGTAGAGTCAGCCTCGCGTACGGGCTGCTCATCATGAGTCAATGGTGACCGCTCCCGCGGAATCGACGAATTCAATATCGCAAAGATTGGCGGATACGAAGTCGCCGTTCCTCAGCGCAGGTACGACCGTCGTGGTCATACCAATATCCAAGGTGGCCACAGAAAACCTTTGTCGTGACTACGTTGAAATTGGCCAACGTTGTCCCCTTGGCCACTAAGTGGAGGTAATGGACTACGTTCCAACCCCTTTGGACTTCTGACCTGGGGTAATGCGTGGCTCAGGTCCGAGTTCGGTGGGGTAGCTCCGGTGGTGTGATCCCCCACGGGCTGGTTGACCCAGCACCACCGCGCCAACGACTGTTGGAGTCGTGGTGCCATCGGATTCTCGACCTAGTCCGAGCCTTGGCTTCCCGCGTACAGAGTTATCCCTTGCGCATTGGATATCTCGGATGTCAGACCGGCCAACTCGAGATCGGCTGACTGTCGTCGATGAGCGGCAGTGACTCCATGCCAAGCGCCGCTCGATAGGTCAAGTGATAGTGGTGGAGCGCCGGTTCGTTTCGACCGAAGAGCGAGTACTGGACGGATCCCGATGATGCGGTCCGCTGCTGACTGGCGCTCATGACATAGTCCTCATCTCGGATGATGGACGCAAACAGTTCGGCGATCGAACGCTGGTCCTCGATCCCCTGTCGATCGACGGGCGAATCAGCGCCATGGCGCAGATAGAAGGTGATCCGGCTCATGTGCCTACCCGGCTCGCCGGCAATCGGATAAGCGCGCACCAAGAAGCAGCCGTTGTGCGAGGGCAGAAGTTGCACGTTCGGGAAGAGCCAGTACGCCGGCAATGTGGCGACGGTGATGTCCCATTGGTCCTCTGGCAACTTGCGCATCTCGTCGATGTCTCGCATGCAAAGCAGCATCCGGTGATTTCGACCGAACGTGTCGTAGCACTGCACGTTGCCGTGGAAGCCCAAGTTAATCGTGTCCTTGTGCAGGAACGGGAAATGGTAGGTCTCACCAAACGTGTCCATCGCCAACTTCCAGTTGCAAGCGACGTCATAGCTGTCGTTTCCCAGAAACTCAAGCGATGCCAAGTCCCAACTCTCGAGCTCGTTGGCGAGCTCTTCTCCGAACATGGCCGTGACATCGATGGTGCCGTTCGGGTCAGGATGGACAATGAGCAGTCCGTGCGCCTCGGTCGCCGGAAGAGGGACGAGTCCGTGGCAGGACTTCTCAATGGTTCCAAAATGGTCTTCCTTGGTGACCCCGACCAGCGCGCCGCCGGTGTCGTATGTCCAACTGTGAAACGCACAGGTGAAACGGCGCGCGCTGCCCTTGGTTCGCTCTTCAACGATGGCCCCCCGGTGACGGCACGCGTTGACGAAGGCGCGGAATACCCCCTCGCCATCCCGGGTCGCCAGGATGGGCACGCCGAGATCGTCCATCGTGGCAAACGAGTGCGGATCGGGGAGGTCTCCGGAAAGGCCGATGATCTGTGGATGTCTCTGAAAGAAGGCGTCCCACTCCTTTTGGGCGAGCTCGGGATCGACGTAAACCAACGTCGGATTACGTCTTAGTCCACCCGCGTCGACATTGGTGCCCGCGTCAAGCCGTGCCAACATCTCCTTGATCAGCCGCACCTGCGTGTCGTGTTGCATGGAATTTCCTCACCGTCTTAGCCCGAATGCACTAATATATAGGATGCTATAAAGATTTAGTCAAGTCAATCTTCGTGGAGGCACGGTTGCCGGCAACGCTGCGAGAACGAAACAAGGTGAGACGACGGGAGGCCATCTTCGACTCCACGCTCGCACTCTTGCGCAGTGAGCGCCTTTCAGACATCACGACCGAGCGCATAGCCGAGCGGGCCGAGGTGTCGGCGATGACGGTCTACAACTTGGTCGGTACCCGAGAGGAACTCCTGGTCGCGCTCATCGATCGCGTGATCAATGGTCTCGTGGCCGAGTTGGCTCGACGCATGCAGGCCGATGATCGTGATCCGATCGCCGATGCACAGATGATCATCGAGGTCTCTTCGGCGGCCTTCATCGTCGATTCGTTTGCGTTTCGCCAGATCCTGGGGTCGATGCGAGACTTCACTGGGGCAGGAGCGAAAATGAAAGTCGACCCCTCCCAGCTCCAAGTCGCAGCGATGAGACGCGCCCAAGTTCAAGGAATCATTCGCGGTGACTTAGACCCCAGTGCCCTGGGCAAGCAGATATACCTCAGCTACATCGGCGCGGCGAACGCGTGGGCTGGCGGAATTCTGGATGACGAAGGATTCCGGCTGGCTGCCCTACACGGCCTCTACGTAACACTCGTCTCGGGATCGACTGATCGCTGGCGCGACAGTTTCACGGGAGTGTTCCTTGAATTGAGTTCGAAATTGGCACGCACGCAATGGGGCCAATCGTGATGCGAGCCGAGCAGACTCTGATCTTGAATATGAGAAGTCGATACTCGGGATTGCTCTGAGCATCCTTTGACGACGCGCACACGCTCTCGGAGCCGACCCATACAGAGCAACGAATCACCACCGCTGGGTGGCGAACTTGCTTTCGCGCGGAGTGGGCGCTGAGGGACTCGAACCCCCGGCCTGCTGGTTGTAAGCCAGCTGCTCTAACCAACTGAGCTAAGCGCCCGAGTACGAAGAGCCTAGATCGTGCCGACCGACCGCACCGACGTCAGGAGTTCAGCTGTTGCGGCAAAAATGGGTCGCCGTGAATCACGAGTGTCAATAACTAGCTCTCGGTCATCCCATTCCGCAACAACGGCGCCCGCTTCTTCAGCCACCAACAGACCGCCGAGGTAGTCCCACGCACTGAGCGTCGACCGGTTGGCGGTCGTAAAGAGGTCCAAGGATCCGTCAGCAACCAGACAGCACTCGAGGGCCGCGGCACCGAGCACGCGAAATTGTGACCAGCCGAAGTGTTGAGTCGGGTATCCCGAAAATGCAACGAATGCCGCCGAGATCTCCGTTTGCCCAGACGGAGCGATCGGGGCTCCGTCACGAGTCGCTCCGTGACCTTTTCGTGCTTGGTACCGGGTACCCGTGGCCAGATTCGCGACCAATGATGAATGGAGTTGACCCCGGTGCAACACGGCCAGGCTCGAAGCAAAAAAAGGCACACCTTTGTCGCAATTCGTCGATCCATCGATGGGATCGATCACGACGGTCCAGTCGCCTTCGCCCGTCACGCCTGATTCTTCACTCACCACGCGAAATCCGGCGGCGCCCAGAATCTCTAGCGCCACCGCGTCCGCAGCCAGATCCAAGTGATACTGCGTCTCGCGAATACCGGAGTACCCACGACCTCGATGCTCGCCAATGGCACCTTCGATGGCGTCCACGCACGCGTTCAATGTCGCAAAGATTTCACTCTCGAGCACAACTTCACGCTACTGGTGCTCCGAGTAACCTGAGTGCGATGGCCGCTATCGACATTGCCGGTTTTGTCGCCGACCTCAAGGACCACGCCGTTGATCACGGTTTCCACGTGCATGACGAACGGCACTTCGTCGAAACGTATTCACTTCGACAAGCGTGGGAAGTCGACCTGCACCCCGAAGATGGTTGTGGTGGCCCCGTCGATCTCCACATGTCGCTCGACGTTGATCCTCGAGCACTCCTG
>Ga0208872_1000429_pt1 | contig 32176 bp, 31 predicted proteins | sample CryBogCBH12Aug08_FD_185508 | JGI IMG/M metagenome (GOLD analysis project Ga0208872, IMG submission 185508) | Freshwater microbial communities from Crystal Bog, Wisconsin, USA - CBH12Aug08 (SPAdes) | ecosystem: Environmental > Aquatic > Freshwater > Lake | place: Crystal Bog, Wisconsin, USA...
TCATGTTTTGAATGGTTACGTTAGAAACAGAGGTATCGTTGAGAACGCTTAATGTACCAGCAGCTGTGTTTGAGTTTGTGAGTACCAAATTCTGAATGTTGGTCATCTGAGCAGGTTGAGTGCTCGTGCCATACAGATCGGCATTCAAAACGTTTTGGCTTGAACTGCCAATGAATTTGTCCGCGCTATTTAAAGTTGCAGTCAAAGTACCGTTAGCGCTATAAACCTGTGCGTTAAAGGTGTTGTTACCAGAAACGCCGGTTAATGTCGCTGGAGCGTTTGAAGTCAAGCTCTGCTGATTAGCAGTATTCATTAAGTTGTTGCTGTTTGCCAAAGTCACGGTGGCAGGGTCAGAAGTTACGCCTGAAAAGGCACCAACCGCTATGGAAGAATTGTTGGATTGCAGCACAGTTGCATAGTTAAGACCAACGTTGGTTTTGTTATTAACTAAATTGCCATCTGCCGTAGCTGTGCCTTGTGAAACGCATGAATTCAGGATTCCTACGATCACTTGTGGCAATGTAGCTGCACCAGAGGTCAAAAGTCCCGACCAAAATGACAATCCTGGGGCATCCGGTGCACGATTCAAAATGTTGTTGTAGCAGAGCGTAACTGCACTATTCGCACCAGCAGTTGTACTTACATTAAATCCGCCGTAGACGTTTGTGTATTCAGAAGAACTGGCGAACTGGTTCGCGACTTGCTGTTGGGATAATCCCAGATTAGCAATGTCATTTACCCAGAAATTGAAGCCATTAGCATCCGGTGCGCGGCCAAACATTCCGATATACAGCTGAGAAACTTGTTGCTGCGCTTGAGCCAAGGTTGTTGCCATCTTGTAAATCTCCTAAATGTAATAAACACAATTGATGCCCATATTTAACTATAAGCAAATTTAATAATTAACCAATAAAAAATAAATTTGTGATAAACATCACACTACAACCATAAATAAATATTCAAAAATCTAATTGTGACAAAAAAACAACAATATTTCCTTCTAGGTTAGAACAAAACTAAAGCCATGAAAGCCTTAAAAAATACTACTACACTGTTTTTCCGCGAGTAGCTCTTAAAAGGAGCCTTCTGCCTACACCAAAAAAAATGCTGCGCACATGCACTAAAGACTACTTTGCTCTATCTAAACTACACATCAAATTGTAAACAAACTTTTTGTCACATTACCAATTTTTTTGTCATATTTCAAACTTTAATCAAAAACGACACTAACTTTAGGCAAACAAGGGGCTCTGAGTGGCCAAAAATCCCAAAGATGGTGCAATATTGTTCAAGCAATTGGTTTTTTAATTCTTTTTTTGATGCATATGCGTTACAGAAGCTTTAAATAAAATGGTGAAAACTTAATAAGATACTCATTGGTAAAAAAATGGCAAAAAAGTATGTTCAAAACCCATTCAAGAAAGCATCTTGAGATGCTGACAAAGTAATAAGCGCGGCCAAGGCAACAAGTTTATTTCCTTTATACCCCATTAGAAGCGCCCACCTTGTTACCATAGCTCTTTATGAGCGCACCTGTAAACATCATTCGTCAAATACCTCTTTTTCAAGATCTCACCTCGGGCGACTTAAATGCCATTGCCCAGCAAAGTCAATTGGGTATTGCCATGGCCGATCAAGAGATTATGAGCGCAGGGGCTGCAATTCAGTTTTTGAGTTTCATCCTTTCTGGTGAGCTGCAAGTTGCAGAACTCTCCCCTCAAGGAAGGGTTTTATCAATCAAAAAGCTCGGCCCAGGAGAAATATTGGGTCTGACAGCCTGCATTGACACTTTAGCATCAACCCAAAGTGCATTCACGCTGAAAAAAACCCATTTACTACTATTGCCTGCTGCATATTTTCGGCAATTAATGCTCCAACGCGTAATTTTAGCTAGTCGCGTCGCCAGCTTGACAGCGCAAATGTTGCGTTGCCATTTACAGGAGCGGGCTGCATTAGCCAATACCAATGCGTTTCAAAGGCTATTTGCACAAATTCATTTTCTTACTAATAAGCATGGTGTAGACAAACCAACCATTCCAAGACAGCAAGATCTTGCGCAAATTTTAAATATTAGTCGTGAAACGGTATCGCGGGGCCTACAAATTCTAATAAAAAATAATATTGCAATAAAAAGCGGGCACAAACTTCATATCAAAGATCCTGAGCTACTAAGCCTTCTGGCTTCGAAGGGGATAGATGCGCTTAGAGCAACAACTCAATCCAACCTAGAGAGTAATTAAAAATTACAATCAATCCATGACATTACCGATGAAAAAATCCCTTAGCCACCCTTGACCAATGAGTCTAAAAACTCTCAACACAATTAAATGATTCACTTAAAAAGTTGTAAACACTATTTTTATAGCTAGCATCAAAAATTGAAGTAAATTTTCCAGCAAGGATATAGGCATGATTTCTTCGTTTGCAATTGGGAAAGTATTTAAGCACTATCGCTCCCGAAAAGACTATCTTTTAGATTGGCTCAACCTTACAAAAAACAAGCGTTACACAGAACATTGGGCATTAAAAGACGTTAGCTTTCATATCATTCCGGCCAGCACTACTGCTTTTTTGGGAGTCAATGGCACTGGCAAAAGCACCTTACTTAAAGTTCTTGCTGGCATTCTTAGGGCCAATGAAGGCCATTATCAAATCAGCGGCAATATGACAGCACTTATTGAGCTTGGGATTGGCTTTCACCCGGATTTTACTGGTCGTGAAAACGTATTCCTATCTGGACAATTATTGGGTTTTTCAAAACAAGAAATATATGAACTCATGCCAAAAATTGAAGATTTTGCAGAAATTGGACCCTATATTGATCAGCCAATTCGCACCTTCTCTAGCGGCATGCAGGCTCGCTTAGCTTTTAGCTTGGCCACAGCTAAACGTCCTGATGTTTTTATAGTTGATGAAGCACTATCTGTTGGTGATATTTATTTTCAACAAAAAAGTTTTAATCGAATTCGTCAATTTAAAGAAAAAGGAACCACTATCCTGTTGGTTTCGCATGAAAAGGAAGCCATATTATCCTTTTGTGATCATGTTATTTTGATGGATAAGGGGCGTGTAATTGCTCAAGGCTCACCGCAAGCAATGGTTGATTTATACATGGCCATGCTTGCTGATCCAAAACGAGAATTTATTACGCAAACCCAACAAACAAGCGGTAAGACACAAACTGTTTCCGGAACCAAGGAGGCTAGCGTTGAAAGTATCAAACTAAAACTAGTCGATGATAACGATTCCGGCCTTCAGAAATTTCAAACGGGCCAAAAAGTATGTCTGGAGGTTTTGGTCAAAACCCACGAGTTTCTGAAAATGCTGATTGTGGGAATTAGCCTTAAGAATGAGGCGGGGCAAGTCATCTACGGAACAAATACTTTTTTATCAAAACAAGTCGAAATAAATGTAGCCGCCCAAAAGCATTTGCTATACGAATTTGAGTTTTTTATGGACCTTGTACCAGGAAAATATTCAATAAGCACTTGTCTTGCGGGGGCGGAAAGTCATATTGAAAAAAATTATGAGTGGAAGGATTTGGCTCACTCCTTTGAAATAACATGTGCCACAACCCCTTCATATCTATCTTTTAACGGAAGTGGTTTTCTTTCACCAAACATTAAAACTACAAAAATTAATTCGCCATTAAAACAAGTTCTTTAATAACAAAAAATCACTTTTTATGCCCTTTATCTCCTACACTCGAAATCAAGAAGATGTGCTCTTGTGGCATGCTTTTCATGATATTAAGATGGGTAACTTTTTAACAATTTCTTCAGAAAATCAGGCCAGCGAAAAGTCTGAAACCTATTGCCATCAAGTTACAAGATCACTCTCAGAGCGGGGCTGGTCTGGTGCATCTTTGTACTGCGGAGAAGATGCCCTGAAAAAATTTGCTGAAGAAGTAGATTCCAAAGAAAGGCTTTTAGCTAAAATCAAAAATCTTCTTAGGGAATCATCTCGCTCCCCATTTAGGGCGACTACCCCCATTGACCTACTGGTCATTTCCGACGTGCCTGGACTAAATTTCGCCATATCTCATTTAATTTGGGAAATTCTAGATCCCACGCTTATCCTGATTCAAGCAAATGCACCAGCATCCCACTGGCAATCCCCTTTAATTGCAAAGGGCTACGAGCTTGCATACCAAATTCATACTTCTTACTTTTTTGCACCAAGCAAAGCTGATTTAATTTTTAAACGATTTAAGTGCCCTCAGCTTTCTACGGTATTTGTTGCCGAAGAGCATCTGAACTTAAAAATCTCTCGAGAGGATCTAAACCTTACTTCAAAAAAACTGCAAGCTTGCGAGAAAGATCAGCATACTCTCAGGAATGAATTAACACGTTTAGAAACTAATATCATTCCTCGACTCTCCGAAGAATTCCAAGCCACCAGAAATGAATTAACGCGACTAGAAAGTGAAATTACTAACTTGATAAAAGAAAATTATTTCTTACCTAAACAACCTAGCGCCATGGCACGAAAGATATTTTGGTGGATATTAGGCAAAAACAGAGTGCGCAAGTAATTAACCTAAACGTCACTTCATAGATATAGCCGACAGTGCAAAAAAAACCATACCTAGCTCTAATTAGCCCTTTCCCCCCCCAAAAAACCGGGGTAGCTGACTACATGGCGCAATTATTGCCAGCCCTCGAGCACTATTATGAATTGGTTTTAGTAACTGAAGATCAAAAAACACGCAACTTGGCACATCACTTTCCAGGTGAAATTACAACTGCAAGTGATTTTCTGGGACGCCATGAATTGCATCAAAGAGTAGTTTATCAACTTGGAAACTCCCCCGCACATCTTTACGCTTTTGATTTATTAAAAACGATTCCTGGATGCGTGGTTTTGCACGATTTTTTTCTAGGAAATGCTTTAGCACATGCACAATTGTATCAAAATAAGGAAGATGCGCTATTGCTACCACTTCTGCAATCGCACGGCCTTAGCCTATTGCCAGATTTTAAAAAAAATGGGATTCAATACTGTGTAAATCATTATCCTGCAAATCTACCATTTCTTAAGAATGCTCTTGCGATCGGGGTTCATTCAAAATACATTCAAGAGTTAGCTCACACTTACTATGGCCATTGCTTTGATCATCTATTTCGCCCCATTCCATTTCCCAAAGAATTAAGGCCAATTAATACGAAAGCCCATCGTCAAAAAAATTTAGACAAGCTAAACTTTCCCAGCGATGCATTTATTGTTTCCACCTTTGGATTTGGTTCGCCTGCCAAGCAGCATGAATTAATACTACAAGCATGGCTTAACTGCGATTTAGTGAAAGCTAGCTCGACCTTTCTAGTCTTTGTTGGTGAGTATTTCAACGCTGAATATTTAAGCCAGTTACATTATCGAATACCTACCCACCTAAATGAGCGCATTCGGTTTACTGGATTTGTAAGTCAGGAAATTTATGAGCAATACTTAAGCATTACCGACTTAAGTATTCAACTTCGAGATCAATCACGCGGAGAAAATTCAGCTAGCATTATGGATTGCCTCTCGGCAGGGATAGCAGTAATCGCAAATGACCATGGAGCAATTACCGACCTTCCAAGAAATGTTCTTTGGAAAATCTCCCATCCCGCAAGTTTAGCCACCCTTATTAATTCGCTTGAACATCTGCATGAGTCCTCCTCAACAAGATTTCAGCTTGCTCAAGATGCAAAAAAATATCTTGAGACTATTCACCCACTGAACGAAACAGGCAAAGCCTACTATGAAATGATTGAAGGCAGTCTTGATGAAGCTAAATTAGGGCATACAAAACCCATCAAGATCGAATCCGTAAAAACTGGTTTAAAAAAAGTACAGCTATTACTAGACATTACTGATACTGCAAACCATGACAAGCGCACAGGAATTCAAAGGGTCGTTAGAGGCCTTTTGCAGGCATTGTTATGTCTTAGCCAAAATGAGCATGATTATTTAATTCGTCCTATTTATTTAGACGAATTTGGCATATACAGGTATGCAAATCAATACACTCTTGGGCATTTCGGAGCCATATGTCCTGGCTTTTTAGATGAACCAGTTCAAGTACAATCGCAAGACATTTACCTTGATCTTGACTTCAACACGATTACCGCGGTAGAACAAGAAAATACATATGATCAGTGGCGCAATCAAGGTGTATATGTCATTCATCTGGTTTTTGATTTACTACCCCTGGAGCATCCGGAGTGGTTTTTACCCTTTATGAGAGAGCTCTTTGGCAAATGGCTCAAGAGCGTCTCCACCCATAGTGATGCCCTCTTTACGATTTCAAAAACCGTCGCAAAGGATCTTGAATACTTTTTAAAGAATCCCAACAACTCAATCACAGGACTCCGCCCCAAGATTGAATACTTTACATTAGGAAGCGACATTCTAGCTACCCTTCCTTCCCAAAGTATGCCTGCTGATTCACCAGAACTCATAGAACGACTTCACTTAAATCCAACTCTTTTGATGGTATCAACTCTAGAGCCAAGAAAAGCTTACGAACAAAGCTTGGATGCCCTAGAGGAGTTATGGAAAAGAGGTCATAAGATAAATTTAGTAATTGTTGGAAAGGTGGGATGGCTTGCGGAATCTTTAACGGCCAGAATTTTGGGACACTCTCAATTGGGTCACCAGCTCTTTTGGCTATCAGAGATTAGTGACCGGTATTTAGAGTCACTTTATCAGCGCTCAACAGCTTTGCTAATGGCTTCATATGGCGAGGGCTTTGGCCTACCGATCATTGAGGCGGCACACTATAAATTACCAATTATTGCTAGAAAAATTCCAGTATTTGAAGAGGTAGGTGGGGAGCACATTTCTTATTTTGAAGCTCATAATGGGATCGAGCTTGCTAACCACATCTCTGACTGGCTTGAGTTAAGCCCAAAACTTAGGCCCGATATCAGCAGGTGGGAACCGCATGGTTGGGATAAAAGTGCAAAGCAAATATTAAAATTAATTAACTCTACAAGAACGAGAAACTAAATCACCGACTATACCTCTTTAAGCATCATTACTTTATACAGAATCCTATAGAAATGAAAAACTTCATCAAAAAAATAATAAAACTTGCATATTTCATTTACTTCACTTGCAAACAAAATCTTCATTGGCGAGAAAATAGGTCAAAATTAATCAAACTGTTAAAGAAAATTGGACTATATTTAATCGCAAAAAAAATTTACCGCACTCTGCGCCTCAATAGCAATATCTCACCTACGGAATCGATTGCCAAACCCCTCGTAGCTCGAAATTTAATGGCACAAGTTCAGAATGAATTGAATAATCATCATCATCAATCTATTATTTACCTGAAAGAATAATGAATATAGCCGTAATTATTCCAACTTGGAATGGCCTCGAACTAACTAAGCGATGCCTAAAAAGCCTAAGCATCGATTCTCTCCCAAAGGGAGTTCAAGTCATTGTTGTTGATAATGGCAGTAAAGATGGTACTGTAGATTTTCTAAAGACTCAGAAGAAAATAACGCTTTTAGAAAATTCAAGCAACCAAGGATATGGCAAGGCTGTAAATAGAGGGATCGCCGAATCCAACCCCCATGCCGACATCATCTTACTAAATAATGATGTAGAGATCTTGGACGGAAATTGGATAACTACTTTGGATGAGCAAGCTCGCACTAACCCAAAGCACGGAATTATTGGCGTCAAGATTGTTCAAGAAAATGGTTTATTGCAACACTGCGGCGCTTACCTTCCGATAGAAACTTATTGGGGGCATCAGATCGCCAGCAATGAGGTGGATATTGGTCAATATAGTGGTATTTCAAATTGTGAGAGCGTTGTATTTGCCTGCGTCTTTATACAAAGATCTGTCATTAGCCAAATAGGTCATCTGGATGAGCGCTTTTTTGCCTACTTTGAAGATACCGACTATTGCTTGCGCGCACGTAATGCAGGTTTTCAGGTTGCACTCAACGGAAATATTCGGGTTAAACACGCAGAAAATTCAAGCACTAAAATTAATGGCGTTAGTCATTCGGGGATGTTCCTCGAAAGTCGGGCAAAATTTATAGAAAAATGGTCCGAGACTCTCGATAAAACACGCTATTCAAATGGTAAGCTAGATTTTCACTCGATCCTAAATTTTCCCTCCGGCTACGCTGGGTCCTGCAGAGAGTACATTGAATCTTTAGATCGCCTAGGGGTTAAAACGGCCTATAAATATATCTATGGGCCCGGCACTGTTTACCCAATTAATGAGCCCAGCCACTCTGACTCACATATTTGTAATTTAGTACGCGATCGTAAATTTGGTCGTGCAGATTTACAGGTTGTGTATGCACAAGGAGATGTGTTTAAAAAAAATTCGGGCAAAGTCAAGGTTGGATTTACTATGCTCGAAGTCACCGGCCTTCCTTCAGAATGGGTTCGGCAAGCTAATTTAATGGATGAAATATGGGTTCCATCTTTTTTTAATGTAGAAACATTTCAAAATTCGGGAGTCAAAAGACCAATACATATAGTCCCCCTGGGATTTAATCCTGCGTACTTTTCTCCTGCCATCGATGGATGGAAGCCAAAAGATAATTATACATTTTTATCGGTTTTCGAATGGGGTGAGCGCAAAAATCCAGAGCTTCTTATTCGGGCTTTTAGTGATGAATTTTCTATTAACGAAGATGTTAATTTGATTTGCAAGATCAATAACTTCGATCCATCGGTCAATCTTGAATCAGAGATTCAAAAATTAAAGCTTCGCAAGAATGGTGGAAAAATCTTTATTGCGCAAAATTACATTCTTAAACAGTACGAGTTAGGTACGCTGTACCGTTCCGCAGACTGCTTTGTGCTCCCGACAAGAGGGGAAGGCTGGGGAATGCCAATACTGGAAGCGATGGCATGTGGATTACCAGTTATTGCAACAAACTGGAGCTCACAAAGTGATTTTATGAACCAAACTAATTCACTTCCAGTAGAGGTTGAAAAATTAATACCTGCCATAGCTAAATGTCCATACTACGAAGGCTTTGAATGGGCTCAAGCGTCGTATGAGCATCTCCGAGAACGAATGAGATGGGCATACGAAAATCAAGAGCAAGCAAAAAATATTGGTGCAGTTGCAGCAGCTCAGGCTCATGAAAATTGGACATGGGAAAAAGCTACACAAAAGATGCTTAAACGAATTCAAAGTTTAACTTAGATATCGGATATTTGTCTTGGCATTGAGCCAAACTTGGCCTTCAAAATAATTATGGTTATATCGCATCACCTCAAAACAACACGCCAGATCATGCCAGCTTTCCCGAGCAAGCAACTTTTCCTCATGCTCCACTAGAGCAACAGAGATTGAATGTTGGCCCAGGCCAGTTTTAAGCAAAAAGCCAAAGTGCAGGACCAAGATGCACTCTGACTCTGGGTTAAGTGCTGAAGGAACTTGATTCTCCAACCTCTCACTGAAGCTAAAGATACATTCTCCAAGATGATTTTTAATTTTATAGGCCAAAATACTATTAGGCTTAGCAGATTTTATGTGTACTTGAAAATCTACCATGCTGCCAAGGGCTATAGTGGTTCTTGGTTCTACATGGTTTTCCACATATAAACCTACATGAGTAATAACTCCGGCACCCAATGTCAAATCAGGACGAGTATCAATTAATTTTTTTTTCGAAGAGAGTATGCGAGCCTCTTGCATAGAATTATAAAAATCTATTACCTCTCTCGGATTACCGGATCTGATCAGCTTTCCAGAGTCCAGCAACAAAACTTTATTACACAAAGCCATAATCATATTCTGATCGTGAGATACCAACAAGAAGGTCGTTCCAGCCTTTGAGAACTCTTGAATACGTTGAAAACTTTTTTGTTGGAAAGCGGCGTCCCCAACAGATAGGGCCTCATCAATAATCAATATGTCAGGGCGTTTAGCAGTTGCCACACTAAATGCGAGGCGCACTAACATTCCGCTTGAATAAATTCTGACAGGCTCATCAATAAAGCCACCTATCCCTGCAAATTTCTCGATTTCTGGCATCAGCTCCTCAAGCTCAAGCGCGCTCAAGCCCAATAGTTGACCAGTCAATAAGATATTTTGTCGGCCTGTAAAATCTGGATGAAAGCCCAATCCCAACTCAAGCAAAGAGGCAACATGTCCGTTCACATGGATACTTCCCTCTGTCTGTTTTGTGACCCCGGCAATTAATTTTAAAAGCGTACTCTTACCTGCGCCATTAATGCCCATTAACGCTACTGCTTGACCCCGCTCAATAGTAAAACTAACATCCCTTAAAACCCAATTCAAGTTTTCTGATAGTTTTAAACGAATACCTAACCAAGATATTAAACGCAATCTATGATTGGAAAACGTTCTATAGGCTTTGCCAATCTTCAACGCTACTATGGCATCCATTACAATTCATCCACCATTTCTCCGGAGTGCCTCCTAAATAAGCCCAATGCAATTAAATTTAAAACTATTCCAGCAATCAATGCTGGGAGCAAAGAGCTCCAATTTGGCATGCTCTTTAAGACAATAATATCTTGGTACGCGATTACTAATGGAGTTATTGGATTTAGATAGATGAAATGCCTTAAAGAAACAGGTAGCATTATTGGGGTGTAGATTATTGGAGTTAGCCAAAACCAAAATTGCAAAAAAATTCCAAAAAACTGTCCAACATCTCTGAAGAAAACATTGAGGATTCCCAAAATTAACCCCAAGCCCATTGCAATTAAGATTTGTACTAGCAAAACAGGGATTACAGCCAAAAAAACCAATCCAGGAAATTGGCCGCTTACAATTAAAAAAATAATAAATAAGCAATAAATAATTGAAAAATTAATTAGACTGCTTAAACAAGCTATCACTGGCAAACAAACTTTTGGGAAGTTTACTTTTTTTAGTAAGTTGGCATTTAAAAGAAATAAATTTTGCCCCCTAGTCGTCATCTCTGAAAATAGACCCCATGGTAAAAGGCCAGCCATAAGATAGATACTGTAACCATAAGGGATATCAATTCCAGGCATACGTGCATGCATAATCTGAGAAAAAATTAATGTATAGATTAAGATCATTGCAAGCGGATTTAATAGTACCCAAACAACCCCGAGAATAGAGTTGCGGTAACGCAAGGTAAATTCACGGCTCACACTGGTAAGAATAAATCCGTGGTACAGTCGCAATTTTTTTATAAAAGATAACACACTAATTCCCTTAACAAAATAATTTAAAAATACTCTAAAAGATACTTGTTATTTCTAAATATGAAAATTTCTTTAGTAACTTAGAGTGGGCAACTATCTTTCTTGTTAGCTACTTCAAATTACTTGCTTGATTTAGCGCATGGCTCATGCGAATTTGAGTATTTAAATGCTCAAAGAGGAGGTTAATTTTTTGACCAATGCGTCAAACTCGCTAAATTAAAGCAAACTCTTTAAAGCTCAATGAGAGCTCGATTATGGCATAGACCTTTACCCAACAAATGCTTGATAACTAATACCTTGTGCGATTTGTGAGGCCAGATTGGCCACATTTTCTGGCGATGAGGCAAAGTCTTCCAGGATGAACGATTTCATAGTCAAGGAATTATTTGAACTGAGAAGGCCCATCCAGTAGTTATAGCCTAAATTATCGGGGCTACGGTGCAATACATTGGCATATAAGCTCGTTACAAAACTGGAATTAGAGGGGTTTAACCCATATAGGCTCATAAACTCTCCACTAGTAATAAAGTCACTTGCTACAGTATTAATATTGACCCCCACATCTAAACTATGAATCCAAAAGCCCAAACCTAACATATCCGGCTTACGATTGAACGCAGCCTGATAAAGCATATAAGCCTCACCTGCATCTTGAGTTGCTCCAATATCGAATGCAATATTTCCATTAGAAAAACTTGCTCGAGATATATTACTCAAGAAAGTTGTACCCATGTAACCAGTCTTATCTAGAATTGAGAAGCTTCCTGGTATCCCTAAATTTGTAGTAATTGAAAAATTGCTTGTTGGGCCATTAAATATGAGCGTATCAATACTAGAATCTCCAACAAAGTACTCATTAGGTGCAATAACATTGATAGATTGGTTTGCGCTCAAGTAAATAGGCAGATGTCCATCTACCTCTAAGCTTGACCAATCACCCCAGTAACTACCGTTATATGCTGAAATATAAATGGTGTCTGAACCCGTAATACCCCAAGAAGTTTGTAATTGAATGGAGGGTAGTGAACTTGCGCTAACAATTACTGCGGAGCCACTAGTATGGGCAGCAACAGTTGCGCCATCAACTAAGAAGGTATTATTTACAGCCCCCCCAGTGCCCACATCATACAGAGCATATTCTGAAATCGGTAAACTTCCCAAGCCGCCAGCATCCGTGGCACTAAATAAGGGCGATAGCTTTATAGACCCGCCAGAAAATATCGAATTAATTGCCGAATTCACGCTGATAGTTGGGGTATCTAGACGGTAAACCACGATTGAGGATGCAATAGCCTGGTTGTATATCAAATCAGCATTCAATGAGCTTACGGTAACGTGGACATCATTTGCATCAACAATATTTCCATTAGATCCGCTATTTTGGATATTATCGAGCACGGTCGCATTTAAACCTGACCCTGCCACTATAGTAGTGATATGCCCCCCGCCCCGATCTGGTCCAGTCAAACTCCAGGCTACGGTAAGAATATCTCCCGGGAGGAGGCACTGTTGAGCCTGAGCAATGGTGGGATTAAGGTATGCACCGCCGTTATAGACCACAATCCACTCGCCATTAGCTTGAGCTGCGCCCGTACTATTGGCTAATGTAGTCGAGGTTGGCAAGGACGAGCCCGCCTTAGCCACGATATTACTTGCAAGCGTCCAGCAACCTTCATTATTCCAAACTGCACCACTAAATGAGTTTGCAGCATTGACAATCGAGCCCGGTGTAGCAACTAAGGCTGGTGACTTGATACTACTATTCGTAACTATATCTATTGAACCGAGCACAGAAACGTTATAGCTAGCAGCATTATTTACTAAGATCAATGCGTCTTGTGAGATGGGGGTATGGGTTCCCGAGATAAAGTTAGATGAGAGTGTATTTAAACTATCACCACCAAAAATAGTGATGAAGGCATTGTCGTATTGAGTGTTAGAGCTAACATAACTAAGCTGATTAAGGTAGCCGTAAGCACTATTAAAGTATTGACCGGTTTGCGCCTGATATGTGTAGATGATGCCGACACCATAATCATCAGCATAAGTATTATTCTGAACAGCATTAGCCCCGTTAGCCTGGAAAAAACCCAACTGGGGTAACCTTGCATAAGGGTACTCATTCCGATCCAGTACTGTAACGTCAATATATTTTGGATTGGGACTACTGATGGAAAGCGAGAATAGGTTACTTATTGAGATGGACTCAGCCCCAGTCACAATAACTGAGCCAGGGATGGGATTTCCAAATGATTGATTCATGAATTGGAATATAAAGGACCAAATACAGTCAAATTTTTTACCCTAATTTAATGCAAGTGAATTTGAAAAGTTAGCTATTAGACAATTTTTTATATAGTAACATCCATTCTAGCGTCTGCTCCAATGAGTGCAAAGGCATCGAGCCAATGCAGCGCTCTAACTTCGAGCCATCGCCAGCAAGCAAATGAATTTCATTGGCTCTGATGAACTGGGGGTTAGTCTTTACCTGCAAAGCGTGTCCGGAGAGGCGCTCAAGAATCGCAATTACCTCGTCAAGAGAGTGAACTATGCCACTTGCTAAGTTGTAAGTCTCACCTACTTGACCCAATTTGAGCAGGCGCAAATAGATCTGACAAATATCTCTAACGTCGTTATATTCGCGCAGCACTTGGGTATTGCCCAGCTCAATACTTGGAGATTGTCGGGCAAAGTGATCCACAATTTTGGGCACGACAAAATTTTCTCCATGACCCACCCCGGTGTAGTTAAAAGGGCGGGTAATTACAATCGGTAATTTTTCTAGAAAGGGGCGACTAAGGTATTCCATTGCCAATTTGCTCATCGCATAGTGACTGATAGGGGCCGGTGTCTCTTGCTCACCAATAGGTGAGTGCGCATTGTTACCATAGATATTGGCAGAACTGGCCAATATCACTTTTTGTGGCGCCTCTGGCAACGCCTCTAAGGATTTTAAAAGCGCGAGACTCGCTAGCAGGTTGATCTGGTAGTAATCTTGCGGAACTCCAGAAGTGACATGGCTGATGCCGGCTAAATGCAGCACATGGGTAGGCCGTGCGCGCAGGACTTGCTCACTCATCGCAGACTCGTCTTGCAGATCGCCCTCTAAGGCAATGACCTGGTAGCCTGTTTTTTCTGCTGCTTGGGCGAAATGTCTTCCTGTAAAGCCATGCGCGCCGGTTAACAACAGACGCATCAGAATGAGAAGCCTTGTTGATTGCGACGCAAATCTGCCTCAACCATCATCTGACACAATGACTCCAGGGTAGTTGTAGGCTCCCAGCCTAATTCTTTTTTGGCTTTTGCTGGATTACCAATCAGCAAATCAACCTCGGCAGGACGATGAAATTGTGGGTTGATTTTGACAATCACTTGATTGCTGAGCGCATCGATCCCCTGCTCTTGATCACCAGCACCTTGCCAGCGCAAATCAAATCCTGCTGCTTTAGCAGCCATGCTCACAAACTCTCTCACGGTTTCGGTACGATTGGTCGCTAATACAAAAGTATCAGCTCGAGGTGCTTGTAAGATCCGCCACATTCCGTCAACGTAATCTTTGGCATAGCCCCAATCGCGCTTAGCATCTAAATTACCGAGCTCTAAGACAGCGCATAAGCCCAGCTTGATCTTAGCCAAAGTATCGGTAATTTTGCGGGTTACAAATTCACGGCCACGCAATGGTGACTCATGGTTAAATAAAATGCCACTTGAGCCAAAAATGTCATAGCTCTCGCGGTAGTTGACTGTCATCCAATGAGCATAGAGCTTTGCGACCCCATAGGGGCTCCGCGGATAAAAAGGCGTGCTCTCAATTTGCGGAATGGCCTGCACTTTACCAAACATTTCTGATGTAGAGGCTTGATAAAAACGAATTTTAGGATTCACGATGCGAATCGCTTCTAAAAGATGCACCGCGCCCACACCAGTAATTTCAGCGGTAGTTAAGGGTTGATCAAAGGAGACGCCAACAAAGCTTTGGGCTGCCAGGTTATAAACTTCGACTGCTTTAGTACTATCGAGCAATCGAATGGCGGTAGACAGATCGGTTAAATCGTATTCGCGCAAATGTAAATCAGGATGATTTTGGATTCCCAGTTCGTTGATACGCCAAAAGTTTGTCGAGCTCGTGCGCCGATAGGTACCGTACACCGTATAACCTTTTTCTAAAAGCAATTGAGCCAAATAGGCCCCGTCTTGTCCAGTAATACCAGTGATAACTGCAATCATGATTTTCTCAATACAAAAGGGTTATGGGGTTTTCATGTTTTATGCGCGGCCATATTGATCTTCAAAGCGCACAATATCATCTTCACCGAGATAGGGGCCACATTGAACCTCAATCAAAATCAGCTCATCGTTTGTTTTATTTTCTAAGCGATGCTGGTGGCCAGCCGGAATATAAGTTGATTGGTTGGCCAAAATCGTCAGCGTTTGATCTCCATTGACAACCGTTGCCTCACCACTAACGACAATCCAGTGTTCGCTGCGATGATGATGCATTTGAAGGCTAAGGCGAGCGCCAGGCCTCACCTCAATGCGCTTTAACTTAAATCCTGCACCCTCTTCCAAAACGGTATAGGTACCCCAAGGCCGGGTCACGGTTTTATGAAGTTTAGCGCTATCGTGACCCAATGCTTTAAGATGCGCAACTACAGTTTTGACATCTTGTGCGTAATCAGGGTTCGCAACCAAAAGGGCGTCGGGTGTATCAATAATCATTAAATTATCCAATCCGACTGCAGCAACTAAACGATCCTCCGATTGAATAAAGACGTTGGAAGACTTAACAAAAATAGCCTCGCCAACGGCGCGGTTGTTTTCAGCATCGACTGGGGCTAAATCCCGTACGGCATTCCACGAACCAATATCATTCCAACCAAAGCTGCCAGGCACCACTGTAACCCTTTGAGATTTCTCCAGTAAAGCGTAGTCAATTGAATCATTGGGCGCATCCCCAAATAACGCCTCTGGGATTTCTAGGTAAGTAGAGTCGTTGTCGTTGTCAGGAACAGCATCCCAACACTTTTTAGCATGCTCTGCGATTTTGGGTGCATGCTGCCCTAACTCTTCTAAAAATACTTTAGCTTTAAAACAAAACATGCCGGAGTTCCACAAATAGCGACCTGTTTTAAGGTATTGCTCAGCTGTTTGCGCATCCGGTTTTTCCACAAAACGTTTGACCAAAAATCCCTCAGCCAATTGCTGGCCTTGTTCAATATAACCAAAGCCAGTTTCCGGACTGGTTGGCGTAATCCCAAAAGTAACCAAATAATTCTCTTGCGCTAACTGACACGCTTTTAAAACGCAAGCGGAAAATGCTGATTCATCAGCAATCAAGTGATCCGATGGCAAAACTAACATGATTACATCGTCACCTCTTTTTTTAAGAAGACGATGCGCAGCAAGAGCAATTGCAGGAGCAGTATTGCGACCAAAAGGCTCTAATAAAAAAGCGCCTTCGGCATTTGCTTTAGCCAACTCATCACGACTCATAAAATAATAGTCTCGATTAGTCACAGTGAGCATTTTGGCTTTACCGCCCTCACTCAGAACACCGGGCAGTTCGGCTGCCCTTCGATAGGTTTTTTCTAGCAAGCTTTGACCATCAGCCAATTTCATAAATGGCTTGGGGTGTCCCTCTCGTGAAACTGGCCATAGTCGACTGCCAGCACCGCCAGAAAGAATTACAGGAACTAAAAGTGTCATTGTTCAGTATTGTGGGCGAAGACCTGATTATAGAATCTAAATTCATTGATATCCTGAGATTTCAATGGAAATGCACGCTTTATCCGGGGGCTGTCTTGATTTGGCCGTTACCATCGGTCATCGGTAGTAATCAGGCTATGATTTTCCTCAATGAAGCCCGATCCTTTGGCTGATCAGCTAAAACTATAATCTGCTGATGCCCCATCCATATTCCTTAGTAGCCTTTAAGGCCTTGATCAAGCAATGGCTGCTAAAGATATTCTTTAGCGCTGTTCCAAGGCATATCGTTGCCTTGAAACAAAATCCCATGGGCCTAAATTTGATCGGCTACTTTCAGGGAGATCTGGGTTTGGGACAGGCTTTGCGCTACATTGCAAAGGCAGTAGAAGCCGCTTCCATCCCCTTTTTAGTGCGCCGCTTTACAGCGCCTTTACAAAGCAGTCAAAGCAATCACAGTCTTGATCCGTTTTTAGCTTCCTACTGTCAATATCCCGTTAACTTAATTACCGTGAATCCCGATTTGCTGTATCGGCTACCAACTTGGGTGAGCTATTCAGAGTGGGCAAAACGTTACAACATTGGATACTGGTTTTGGGAATTAGAAAAATTTCCTGACAGGTGGCGTTATGCGCTTCCCTTGATTGACGAAATCTGGGTCAATACCGAGTTCGTCGCAAACGCGATGCGAAAAGTGCACCCCAAGGTATTTAAGATTCCGTTTGCAGTGGAGTTTAAAACGCCAAATGCCAAATACACCAAATCGTATTTTGGATTACCGCCATCAAGCTTTATTTTTTTAACTAGCTTTGACTTTCAATCATCCATCGCGCGCAAAAATCCGCAAGCTGTCATAGAGGCATTTTTGCAGGCTTTTCCCAAGCCTAATCACAATGCCTATCTGGTAATCAAATCGACCAATCGCCATCTGCATCCTGTGATTTTCGAACAGCTGACGCTAAAAACCCAAAAAAGTCCTCATATTTTTTGGATGGATCAGCAACTGAGCTCTGAAGCTATGCAAGGTTTATTGCAATGCGCCGATTGCTACGTATCGCTTCACAGGTCAGAAGGTCTAGGGCTTGGTATGGCAGAGTCGATGTATCTTGGTAAACCCGTAATTGCTACAGCCTACTCAGGCAATCTTGAATTTATGAAGCATGAGAATTCCTGCTTAGTTTCCTATCAAACTATTGAGGTTTGCCAAGGTCAATATCATGATGAACAAAATCAAGTTTGGGCTGATGCCAATATTGATGAAGCTGCACACTATATGAAAAAAGTATTTGAGGACAGTCAGTTTAGAGCCCAGCTTGGACTTGCTGCTCAACAATGGATGCTAGAACATCACTCTTACAAGCGGATGGGGGCTGCCATTGCAGATCGCCTGGATGCAATTAGAGAAACTACACTTTGTTGATAAGCGCGGCTAAATAAAAAGCAAGGTTTCCTAAAAACGTTTGACGATATAAGCCCATTTTTTTAAAAACCAGCACTCTACTGATACCGTTTAATTTTCTTGCGTTAATAAATTCTTCAAGTATTTTTTGATTATCAGCCATGAGTACATGCTTGATTTTTTTAAGAACTGCAATATGCTGATCATTCCATCTTTTAAAGCGGTTTTTAAAAAGCAGTAGATTGATCCTATAGGCCGAGGCGTACAAACCTGTATTCATGCCAATCAGATTAGAGCCATGTTGACGATAGCGCACGGAGGGCTCAGTATCAAATCGCACCTGCCCGCCCGCAGCAGTGACCAAAATATAAGTGAGCCAATCATGCAGCTCTGCATTAGGATTGTCTTCTAGTTTTAATAACAAATCTCGCGCTGCTTGATTAAAAACCATCGTATTACCACTGGCAATGTTTTGTACTAAGGCATTGGCAAAGATAGTGGGTTTAGTAAATTTTTTAGAGTACCCAATCGAATGGTTATTGCGATTGACATAATGGGTGCGCGAACAATATAAAGCTGGTACGCCACTGGGAATGGTTTTTAGAAATTGTGATGCACGCTCAAGCTTACCTTTGATCCAAATATCATCTTGATCAGAGTAGGCATAGGCATCCGCCTGAATAGCCTTGTTCTTAACCATACTGAAAAAATTGGCGGCAAATCCTTTTTGGGGACCGTTTAATTGATGGACCTTTTGGTCACCCATTTTTTCTGCAAAGCGCCGAATAATTTGAACCGTATCATCTGTTGAGCCATCATCTGAGGCCCACAATGTCCAGTCTGCCTCGGTCTGCCAGGCAAATGAGTCAAGCTGCTCTTGTAAAAAAGTAGCTCCGTTATAGGTGCCAAGCAAAATCGCCGTTTGCATATTTTTCTATTTCTTTTTATTCCAATTGACTCAACTTACAACATCAGTAAGCCCAAGATCCTAATACGCATTTTTGTTAATTAAGCCGCGCCAAGGGGTGTAAAAGATGATTTTTAAATCTAAAAGTAAGGACCAGTTATCGATATAAAAAAGGTCATAGTCAATCCGTGTCTTTAAATCGGTATCGCCTCGCCAACCATGAATTTGAGCCCACCCTGTAATGCCGGCTTTGACAAGATGCTTTTTCATATATCCAGGAATCTCGTCTTTAAACTTTTCGACAAATTCGGGGCGCTCAGGTCGAGGACCCACAATCGACATATCACCACACAGTACATTAAAAAATTGCGGCAATTCATCCAGACTCGTTTTGCGCATCCAACGGTGAATCGGGTGCACCGCTTTACTAGTTGCATTACCCCACACCACCCCATTTACTTCAGCATCGACTGGCATGGTTCTAAATTTGAGGATTTCAAAAATCCGACCGTTCCAACTCACCCGCTTTTGCCGATAGAAAACGGGGCCTGGGGAGCTCAGCTTGACTAGGATGGCTAAAAGTAAATATAAAGGTGAGAGGAAAATCACAATGAGCAATGAGAGGACAAAATCTTCCAGATTTTTCAAAAGTAAATTTGTGCCAGTCATTGGTGTGCCATATAGATCGACCATCTCAATACCGAGCACCTCCGAAACGCCATGGTTAATCAAGCGATAAGAAAACCAATCGGGCACTAACCTGACATTAGCGGTACTATTTTTAAGACCCTCCATCAGATAGCCAATTTGGTGTTGATCCTCAATGGCTGGAGCTAACCAAATTTCATCATAAGCGTGCCTGACCAGATCATCCATTTGCTCTGCGCTGGGTGAAGCGATGTATTGACCCACCTTAAAGCCCACCCAAGGAGCGCGATCAATCCGCTCTTGTAATTCTTTTGCCGTGCTACTTGAGCCAATAATGGCGACATGCTTGAGATTCATTCCACGCAGGCGTAAATGCCCCAAAACTTCATAGCTCACATAGCGGGCTAGCAATATGCCAAAAAAAGCATACGCAGCCCAAGTAGCAATCCAAGCGCGCGAATAATAATCGTTGGTTTTTGTAAAAAAAAGTCCAAAAACAATCAAGATCCAGGTTTTGGTAATGACGCCACTAATAGTTTGTATCAGCTTAAAAAAACCCTCACTTCTCCAAGAGCGATACAAAGGATTGCTGAGAAAAACAAAGGCGACCACCCCGCTCAAAATAAGAAAGGCATAACGCTCAAAATCTAAGGTGACGGATTGGGTGGTCTCATATGAATAAAAAGCCAATAAACCACACAGCACAAAAACCACCGCATCAATGATCCGAGTGATTGTGGCTGGAAGCACTTTAGAAGTAGTCATAGCAAATCTATCAAAAATAATAACTACTGAGTGTTAGGCGAGCCAGAAGATGCTTGGCGCAATTGAAATTGCCAAGATGAATCGCACATTTGTCTCAGGCTACGATTGGCTTGCCAGTTTAATAGGGATCGGGCTTTTTCAGCACTAGCATAGTACACCGGCAAATCTCCGTCGCGCCGCGGTCCAATCTGAAGCGGCAAAGTCTGGCCAGTCACTGCTTCAAAAGTGTTTACCATCTCTAGAACGCTGTGTGGCTTGCCTGTCCCTAAATTAATGATGTGTAAGCCTGTGTGGTGTTGCATGAACTTCAAAGCCTGTTGATGGCCTTCTGCCAAATCCATCACATGAATGTAATCACGCTCACCAGTACCATCGGCAGTCGCGTAATCTTTTCCATAAACCGTCAAGAAGGGTTTGGAGCCAGCAGCGACTTGCATCATAAATGGCATCAAATTATTGGGCTGATCATTCGGCAATTCGCCAATCAAATGACTGGGATGCGCACCTACAGGATTAAAGTATCTTAGGCAGGCAATAGACCAACGTGGATCAGATTGACTCAGAGCGGAGAGAATATTTTCTACTTGAAGTTTAGTTTCGCCATAAGGGTTGATGGGTGCAGTTGGATGGTTTTCATCATAGGGTAAATACTTGGGTTCCCCATAAACTGTCGCGCTAGAGCTAAAAATCAATTGGTAGACTCCATGCCTACTCATGGCCTCTAGCAGAGCAATACTGCCCCCCACATTATTATCAAAATATAGCAGTGGATTTTTCACAGACTGAGCGACCGATTTGAGGCCCGCAAAATGCATTACCGCTGAAATCGAATGAGACTTAAAAATCGTATCGAGTAAATCTTGATCACGAACATCGCCCTGGTAAAAGGTCATTGATTTACCGGTTAATTTCTCTAATTGAGTAAGGACGCTTAGTCGGCTATTACAAAGATTGTCGAGCAGCACCAGATCGTGACCGCTATCGAGCATCACTGCTGCGGCGTGACTGCCAATAAATCCCAGACCACCCGTAATCAAAATAGACATGGAGCTATTCTACCTAGCTATTGGGCTTTACCTAAGCGTCCGGTAAAGCCATGCAGCACCCCTTTAAAGAGCATTTTGAGATTCTCACCATAGGGCCTAGCCAACAATGCACAACAGACAAAACGCCGTAATAAACGAAAAGACTCCCCAATCCGATGGCTGCGCGAGATATAAGGCTGGCGGTTGAGCCAAATACCATTGCGGAACTGATAATAATGACGCAAAGGGTTATGAAACAGAAAGTGTTTACCTAAGATACGCAGCCGTTGCTCACCAAGGCCATGCTGCATATCAGCATCGCATACCCCAAAAGAGGCAAAGCCCAATGATTTTGCTCGGTAAGCCCACTCAAGATCCACATAATCAATAAAAAGATCCTCGCGCATCAAACCTACTGTATCGATACTAGCCATTGAAATAAGGCATCCAGAAGCAATGACATGACTGACAGGGACAATATTTTCAGCGCCTCGAACGTCCTGGCGCACCAAGCTAAAGCCTTGGATATTGACAAATGGTTTGAGCGATTCAGTCCGGTTCAGGTTGTGGTAGTTGGGGCCAACTGCCGCCACTTTGCAGCCTTGTTTCTCTTTTAGCCGATGAGCTTGCAGTAGTTTTTCCACCATATCTGGGCCTGGCACGCTATCTTGATCGAATAGGACCATATATTGGGCACCTAACTCTTTAGCGATGGCAATGCCTCTATTTTGTGCGGCAGCGACCCCCAAATTTTCCCCCAAGGCACAGAGCTGTATCGGACGGTCCTTAGCAAAATCAGCAATCGATTGGATTTGATCTAAAGTCGAGCCATTATCGATCATGATGATCTGATCAAACTGGGGCAAAGCTGCGAATAAGAGTTTTTGCAACTCACTCCATTGGGGATGGTAAGTCACAATAATGGCAACGATTTTTGGCAAGCTCACAATGGACTTAGAGTAAGTTAAATAAGATGAAAAAAATTGAGATGAACTGCAAGGGTCTTAGCAAAACACATTACCCAATAGATTAAAACCGATCCTATCAAATTTGTCTTGTAATTAGCACTTTCAGATCAAATCAACCAAGACAGCGGCTCTTGGCAAGCAATCCTGTATATCATCTTACTAAGTTAGCTACATTTATCAAGGTAGATACATCAAAATGACCGGCTTCCATTCATCATCAAAAAATGCCTTGGGTCACTTTGGCTGTCGCTACCTTACTGAGATGGATGCCGCATTTAGCTCAAAGGGATACTTTATATGAGCTCGGTTAAAAAAAATATCATCTGGAGCCTGGCCTCTAACGTACTGCCGCTGTTAGCTGGTGTCATTTTATTTCCCAAAATTATTGCGGCGTATGGACTTGAAGTATTTGGGGTGTTGACACTGGCCTGGGCTCTGATTGGTTACTTTAGTCTTTTTGATTTGGGCTTATCACGGGCCCTGACCCAACAAGTTTCGAACTACATTGCTAAAAATAAGTCGGCCGCTGAAATTGCCCAACTGATCCGCACTGGATTTATCTCGATGTGGCTACTTGGTATCGTGGGCGGTGTCGTCCTGTGGCTAAGTTCGCCATTGATTATTCATTCTTTATTAAAAATTCCAGGCGCTTTACAGGCCGATAGTCTTAAAGCATTTATGCTACTGGCTATTTCAATCCCTCTGGTTGTCCATACTGCAGCATTGCGCGCAGTTTTAGATGCCCTTCATTTATTTAAATCTGCCAGCATTATTAGGACCATTATGGGAGTAGGATCGTTTCTGGCTCCCTACTTAGCCGCTTTTATAGCACCCACTTTAACTAGCGCAGTACTCTCACTCATGATTACGCGCTTAATCGTTTGGGTACTGCATTTATATGCTGTAAATCACTCGAAAATACTAGCGATTAAAACAAGTTCATTTAATTTTCAGCAATTAAAACCACTGCTGCATTTTGGTAGCTGGATGACTATCAGCAACGTTATTAGCCCCATTATGGAATATATGGATCGCTTTATGATCGCTAGCATTCTCGGCGTGGTGGCAACGAGCTATTACGTTGCCCCTAGTCAGGTCGTGACTAAACTTTTGGTCATTCCTGCATCAATCTCTAGCGTGCTATTTCCACTGTTTTCTCAGCATTGGCAAAAAGATCCCAAACATGCTGTCCATTTACTTAAGCAAGGATTTTCGTATACCTTTTTGATTCTATTTCCGGTTGCGGTACTGCTTGTCTTCTTTGCTAAAGAGTGGCTTAGTCTATGGCTCACCCCTGAATTCGCCATTCAAGCTCGTCTGGTGGTGGTGTGGCTCACTATCGGTGTGCTGGTTAACAGCACAGCGCAGATTCTCTTTGCCAAAGTACAAGGGGCTGGGCACTCAGACTGGACTGCCAAACTTCATCTTGCCGAAGTGTTGCCTTATCTTGGGATGCTGTATTGGAGTCTGTATTGGTGGGGGATCGCTGGCGCAGCAATTGCATGGGCACTGCGGACCACAATAGATTTATTGGGACTACTCGTGTTTGTTAGAAAAATCAATCCCGAGAGCTTGACCAAGCTTTACCCGAATTTACTGATGCTTATGTGCGGGGTTGGCCTACTCGTACCATCGATTTATGATTTCTCTCTTGCCGTGCGGAGCATTGAAGTCGGTTTGATCTTAGTAACGTATTTCTGGGTACTACTAAGGGAGCTTAAAGCGGATGGGATGCTTGAAAAAATGATGCGATTTATTAAATCCAGGCTGGCTCTAATCTAGACTGCATTTGACTCTACCTATCGACTCCACAGACTCTTAAAGCCGAGTCAACGATACAGCTTCTTACTAAGATTTCGAAGTTTTCTCTTAAAACGATAGCCTTGAATGGCCAACCGATCCAAAGTGCTCAGTCCTAAATCCATTTTATGGCTCGCCAAAAAAACTTTCTGGAATTTTTTCATGACTGGTGCTGGTAAAAATTGTTCACTGTAAGCATCCCAATTTTGTTGATGCTGTACCTTTTGATCAAACGCCAAAAGCATGCGCTCTAGATCTTTTGGGCCTTTGTATAAAAGAGCCTTATCGCCCAAGATCTCAATGTGGCTTCGTTGTGGAGATAAAGCATAGGTCATCACGGGTTTATTCTTGATGGAGAATTCTCCACATGCCAAGCCAAAGCTCTCCCCTATTCCTCGCGCATGAATCATGCCATCAGCCGTATTGATAAAACGCATCTTATAGTCCATTTGAGTTCTGCCTGGCAAAAAGAGCAGTCTTTCGTGTTTTGCAAAAGGGGTGATGTTCATAAATAGAAACAATAGATCCGCTCTTTTCTCAAGCACCTTGATGATCGTTTCTTGCACAAAGCGCAAATTAAAACTATCTTGACCGCCATAGCAAGCCAGCACGGTAGCATCATGAGGAATCAGTAGATCTTTTCGCAAATCTCCCTCCACATGAGGCAAATCAATCATGTGTGGCACAAAAGGAAGTTTGCTGTTGGAATACTCTTTGGCAAGCCACTCCGAGACAAAGGCTAAATGATCACCATGGAACTCTTCTGGCTTGGTGGGAAAAACGACGTGGATGGCACAAGGTACGCTACTTATGATGTCACCATCGCGCTCCCCTGACTTAATGAAATACATCAGATCGAGATTTTCTTGTTCTGATAGTTTAGATAGTTGATCAATGCTCTCGTAAGGAATAATCTTGAAATGTTGTTTAAACTTTTCGACAACCTCAAGCTCACTTTTACTGCTCGCCTTATAAAAAATAATGGAATCATTTTTAAGTAGTGCTTGATTATGGAAGGCGTAATCAAAGACAGCAATCTCAGCACCCCGAAATGACAAGCCATTCGTATGAAATCCGATTTTCAATATCATTCCTATTTTGAATACAAAATTGCAAGCACCAGTTTTTAGGTGCAATTTTCCAGTTATGCTTTAATTTTATAGGCTATATTTGTTAAGGCTAAACAAAGCCGAGTAAAAAGGAGACTTCAATGACAACAGGCAATATCCCAAAAATCAATTTACGCAATTCTGTTACTGAGTGTGGCCAGTCAGTCCGCAAAGAGAACTTTGGCAAATTCCAGAACTACAGCATTAAAGACTGCAAAGTCTCCATCGCCGCTGGCAAGGTTCATTAAGCAACTGCTGCTTACTTGGTCACCGGCTTCGGCCGGTTTGGGTAGCTCTTACCCGTCAAATTGCTATAAAGGGCTCCAGCCAAGATGAGAAGGATCGAGTCCACCATCACTGGGAAAAACGCATAGCGGTAGTGCAGAACGTGCCCCAGCACGGCAATAAGGGCTACCGCTGCAGCGGGTGGGTGCAAACAACGCAGGATGAACATACCCAAAATGGATAGGGAAGCTGCCAGAGACAAGGCCAGCAAAATCGGTAAACCCGTAAAGTGAGCGCAAGTGATACCGACTAAGGCGGAGAGGGTATTACCAGCAATGACCGCCCAGGGCTGAGCCAAAGGGCTTTGAGGCAAGGCAAAAACCAGTAAAGCGCTGGCTCCCAGGGAGGCCATTAACCATTCATCAATGCCCACTGTCTCACCAAGGTACTTGGCGATAGTGAGCACTAACAAAATCCCAATAAATGCCCCTAAAACGGTTCTGCCCCGCTCCTGCCATGAGACTGGGGGCTGATCTCCCCCGAGGTAAAAGGCATAGTGCTTGAATACTTCTTTGAAAGTGCGCATAGCCCTCTTTTTAGCAGGTTTTGGATTGACCAAAGAAAAAGCCACCCTGAGGTGGCTTTTAGTATGACCACCCCTCGGAGTGATCAATATTACAAAGGGGCTAACTTAGCCTGCTTTCTTATTGTATGCAGAGCACCAGCCAGCACTGTGCACTTGCTTACCTGCAAACAGAGCGCAGCCACCTGCAGCAGAACCAGCAGCGCCTTGATACAGTGCGCAGTTACCGCAATGGGAACCAGCCACAAACTTAGGATACTTTGCCTTGTCTACTTTTGAAGCATCAGCTACATAACCCAAGGCAACTGCCTGAGGATCGGTTGGGGCAACCATCGCTTGCGCTTGAACTTTGCTATTTAAAGCCAAAGTAGCAGCACCAGCAGCGGAGAGAATCATGAATTGGCGACGACTGTTTTGCATACGATCTCCAGAGAGTTAAGGGTAAATATAAGAAACTGAAAGAATCATAAAACAGAAGATTTACTTGTGTTGCAGACAACTTAAGTGCCTGATTTTATTAGCTATTTACTTGAGAATTATTCTCAAAAGAAAATTGGCGGCTTGAGCCAGGCTCTTAATGCCAGCCTTTAAGGTTCATACATGAGATGCGCTGCTTGATTTGAGCTCCAGCTAATGCATCTGGATACACCTCAATGCAATCATTTAAATCTTGATTAAAGGTCTTGGCATTATTTTTAGCTGGATCGCTATTGGTCTTGGGGAACTGCGGCCCCGAACAGGCAAGTAGTCCAGACAACAGCAAGCTACTGATGATGGGTAATAGGTAGCGCATTGATTAACGCTTATCAATTAAGGACAGGAATTCTCGGCGCAAATTGGAATCTTTTAAAAATGAGCCGCGCATTACGCTATTGATCATTTTGGAATCACGGTCTTTGACACCGCGCCATTGCATACAGAAGTGATCAGCCTCCATCACTACAGCTACGCCAATCGGCTTAATCTTCTTCTCCAGCATATCAGCCAGCTCGACAACCGCCTCTTCCTGAATCTGAGGGCGACACATCACCCACTCGGTTAAGCGTGAATACTTGGACAAACCAATCAAAGCTGAAGTTTTACTAGGTAACACCCCAATCCAAATCCGGCCCATGATGGGGCATAGGTGGTGTGAGCAAGCGCTACGCACCGTAATCGGACCAATGATCATCAGCTCATTGAGGTGACTGACATTGGGAAACTTGGTTAGAACAGGCTGCTCAACATAGCGCCCATTAAATACTTCTTGGACATACATCTTGGCAACACGCTCACTCGTTTTTTTCGTGTTGTGATCATTGTCAGTATCGATCACCAAACTTTCTAGAACGGATTGCATCTTTTGCGCTACTTCGTCGACCAAACCCTCAAGTTCACCGGGCTTAATGAAAGCCGAAATATTGTCATTGGCATGAAAGCGGGCTTTTTGCGCTTCAATACGACGACGAATGATGACGGATAGCGGTGTACCAGTATCAAGCTTCCTTTTAGGAGTGGCAGCTTTTTTAGCTGGTGATTTCTTTACCGCTGGTTTTTTAGCAGCAGTTTTTGTAAGTGTTTTTGTTGGCATAAGAGCTCAAGAATAAATTAGATTTGGCAAAAGAGTGTGACCACGCAAGCAATGCCACATGCCCAGACGATGGAGCGGGCGGTGGGCCAGTTACCAACATAGCAAACCAGATAAACAATACGGGTGCAAACAAAAGCGATTGCTAGCAAATCTATATTGGCTTGGGGAGCATGGGCAATCGAAGCGATGATGACTGCAGCAAAAAATAATGGGAGCGATTCAAAAAGATTAGCCTGCGCTGCATTGGCTCTCGCTCGAAAACCCTCTTGTTTAGCGAGCCACTCGCGTGGACGACTATTGTCGTAATTCTCAAACCCTTTTTTGGCAATGCCGGCTGCAACATACGGCAGCAATCCCATCAAGAGTACGCAAGCATAAGCAATGGTCATTAGTCTTCCTTCTTAATGTTTCTTTGAACCGATACGCGTTTCAGAACCGTCTAATAATTTAACGATGTTGTTGCGATGACGCCAAAGCAGCAACACACAAACGACTGTCAGAGTTAATCCCATGGGGCCAACGCCAAACAGAAAGACGCAATAGACTGGACCAAAGATAGCGGCGCAGATTGCCGCGAGTGATGAATAGCGGGTAAAGAAAGCCACAATCAACCAAGTACTTAATGTGGCCAATCCCAAAACCCAATTGATGCCAAACAAAATACCGCAGGCTGTCGCAACCCCTTTGCCCCCTCTAAAGCCATGAAAGATTGGAAAGAGGTGTCCTAAAAAGACTGCGAGCACAACGCCGCACAATACCCAAGAATTGAGAGTTTGAGTCAGTGAGGCATCACCCAAGAGCAGGCGTGCCAGAAGAACGGCAATAAAGCCTTTGGCGCCATCACCAATCAGAGTAAGCACTGCCGCTTTTTTATTACCGGTGCGCAGCACATTGGTTGCGCCCGGATTACCTGAACCATAGGTATAAGGATCGGGAAGACCCATGCTTTTGCTCACCATCACGGCAAAGGAAATCGAACCAATTAGATAAGCAATCGGAATGAGTAAGTAGACTAAAAGATCCATAACCCTATCTTAACCACTTCTCTTGAGCTTCCTAAGTTCCACGCGGATGGTGCTGCTGATGGATTGATTTCAGGCGTTCGCGCGCGACGTGGGTATAAATCTGGGTCGTTGAAATATCGGCGTGCCCTAATAAGAGCTGCACGACTCTTAAATCGGCGCCATGATTGAGTAAATGCGTTGCAAAGGCATGCCGAAGCGTATGCGGTGATAAGGCGACGGGAATATTCGCCAGTAAGGCGTAGCGTTTAATTAAGGCCCAAAAAGCTTGGCGAGTGAGCGCGCCGCCTGTATGGCGCCCGATAAATACCGCATCACTGGTTTTACCTTCTAGGATGGCAGTTCTGGCTTGGGCTAGGTAACGGCGCAACCACTGCCCTGCTTCTGCTCCAAAAGGCACTAAACGCTCTTTACCGCCTTTGCCGTTAACCACTCTGACAACACCTTCATTTAAACCCAGTGCAACCGTTTTCAAAGAAACGATTTCTGAAACGCGCAGACCACTGGCATACATGAGCTCTAACATCGTGCGATCACGCAGTCCCAATGGTGTATCGATATCGGGTGCGTTGAGTAAATCGCTCACTTGCGCCTCACTCAGTGTCTTAGGAAAACGCAGCGCTTGTTTAGCCGCGCGCAACCCCAAGCAAGGATCTGCTTTCACTAAATTCATACGCAGGGCATGACGGTAAAAGCGCTTAAAGACGGTTAAGCGCCGATTGGCAGTAGTCGCCTTATCACTGCGCTTAGCAGCAATGTAGGCAGTGAGCTCTTTTTCGCCTACGCCGTATAAATCGATTGCACTATCCTGAAGATAGAGCCACTGTGCAAAAAGCAGTAAGTCACGGCGGTAAGCCGCTAGGCTGTTTTGAGAAAGTCCATCTTCTAACCAACAAGCATCACAAAATAACTCAATCGCTTGCTGGCTTGATTGATTAATCAAAGTATTCAACCTTCAAAAACTGATTAACAGCCTTCCTTATTTGGTTGCCTCTTCTAGTTTCTCAGCTAACCAGATCTTCATAAGCGACTGATATGGAACATCCATTTTGTTCGCTTGCGTCTTAACGCCCTCTAGAAAACTTTGAGATAGGCGCAAAGAAATAGAGGCTGTCGTTGGCTTTAGGTTGGGCATAACCACACGTGCCGCTTTGGATAAATCAAAATATTCAGAAGCATCATTCTTTTCCCAGAATGTGCGCTCCTCTTTTTCGTTTTTAAATTGAGGAATTACTTTATTTGGCTTTTTCATAAAATGCCCTTTCATTCTTACTCATTGGCCTTGCTGAAACCACACGGATTAGAGTAGCCTGGGCCCGCAAGGTAAAAATAACTGCCAACAGTTTTCCTGCGCTAGTGAGCCCTAAAGCAAGAAAACGACTCTCTGCAATACTGTGTTTGGCATCATCTTGAATCAATAGTGGCTGATTAAAGAATATCTCCTCTGCCTCTGCTTGCGAAACACCGTGCTTATCTTTGCTTTTATAGGCATTACCAGCATCCCACTGAAAACCTAATATTAGCTCAAAATCAATCATTTTTGTATATTACCATAGTATACAAAAATTACCCAATAAACAGATTTTGACCACGAAAGTGAGGTCTAGTCACGGAAATTATTAAAGCCCAGTGGCGCCTCGGTTACTTCTTTACGCAGCATCGCCATCACTTCTTGCAAATCATCGCGCTTACCACCGGTGACGCGCACCGCATCACCCTGAATACTGGCCTGCACTTTGATCTTACTATCTTTGATGATGCGCACGACTTTTTTAGACAGCTCTGATGTGATACCTTTTTGGATCTTCATGGTTTGCTTGCGTTTATCGCCACCAATAGTTTCAGTCTTATCGTCTTTGAGATAGCGCACATCAACATTGCGTTTGGCCATCTTGCCAACTAAAACGTCTCTGACCTGACCTAATTTAAAGTCATCATCGCCATACAAAATCAGGGCCTCGTCTTTTTGCTCGACTCGGCTATCAGAGCCTTTGAAGTCAAAGCGATTGGCGATTTCTTTATTAGACTGCTCGATCGCATTTTTAAGCTCAACCATATCGGGTTCGCAAACTACGTCAAATGAGGGCATTTTCTACTCCTGTGTGAATACTTTACCTGTGATCTTTTTTGGCATTTTTTGGCAATTTCTTCCACCAATGCCGAAGACGAATAAGATTGTGGCATGAACTTCGGATCCAAAGGCCCATCCCTTGCCAACTGCACCTCCCAGCTTGGGCTGATGGGGCGCAATACGCTGGGCATCGAGTCCTACGCCGAGCAAGCAATGGTGATTACCCATCCGGAGCAAATTGCCCTGCTGATGCAAGACATTGCTGCCTATCAGCTCGCTTGGCATGTTCTAGGCGGTGGTAGCAATGTGGTTCTACCCAAACTACTCACTGGGGTCACCCTCTTAATCGATATTGCCGGCAAGGAAATCCTTTCGAGTGATGAGCAGGCGACATTGATTCGAGTAGGTGCTGGAGAGAACTGGCACGATTTTGTAGAGTGGACTCTTGCGCAAGGTTTTTCCGGAATGGAAAACCTCGCCCTTATTCCCGGAACCGTCGGCGCCTCACCAATCCAAAACATTGGCGCTTATGGCTTAGAAGTCGCCCGTTTTATTGAGAGTGTGCAGGCCTTTGATACTCAGAAAAACAGCTTTGTCACCTTGAGTAATTCTGAGTGTGAGTTTGCTTATCGCGATAGTTACTTCAAAAAATATCCAGGGCGCTTCATCATCACGCACGTTACTTTTAAGATTCCAAAGAGCTGGTTCCCAGTACTCACTTACGCTGAGTTAGCCAAACAGTTTGCCCATCACAGCCCTACTCCAGTAGAAATTTTTGATGCCGTGTGCGCGATTCGCTCATGCAAATTACCTGATCCGAAAGTCTTGGGTAATGCAGGCAGTTTTTTTCAGAATCCGATTGTCAGTGATGCGCAGTATGCTCACTTAGTCAAAGCGCATCCTGCATTGGTGTCGTTTGCTGATGCTCCTGGTCAGCGCAAACTTGCTGCAGGCTGGCTGATTGATCAGTGCGGCTTTAAAGGCAAACGTCTAGGGCCTGTAGGGGTCTACGAAAAACAGGCTTTGGTATTAGTGAACCATGGTGGCGGTAGCGCCCAAGATATTCTGGATCTAGCAAAACAGATTCAAGATACGGTAGCAAAAACCTTTGGGGTGCAGTTACAGATTGAGCCCAATATTTTTTAAATTAATTCAGCAAATAGAAATTACCCATTACTTATCTTTAATAGTTCTGGATATTGTTTTAAG
>Ga0208872_1000431_pt1 | contig 32060 bp, 31 predicted proteins | sample CryBogCBH12Aug08_FD_185508 | JGI IMG/M metagenome (GOLD analysis project Ga0208872, IMG submission 185508) | Freshwater microbial communities from Crystal Bog, Wisconsin, USA - CBH12Aug08 (SPAdes) | ecosystem: Environmental > Aquatic > Freshwater > Lake | place: Crystal Bog, Wisconsin, USA...
CTCCCGTAGGCCTCCCGTAACCCTCTTAAAATGTTTTATAATTATTTTAAAACTATTTTAAAACTCTTTATAATACTTTAAAACTCTTATAATACTCTATAATACACTTATAATATATTATAATATGTATATAATAGATAAGAACATGGGAGGCACGGGAGGGTTGGGAGGGTCTGTGAGTCGCTGGAATTTTGAGGTAAAACTGAAAAACGCAACGCTTCGAAGTGTTAAAAAAAACTAGGCCCAGCCGTTCAGCTAAAAAAAAACACATACACTTTGGCTTCGACAAGAGCAGAGCGCCACCGATTTCCAAGGCCTCCCATCCCTCCCAGATCACGTCCCCTCATTTCGGAGGAGTAATTATAAAAACGCAACGTTTCGAAATATTATAGACTAGGCCCATCCGGTTGCACTAAAAAAAAACACATACACTTTGGCTTCAACAAGAGCAGAGTGCCACTGATTTCCAAGGCCTCGCTCCACCATGACGTTTCACAAGAAGGCGAATGCGACATAGACTTAAGTGTCTGGTTTTCAATTTGATGTGATAATTTAGATTCCTTATGTGTGGAAGTAGTCTTGGTGTGGTTCTTTAGAATATAATCGAGAGCATTGAGCATGCAGGATTTGCTATAGCCCGAGGCATAGAAGTGAATTTTTTACTTTTCATTTTGAATTGGCACTCAACAATCGATTTCATATGCCACTATATACTGATCCTATGGGATGCTTTTAGACTGGATGGGGGGCTAACTGCATGATTTCAGCAATATTTCCAGCACGCACAAGCAAAACCTTTCTGTTGCTGCACCATTCATGTACAACAAAGGATGAGAAGCAGACCAAGAGAGGACCTTCCACTGAAGAGGATTTCTCCTCCAATAGCCTCAGATCCGGCACTGGGTCTACAAAGTATACAGGTAAGATAGCTCCTGAAAAGGGGGGTGTACTGGCAACTACAATGCAAGGCTTTGTGCATGACTGATTTCCAAGTATTTTATACACTATCAAGTGTTTGTTATTCTCCATTCTTATCCCTTGACCCAAGTCTCAACACTTCAGCCATATAAGAGCACTTTACAATGAAAATGAGATTTATTACAATTCTCAATGAAATCCATGAAATCTCTTCCGTTTGCGCGGCCCTCTGCTAAGCCATGGATGATGTTATAAATAGACGTATGAGGACGAATCCAAAAATAAAACCATGAAATCTCTTCCACTGGCACAGTGGTTACTCTGCCTCTGGCAAGCCAGAGCTGTGGGGAGCAGCTGGTGGTGCTTCTTGCTTATTATCCTAGGGATTGTGGCGGTACGGGAGCGGAGCAGCGCATGCTTTCTGACAAGAAGACGTGTGAAGAAGCGGGTCTCCTCATGGCCCGAATTGGTCAAAGCAGGAATCAGTCTGGTGATCACTATGTATGTCCTGATGGTCTCCTTTAGCGAGTTGTGGAATGGCAAAGCCCTGATTTCGATCCTCCTTGTTGTAGCTGTATGGGGCATGCTGGACTATTCATCTGCAGGGGTCAGCAGCGTTTGGGTGACTCTTCTAGGTTTTGGAGTGGCCATTTGGTTCTCCATTATTAGGATACCCACTCAAGGCATCCATATGTCAGATAGTTGGGTAGGATGGGTGCAATTAATTCTTCTTGTTCAGAATCTGCTCTCTGGTAATATCATCGAGACCTGGCGATGGCTGAGGGTGGGCTTTGCATTGAGCATCTGTTTGGTACTAGGCATTACAGAGCATCATAAGGCTGAAAGGGTGGATGGACTGGAGTGGGTGCTCCTCCTCATCTTGCCGTGTGTCTGTATTCGAGAGAAGCAGCTGATCAGTGAATGCATAGTGCCTACGATTGAGGAGATATGCCATGTGGGGCTGTATACCCTTCAGGATCCACAGAAAGCATCAGCCAAAATGAAACTGCTAAAGGAGCAGAGGCAGGAGCTGCTGTTTTATGTGATGGCATGGAGCATCAATCTAGGATTTCTGAGTCAGTTGGAACCGACGATACTACTCCTTCTGCTTGCACTTGGAGTGCTGGTTTCACTTCGGCAATGCTATCCAGCTGATGAGAAGAATGAGATGGTGAGAACGAAAGCGGAGAATGGAAGCGAAGGTGTAGCTGCTGTCAACAGCAGTCATGTGATCCAGATTGACAGGAATATCATGCATCAGAAAACATGGACCATGGCTTAAGGCTTCATGCATAAAGCTTATAGCTCAAGACTTCATGCTTAAAGGTTATAACTCAATGCTTAAAGTTTAAAGCTTTTAGCTTAAGGCTTTAAGCTCAAGGCTTCATGCTTAAAGCTTATAGCTTAATGCTTAAAGCTTATAGCTCAAGACTTCATGCTTAAAGGTTATAACTCAATGCTTAAAGTTTAAGGCTTTTAGCTTAAGGCTTTAAGCTCAAGGCTTCATGCTTAAAGCTTATAGATTAATGCTTAAAGCTTATAGCTCAAGGCTTATAGCTTAAGGCTTATAGCTCAAGGCTTTGAGCTTAACACATATAGCTCGAGGCATACACCTACATTATAAAGCTTTCATGGCCTTAAGCTTATCCTCTGCGTTGCCCAGAAGCATGAGGTAGGCGATGGCGGAGCAGTAGTCGAAGCGTTTCCTCTCATCGTTTTCCTCTGGGGTCAATAGTTGGTTCTTGTATCTACCTCCCTTCTTATCAGCATTACAGAGCGTGATGTAGGCGTTCTTAGCATTGTTCAGCTCTTCGTTGGCCATGCAGGCCTGGTCGATGGCCTGCTCCCAGTTTCCCTCTGTTGTTAAAAGTGCACGCGGAAAGAAGGATGAAAACTTGGAGCTATGAAACAAAAAGGTGGTGCAGAGGAGGGTGGAGGGTCTTGTGGCTCCATCGCCTGACGCAGGATCATTATTATTATTCGCCTGCACATGCTGGACGACTCTTTGCCACCAGACCACAGAAGGGCAGTCCAAGCATGCCTTGATCATAAAAGGCAAGTAGGCCGTGTCCACAGAGAGGTACGCATCCTTCTTGTCATTGGCCAGGAGCTGCAAGAACGATTCTGTCTTTGTCTTTTTGGCCTTGAGATTATCCCAAGTATCGCCCACAGCACCCATGAAAGCGTCGAGTGCAATATGCAGAATGGTCTCCCTTGGCATGGAGATGTGATCCTCCTTTTTGACATTGCCCTGAAAAAAGGCAGAGAGATAACGGAGCAAAGGCTTGGCCTTTTGGACGGACGAGTAGGTATCGTAGACCTGCCCCCTGCTGAGGATATCCTGTTGCAAGAAGTCCATGCCCTTGAGCTGCATCATATCGTAAAAGGTGTCGGCGTCCCAGACGCTAGGGTCAGCGTGGACGACATCCGCTGCGTACTTTTGTTCTATCTGGTTCTTTTGGTTCATGATCTTGGCGAATATATTCTTGGAGAGAAGAACCGATTTCTCATAGGGCTGCAGGCTGAGATTCTGGAAGAGGCGAGAGACAAAAGCCTCTGATTTCTCGTTCTTCTGAGAGAGCTGGAGTCGGTCCGTGCCTGGGCTCTGCGATTCCGCAAAGGCGAATTCGAGGGCCTCCAACGAGGCGTTCATGTTCACCTGGTAGTAGACCTCCCAGCCACCCACGTTGGGTATATGGACCATATAGGAGCATTTGTTCGGGGCCATGATGTGATAGGAGAACGGGGCATCCTCCTCCAGATTAAACTGCAGGAAGCAGAGATACTTGAGAACCAGAGGGAGCGAGACAGAGGCGGCGGTGCGCTCCAGCTCGTGCATGGTGCAAACCCCCGAGATGATATCGCAATGCATGCCCTTGTTCTGAACAGCGGCGTCTCCATGCCGAAGGATGGCGTCCTGTATCATCTTTGACATCTCCTTCTTATCTTGTGCGGGCTCCTCCTGCTGCGTGTGGTGGATGTGCATTTGAGAGCCTCTGGCGAGACCCAGCATGGCATAATGCCTGAGGCACGCTCGTCTCTGCATGGAGGTGGTGCAGAGGGCTGTATAATCAGGGTAAGTAGTGGGAAGAGGTGGGGATTTGACATAAAGGGTGAGGTTGCCATTTTTCGGTGCAGCCACCACAGTGACCTTGAAGAGCTTGCCACAGGACGGGAGTCTGATGAGTTCCATTGTGACAGGCCCCATACCGTTTTTTCCCGGAGGCTTGAGAGGGGGAAAGAGTTCGCCCCCCATTTCATTAGCGAAATCTATGTTTTTCATCAGATCACAGCTGTTGAGAAAATAGATCTGGTAGTTGGCAAGACTCTTCAGAGGCTCTGGGTGTATGTACTCCTGCTGTGTGTCCATATCCGCGATGGCGATCCAGTAAGCTGTGCTAGCTGGCTCATCTGCAGCGTCTAGAGGGGGCAGAACCATGGAGGTCTCGTCCTGCATGATTTGCTGGACAACCCTGACAGGGAGCGACCAGTTTTCCTCCTGGTAGAGCTTCTTCTTCTGTGTGATGGACACGGCTGCTGCACCACAGCTCATCATCGATATATAATCATAGGTGGGGCTGTATTTATACTATTTTCAGCCTATGCCAAGAGTAAAAGGGAGCATTTTTTATCAGCCCTTGTGTCATAACACCAAGCCGTAAGCGGCAGTGTGAAATGGGACTGCAGCAAGGGTGCAGCAATGATTATGTCAAGATGATCTCCAAGATGATCTATGACGAGCCATGCGTGCTTGGAATGCTTTCCATGCTGCAAAACACCTGTCTAAGACATGGTATCGTGCTCAGGTGGGGGCATACGCCCCCCACGCCATCCTTTCAGGCAAAGCGCATTGAATGGAAACATACGTGTTCAATGGCCTTTCCTGATGCTTTATTCTTGTGTAGGAGCATATTCAGAAACACTTTATTCCCTTTTGCAAGGAAGCCATCGTGTCATTTCTAGCTGTCGGGTTTGTACCCTTTAGAATACGAGCCAGTGCCAGTGGCTGCATGGTTCCGGAGGTACTACCCTTGGGTACCTACTCGTGGTCTGTAAACATGAGCTCCAACAAAAGACAAAGGTACAACTGCAGCAGCAGCAGCAGCAGCACTAGTAGTTATGAGCCATTACTATGTTATGACGTTATTTCCACGTACTGCAAGGACAAGATTCATGTGTTCAATTACGTACAACCGCATGCCACGCTGAACTGCTACTCCCCCCTGTCATCCCTGATCCCATGCTACAACGCATTACTTTCCATGCGTGAGCTGAGTCTTAGAGGTATGGTGTTGAACTCCAAGCCTAACCTCTGCTTGGAAGAACAAGAGAAGGTCATGATCAATAGTATTACGGACGCTGGGAGCTGCATCACGCATATATCCAACCCATTATCTCAGGTAAAGCATAGCATAGCCTTTTTTCATAGATGACTCAGCCTTTGGCAGAGCATGGAGAGCAACTCTAGGATACAGAGGCAAGAGGCGCTGTATCACTTGGTGGAGAATGGAAAGGTACAAAGTAATTTACCAGAGGAAACGAGCGTATTTGTGGTCCCCAAGAACAATACAGTCAAGCCCCTCGAAAAGGTGGAGACTCCAGCGGACCTGAACGAAAAGGAGGCTCAATTCGCTCGGAACGTGGCTCTAGCTATGGGGATCCCCGTGCCACAGGCGTGCCATTTATTCTTTTGTTTTACTTTATTTGCACAGGCTAAGATCTTGTTTGTTTGGAATGACAAAAAGGGGGACGCCAAGGGGTCTGGCTGGTTCGAAAGTCCAGAAGTGTGTTCGAACAAGTTGGTGCAAGGGTGTAGGCGCATCAACTCTGCCCTGCAAGAGCTTATGGGGTTGGTGTACATGCTCATCTATTCCCAAGAGGGGAGCGGAACGCGACGAGGCCCAAATATCAGCATTCCTGTGGCTCCAATTCTTCCGTACGAGCTGTTGCAGCCCATGTTTGATGCCAAGCTACTTGACGATCAGGCGTACAGCTATATTTTTGAGGCGAGTCTTGGATTTCCTGTGAGTAAGGACGCGTACAAGTCACGCGAGGAAAGGCACCAGGCCCTGCACCTGAAGCCATTCTTGAAAGAGACGGGCCCCAAGCCATAGTCCTTCAAGCCATTGCCTATAGCCTAAAGACAAGAGCATAGCGTAACGATGAGAGTCCAGAGCATTCTCTAAAGACAAGAGCGTTGTCTCAAGACAAGAGCATTGCCTGAAGACAAGAGTTCAATGCCAAAGCCCAAAAAAACATGCATTGCGTCACTGTGTTTGTTCTGAATGTGTATAAAAAGAATGGACAGAACAGTCTGTATTTGCTGTGTGTGGTCATGCCACATAAATGATCTTTCCCATCTTTGCACTTTTAGTATCATTGGAAATAGGGGGCGCGATGGTGGTCACTCCCCCCAACAGTAGTGTCTTTGTGCTCCCCCAAACCGAGAGTGCTGAAACATGGACTGCCGCTATAAGGCGTACGAATGGGGACCTATTCTACATATCGAATAGAACGGAGGAGGCCGTAGTGAACAACATCGATCTTTACTTTTTCTTTACTCAAAATCTCTATTTCTTTGAAAATGCGAGTGGCACCACGTACTTCTTGACCTACCTCATTCCCGGGCGCGCGCCTAAAAATGTTGTCTGGGAGGAGGGGCAGAACGTGCTTGTGGTGACCACCAACTGTGTATTGAGGCTGTGGCCTGATAGCTTAAAAGTAGCAGTGGCTCTGGGCAACTGCTATGAGACAGGCTTGATAAGGGACGGCCCGCCCCTATTTGCACGATTCAACAACATCGTGAGTGTGGCGAGCGTTAGTGTAGACAGCCTTGTTCTAGTGGATACGGGGAATCGGATCTGTATCCTGAAGGAAGGGCTGGTCTCCTCTATTTACCTCAACACAAGTATCCATGCAATTACGACGCTCTACTCAGCGCAGGATGGAAGCTTTTGGAGCGTGGTGTCGTGGGATTCAGGAGGAGGTATCTCGATATGGAGGGAGTCCAATGTAGGAGACGTGTTTCGTTCGGGCGAATTTCAGCGCTTAGCAATAGGACGGATATCCTTGCTGAACCTGTTCCTAGGCAAAAGTAGTATGGGTTATCTCTTCGCCCTGGACGAGAGCTCCATGACAGTAAAACGATACAAGGTAATGCCAGACGCCATCAATGAAACCGTATCGTTGTACAGCCTACCTGGCCCGATGATATCCATGATGGTGGATTTCCCTTCCGGTCTGTATATGGTGGATGGAAGAAGAAGAGGGGTCCTCCACATCCCAACACTGGGCTGCTTCTGCCCCCCAGGGTACGCGATCCAAAATCAAGGGAAGATGAAATGCCAGCCAGCACCTATAGGTGGATATGTGGATCTATTTGGGCAATTCAACGAATGTCCTGCAGGAACGTACGGGGATCAGACACAAGGAACTGCAGAGGAGGTGTGCAGACCATGCCCCCCGCTCACCATCAGCAACGAGAGCCAGAGCAGCATGTGTACGCTATGCTTGGACGCGACGCTGAGACCCGATCCCACGAAGACCATGTGTGTTTCCGAATGCCCAATAGGAACAAATGGTGATGCAGGCGGATGCTCGGTCTGTGATGCAGGCTATTCGGGGAGCGGATGTATGCCCTGTGGAGCCAATACCTTCTCGGATCCCTCCATAGGGATTTACAGCTGCGTGACGTGTCCCCCCAACACCACATCCATCCAAGGGTCATCGGAATGCTTTTTGGTTTGTGGGAGCGGGACCTGCTCTCCCAACGGGAGAGGGGCATGCCTTCCCTTGGCGTGGAAGGAAAACAAAGGTGTCGTATTCACTGTGGCTGTGACTGGTTTTAAGGCTGTGGACATGGCAGTGGCGCGGAACGGAAGCGTCTATATTGCAGGATACCAGCAGCTTGTCGTGGTGGACCAAGGCGGAAACTCGATGATCATTTCCCTGAGCGTGTTGTCATTGGTGAGGGGCATTGCCCTCAGTCAAGACGAGGGCATTCTGTATGCTGTGGTCACTGGAGAGCAGGTGCTATGCTTCACGTTTGTGGGTGTTCCGTCGCGTTTCCAATGGACTTCCAAGGTTTTCGTGCCAGGGGCCGTGCTGGTGGGAATTCGTACATTCCAGCAGAGCAGCATGTTGGCTTTATGGAGCTTGAACACCAACAGCATTATGCACTCTGACCGCACAATCTTTAGCTCTGATGCCCAAAATCTGATTGTGGCTATGCAGACCAGTAGCCAGACCCTGGTCATGCTGCAGCATGTAGCGCTAGGGAACCAAAGCGTGATTGCCCTGCCATCGAACCAAGTGATTGCGCGAAATACGAACTCGGAAACAGCATGGAATCCGTACATGGTGGTGTGGCGTGGGAATCTCGTACTCTCCAGTTACAATAGCATTGTGGCCAACAGCATAGTAGCCGGAGCGAGGAACCTGACGGGCCGTGTGGACAGCAGCGCTCTGCAGGATGCACGCTTCACGGCCCCCGGCCCCATGGTCGCTGCACCTCAAGAGAACATGCTATTAGTGTTGGATCAGAACGCGCTTCGGGTGTTGTATGATACGAGCCAAGAATGCGAATGCAGCGAAAGCTTTTTCCTGTCGGATGGAGGGGCATGTGTTGCGTGCCCTGTGGGCTTCATGTCGATGGGGGGCTCACAGACCTGTACCAGTTGCACAGAGGGGCAATACAACGACCTTACGTCCGGGGGCTGCGTGCCGTGCCCTAGAGCGCAATGGTGGGCCAGTGAGAAGAAGCCCTGCTCAGCGTTCATTGACACGATGGTGGGGGTGGACAGCGTCGGGCTGAGTCTGAGCGACATCCTAAGCGAGCTTGGCGCTGCATCAGCGTCTGTATTGATCCTTGAAAGTCTTATGCTGAAGAAGGACTATGTGAGCATGCAGACGCTGGTATTACCCATCGCGAGCAACGCTATGTTTCTGGATGCGGCTGCACAGAGCCGATTCTGGATTCGTTCACAGCGCATCACGCCACCTCCTGTCATCTACGTATCCACACAGCCCAATGCACCGCTGCACTTGGATTTGCCTCTGGAGCTGCCTGGCTTTTGGATCGAATGCAGCCAATACGTACTCCAGATCGAGACATGCTCGTGCGATCTACCAGCAGGCAATTTACTTGTGTGCTTTTATGCCGTGTGCTTTTGCTTTATGCTAATGCCATGTGCTTTTGCTTTATGCTTTTGCTCTTAGCTTATGCCATGTGCTCTTGCTCTTAGCTTTTGCTCTTAGCTTATGTCATATGCTCTTGCTCTCAGCTTATGCCATATGTGCTCTTGCATTGTGCTCTCGCTCCTAGCTTATGCCATATGCTCTTGCTCTTAGCTTTTGCTCTTAGCTTATGCCATGTGCTCTTGCTCTTAGCTTTTGCTCTTAGCTTATGCCATGTGCTCTCGCTCTCAGCTTATGCCATATGTGCTCTTGCATTGTGCTCTCGCTCTTAGCTTATGCCATATGCTCTTGCTCTTAGCTTTTGCTCTTAGCTTATGCCATGTGCTCTTGCTCTTAGCTTTTGCTCTTAGCTTATGCCGTGTGCTCTTGCTCCTAGCTTATGCCATAGGCTAGTACCGTGAGCTCAAGCTCAGAGCTAATGCCATGAACTCTGCAGGGGGCATTATCCTTGGAACGTCCGACAGCACGAGCCCGTGGAATCAGGCGCGGGCATATGCCTCCTCGATCGACTACAGCTCGTTGCTGATCACCGTACCGCCGGATCCGGACCTCTACAGCACATCAGGAGGAGAATCCATCCACTTTTCCGAAACCCTCTCTGTTTCCCCCACGGCCATCTTCGTGTCCAGGACGGATGCAGGGGGCGGTTTGGACGACGATAATCCCAGCGTGCTTTACTTTCCATCGATGGACACGGCAACAAACATTCCCGTGGCAACACCCTCGAACCCGACACCTAGCCAGAGTGCCTTTTCGGCGTGCATCGTGGGCTGGCCTGCGACCTACACCTGTCCTGACGGCTTCCTGTGGGTGGCCCCGCTGTACACGTGCGTGCCATGCAGACCTGGCTTCTTTTATGTAGGAGGAACAAAGAAGTGTGTGCCCTGTCCCATTGGCAGCTATAGTGCACTGGAAGGCAGCACTGGATGCCTACCCTGCCCCTATGCACGGGCGGTGGGCCTAAGCCAATGCACTATTCTGAATTCAAGCACAACGCTGCCTCCGTCGTGCCTGGTCGGCTACGAGATGAGGGGGTCGAGCTGCCTTCCCTGCATTCCAGGCTTTGCCAAAAACAACAGCGGGCCCATATGCCTGCCCTGTGCTCCTGGGCAGTACTCAAACGCTGCCGCGCGAACGTCATGCTCCAGTTGCCCCAGGCCCCTTGTCAGCACACAATGGGGCAGCAGCGGATGCATACCATGCGCGAGTGGGTATGTAGCGGCGCCTGGAGGGGATGCGTGCAATGCGTGTGTAGCAGGGCTGCAATACTTTTTCAATAGCAAGCCCTATGCCATGTGTCTAAACAAAACAGTGCTGAGCTGTCAAAGAGGTTTTTTTCTGGAGGACGGGGGCGGCACCGCAGACAACCGATGCGTGGCGTGTGCTGGATGCAGGGAGGGTCAAATCATGGTGCCCTTTCAGCTGAATCCGTGCGGTTCGTATGCACAGATAAAGACGCTTGGGGCCCCGTATACGTGCATCTCGGTGGTGACGCTTGCAGGGCAATTCAGCCGGCTGTCGCTTGTAGGCACCGCATTTCAGGTGCAGTACACCCCATGCCAAGGGCTCCCTGCATATGCGTCATGGGCGGTTGGACCGCATCCCTCGATATGCTTCTTCCAGTGCAACTACGCCATCTCTGGTCCTGTGAGCAGGCAGTATCTACTATACTATGGCATGGAGCATCCTGATGCGTTCACGCAGTACGTCCTCGGGCTGATAGGCCCCAATACGTATCCACTGGAATATCCTGGGCTGGACGTGGGTCTTATGCTGATGTCGAATCAGGTGTGCATGCCGTGTCCTAATACGCAATGCGGATGGGGTCTCTGGCGACCCATCATGATGATGAACAACGAGTGTGGGCCACCCGTATGCGTGAACAGTTCAGCGGTGTGCCAAATCATGGAGGCTGGTCCTGTGGTGTACAAGTCGGATGGGTGCATCATGGCATGCTCAGTGCCATCCAATGCTCATCTGGTGGGCCTGGCGCCTATTGGGATGGGGGATTCATGCCCTTGGAAGTGCAACTTTGGTTATTTTCTGGACTTGGTGGTGGTGGACAGGGACCAAAACGAAACAGGGTTCATCTGTTCGGAATGTAGCCCGACAGTGTGCCAATCAGGGATCGAGAGGTACGACAACAGTCTCTGCCTACCTGAAAACCAAAAGAAAGACTTTTGCCTTCCGTGCCCCGTGGCATCCGCCCTTTCGGTGCTAACTTCTGGTCCTAAAGGAAGCGGGCTGTGCCAGTATAGCTGCCTAGCCAACATCAGCTACCAATCCTCGTTGACCCAAGAGTGCTTGCCATGCCCCAATGTTGGAGTCTTCTGTCCATCGGGGTACAGACGCGTATGCGCTGAGAATCCATGCGCCCCCTGTCCCAGCCTTCCATCCGCTCTGTGGAGCTCCGCGTTGGCCATGCCATCCAAAAGCAGTGTATGCCAGGCGGCATGCAGGGATGGGTATATCACGATGGATGCGAGCACGGATTTGGCGCTTAAGCCTCCGCTGGCGATAAGCTACGACGCGACCAAAATCCACTGCGTGCTCTGCTCTAACCGGCCGGATCTACCCTGCCCCTCGTTGATGCAGATATGCCCTCCGGGATACTATTTCACTGTGGGCACAGGGACATGCAGCAAATGCGTGAGCGTGTATGACTGTGGTCTGGGCATGTTTCCTTCGGGATGCGTTTGCGCGCAATGCGCTACTCCAAGCTTTAGCGGGATGGCTCCCATCCTTCAGATACAAGCGGATGGGTTAGCGCAGAGGATCGGGGTGTTACAGGCGCAGGCCATTGTTTCTGGGTATGGGAGCTGCCCAGTGGTATGTCCTGTGAACAGCATTCTCATGGCATTCCCCAACAAATCAAGCACGTGTATTCAATGCAGCCAATTTAATACTGTGAACTTCAACACATACGCAGTATGGAATGCATCCAACGGAAGCCGGTGGTGGCCAGCGGAACAGGATCCTCCCTTTCTACCTCCAAGGGCCGCTGGTTCAGAGAGACGTGCCGGAATATGCTGGCCCTGCCCAGTAGGAGCGAAAACCTCGATAGGCGACACGGATCTTTGCCTCACGGTGGACAACAAGGCTACTACTATTATTACCTCTGGCACAGTCTTTGCACCTATGATGGATTCAGGACACAGATTTATCTTCTCTGGTAATAGCAGACCCATGCTCAGGCCGAGATTGAATGCTACCAGCAACAGGAAGCTACTGGGGGATACTCTACCAAACAGGATCATATGCCCTGAGTTCACCAGTGGACCTCCAGAATGCAAATGCAATCCCGGGTTTACGATGGTGGCTCCTGGAAAATGTGTTGCATCGAAAAAGATGGAGAAGGCGCGTCTGCAAATGCACGGGGCATCCTTGAGCCTGAAGGCTGTTGCGACACAGTCGAGATGCAGCCATGGTAAAACAAAAGACAAGTTTGGCAACTGTAGAAGGAGGCATTACGGGAAGACAGGATTGGACACTGGTATGTTTTTGCAGGGCTGTGGGCCTGGATACCAGCAGAGCACTGAGATAATAAATATGTGCGAGATCTGCAAGAAAGGGACTTTCTCAAGCAGTCATGGTTTCGGGCCTTGCATAGCATGCCCTGACAGTCAGATGACCACGATGCAGGAGGGGAGCATTAGCTCGGCCCAGTGCATAGTGCGGCGAGAGGCTGATATTCTATTTAGTAAATGACTTAAATGTCTGCAAGCGATACCGAGCACTCGCGCACCCCATTCTCAACGACACAATTGTCTTTTTCGTTAAACACTATGTCGCTGAGATCCGTGTTTATGATTTCCCTACACTGCAGCGTCCATTGGAGGCCGGCAGTTTCATCATACTTTTTATTCTGCACCACCAGAATTCTACAATCATGCATACTGGAGGCTTTAAGCTTGGAGCTGCCAAGAAAAAGGGTCAGGCTCACTAGCATACAGCCAGAGAACAATGCAATTTACCTGGAGTCCTCCTTCTCTATCTTGTCGAGGGCTGCTGCATTGTCGAGAGCTTCTGAGGTATCTAGAGCTACTGTGTTGTCGAGTGCTACTGTCTTATCAAGAGCTACTGCATTATCAAGAGCCACAGTGTTATCGAGAGCTGCTGTGTCATATAGTGAAGCTGTTTTGTCAAGAGTTCCTGTATTATTCTGAGCATTCTGAGCATCCTCTGAAATAATAACAAAAGGATTCGTCTCCAGAGTCAATGGAATCACTGTATCATTGGACAGGCTCCTTAGGGCTCTATGCCTTGTTGCTGCGGGAGGTAAGGGCTCGCTGGATATATTGGGCAGTACCTTGCCATAGGGTTCGCTAACCAAGGAATGATTTTCATGTTTCAGGGTATTATGGTGCTCCCTGACACGCTGTACTGAGGCGGTGGAGGAATGGTAAAGGACAAGAAAGAGCACACAAAAGAGGCAGCTAGTAAGTGAAGATTTCATTCACAATATATTATAGAAGGACTTAAATAGGTCCCCTTCAGACAAGGACAGTGCAATGCCATCAGGCTCACTGGGATACCTTCTGATAAGGATGCTGCCTTGGAAGGCTCCTGTGCAAGCATAGGTACACAATGATAAAAACAACGATGACCCCCGCAGCGCCAGCGGATATGATACCAGCAATGAGTGCAGCGCTCATGGCAGGCTGTGAAGAGTCCTGATTTGTTACGGGAGGCAGGGGGATGGTCGTCTGCGGAGGCTTGATGACAATCCTTTGAGAGAGCAAGGGCTTGAGCTCCCGCATGCAGGCGGAGGGATCCTTTGCCAGCATAGAAACATACCATATGCCTCCGGAGCTCACTGTCCAGTTGATATTCTCTTGCGGGGTGCAGAGAATGCCTTTCAACATGGGCTGGTTCTGCGGGTCATCCAGGATAGCAAAATCGATTTTCACCAGGAGCTGCTGCTGCAGCAGCCTTCTTCCGCCTGTGCTAGCGGCACAATCTAGGGAAGAGCAGGATGCAGCCCAAGCCCACGAGGACATCTTCTGTGAACAGGGCATGCATGGGCTATTGGCTGGTGCCCAGTAGCATTTAGGGCAGAGGGCCACTCCCGAGGGCATACAGAGATCCCCTACGGTTAGCTGAACGCCTGACTTGGAAATCTCAAAGAGCCTGTTGTTGTTAATCGCCCATGAATTCTTAGTGAAGGGCTGCTTGGCAAAACTCTTGATTTTTCTGGTCGAGAGTATTTGGTTAAACACGTCACCGTACATGGCCAGTACCTTGTTATAAAGTGATGGATTCTGGTACAAAGCGGCAAGATTTGTCACTGGAGTACCTGCAGTCACATTCTGAATGATAAACTGTAAAATACTCTGCCACGATGAAGTTGAAAGCTCTGTGTTTTGTGAGTCCAGGAAATCATAGTATGCATGAATGTCGAATGCATTGGAAGCAGCAAAGCCTATGCCATTGGATGAAGCCATATTCGTAACCAGGGTAAAGATTCTGGGATCTCCCAAGAAATGTGCAATAGAAATTTGATCTTTGGCTCCAGGAAGCCAGAATCTAGCGGAAGTATAGGGGTCCTCAATCCAAAGACCCATAGGGCTTACTATCTCTAAAAAGGTTGGGAACACTATAGAGCAATTGCTACCTGTGATGCTTAGATTATATGGCATAGTGTTTAGTTTTAATGTACCATACGTAGCCCCAGCAGCATCATCAAAAATATTTCTATTAGGTGAATCTAAATTTTGTTGGGCGATTGTGCATGATGTGATTGTTCCGTTCGTAGCTACATCCACAAGGATCCTGTGTGTTAAATTGAATATCATGACCATCACTTGAATACCTGATACTATACCATTCCCTTGAGAGAGTCCCAAAAAGACCGAAGTATCAGGAATACCCTGTGGTATGAAGCATGATGAAATCAAGCCTGAATTTATGTGGAAGGATACAACTCTCGCTTCATCGTTTATGAAAATCACGTTGGGACTACTAATCTGAAAGGCGTGAAAGCTTGCTGGCAGGAGAAGTGTGCTTAGATCCTTGAGCTGAGATAGCTGGTTATTATTAGCCCACTGCCATAATTTCTGATTGCTTGCTGAATAAAGTATGACCCTCTGACTGTCTGTATCCAAAAACAGGTCTGTTACAGAAAAGTCCTTGTTTTGCAAGAGACTAGCTCGAACAGCCCTATCATCGGGACTGGGCTGGAGATTAAGGAGGTAAAGAGCATTGCTGGTGCTGAGAAGCATTCCATTCTGGGCTGGGTAGTAGAGGAGGGCCTCAAGAGTAGTTTCTGCAGGATTAATTTCGGTGGAAAGCTCGCATGAGGAGATCCATAGGTCGGCGTGCATGCAATCGGCGCTGCATCCGTCGAAATCCAACCTATTCCCATCATCGCACTCTTCATTAGCGCTGAGCGTAAGAGCGACGGATTCCCCTTGTCCACCACAACCGAGGGGCGAAGCAGGCAGGACAAGAGTATAACTGCTGGTAGGCAATGCCTGGTAGTCCTGCACAGTATCGATTTTCCCGTTCCCACACAAGGGCAGAAACGTGGAAGGAAAGGTCTGCTGCTGTAGAACAGCCGTGGATGAATCCAGAATGGAGGCGGAGCCAGCCCTCAAGGCATTCAGATTCAGCGTATCTGAAGGCCAAGGCTTTTTAGGCAAACTCAGGCCGTTGTTGATAAGGCTGCTGAAAGATACGTTTCTTCCATACTGCGGGGACTGCGATATTTGCAATATGAAATTCAAATCTTGCTGCGAAAGCCTCTGAGGACTGGCAGTCCCGATAATAAAAGAGAAAAAGACTATGGATAGAAGAAGGATAGGTATCTGGCTCATGTTTCAGCCTAAAACATAATGCTTCAATATATAGTATTGAGCCTTTGTTTGCCAAATCTTATTTGATGATGCTTAAATATAGAATAGGCCAAGCTATAAATGGAATGCCTACTTCTGTTCTATCGCAAGAGTAGCTCTGAAAGTGTGTGGACAGGCAGTAATAAGCAAGAAAAGTGTATATATCCTCCTTGCTGCACTCTGAGACTTTCATGACAGTTACGTTCTCTGTTTTTGAGATCATTGGTATACTGAGCACATGCTGGATATGCGCCAGCATTTTCCAGAATTCTGTGCGGGTGTATTATGAGCACGCAAGATTACAGGCCGATAAGTTATGGCTTTACAAGCATTGCATGCAGAATGAGGAGCTCAAGACCCACACAGATGCATGCAACAGTGTGTTAAAACTCTTTGATGTGTCGCCTCTTCAGGCAGCCCTAATGCCGCCTCCTGATGCCATGGCATGGATCCAAGCCAAAATGAATTATACATGGGAATGCTATGACTCCGGATCCCAATTTATTGCCAGACATCAGATTCTGTTCCTCGTTGTCTGGATTCTGCTCTTTCTGCTATTGCCCAGGCTCATTCTCATGCCTTTCTATGCTAGACGAAGAGCGCCTGTGAAAACCTTTAAGTTTTGCTGACATGCTTCCAAGCATGTGATCTAGCCTTAATAATTCACATTGTAAGAGGACATGGTTTAGCTTTAATGAATCTAACCAGTCAAAGGGGCATGGATCTAAATGAAATAGTTCGTCCACCATCATCGCTGTAGAATATGATGCGAACAACCCTGCCCTCAATGGTTGCATCTATTATGTACTCAGCATTGGGGCGTTCATATCGGATTGCAAAAATGCCAAGTGCAACACCAACAAGAGTCATAGCACGTTGTAGAGCTTCCTCAGCAGCCCGTTCCAGAATATTTCGATCATCAACATCATTCATAATATAAAAATCAGGGTTTGGGCCAAAGGCAAGCACGCCATGTGTATGTATACCTATGGAAATTTTATACAAGTTTCGAAAGTTCACACGATGGTACTCAAGTATTTGACGAACTTGATCCCTTCCTATTCTTAGCAGATCAACAAATCTATTCAGTATGTTCCTGGAAAAAACTTGTATTGTGAAATTATCTATAAAAATAGGATTCTCACTGCTAGACTGTGGAAACACTGGCAATATCATGTCATCATAATTGGGTGGTACTACTCCCCATGGCACACGAGTCAGAGGGTCAAAGTCAAGACGATGATGCAAAATGCCTCTAAGAGCATTAATATCATATGCCTGAGTCACTTGTCCACTTCTATTCCTTGTGCCTTTGTAATAGGCTGCACCTGAGATCTGCCTTCCGTTTGCATTAAATACTGGTGGTGAAAGTGGATTTAAACAGATGGCACAGATATCACCCTCTTCATAAACAGGCTCAAAGATTACTCTATTGGATGACTCATTAAGGTCAATCTCTTCATTGTGGATAGCTTGAGTTTCTCTATTTCGAAATAAAAGTCTTCCTGTTGAAGGTGGTCTGTGACTTCGAATCATCGTGCCTTCAGTTTGACTTTTGGAATGGGCTGTATATATAGCTAGTCTAAATACAAAAACAGATGAAACATTTATTTTTTGCATAGCTTTGAAGAATATACTTATCGTATGCAGTTCACCCATTGCAGTGGGCATATGGCCCTTGAGGTGGTTCATTAGGAGCAGAAGGCGTTGGCTGTATACTGCGATGCCCGGAATCAGCCATAAAAGGCAAACAGGATACGGGATATGCTACCTGAGGACTGCAGGAGGAGGAGAAGGCAATGGAAAGTTGGCATGGACAAAATCGGAGAATAGGCCCATTCTCTCAAGATCGAAGAAATGATCCTGGGTTTTCTGAAGGTCGTTTTGAAAAAAAAGAGCTGTTTCCAAAGCTTGTACAAGACAGCAATTAAGCATCTCACACCACTCTGGGCCCAGGCCCTTGGTGAGCTTGAGCCACAGAGGGGGCCCATGGAGCCAACACTTGGTGACCACAAAACAGGTACAGTACTCTTCCATCACCAACTGAGCATATTCCGTTTTCAGCTGGGCTATCCTGAGATCAAGCTCCTCCCTGCTGCTGTATGGCACCTTGGGGGGCAGGAGCAGTGTGCCCATTTTATTTCAGGTGAATGCTATGTGCTTAACTGCCAAAATAAATCTAAAAGACCACTTTTTAAACTCAAGTTTCCTAAATACTCATTATGGCAGCATGCATAGGAAGCATTGCATGAAGCTCAGGCCCTCGAAACTTTGCATAGGCGAAAACACGTATTGGGGGTTCGAGATACCCAAAAAAAGAAGCAAAAAGCCATTGATATGCATCATGGAAAGCAACAGGATGTTGTTTTACTGTTTTCCTAGATCAAAGCAAAAGGATGATGAATTATTGTTTATTACATCCTTAGAGGCTAGGGAGTGGCATGTGGATGGTTGTACCCCCTTCCCGTCCTGGGCAGTCAGGGGGGCCGAGATCGTAGGACAGGCTCAGGAGCAGGCTTTGTATCCCATGCTGTTTGTAAGGTATGCTCTTCTAGAGGATCGGGAGAACAAAAAAGAGTACTGGGGCCTTCAGATCCCTCAGCACTCTGGGATCCTCATCCTTGCCATGGAGAACAAATTCTTCTACTGCTTCTGACTCCTAGTGTCGATCCCCATGCTTGAAGGATGCACGGTAAGCCTTTCTCTCACTATCAGTCAATCTCCTGAGCTCACGATCCCGAGACTCGAGGGATGTGTGGTAAGCCCTTCTCTCACTATCAGTCAATCTCCTGAGCTCCCAATCCCGAGGCCCGAGGGATGCATGGTAAGCCCCTCTCTCACTATCAGTTAATCTCCTGAGCTCACGAGGCTCTGGGCCATCAGTTCTTCTCAACCGCTCCCAACCATTAACCCTGGGGTCAACGCCTAGGTCTTGTTCCAATCTACCCAAATCATTAAATTGAAAGGGCACTCCCAGCAACCCAGGATAATAAAGACCTTCTTCTCTAGGGCCAAGTCCCTGAAAATGCTCCAAGTCAGCGAAGCCATGGACGCCTCCTTCAAATTGATTTTTTCTGCCAAGCTCCAAGGACTCCGAGACAAACATGGGATGCTGAGCCCATGGCCTCTCAATATATTCCAGCCTTCTTCTCTTTTGGGAATCATAAGACACATTCGCTGTAAAGCCAGGCACTATCTCCTCACTACCACCAATAAAAAGGGAGGAAAACGCTCCAGGCCCCGCTGTACTACGGAGCGCATTTACGAATGTTTGTTCTCCGTTCAAGTTGCCAGAGACTCGAACCTCTACATGTGGGTTATCCTTGAGATTGTCAATTGTGTTTGCCATCCATGTAGTGAAAGGGGATATAGCAATATGATGAGCGATTCTCTGTTCATAGTGTCTCAGACTTGCTACATTCCATTCTGCAATTGGTTCTGATTTTTTGCAATGGGGACAAACATAAGCAAATCCATCGATCCCCGAGTAGAAATCATCCAATGTAAGAACGCGCTCCATTGCGCACAGCGCAATTCCTATGATTTCATTGGGATTTTGATGATCCACAGACGCTATACATGCATCAATTTCTTGCTTGATGGCAAGAAAGGAGCTCAATAAGTCTATCCATACCAAATCATCTTGCATATGCCTTTGTACATCCGCTTTAAAATTATCATAATTCAAGACATCATTTGGATCTATAGTAGCCTTCAGTTGTCTGTCCAGATCCATTATATTTTTGTCTGTACTGTTTAAGAAATAATCCTGTGATGACTGGAGGATCCTTTGCAATGAGGGATCAAACATGTCGCTACTTACCTCGCTAGCAAGAGCCCTTTCCCATACATTCAATCCTTCAATAGAATCCTTCTTCTTATAACAAGTAGTAAGTACTTTCTTGATAGGATTCTTAACATAACTAAAATATTTTGCTGCAAAAAGTCTCTGCAGGATATTAGCACTTGTTTTGTGAACTGGCATAAAGTCTCTAGTGATAATTGAAATGTTACAGAGAGTTTTTGTATCATGAAGATCACCTCTTTTTCGACAATCTATACAAGTGTGTGTAAAGAAGTCTGGTTTAGAATATTTCTTTCGACTGGACACATTATTCCCAAAACAAAGCTTGTATGCCATCTGGAAGCCAAGAGCAATCAGATGATCCTGATTCATACCTGGGCTAGTCAATAGATCTTTCCATTCCCTGAGATACTGAGTCTCATAGAACAGAGGTAGCAGTTTATGCTTTACACATATATCCAATAATTCATCATCAACTCTCCTATTCATTTCGGGTTCCATAAAGTTGGAACGTAAGCCATAATTATAATCAAATGCATGCTTCACCTTATTCAGCATGTTAATCTCATCTTGAGAGAGAGGCTTGTCACTGTTTCTGATTTCATTTGCAAGTATGACCTGGAATTCATCCACACCTTTTGTATAAATGTCAACAAAGACATGCGCGCCTATACGTGCCATAAACTCTCTCTCCTTTTTAAGAAGAACGTTTTCGATAGTATATATACATATTATTTTGCCAAATGTTAACATTTAGCTCTTGACTAGCATAACAAATGAAACTAAAAAGGACGCTATTTCAAGGAGCCTTTAGTGTAAATGCTATGCCTAATTTCAATAGGTTGAAGCATTGCATATATGCAGACGGATTCTCAACACACACAGAGTAATAATTTTAAAAATCATAAGCATATGATTGTGATGGAGCAGGTGGCCATGTACATGGCGGCGTTGCCGTGCCCCCCTCTCCCCCTCGTCATCCAGCAGCAGGAAGGACATGAAGAATGCTACAAAAACTCGCACGACCTGATCGCGAATCTCCTCCTGGTGGTGATGATGCATCAGGACGCAAAGCTAAACGAGATGAGGAAGGCCAAGCAGATGGATTTGACCAGGCAGCTGCTGTTAAATTTGAGAAAGGCAGGCGAGAATCTGGACAAGGCGTACACCGCCTTTTCCGAGTTCACCGCTGGATACATATGCGCCTTTGCCAATATTGATGTGTCTGTGCATTTCATGCCCATGGACCACGTGATGAAGAATGACTCTGTGCACAAGGCATGCTGCAGCTGGCACAAGGCACAGGAGATGATTCTGCATAAGGCAAAAGGCAAGGAGGACGAGCAACAAAGCCTTATTCTCAAGAGTGATGTTTCGAATTTTTCATATCAGGAGCTTCTGATGCTGCACTGCAAACGCTTTGTGGCTTGATGTTAAAAAATTGGGATTTTGTCGGAAGAGAGCTTCGCATAGAACCTAGCTTGCTTAGGAACTCTACTTAGCACATTATTACATGCTTCTTCCAATAGTTTAGGTTGCTCATCTATTAAATCTTCATGAACAATAAAGAGATCATTTTTCATATCTGACATAAAGTCTGTAATAAGTTCAGGCCCAATATTTTCCTGGTACAATGAATTAACAAAAGCTTCAAGCCTTCTGTTTAATTTCAATTCTTTATCTGGATTGTCTTTTTTGAAAAATTTCCAAATTCTAGTGTTTGTTACACTCAATAAGTTTAATTTCAATGCCATTTGGAAAGTTTCATCCCACTTATTCTTTATCGAAACTCCCTCTAAAGCATAAAAATTTAAAAGGAGTAATTGTATGTTAGGCCTCATACCTGCTACTCCAAATATGGGGGTGCTGCACATGAGATAACCTTTGCATGTCAAAACATAGGCAATTCTCAGTGCCTGAATGAATAAATATACTAGCTCAAAAAGATCTATTGAGTCGTCAATCAGATTTTCTAGTAAGATATCAACACCATCCATTCTGATGTAGTGATCCGTTAAATGGGAGGAACTATCAGGTAAGCTAATGCTACTTGGAGTATGGTCTGGTAAGATCTCTTTGATTACATTCCCTAACAGCCAAGTTTTCTTTGCCACATCCTCATTATCGAAAACAAACATTAAACTACCTGTATCAGTATTTGACCTGAACCAATGGATATCTGCTCTTGGTGCCTGTCTCATCAACCTTCTCCATTCATTGGGTAGCTCCTTTTCTATCCCTTTTATTACTCTAATATCATCACCAAAATAGTTATGTCTTGGGTAATTGATTTGCTTTGTGGGGGGGCTCTCGGTTTCGTCAGCACTTCTACTATATTTAGATCTCCTTATTCTTCCAAAAGTTTGGTCCAATAGTCTTCGTTCACTTCCTTCTCTAGGCCGTTTAGAACGCTTTGACGATTCATCAACGAAATCCATCTGAATACAAAAGCCTACAACTCAGACTTAAATACATTTCTCATCACCTTGAACATATTTTTATCTTGAGGCCACATAGAGCCAAAAAACCCGAGCGGCCTCCTCGTGGCCAGAGTTGTGCAGCTTCTGCCACATGAGCTTGGAGAGGGCCATGCACCGCTCACTGAGTGGGGGCATGTACAGGAGTTTCTTGAGGACGTTGCCGCATGAGACCTTGCTCTGTACCAGGTTCTTCACAGGGAGCTTCAGGATATCCGCCGAGTTTTCCAAGAGCGTTAGGCCGTCCTGTAGGCACGGGAAGATCACATTGGCGACAAAGTGGCATTTCTGAGTGCACTCGTATCGGGTCTGCTGCAGGCTGCTTCTGAGCTTGCTGAGGCCCCAGGCCTCCATATCCGAGAGTACTTTATCCCCGTTTTCTGCAAAGTAGATGGCGCTTTTTCGATTAAAGTCACTGGCTGTGCAAATGGAGCAGCCCTTGACCCTAATGCTCTGCCTCGGGCTCGTGAAGCAGGTACACACGGGCAGCATGTAGAGCGTGATCCTGCGTTGGGTGCCTTGATGCCTTGCTCGAGGGTTTCTTGGGGCAAAGAGCGGGTGCCTGTTATGCATGCATGTTATGCATGCCATCAGAGTGGCAAGTGCAAATGTCATGTAAAGGCAAAGGGTAAACCTATGAAAAACGAGGCCATAGATGTCCAGCATGTCCCATTGATGGTGGAGCTGTGCATCGAGGAGAATGCCACTTATGTGCCCAAAGAGCTCCTGGATATCCAGAAGATGCTGTATGGCATCAGAGGAGGGGAAGCTTCGTTCGAAATCAATGGCGTAGACGTTGCCGTCGCAATACACAAAGTTTCCAAGATGGCTATCACCATGTACCCAGCCCTCCTTATGCAGCGCGCGGAGCAACTGTAGGGCTGCTAGCGAGACCGAAAGTTGGAGTGACTGGGTCGATTTAAACAGCACCGGTACACCGCCGCTCCCTGGTGTGGCTCGTAGGTACTGCTCCTTCTCATTCAGAAGGCGATGCAGCATCTCATTGTGCTCCTTTTCCGTGGAGGCAGAGGGTTTGAAAAGGATGTCCCGTAGACAGTACAGCGCCTGCCGATCACTTGGGTAGCTAAGCTAAATTCTGTGGCTAATGAAGTGAGCTAGGTTCTGTAGCTAATGAAGTGAACTAGGTTCTATAGCTAATGAAGTGAGCTAAGTTCTGTAGCTAGTAAAGTGAGTTAACTTTTGATAAGAGTAAAGGGCCCAAAGCTTTGCACTAAGAGACTGACCTGTTTCATGAAGTAGCCCTTCCATGATACTGACTCACCAGCCAGTTCGCAAAAAAAATAGATGGGTAAGAATAGCTCTGAGGCGTTACCATTGGAAGTGTCAAGTTGTTCATATGCATTCTTTTCAAGATCAAAGACGGGCGAACTCTTCACTAGCTTCAGACAGGTACCAAGCGGTTTGCATTGAAATACTATGGAGCGCCCTGGGCATTCAAAAAGCAGGGCAATGGCCTCTATCTTCTCTGGCAATTGCCTTTGGCATTGTGATCGGGATTTCTGAATAGAAGTGAGAAACCTCTGCGATGGGGCAGAGGGAAAATCCGGAGAAGATACATTGCATGACACCTTAAGAGGTACTGACTGCATAGCCAATGGCCTCTATTTTTATGTCGAGGAGAATCTGTTTTTACAAGATCCACAACATATAAAACACTCTGTTATACAATCACTTTGCATAAAGCTGTTATTTAAACTCAAGGTCTAGTTCAACCTACTAGAGTCATGCAGAACAGTGGACAGCACCCCCAAGATCCTCCGCAAACTGTTTCCCATGTAAAACATCACAACAGAGCACGTGAAACAAGGCCAAGGCAAAGCTATTGTTATCCCTTACTACTCACTGTACTCTTAATTGTGGGACTTACATGCCTCTTTGTCTTGGATAAGAAGGAGGCATATGTAGGTACTTTGATCCTCTCCCTCCTACTGCTCCTCTTCGTGTGCTCCGTCTGCAGATGCTGGTACCCCAATACTTTTTACTATGCGCCGGTTATGGCAGCGCCTTGGTTTTATTACGAGCCTGCACCCATCATTATAGATGATGATGTAGGAGAAGGATGGGGCGACGGTGATGGTGGGGGTTTCTAAATACCATTCTAATTTAGTAGTAGATTGGCCATGTATTTAATGTGTTGTTCTATTTAAACCTGAAGCAGAGCGATTGTCATATTTAAACTCGAGACAGAGCTCATGACCACAGTACGAATGGAAAACAACGATAACAATCATAATAATACCATAATCGCCGGACTGGATGGCGCGGCCTTTGGAGACATCCTCTTCCCCCTATCGCAACATGCTAAGAACACACTACTAAGTATAGCCAGGAGCTGCCCATCCGCGGCGCTCAAACTTTCACCCTTTTGTCACGAGATTCCCGATGGAGCACACGACGTACGAGGCTGGATCCTTGATCTGCCTGCGAATGCGCCCGCTAGCGCCTTGCCTATCAATTGCAGCATGTTTGACGGCCTGACGCTCGTCCAATGCAACTGCACAGAGGAGGAGGTCCTTGATCTGCTAACCCATAGCGCCAAATCCAGAGAGAGACTGAGTAAGGCGATTGAGAACATCATGGAGAACATCAAGGAGGAGCAGCGAGCCACATGGAGACGATGCAGGCCAACAGCGAATGGTGTGCCATCCAGCCTTTACTCTGCCTTTGTAGGCAGGGATAACAAGATCAGCCTTTGCAGCACACAAGATTGCGTGCCGTTGGTAGATAGTGAGGCATGGGTGCCTGAACTAAGCCCCGATGGTTTTATAGGGCTTTACCACCATTGGCACCCCGTGAAAAAGCGCCTGATGCTGTATCTGGTTTGCCAGTCGTATCTACCCAAGGCGTGTCTGGAGTTTGCGGATATGGTGAGGGACATCGGGGACGCGTGCACTGCACATGATATTCTACATTCAGAAGAGGTCCAATGGCTGCGGCACGCATGCTCCAGAAACAGGGCTCGCCTGATCGCCAAAGTGTGCGAAAGCATGGGCCTGGGGTATCCCACCATGCTGGACTACTGCAATGCAGTGCCCAACGAACGGATGGCCGTCTCGTGCACGGAAGGCTTGCACCATGACCTATTACCACACTCCAAAAAACGAGTACACCATAGAAACGGTAATGGAGAGGGGCTGCGAGTCCTGAACTACTGTTCCTCAACGGAGCATAGCGCAAACGGCAGCCTATGCAGCATGGCTCCATGGGAAGGCATATGGGTATTTCATGGATCAAGACAGAATTTGTCAGAGGCCTGCTTCGGATTGCCCTACGGATCCCTGCATCTCCCCACCATTGCGCCCCAAGTGCACGAGCAGCATAGGAACCATTCGCTGACATTCACCTCCTCCAGTGGTAATCTTGTGAGGTCAGGCAGTTGCAAAGGCGACCATGATTCCTTCATCATTCTACCTGCCATCATGGAGGAGGAGGAGCGCCTGAACCTATGGGCTACTGATGTCAAGGATGAGGATGTTTTGTCCCAGCCCAAGGAAGAAAGTAACAGATTCAACACCTATGATGATGCTGTGGTGGCGATTGGCGTTGGTAATGATGATACGGGTCTGGATCCCGATCTCCTGAACGCATACAAACGAAGTATTGCACGCCTGGCCACATCCCCCCTCCTCCCTACAAGATCATCGCATTTTACGAAAAGAAAACGATACCTGCTGTTTGATGAACACATCCTACAGGTTATGAGCAAACGGGGTTGGGATAGGGCACTGGGATACACCAGCTTGATCCCTCTCGCGTGTGGCTTTTATGAGCATTGGTTCAGACATAAGGAGATCAAGGATTCCAAGGAGGCAGGAAGGCAGGCCCATATGGTTGACCTGAGCGTATGAGAATATAAGCTATTTTTCCTGTCTCTATGAACCGCCAATACTATTTACGAGATCTCAATCTAAGCAAGGCAAGGAAGAATGGCAGCGACTAATAGGATAAATCAACTAGAGTTTTGGAATGATATGTTTCATACACACAAGGATCTTTATACAATAATACTAGATATGTTAGCTTCAAGTGATGCAGATAATGATAAGCTTCTTGGTTGGTTTATTCTACAGGCAGATCCCGAAACATTTAGTAAAAGACTTGAAGAAGAAGACGGACGAATTGCTGCTGCGATTCAGAGCACATGTCGAAATAATGCGCATATAGAACAGCTGTGGATCAAAAAACTAGCAGAATGGAAGGCCCAATCCCAAGCTAACATTGAAATAGCACATATATACTGGAGACTTAGATTTTTACAGCGTAATGCTAATCCCAGTGGAGAAGCCCAAGATTCTCCAGATGGGCCCCCAGCCTTAGTAGCCTCCGATGATGAGGACAGTGGCGGTAGAGTTGAGCGAGCTACTCAACAAACTAAAAAGAGACGTGGAAGGCCTCCTAAAAGCAGGAGTGAGGGATATGCACAAGGAGGGGCCGTTGAATATGGTCAGCAACAGTTGACTGATAAAGAGGCTTACGATGAATTTCTAGGTGAAATCCATAGGCCAGTTCATAAAGTGTATATATCAGGAGGCTTTGACCCCAATGACGCTACAAGTTATAATCCTAACTATTCCCATGAACAAGAAGCTGCTGCTCATGGCTATGGACAGGGAGCTGCTGCTCATGACTATGGAGCAGGAGCTTCTGCTCTTGGCTATGGACAGGGAGCTGCTGCTCCTGGCTATGGAGCAGGAGTTGCTGCTCATGGCTATGGACAGGGAGCTGCTGCTCTTGGCTATGGACAGGGAGCTGCTGCTTATGGGGCAATGCATGGGGAAGGAGGAGGAGCGTTTAACACTGAACAAATTGAAAATAGTACCCATAGCCTAGATTTGGGTGATATTGACTGGGGAATTCCTGATGCATATAAAAATCAAGGGGGTACCAGATCCACCTGATAAGAGTAATTTCATGTACCAAGAAGAATTCCTTCGCAATGGGTTGCAAAGAACATTGATGATAGTGTCTCGTGATGGGTATGCAATATCCGTTTCATTACTGTTCATTACATGGGCATAAAAAAGACAAGACACAAAATAAAAACAAAAATCCGGCGTGCTGGGTTCGAACCAGCGTGTGCACATGCACAATTGAGCTTAAATCAATCCCCTTAAACCACTCGGGCAACGCCAGTTATGCCGATTTCAAGTTTAATATAATATTAGAGAGAGAGTTAACGCATAGTGGCCCCAGGGGTTCCATTATGCTGATGAGTCTGGGTCATGGGCTGAGGTATTGACCTAGCCATTGATTGATGCATTTGAAGCATGGGCTGATGCTTCTGCGCTGTGGGTTGATGGTTCTGATTTGTGGGTTTCATGGCCATTAGCTTTTGGCATGGGGAGGCCTGTCCAGCGCTAGGCTGGGCTAGTTTAGCTATCCTGGAGTCGAACACATCCTTTTTGATGATCCCATGCTTCAAAAGGCGATTATAGCTGTTCACGGTCTGGGAGACCGACTTTATGTTATTGCTTTTCATAAGAGGGCACTCTTATTATTATCTTGCATGCTTTTATACTGGCGATTTCTGCAGGAGCGGAAAGCCGGTATTGCATTGGTAGGCTTAACTTGGTGGCTAATGGCTTAGCTTGGTGGCTAATGGCTTAGTGCCTATTGGCTAAGCTGCTAATGGCTTAGCTTAGCGGCTACAGGCTTAGCTTAATGGCAACAGACTAGATTAGTAGCTAATAGCATAGCTTAGTGGCTACAGGCCTAGTGGCTGAGCAGCTCATGGCTAGAAAGCTAATGGCTAAGAACCATTTATTTATTCTTATTTTGAAGCGTAACGAGCATAAGGAACAGGATGACCTCGCCAGTAAACAGCCCTGCAATGGAGAGCACTGCGGCCGTCAGCGTCATACCAGTGACGTAGGCGGAGATGGTATGCATATAATCGCGGCAAACACAGAGATAATCTGTACTACTAGCAGCCTCAGAGCTGCTTTGGACAAGGCCTTGCGTAATTTGCCCGAGGCTAGGGCCAAGGCTATCTCGGAGACTAGGCCCATTGCTACCTCTTAGACTAGGCCTAAGATTGTTTCGAAAGCTATACCCAAAGCTGCCTGGAACGATTGGCCTTGAGCAGAACGATAGCGCAGGCGTGTATAAAGAGACGAGCTGCAGTGCGACTAACAACACCTTATACATGGAGTGTAATTGAAAATGTATTGGCACTTGTTTTAAATAGTTTCAATTTAGGGAATAACTTGTATATTTATCTTTTCGTATATGTATATTCGAAATATGTTGGCTCCAGAATTTAAATAGTTTCAATTTAAAGCACAATTTATTGATTTATCTTTTAAAGGCAGCCAAAAGAGTCGTGCATGATCCGAACCCAACAGAAAAGTCCTACTGATTCCATTTCCAACTTTTACTATGAGCAGCCTTCTGCCGCCCGAAAGGAGATGTTTGAGGAGGCCATGAGCAAAATGAATACCATGGTCCACCTCAGAGTCGTCAACCAACATAAAGTACAGGACGCAAACAAAAAGGTATGGCTGCAATGAATAATAAGTAAAGCTTTATTGTTTCTTTGACTCTGAGGTTAACTCAGGAGGAAGGGTTGCAAATAACTCATTCTCTCATCAGTAGAATGGCGGCGCTCCGTGTCAAGTTTTTTGAGACAGCCACACCAGACGCTGATGCAGATGCTCTTATTTTGGCCGAGATCAGGGCGCTGGAGGAGGAGGCTGAGAGAAGTAGCCATGCCATGCATAAGGAAGCAGAGCAAAGTAGCCACGCCATGCATAAGGAAGCAGAGCAAAGTAGCCATGCCATGCATAAGGAAGCAGAGCAAAGTAGCCATGCCATGCATAAGGAAGCAGAGCAAAGTAGCCATGCCATGCATAAGGAAGCAGAGCAAAGTAGCCATGCCACGAATAAGGAGCCATGCCACGAATAAGGAGCCAAGCCACGAATAAGGCCACGAACAAGGAGCCAAGCCATGAATAAGGCCACGAACAAGGAGCCAAGCCATGAACAAGGGAGGAGCAAAAGGAGGAGCTCAAGCACCAGGATCCATCCGCTGAAGCATGAGAAGAGTGGTCTGAACGAAATCCTGACTTGGAAAAAAGCTAATCCGGGTTAGGGGATCATCGAGCCCGGTTTCCAAGTACAAGTTACTGATACTGTTATGGGAGGAGGCGGAGAGCCTCGACTCTATGGCATCGTCAACAATCACGTTGCTCTGGGTCTGCATCTCGACCAAGTTTTGCATCTGATCTCGTGGAACCAATGTGATAGGCGAGCTGTTGGCCAGGGAGCTGACGTGAATACTATCAAAGGGCAAGATGCGATTCGTGCCCCTCCTCCTTCTTGAGCCGGCTGAAGGAGGAATGAAAGAATCAGGCCCAAGTTGAGAGCAGAGTATAGCATATTCATAGGTGTACCTGTAATAATGCTGATAGAAATGCTCATAGATCGCGCCTCGAACAGCTGAATGTTTCTTGCGATTCTCCTGCTTAGTGAACATGCTAAGAAGAGAGATAGCTATGAACGGTGGTAGAACGTGAAGATGTACCTCAGCGAATCATGGTCTATTGTATACTCCACAGAGACTTGATTCAAAGGCAAAAAGTTTGTGGTGTCAAGCTGCGATAAAAAACCGGGTGAAGAGTCCCCCTCTGTGTTAGAGAAGACGGAGTAGTACTGGAACGGCTGCTGCTGCTCATTATTGCTGCTGCTATTGCTGCTGCTATTGCTATTGCTATTGCTGTTGTAGTTATTGTTGGCGTTGATGTTGTTGATACTGCTCGTGCTAAGATCGAGGCTTCCGCTGCTGTTGCTCTGGGTGTTTTCGCTTGTAGTGTTGTTGTTGTTGCTGCTGCTCGTGCTAAGATCCAGGCTTCCGCTGCTGTTCTCGCTGCTTCCGTTGCTATTGCTGTTGACTGTAACCAGGTTCATAGGGACTTGCAAGCCATGGACCGGGTTTTCCGTGCTGTCCGGGTTATCGTACAGGAAGATGTGGGCCGTGACGGGCTGCAGAGATAGCAGGGAGGTGACATCTTGTATGAAGCGTGTTCTCCTGCTCATGAGCTCGGCAAAGGAGGGAGGGAAGGCATGGTTTTGCGAGGAGGAAGACGACATCATGCGTCTTTGGCGCTGCATCTCATTATCCGCGGCTGTAAGCCATGATTCCCCAGGAAACGAAACCGAATGGTCTAGAGGGGCCAGCGCATGGCCGTAACGACACAACGGACAGTTCATGGCGTTGCGCATGAAATGCATCACAAGGGCCCTGGCATCGAAGTAATGGTTGCAGGCGATGATCTGGATGCATTGTAGGTGGGGGTAGCGAGAGAGCACCGGAGGACATCCGTTATTGTTCTCTGTCTTGAAGTAGGGGTTCTCATAGGATACTGAGCCTATGCGGTCCTGGGTAATAGCACAAATATTTTCCTCTCCTTCAGGAGCAGAGGGCAGAAAACGAATGGCCATTCGATAGTAACCCACAGCCTCTTCTGCGGTCTGCGCCCCCTCGTTACAGTACATGCCGAAACTTTTGATTTCCATCTCCACAGAGGCCTGTACGCCTGCATCCGTTTGCTGCATCGACCTGGTAAGGAACGAGAGGCAGCTCATGCATTTATATTTTCTCATTTGTAAAATGTAGTCTTTTACTCTGCCATGCCCCAACGCAGATAGCACTCTGTTCCAGTAAAAATGGCGTGTTTTCATAGGACTATGGCCTAGGCTATATATGTCAGTGCTGGAAGGGGGCCACCTTCACATACTTTGTAAAATCGTCCCATGAAGGAAGGTACACAATGTCCTGGAGAGGCACCTCTACACGGATGCTGGCGCGTTGGTAGTCGATCGCATGAAACATGAGAACAAACAAGGACATCAGAAAGACCAAGGGCATCAGAGGGATACAGTTCATTGTCAGAGCGGAGAACACCGCGATGCCTAAAACACACCATATGCATTGATGGTACGTGAGTACGAGAATGATGCCCACAATGGACGAGAGTGCTACACCCTTGAGAAACTTGGTGAGCCATTTTCTTTCGCCGCCAGTCTGTGGATTCTCTCGACGGACAGCAGTTTCTTCATCATGGGTTTCAGGCCATGTTGCCAGACTAGAATAGCGGATCGACATGGCTCATATTTACTCTTTTCAGGCAGCAGCCATACATATACACCTGCAGCTTCTCAACAGCATTAATCAGATGGGCGCTGTGGACTGGGCGGTAACTGCCAATCTAAATCTCCCAACTGCCTTTGCATACTTTCAAAAGCGGGTAAATCAGCATCGTTGTTTGCCATATTATCTTCATGCTGGATATGTTCTTCATCACTTGAGTGTGCCAAAATACCGAAATCTGCATGATCCGAGTAATGTCCCGTGTTTCCTTCGATTTCAAGCCCACCATCATCATCGCTCCAGTGATTTAGTATTTCCCCCAATTCAGCATCCTGTCCACTTTCAGCTTCATGTACTACATGGTGAGGGTTCTCATTGTGAGGGCCTCTAGCTCTAGCCCCCAAATCATCATAAACAATGCTCTCATCATCATACTCTTGATCCGAAACTGGTTCGGGGGGCAAGCCAGGAAAAACACGGCCTTCCATATCATTTTGATTTTTATAGAATTCCCTCAGAAGGCCATTAATTTCCCTTCTATTAGCCAATCTTCTAGAACCGCCTCCAGTAGCCCTTGCCAATTTTCGAATGATTTGCCCATTATTATCAGCAGCATGTCCAATAAAGAGGCCACTTCCACCACCAGGTGCTGCATCACTGGGTTGGGCTTCAGGAGGGGGAAGAAAGTGAATCCATCTCATTCTGGGCCAATTGGATGGGTT
>Ga0208872_1000432_pt1 | contig 32043 bp, 35 predicted proteins | sample CryBogCBH12Aug08_FD_185508 | JGI IMG/M metagenome (GOLD analysis project Ga0208872, IMG submission 185508) | Freshwater microbial communities from Crystal Bog, Wisconsin, USA - CBH12Aug08 (SPAdes) | ecosystem: Environmental > Aquatic > Freshwater > Lake | place: Crystal Bog, Wisconsin, USA...
CACGTCCACCACGTCCACCCCGACGTCGAAGAGGGCCTGTCCGCGAGCGATGGCCTCGGTGATGCTTTCGGTTCGCGCGTCCGGGAAAAATGAATCGGGCGTCACGTTGACGATGCCCATGACCTGGACGAGCGACGTCATCGCACTCGACGCTGATGGATGAATTCGAGCGCTTCCGCCCGCGAGACGGCGTCCGTGCGGAACAGGCCTCGCACCGCTGACGTGACGGTCGTGGCGCCCGCCTTCTTGATGCCTCGCATCGACATGCAGAAATGCTCCGCTTCGATCACCACGATGGAACCCCGCGGGTGCAACTCACGCTCCATGGCTTCGACGATCTGGGTGGTCATGCGTTCTTGCACCTGCAAGCGTCGCGCGTAACCCTCCACGAGACGAGCCAATTTCGACAGACCCGTGATGCGACCTTCCGTTGAGGGCAGGTACGCGACGTGCGCGTACCCCATGAAGGGAACCAAGTGGTGCTCGCACAACGAGGTGAAGGGAATGTCACGCACCATCACCATCTCGTCGTGACCGGCTTCGAAAGTCACGCGTAAGTGTTCACCCGGTTCGGCTTCGATTCCTTCAAACAGCTCCGCGTACATGTCGGCGACGCGTCGTGGGGTTTCGAGGAGACCGTCGCGCTGTGGATCTTCACCAATCGCCTCGAGGAGTTCGCGTACGGCGCGCTGAACGCGCTCGCGGTCCACCACGACTACGCCTCGCCCGTGAACTTGTAGACGCCACCGAGGTTGCGGTAGCGCTCATTGACGTCGAGTCCGTATCCGACCACGAAATCGGCGGGAATCGAGAATCCGATGTACCGAATGTCCTGTTCGACTCGTTGAATCTCTTCCTTGTACAACAGCGCGCACACTTCAAGACTGAGTGGCTTGCGTGCGCCGAGGTATTTACGCAAGTAATTGAGTGTGAGTCCAGTGTCAACAACGTCCTCGACGATCAGGACGTGGCGATTCGATAATTCGGCGTCCAAGTCTTTGACGATGCGCACCACCCCGCTCGACTTCGTTGATGCCCCGTACGAGGAGACGGCCATAAAGTCCACGTCAACGGGCAGCTCAATGGCGCGAATGAGATCGCTCATGAAAACCATGGCGCCCTTCAGCACACCAACGAGCAGCGGCGGATTGTCCGCGTAGTCACGCGTAATGTCCGCACCCAGCTCGCGCACGCGGGTGGAGACCTGATCGGGGGAAATGATCGTCTCGCCGATCTCGTGGGCGGCCCACGACGGAACGACGTGGGCGGAGTTGTCGGCAGTCATCGAGGCCAGCGTAGTGGGTCACTCCAAAATTAATGAGAGGTGCTGATCGTGACGTTGTAGTCGGCGACCCCCCGACAACTGTGTCGCGACAACGTCGCCGTGGACGACCGCGAGGGCTCGATCGATCTCGTCGGCCGACGGGGGGTGTTCACCGTCGCCAGCGTCGGCGGAGCGCAAATGAAACCGCAGCCATCGACGAAGTAGCGCCGGGGGCCACGTTTGCAAGTCCCGACAACTGACCTCGTCGATCGGCATCTCGCGAAGCGGTGCGGACAGTTCATCGAGATAGGCGCGGTCGTCCCCCGCCACGTGGGCGAGGCGCGCCAGAAGAGGTACGAGGTCACGACGAGCGGTGTCATTCAACAAGGGCAGAGTCGTCGCACGAATCTGGTTGCGGAGATACTTCTCGTCCGTGTTGCTCTCGTCGTCAACGAAGTGCGCACCGGCCTCTATCACCATGTGGCGCAGATCGGACCGACGAAGCCGCACGAGAGGTTTCGTCGGGTCACCCACCATGGGGGACAAACCGTCGAGGCCAGTGCCACGCAACAGATTGATCAACACGGTTTCCGCGAGGTCATCCATGGTGTGGCCCGTCAAGGCCCCTCGCGGCAGCACGGCGCGTCGCTCGGCGCGGGCGAGCGCTTCAAAATTCCCGCCGGGCGGCACTGTGACGTCGTAGGACACGAAAGGAAACGAGAGAGACGCGGCGACGGCGCGCGCGGCCTCCTGATCGCGATCCGACGTGGGTCGCGTGTGGTGATTGACGTGATGAACCGTGGCTCGCAGTTCGGCGGCGTGCACCAAAAGGGCCAGCCCGACTGAATCAGCTCCGCCCGAGACGGCCACATCCACGACGGAGCCCGCCGGCGGAAACGCACAGTCGAGCAGCAGCGTCGCGACGTCGGGCACGGCATCAACTTAGGAGACACGACGGCAGTACGCTTCCCGACGTGGCCCACGAGTCCTCGCTAGAGGTGTCCGCGCGCGGCGAACTCACCGTCCACGTCTTTTCCTCTCTCGCGGCTCTCGGCGTGGACGCGTTCGTGACCGATCGATATGGCGGCGTGAGCGTCGGTCCCTACGCGGCGCTCAACCTTGGTGACCACGTGGGCGACGACGACAGTGCCGTCACCGAAAATCGACGCCGCGTCGCGAACGCCGTCGGGGTCTCGCCCGAGCGTCTCACGATCGTTCGTCAAGTGCACGGAGCGCGCGTGGCGACGGTGCAGAACGTCACCGCCGACACCGAGGCCGACGCGCTCGTCGTCGATGATCCCGAGTACGCGGCCGCCATCCTGGTCGCCGATTGCGTGCCGCTCGTGATCGCGAGTCCCACCACTCGTCAGCTCGCCGTCATCCACGCGGGCTGGCGCGGGCTCGCCGCGGGAGTCATTGCGGCCGCAGCGAGAGAAGTGGGTGGCGATCCACAAGAGTGGCGGGTGGGTGTGGGTCCGTCTATTTCCGCCGAGGGCTACCAAGTTGGTCCGGAGGTGGCTCAGCACTTCGCCGCGATTAAAGGAGCCGTCCGCGGCGACGTGGGTGACCGCTCTCGCGTCGATCTGCGACGCGTCACGGTGCAGCAATTACTCGACGTTGGTGTCGTAGATGACCACATCACGCTGAGTACTGCGTGCACCGACGGCGGCGACCTCTTCTTCAGCGATAGAGCGCAGAGGCCGTGCGGACGCTTCGCCCTCGTGGCGAGGTGGCCGTAGCATGACGGAGTGTGGAAACGAGTCGCGACGTGAAACAACGAGCGGACGTTTTCTCGTACCTCAGCCTTGATGTCTCCGACAACACGCTGACGGCGACCTACGCGCTCGACGAACGTCGTTTCGTCGAAACCGTGACCTTCGAAGGGGTTCCCTCGCTGGAACGACCCGAGGTCCGCGCGGTCGGTGAACTCTGGTTCCTTCTGGCGGGACTGTCGTATTACAAGGCGGGGGCCGCTCGCGTCATCGACCTCGGCGAGACCGTGATCACGGCAGCGGGCCGGTCCCTACTAGCCGCCGCCCTCGTCGACGGCCTGGGCGAATTTTCCTATCGCAACGATCTGCCACTCGACGACGTGACCTTCGTCGGTGGACACGACGCGCCGCTACGACCCGCCACCGTAGATCCGCGTCGAGTGGTGACGCCGTTTGGCGGTGGCATTGATTCGGTGGTGACGGTCGCGTCGTTGCCCGACGATCTTGATCAGAGTCTCTTCGTGATGAGTCCCCCGTCGGGTCGCTTCGCGCCGTTGGAGGCGACCGCTGAACTCACGGGGCGGCCCATCGTGCGAGCCACGCGCTCGCTGGACGTCCAGATACTTCGCGGCGACGTGTCGTTCTTTAACGGCCACGTTCCCGTCACCTCGATGGTCACGATGTTGGCGGCCGTCGCCGCCGTCGCCGACCAGCGTGGGGGCGTCGTCATGAGTAATGAACACTCCGCGTCCGTACCCAACCTCGTGTGGCGAGGACGTGACATCAACCATCAGTGGAGCAAGTCGTGGTCGGCCGAGAAGCTCCTCGGTGACGCCATTGTCGCAGCGCTGGGCGACGGGGTGCACGTGGCGAGTTTCTTGCGTGACCGCAGCGAATTGTGGGTGGCCGAGCGTTTTGCGACACTGCCGGACTACCTCCGGACATTTCGCAGTTGCAATCGCGCCTTCACCCAGGACGCCGAGCGACGCGCGGCGAACTGGTGCGGGGAGTGCGACAAGTGCGTCTTTATCGCTCTCGTACTCGCTCCCTTTGTCCCCCGCTCAGAACTCGCCGCGGCGTTGGGTGTCGAACCCTTGTCGGATCCCGCACGATTCGAGCAATTACGCACCCTCGTGGGACTTGGGGAGGAACGTAAGCCCTTCGAATGCGTGGGTGACCCGGGCGAATGCTCCGTGGCCCTGCGCGCGCTCGCCGAGGATCCCGCGTGGCGCGACGTCGCCAACGTGCGCCAACTCGCCCCTCTGGTCAGTACCGACGTAAGCCTGCCCGAGTTGCTCCAACCGATGGGGGAGAGCCGTGTCCCGGCCGCTTGGCTTCGCTGATCTCTCGGGACGCCGCGTCGGTATTTGGGGCGTCGGCGTTGAAGGGCAAGCGGTCGCAGCTCGCCTCGAGGGCGTCACGGACGACATCGTGCTGGTCGACGATCACCCCACTCGCGCCGACGTGCGGGCGAGTGACGACGGGGGGCTCGACCTTCTTCGCACCTGCGACGTGGTTCTCAAGTCACCCGGCATTCCGCGACGTCGGGCCGACGTGCTCTTGCTCGACGACGTGGGCGTTACCGTCACGAGTGCGCTGAACTGTTGGCTCGCGGACGCTGACCGCGATCACGTCATCGCCGTCACGGGCACCAAGGGTAAATCGACAACCACATCGTTGATTACCTTTTTTCTTCGTTGTCTCGGCGAAGACGCGCAGAGCGCCGGGAATATTGGCCGGCCACCCTACGATCCGGCGTTCCCCACCACGACGTGGATCGTGCTCGAGGTCTCGAGTTATCAGGCCGTCGATCTGACGACGTCGCCGGCAACGGTGGTGGTGACCTCGCTCGGTGAGGATCACCTCGACTGGCACGGCACTCTCGCACAGTACCGAGCGGACAAGCTCTCGCTGACGCGGCTCTCCGAGGACCACGACACATTTGTCGCTGACGACCTGTCGTTGCACGACGAAAGTCATCAATTGGGCGGCCACGTCACCTTCGTCGACACGGACGATCAGGGTCTCACGAGCGCACTGGGACTGGTTGGTGAACACAATGTGCGCAACGTCGCGCTCGCTCTCGCGGTCGTTGGTCACGTGACGCGCCGACCGATGAGTGACGTCGCATACGCGGTGCGAGAGCAAGCCCACAATTTCGAGCCACTCCCCGGCCGACTGACCGTGCTCGCGCGAGCGGATGGTGTCACGTACGTTGACGACGGACTCGCGACGGCGCCCCTGCCCACCATCGCCGCTCTCGACCATTTCGCTGACGACGACGTCGCACTCATCGCCGGCGGATTTGATCGAGGCGTGGACTACCAACCGCTCGCCGTAGCCCTGACCGCCCGCACCCGCCGCACCGTGGTGGTGGTCATGGACGAGGCGGGCGCCCGTATCGCGGATTCCCTGCACGCCTCACACGCCGAGGTTCTGGTCGCCGGCTCCATGGACGTGGCCGTGCGCGCAGCGCGAACGTCGTTACCTGACGGGGGCATTGTTCTCCTCTCGCCCGCCGCACCGAGTTTTGGCGCGTACGCCAATTGGCGCGAACGCTCCGACGACTTCGCCCAGGTCGTGCGCCTGCTCGTCGCCGACGCCCTCGGCAGCTAGGCCGCCGGCGTCGTCCGGCGCCACTTGATAAAGGGCAGAGCGACAACCACGAGGATCATGACGACTTCAAGAATGATCGCTCCCGCGGACGAGAACGCTCCTCCGAAAAGCCCTTCGAGGTGCGACTGCGCGTAGGTGGAGACCGAAAGGTAGAAGGAATAGCTGATGAGTCGCCCGAAGAAGAAAGCGGTGGTGACCATTACCAAGTTGAGGTCGAGCAGGCCGGCCGCCTCGAACATCTGCGCCGACGGCAAGGGCGAGACGATAAAGACACCGAAGAGAACCCACATGCTTTTCTTGCGCTGACTTAAGTAGTCGTTCGCGGCTTCGAGATTTCCCTTCACGCGTTCTGGCAGACGACGTCCAAACTTTCGTGTCGCCAGCGCCAGTAGGTAACGCGCGCCGGCGGCACACGTGGCTCCGAGAGGCACGAGGGCCACGGGGTTTAGTCCCCATCGCAGGTGCGCGAACACGAGAATGGTCCACGTCGGGGGTCCGAACGCGGGCATGAGGTTGACGCCGAAGATGATGAGCGCGATATAGAGGTAATTCATTGCGCCTCCTTCGGCCGCGTGCGGCGAACACTACCGAAGGTCTCGGGCCGCGTTACGCTCCCCACATGGCAGGAGTCACCGGAATTGGCGGCGTCTTTTTGAGATCCGCTGATCCTGAGCGCCTCGCCTCGTGGTACCGCGAGAACTTGAGGGTGACCTTTGACGCGACGCACGTTGCGATCATTCCCGACACGACGGACGCGTACAGCGTGCTCGCTCTCTTTCCCGGCGAGAGCACGTACATCGGTGCGCCCGAACGGCAGAACGTCATGATCAACTTTCGTGTCGATGATCTCGTCGAGCTGCGTCGTGAACTCCTGGCGCGAGGAGTCGAGTGCGAAGAGATCACCACTGAGGAATACGGACTGTTTACCTGGACTCACGACGTCGACGGCAATCGCGTCGAACTCTGGCAACCGCTGTCGTAGCAACACGGATCTTGTTGCCTACTCAGCCGCGAGTTGTTTGGCCGCGCGCTCCAAGGCGTGGTCAACGTCGTCCATGTTGTATCCCTTGAGTGCGGGAGGGAACTCCTGCACCCGGAGCTCGTGTGCGGTGACGGAGCCGGTCTGTGATCGCCACACAACATCCTCGATAAAGCGGTCAACCGCGCTGATGTTGTAGCCCCGCAACGCCACGCGAAATTCCTCAACTGACAACCATGCAAGAGCTTTCGACGGCGACACGTCCGGCGCCGAGCCTCCACCAGTTGACATGTGGTTTTCTCCCCACCTGGAGGGAGGCCCCTCCGGGATCTGCAGCCTCGCGCGGAAACGCGGACGGAAATTCAGGCCCACGATGATCAGTGCTCCGAGCGCCGTCATGATGCCGTCACCCACCAATTGCCACTTCACGGGGCCAAAAAATTCATTAGTGGAGCGAGTCGGTAGAGCAATCATCACGAGCAGCGCGAGCACCACCAGCAGACTGACTCCCGCTGATTTTGCTGCTCCTCCCTTGTCGAGCAAATACAAGAAGAGAGGGAATCCAATGAGCCCCAATCCGAGACCAACCAGGAAGGCGAGCATCTCCGCGGGGTGCTCATCCCTTCGCAGCCACAGTGTGTCAAGACGATTCAGCCCGAAGAACACGAACAAGACACCGAAGATCGTGAAGGTGATCAGTCGGCGCCGAGGTGTACGCACGAAATAGTTGCGCGGCGGGCTGTACGTCATACGACCATTTCATTAGTAGCAAGACGGATGTCGAACGAACGGAGACCGTGAAGTGAGTTGCTCATCCAAGTGATTCGTGCGCCCATCGTCAAGGTCGCTGCACTACTGCCAGCACCAGCAGCCCCAATCCGATACCGCTCAAGACACCAAGTACGACCAGCTCCGATGTTGCGGTATTCATGAAAAGAGCCGCGTCGGCAACAAGACAACCGACAAAGAGGCCCGCTCCGACTAAGGCCATGACTACACGAAGAAGCTCGGTTTTCTCGGAAGCAGCACCAATAAGAGAGCCCAGGAGACCTAGCGACACGACGATCGCGATGACAACCCAAATCATTTCCCGACGCTATATCGCAGCGACTCAAGGTGGCGGAATGGATCACTAGATCGAATTCCCTCGACGAGTTGAGTGAAGAACCCAATGAAGACGCCGCTGACGAGTTTGGGTGGACTCAAACGCGACCTTGACGACGACGGTAGTTTCATGTCGTGGCCCTTCGTTGGAAACCTCGCACTGTTCTTCGGTGGTTGATCGCGATATTCGCTATCTCCTATGCGACGTGGCTCACGATCGGTTTCTCTTCAGCCTCGGAAGGCCGACAGGCAGATTGGCTTCCCTTGGAGTGCGTCCTCGTTGCTGGCTTCTTCGTCTCACACCGACTGCGAATTTGCCAACTTTCAAGAATCCTCATCGTGATGATCTCTAGTTGTGCGCTGACCGTGCTCTTCATCGCAGTGCCGCTGGGGCTGCTGCTCGCTCCGCTGACGATTGCCATCATGATGTGGTCGTACACAGAGTCGTGGTTTCTAGACGACGACGTCGTCGTCGCCGTTGCGTAGCGGCAAACAGAGACGTCTGCTTGCTCCCTCATTTTCATTCGAGTTGAACGCTGATGAGATCTCTCTAGTTCGGAACTCAGCCAACGACACTCTCGTGCGAATTCGACGAGAACAACCAGACAAGGTGCGTCGATCACACAACTCGCGAAAAGTACTGGAGCCTGAGGGGAGATTCGAACTCCCGACCTACGCATTACGAATGCGTTGCTCTACCGACTGAGCTACCCAGGCGCGAGAGGAAAGACTACCCGATCTAACGGTGCCCCCACCACGCCTACTGGCGCGAGAGGGTGAGCAGCAGATTGGTCAGCATCAGCAATTCATCAATGTTCTGCTGTAATCCCCGAGACGCGGTATCAATGGCTTCAATGCAACGAATGGCCCCGGACGCCATAACCCGACTGCGCCGATCGCCGTCGTCGAGACCTTCGAGGCCTTCCACCAGCCGTTGCCGGTAGACGTGCGTTAGTGCACTGAGCCCAAAGCGCAGATCCTCGGTGCGAAAGCGGCGTTGCTCACGCTTGAAGCGACTTTCAATGTCCTTGCGACGGCTCACACCTCGCTGGCCCAACGATTTCGCCTCCGCCACGAGTCGATCCATCTCTTCTTCCTGCAACGCCAGCAGCGGCGCGAGGGCTGCGTCAATGGAGGCCGACAATTCAATGGCGAGTGCGCTCACGTGCGCGCTCACTCCGTCGAGCCGGTCCGGGATTGATTGCCACGTGGCAATTCGCGCCGCGAGCTCGGTGTCGCGCACCAGCACTTGGGCCCGACGAAGATCGCCGCCCGACGCGGTTGCCGCGGCGCGAGCGGTCAGGGCATCGAAGCCCTCGCGAGTGAGATAGTCCGTGATCGTTTCAATCGACAAAGGCGAGAACGGGACCTCGATACACCGCGACATGATCGTGACTAAGGATTCGGGAAGAGCCTCCGCAGTCAACAAGAAGATCGTGCGGGTCGGCGGCTCCTCCAAGATTTTGAGCAGCTTGGCTGAGGAACCGGAGGACAACTCCACGTTCTCGATCACGACGATTTGGTGTCCCGCCCCGAGAGGGCGTCGACGACTGACTCGCTCGGCCTCCGCAAACTCTTCGACCTGCCAGTTGGTGCCACTGCGCAGAGCGAACGTGACGTCGGTGTCGGCGCCGGTCAACGCCAAACGGCACGACTCGCAGGTGCCACACCCGTGATCGGGGCACTGCAGCGCGGCGGTGAATGCCACCAGGGCTTCGTGCATGCCGCTACCCGCGGGACCGGTGAACAAATACGCGTGCACCGGATGCTCCGCGTAGTGCCGGAGTGCGGCCACGGCTCGGTCCTGACCGAGCACGGCGTCAAAGACGTCGGTCATTGAGGCCACGCGAGCGACGCGAGGGCGGCGTCGACGGCCGCGTCGACCTCGTCCAGTTCTGCGGTCCCGTCGATCACGACCCACGGGTCAGAGCTCGACGCCGCAAGAGCGAGGAAGCCGTCGCGAACTCGTTCCCGAAAGCCGCCGTCCGCTGATTCAAATCGGTCGGTAGCCGCCGGAGCCCGCCGAGCGTCCGCAACCTCGACGGGAACATCGAGCAGGACGGTGAGGTGGGGACGACAATCGCCCACCGCAAGTGCGGTGGCGCTCCGCAACGCGTCGAGGTCAACGCCGCGCCCGTAGCCCTGGTAGGCGAGGGTCGAAGCGAGATATCGGTCGGTCACGACGGAACGTCCGGAGGCGAGAGTGGGGGCGATGAGGTGGTGGACATGATGCGCTCGGTCGGCGAGCATCAAGAGAGCCTCCGTCGAGGGCGACATCGGCTCAGACTTGTCGAGCAACCAACGTCGTAGTTCCGCACCGAGGGGTGTGTCCCCGGGTTCGAAGGTCAAGACGGCGTTATACATAGCCGCGACGCGACGCGCCTGTGTTGACTTGCCGCTCGCGTCGATGCCCTCGAAAGCGACGAGCACCCCGCTCGTCACGACGAAGAGTCCGTGCGATCAACCTGCGCGGCGAGCGCGGCATTCGCGGCGGCTTGCGTTGACGTCGACGCTCGCTTCGTGGCGCCCGCCGACTTTTTCGCGGTCGTCTTCGTTGTTTTCTTGACGGCCTTTTTCGCCGTCTTCTTGGCCGGTGCCTTCTTGGCGGCGCGCGTGCGCGTCGACGGTTCGGCGTTACGCCGTTCCGCCAAGAGCTCACACGCACGATCCAGGGACACCGTCTCTGGCGTGTCGCCCACTCGCAAGGTCGCGTTGACCTCGCCGTCAGTGACGTAGGGTCCAAAGCGACCGGTCTTCACCACGACCGGCTTCTTGGTGACTGGGTCTTCACCCAATTCGCGTAGCGGTCCCGCGGCGGCGCGGCGGCCTCGTTGCTTCGGTTCGGCCAACAGGGCGAGGGTGGCCGCGAGATCAATGGTGAAGATCTCGTCCTCGCTGGCGAGTGAGCGCGTTTCCTTGCCCCACGTCACGTACGGCCCGTATCGTCCATTTTGCACGTGGACGGGCTCGTTGTCCTGCGGGTGGCGTCCAACTTCACGAGGCAGCGACAACAGGCGCAACGCGTCATCCAACGTCACCGTTTCCGGCGACATGGTGGAAAACAATGACGCCGTCTTCGGCTTGTCCTTCGGGTCGACCAATTCCCCGAGTTGGACATACGGGCCATAACGACCCGCCTTCAACAAGACGGACAGGCCAGTTGCGGGATCGGTGCCCAGTTCGCGGTCATTGCTCGGCGCCGCCAAGAGGGCCAACGCGCGCTCGACCGTCAACGAGTCGGGCTCGGTCGCCTCGGGAATTGATACGCGCTCTTCGCCGTGCTGCAGATACGGCCCGTAGCGCCCGGAGCGCACGATGACCGGCTCACCATCAGAAGCCACGCCCAAGGGGATGGAATTGATCGCGGCGAAATCAAGGTCGAGTTGTTCGGTCGTCGTGGCGTGGAGTCCGCGACGACGGAAATCTGTCGTGGCCTCGGCGTCACCGAAATAGAAACGACGCAGCCACGGCTCGAGGTCTTGTTCGCCCTTCGCGATGCTGTCGAGCTGGTCTTCCATGTCAGCCGTGAACTGGTAGTCCACGAGATCGGCGAAGTAGCGCTCGAGCAGGTTCACGACCGCGAAGGCACGGAAGGCCGGAACGAGAGACTTCCCCTTCTTCCACACGTATCCCCGTCGGTCGATGGTCTTCATGACCGAGGCGTAGGTGGACGGACGGCCGATCCCGAGATCCTCCAACTTCTTGATCAAGGTTGCTTCGGAGTACCGGTCCGGCGGCTTGGTGTCGTGACCCTTCGCCTCGGCCGCGGTGATGGGAACGGTCGCCCCTTCGCGCAACGCGGGCAGAATGCGCTCCTGGTCCGCGAGTTCCGCCTCGGGGTCGTCGGTGCCCTCCACGTAGGCGCGGCGGAAACCGGCGAACTCAATGCGCAGGCCCGACGCCGCCAACGTCACTTCACGCGCGGCGCCGTCGAACGTCACCGTCGTCGCCAATCGCACGCGATCCTGCGTCAATTGAGCGTCCACCATCTGGGAGGCAATGGTGCGCTTCCAGATCAAGTCGTATACGGCGAGTTCATCACCATTCAAGGTGTGCTGCGCTTCATCCAGCGTGCGGAAGCTCTCGCCGGCCGGGCGAATGGCCTCGTGCGCTTCTTGCGCGTTCTTGACTTTGCGGTCGTAACGACGCGGGGCGTCGGCGACGTAGTCGTCTCCGAACATCTCGCCCGCGAGTCGACGCGCGGCGGTGATGGCTTCGTCGGACAGCGTGGTCGAGTCCGTTCGCATGTACGTGATCCACCCCTGTTCGTACAGGCGTTGGGCGGCGCGCATGGTGCGCTCGGGATCGAAGCGCAATTTGCGACTGGCCTCAATCTGCAGCGACGAGGTCATGAACGGCGGTTGCGGTCGCTGCGTACGAGGAGTGGACGTGATCGACGTGACTTTGACATCCGCGCCGACCAGAACGTTGGCGAGCGCGGTGGCGCGGGCTTCGGCCAGAATTTCCACCTTGGCCTTGGGGTCGAGGGCCCCCGAGGCGTCGAAGTTCTTGCCCGTCGCGAGAGGAACCCCATCAATGCCGTCCACCGTCGCTTCAAAAGAACTGGTGTCGGCCTGTGCGGTCGTGACCACGTCGTACCAGTTCGCCGAGACGAACTTCATGCGTTCGCGCTCTCGTTCGCAGACCAATCGGATGGCGACACTCTGCACGCGACCAGCGGAACGAGCCTTGTCCACCGCCCGCCACAGAACGGGGGACACTTCGTATCCCACGAGGCGGTCGAGGAAGCGGCGTCCTTCCTGGGCGTCCACGAGGCGAAGGTCGAGTTCACGGGTCTCGGCCACGGCGCGCTCAATGGCGGCGGGGGTGATCTCGTGGAACACCATTCGCTTGACGGGCACCTTCGGGTTAAGGACCTCCTGGAGGTGCCAGGCAATGGCCTCGCCCTCGCGATCTTCGTCGGTTGCGAGGTAGAGCTCGTCGACTTCCTTAAGAGCTGCCTTCAGCTCACTGACCACTTTCTTGCGGTCGCTCGAGACGACGTAGACGGGCTTGAAGTGATCGTTGACATTGATGCCCAAACGGGCCCATTTTTCGGACTTCACCGAGGCCGGAATCTCGCTCGCGCTCTCGGGAAGATCGCGAATGTGGCCGATGGAGGGCTTGACGATGTAGTCCGATCCCAGCATCCCCTGAATACGGGTGGCCTTCGCAACCGACTCCACAATGACTAATGCTCGTGCCACGCCACCTCCTTCATATCGGCTCGCTTCCGTCGTCGTTGTTAGCACTTCCGTCACGGTCGGTGCGACCATGACCCCAAAGGTCGTCCGTCGCCGCTACCGCGAGTACGGCGTAAAACCCTTGTGCGAACTAGTCGTCCGTCGCCGGACCGGCCACGATTTCGTATTCCGGATTCAGGATCACGGCCTCGCGATTGAGAGAGGTCACGGTACCGCGCACCAGCAAGCGCGTGCCGCGCTCGATACCCGGAATGGCCGCTCGACCCTGGAAGACGAGAGCGATGGAACCCGAGGAGTCCGCGATCACGCAGCGCAATTCGTTGCCGCCGCGCTCCTTCGTCAGCGTCATTGAACGCACGCGACCGGCGACCTCCGCCTGATCGCGTTCGGAGAGCCCACCGATCGGCACGGAGTCCACGGCGCGTTCGGCCAACTTGATGTCCGCGTCCAAGCGCGCGAGGTCGCGCTCGCCACCACGCGAGACGTCCTCTTTCTTCACGTCCAGTGTCACGTCCGCCGACAACGCCGGGCGCAGCGAGACGCGGTAGGGAACGATGGTGGCCGCCGTGCGCGGGACGTGCATGACCGCGGTCGCGATGGCGTCGGCCGTGCGGTCGTGCAGAAAACGTTGGAGACGAGAGACGAAACTACGGCGGGGCAGGATGACCATGCAGAAGACGTCCTGGTCGCGCGCGATGTCGGCGACTAATTCCAGCGCCGCGCGATCCACGCGACGGTCCTGACACTCCACGACGTCGAGATTCACGCCCACCGAGGCCGTGCCGGGCGCACCCCAACTGGTCTCGAGGGTCTTGGTGATGGCGGGGTCGATGTCGAAGTGCACGGCGCGCACGGAGTACGCGTTGAGCGTGGAGCAGTACTCGAGCGCGCGCTCGGTGGCGAGGTCGTAGGAGTCCACGAACACCACCACACGGTTCAGGCGGAATTGCGTGCTGCCGCTCTGTCGACTCGATTCGAAGGCTTCGTCTTCCTTCTTGTACTGCTTGTTCAAGCGAACGAGCGCCCAATACATCAGCGGCCCAACGACGACGACAATCCACGCGCCTTCGGTGAACTTCACGGTGGCAAAGATGAGGACGACGATGGCCGTCACGGTGGCCGAGAGTCCGTTAATGAACACACCGAGTTGCCAACGTCGCTCGCGGCGCGTCCAGTGTCGCTTCACCATGCCGAGCCCGGCCATGGTGAAGCCCGTGAACACGCCAATGGCGTAGAGCGAAATGAGGCCCGTCACGTTGGCCTTAAACACGATGATCAACGTGAGCGACACCACGCCCAGGACGATGATGCCGTTCGAGAAGGCGAGACGGTGACCGCGCTTGGTGAGTTGACGGGGCAAGTACTTGTCGTTGGCCACGTAATTCGCGAGGAAGGGGAAGCCGTTGAAGCTGGTGTTGCCGCCGGTATAGAGAATCAACACGATGACCCCGAGCACGAAGTAGTACACGAGGTGGCCAAAACCATGCGTGCCGAAGACCGCTTCGACTTCCTGACTGAGCACCGTCGGCGACCCGGCCGCGTAGGGAATCGCGTGCGTCCACTTGGAGAGGAAGGTGACACCGAGGAGCAAGAACGCGAGAATCGAGGACATCATGATGAGCGTGATACGCGCGTTGTGCGATTCGGGGCGACGGAAGGTCTGGACGCCATTCGAGATGGCCTCCAGTCCCGTCAGTGACGAACCACCGTTGGCGTACGCGCGCAACAAGGTGAGAAACGCAACACCGTAGAGAAAGCCGTTCGTGCTCTGACCAAGGTGGCCCTCAACGAGAAGGTGTTCCGACGGGAGCGGAATCATGTGGAGCGTCCCGGTGGCCTTCTTGTAGATACCGAAGATGATGGTGGCCGCAATCGTGATCACGTATCCGTAGGTCGGGAACGCGAACCACTTACCGGCTTCACGAATGCCGCGCAGGTTTCCGTAAATCAGGAGCAACACCACACCGACCGTGATGACAATGGTCTGCGTCTCACCACGCAGCGCCGGAATGGCACTCGTGAGGGCCGCCGTTCCGGCCGAACACTGCACCGCCACGGTCACCGTGTAGTCAATCAACAACGCCACGGCGGCGATCTGGGCCACTCGAGGACCAAAGTTGTCACGGGCGACCACGTAGGAACCGCCCGCCGTCGTGTAGTACTTGATCACGTCGAGGTACGACAGCGTGACGAACAGCAGCACGCCGATGATCACGAACATGATCGGCACGACCAGCGAGAAGGCTGCGAGCCCGATCATGGGGGTCAACTGCGTCAGGATTTCTTCGGTGCCGTACGCCGAGGACGAGATGCAGTCCGGGGACAAGACGCCGAGGGCGGTCGGGCGACCAAGACGCTCACCAGCGAGTTGCTCGGTGACATACGGCCGACCCAACAGAGTGCGCTTGACGCGATACCCAAAGGTTTCGGGATAGACGGCGTTGATATCGGCGTGCGACGTCAGGATTTCGGAGCGTCGACCCTTATGTTCCGGACCATCTGGCACGTGGGCCATCCTAGGCAGGACCTGCTCGTCGCTCGGGAAACTTGCCTTTCTTAGGGTCGCATGGTCAGATGGACCCGTGCATATCGTCGTCGTCGGTTGTGGCCGGGTGGGTTCAGACCTCGCCACACAATTGTCAGAAGAGGGTCACACCGTCGCGGTGATTGACAAGAACAGGGACGCCTTTCGCCGTTTGGGCGTCGCGTTCACGGGTCAGACGATCGTGGGTTCAGGCTTCGACCGCGACGCGCTGCTCCAGGCGCGCGCCGGTGAAGCGGACGCTTTTGCGTCCGTGACCAATGGTGACAACTCCAACATTCTGTGCGCGCGTATCGCGCGCGAGAAGTACGAGATCACCAACGTCGTCGCCCGTATTTACGACCCTCGTCGCGCGATCATCTACCAGCGACTCGGTATCCCGACGGTCGCGACCGTCGCGTGGACGACCCAACAGGTCAAGCGGTGGTTGTTGCCCCAGGACGATTCGATCGGCTGGCGCGATGGCGCAGACTCCATTTTCCTCGTCGAGCGCATCCTGCCGGACCACTTCGCAGGCAAGCCTCTCGCGCAGCTCAACCAGGGGGACGACATCCACGTTGTCGGCGTGCTGCGTGGTGGGCGTGGTCGCATTGACGCTGCGAACATTTACGGGCAAGAAGACGACATCGTCGCCCTGATGGTGACGGCGCAAGGATTGCGCGACCTGGACGCCCTGCTCGGATTGGAGTCGATGTGAAGATCGTCATTGCCGGAGGTGGGTCGGTCGGAGTCGCCATCGCCCAGGACTTAGTCGAGCGCCACCACACGGTGACTCTGCTCGAGCAGCGCAGTGATTTCGCCGAGCGCCTGCGATCGCAACTGCCCGAGGTCACGGTTGTCAACTGCGACGCGTGTGAAGTGAACCAGCTGCAACAAGTCGGACTTCGCGAAGCCGACGTCGTGATCGCCGCGACGGGTGACGACGAGGACAACCTGGTCGTGAGCTGGTTGTCGAAGCAGGAATTCGGTGTGCCACGCGTGATCGCTCGCGTCAACAACAAGCGCAACGAGTGGCTCTTTGATGAGAGCTGGGGCGTCGACGTCTACGTCTCGACCCCCGCGCTGATCACCTCGCTCGTTGACGAGGCGGTCGAGATCGGTTCGGTCGTCTCCCTCATGGACCTCGCCCACGGAAAGATGAAGCTGGCCGAGGTCACCTTGGCGGCCGACTCCCCGGCCGTGACGAACCAGTGGACGCTCGATGAACTCCGCCTCCCGGACGCGGTTCGGGTGGTCGCAGTGCTGCGCGCCAACCAACCTCTCGTGCCCCAGGACTCCATGCGATTCCTCGAAGAAGACCACGTGGTGCTCGTGGTGCGCAGTGACGCGACGGACGTTCTGCACGGATCTTTTATCAAGTCCTAGGTAGCGGGGTGGGGCGACCTACCATCGTGAACGTGAAGGCCGCCTTTTTTGATCTCGACAAAACGGTCATTGCCAAATCCTCACTCGGAGCGCTCGGTCCCGAGTTCCACGCGCGAGGCTTGATTCGCCGCAGCACCCTCGTACGCGGCCTCGGCCAGAATCTCTGGTTCCTGTGGTTCGGTGCGGATCAAAACAAGATGGAAAAGATCCGCGAGAACGTGATGAAGCTCACGGCCGGTTGGGATCGCGACGAGGTTCGTCAACTCGTGACCGAGACGCTCAACGAAGTAATCGAGCCCCTCATCTACGCCGAAGCCATGGAGATCATTGAGCACCACCTCGCCGAAGGTGACGAGGTGTGGATCGTGAGTTCCTCGCCCGTCGAGGTCGTTGACCCGTTCGCCGAATTGCTTGGCATCACGGGTGCCATCGGCTCACGGGCCGCCATTGATGAACACAATCGCTACACCGGCACCCTCGAGTTTTACGCCCAGGGCGAGAACAAGGCCGTCGCCATGCGGGAGCTCGCTGCTCAGCGCGGCATCGATATGTCGCAGTCGTCGGCGTATTCGGACTCCGAAACCGACGAGCCCATGCTCGAGGCCGTCGGCCATCCGTACGCCGTCAACCCGGACCGCGCCCTCGCACGCATCGCGCACGAGAGGGGCTGGCCCATCTTGACGTTCTCGCACCCGGTGCGCGCGCACGACCGTAAGGGATCGCGCACGCCGGTGATCATTGGCGCAGCGGTGGTGGGTGTATTGGCCGTCGCCGGACGAATCCTGCGACGGGTCGACGAGGACTAGAGCGTCAACAAGTCACGCGCGCCGGTGTCCGACGACGGGTGACGCAGTTTGCTCATCGCGCGCGCTTCGATCTGACGAATGCGCTCACGCGTCAAGTTCATTGACTCGCCCACTTCTTCCAGCGTGCGAGGTTCACCCGCGCCAATAAGACCGAAGCGCATCTTGAGAATCTTGCGCTCGCGTTCGTCCAGCGGCTCGAGCAACTTCTCGATGGCGTCGGGCATCATCTTCACGGCCGCCACGTCGAAGGGAGATTCCGCCGAGCGGTCCTCGACAACATCGCCCAACTCCGCGTCGCCGTCTTCACGCAACGGCTCGGACAACGAGATGGGCTCGGAGCGGAAACGCAGAGCCTCGATCAACTTGTCTTCGGGCATCTCGCACTCTTCGCAGAGTTCCTTGATGGTCGGCGGACGACCAAACTTCAACTCGAGACGAGACTGCGCCTTCTGCACGCGCGCCAAGGTGTCACCCGCGTGCACGGGAAGACGAATGGTGCGACCCGTGTTCGCGATGCCACGCGTAATGGCCTGACGAATCCACCACGTCGCGTAGGTCGAAAACTTAAAGCCCTTGCGCCAGTCGAACTTCTCGACGGCGTGCATGAGGCCGAGGTTGCCCTCTTGGATCAAGTCGAGCAACGGGAGACCAGAGGCCTGGTACTTCTTCGCGATGGAAACCACGAGACGAAGGTTGGACTGCACGAAGTCGCGCTCCGCCTTCTCGCCACGCACGACCGTGCGCTTGAGAGCCTGCTTGCGCGTGGGCGTCAGCTTGATCTTCTTGTCCGTTTCGGCAGCGTCGAGCTCCGCTTGGGCCTCGCGACCTTCTTCAATCGTTTGGGCGAGGCGGACTTCGTCATCCTTGGTCAGAAGGGTGTACTGACCAATGTCGGACAGATAGAGACGAACAAGGTCCTCGTCATCACGATCGATGCGGTCTTTGGCCATCGGTGCTCCTTCGCGCGGCGTCCCCAGTGGGAGGCAGAAGAGTTATACGGAGCGCGTCAACCAGCGCGACCGAGACCGAAGCTTTCCCCATATCCCGCTTGGGCAAAACGCGATTCGAGGTCCGACGCTGTCGCCCGCCAGAGGTCCACGTCCGCCGTCGAGCGAGATCGAGCGAATTCGCCGATGTGGCGAAGAACGGACACAATCACACCGCTCGCGGTGGCGAGTTCTTCCCGCAGTGGTCCTGCGCTCACGTCGTCGAGTGCCATGCCGGCGTCGCGCAAGGACACCAGCAGCTTCGGTGCGACGACGGTCGACAGCGCAAAGAGAAGGAAGAAACCTGAGGGGTCGGCGGTAAATGCGTCGGTGAGTGCCTCACCCACGAGCGGCACCGGGACAATCGGGATCGTGGGATCGACGCTGCCGCGATGGGCGAGGTGATCGCGCAGGGCCAAGGTGACCGTGCCGAATCGTCGGGCGGTCTCAAAAACCACGACCACCGTCGCGTCGTCTTCGATCATCGGCGCGAGCGAACCGAGAGTGCGGTAACACTCATCGAGACAGGCGAGCAGGTGACCAGTCATCGCCTCGGCCTCTTCGATGCGCACGAGGTCCGACATCACGCGACCGTCGGTCGGAAGGCGTTCGTGATCGGCATGCGTCGATCACGCCCGAATGCTTTGGAGCTCACGCGCACGCCCGGGGGCATTTGGCGACGCTTGTATTCACTTTGGTCCACGAGTCGAACAATGCGCATGACTACCTGCGCGTCGTGCCCGGCGGCAATGAGTTCTTCGGCCGTGGCGTCGCCCTCCACGTACATCTCGAGCAACGGGTCGAGTACGTCGTAGGGCGGCAACGACTGGTCGTCGCGTTGGTCCGGACGCAGTTCGGCTGATGGTGGCTTCTCCAGCACGTTCTGCGGAATGGGTGGCGTGACACCGTGGCTCTGCGCGTAGGCGTTACGCCACGCACACAATTCGTACACGAGAGTCTTCGGGACGTCCTTGATGACCGCAAAGCCTCCCGCGGAGTCGCCGTAGAGCGTCGAATATCCCGTCGCCATTTCTGACTTATTGCCCGTCGTGAGGACGATCGCGCCGGTGTCGTTGGAGATCGCCATCAACAACACGCCGCGGATGCGCGACTGGAGGTTTTCATCCGTCAGCCCGGCCGTCCCCTCCGGTAGAGCAATGGCCAAGGTGTCACTCAAGGCCACGTGGGCGGCTTCAATGGGCAAGGTCTCAATGACGATGCCGAGTCGCGACGCGAGGTCGTAGGCGTCGGCGATCGAGTGATCCGACGAGTAACGACTCGGCATGGCGAAACCGCGCACCGCCGATGGTCCGAGAGCGTCCACGGCAATGGCGGCCACCAGAGTGGAGTCCACTCCACCCGAAAGCGCAATGACCGCGGATGAGAAGCGGTTCTTCGCGAGATAGTCGCGTGTGCCGACCACGAGAGCGCGGTACACCTCGGCAACTCTGTCGAGTGGCGTTGAGATCGACGTGGCGATGGCGGGTCGCGACTGCGACGACGCGTGGGGAACGGCGACGCCCGCCGTTGACGAAGGGAGGTCGAGATCGATGAGGAGGAGCTCCTCGTCAAAGGCCGCCCCTCGCGCCACGACGGTCCCGTCCGGCGCCACGACGATGCTCTGTCCGTCAAAAACGAGTTCGTCCTGGCCACCCACCAGATTCACGTAGGCAATCCAACATTTCGTTTCTCGTGCTCGCTCCGCCAGCATGGCTTCGCGCTCTTCGCGTCGACCCTTCGCGTAGGGCGACGCATTCGCCACGAGCAAGCAACTCGCACCGGCGGCCGCGAGGCGCGCCGCCGGTCCGTCCGCGGTCCAGACGTCCTCGCACACGAGCACGCCGAGAGCCGCACCATTCACATTGAGCAACGTGAGATCTCCCGTACCGGGGTGGAAGTAGCGCTGCTCGTCAAAGACGTCGTAATTGGGGAGGAGTCGCTTCGCCGCGACCGCCACCGTCGTGCCCTGGGCGAGTACCGCGACGGCGTTCGCAACGTCCGCCGAGCGATTTCCCGCACTCTCGACGGCGCTGTAGCGACCGTCACGCACCGGGGCCAATGGCACACCCCACTCGTCTCCCCGTACGGGCACCCCGACGAGTGCAACTGTCGCGCTCTCCTCGGCCGCCAGGTCGCGCAGTACGTCAGCGGCGGCGGAGACAAAGCCTTCCTTCAGCAGGAGATCCTCGGGCGGGTAGCCCGTGAGGGCCAATTCTGGCGTCAGTACCAGGTCACAACCGACCTCGGCGGCCCGCGCTCGCACCCGCCGGATAGCGGTGGCGTTTCCCAAAAGGTCGCCCACCACCACGTTCATCTGGGCGAGGGCGAGGCGGACCTGCGGCACGGCGCGAAGCCTACCGGTGCGCTCCGGAGGCATCTTTCACACGCCGTTAACTAAACCCCCGACGGTGCCCCACGACTCTCCACCAGACTGTTTGTGGCGTCACCAAGGACACCGTGCAGAGGAACCAAGGAGTAACCGTGGGGTATCAGGCTGAATACATTTGGATTGACGGCACCGAGCCGTTGCCGCTCATGCGCAGCAAGACACGCATCGTCGCCGACGGCAAGAAGCCGGGCATTTGGGGCTTCGACGGCTCGAGCACCAACCAGGCCACGGGATCAAACTCCGACTGCGTGTTGAACCCCGTCTTCGTGTGCCCGGACCCGTTGCGTGGACCGAACGACGTTCTCGTGATGTGCGAAGTCCTGCTCATCGACATGACGCCCCACCCGACCAACACGCGCGCCAAGGCCGTCGAGATGGCCAAGAAGTACGCGAGCTTCGAGCCGTGGTTCGGCATCGAGCAGGAATACACCCTCTTCCAGGACGGCCGTCCCTACGGCTGGCCCGAGGTGGGCTACCCCGCCCCGCAGGGTCCGTACTACTGCGGTGTCGGTGGATCGAAGATGCCCGGTCGCGAGATCGTTGAGGCGCACACGCTCGCCTGCTTGCGCGCGGGTCTCTCCATTGAGGGAACCAACGCCGAAGTGATGATGGCGCAGTGGGAATTCCAGATGGGCATCTTGGGCCCGGTGGAGATTGGTGACCAGCTCTGGACCGCGCGTTGGTTGTTGCACCGCATCGCCGAGGACTTCGGTGTCGACGTGAGCTACGCCGCCAAGCCCATCAAGGGTGACTGGAACGGCGCGGGTGCGCACACGAACTTCTCCACCAAGCAGATGCGCGCCGAGGGTGGCTGGGACGCCATCATCGCCGGTTGCGAAGCCATTGGAACGAAGGTCGAAGAGCACATCGCCGCCTACGGCGTCGGCACCGAAGAGCGCCTCACGGGCGCCCACGAGACCGCGCACTACACGCAGTTCTCCTACGGCACCTCGGACCGCGGCGCCTCGATCCGCATCCCGTGGGCCGTCGCCGTCGACAAGAAGGGCTGGCTCGAAGACCGCCGTCCGAACGCGAACATCGACCCCTACGTCGTGAGCGCTCGCATGGTCGAGACCGTCTGTGGTGCGGCGGCCGCTAAGGCTCCGGCCAAGAAGGCTGCGGCGAAGAAGGCTGCTCCCGCCAAGAAGGCTCCAGCGAAGAAGGCTGTCGCCAAGAAGGCTGCTCCCGCCAAGAAGGCTGCGCGCCGCTAAACAACACGCCCGACAAAGCCCCGTTGCCTTCGGGTGACGGGGCTTTGTCGTTGATCGAGCGTCGCGAGGAGTGACGTCGGAAGAGGTGCGAGAATGTCCCCTATGCAATCTCAGGCTCAGTACGTATTGCGCACCGTCGAAGAACGAGGTGTGCGTTTCGTGCAGTTCTGGTTCACCGACGTCCTCGGCCGCCACAAGGCGTTCCACGTCACGCCGGCCGAACTCGCCGACGCACTCGATGACGGCATGACCTTCGACGGCAGCGCGATCGACGGCTTCTCGCGCGTCCAAGAGTCCGACGTCCTCGCTCGTCCCGACCTCACTACCTTCCAACTGTTGCCCTGGCACGCGGAAGGTGCGGGTGTGGCGAGTGTGTTCTGCGACATTGTCCAAATCGACGGTACCCCCTTTGACGGATGCCCGCGACAGCAACTGCGACGAGTGCTCGCGGGAGCGCACGAACGTGGCTACACCTTCTACGTCGCCCCCGAGATTGAGTACTTCTACTTTCACTCCCTCGAGACCTCCGGCGCCCCGGTGCCCGTGGACCGCGGCAGCTATTTCGACCTACTCCCCGACGACGACGCGAGCCAGCTGCGACGACGGACCGTGTTGACGCTCGAAGAAATGGGCATCGGTGTCGAACACGCCCAGCACGAAGACGCTCCGGGGCAACACGAGATCGACCTCCGCTACACCGACGCGCTCACGATGGCCGACACCGTGATGACCGTGCGTCACGTCATCAAGGAACTCGCGCGCCAGAGCGGCCTCGCGGCCAGCTTCATGCCGAAGCCCCTGTCGCACGAACAAGGTTCGGGGATGCACACGCACCTGTCCTTGTGGACCGAGGAGACGAATGCCTTCGTCGGTGACGGACCCTACGGTCTTTCGACGGTCGCCCAGCAATTCATCGCCGGTCTCGTCCATCACGCCGCCGAGATCACGGCGATCACCAATCAGTGGGTGAACTCCTACAAGCGTCTCGTCCCCGGACACGAAGCCCCGGTGAACTCCGCGTGGGCCCGGTTCGAGCCGTCCGCGTTGGTCCGCGTCCCAACCGTGAAGACGGGGCGACTCGAGTCGACACGACTCGAGTACCGAGCACCCGACCCGGCCGCCAACCCGTATCTCGCCTTCGCGGTCATTCTCGCCGCCGGACTTCGCGGCATCGAAGGTGGCTACGAGTTGCCGGCCGAAGGTTCCTCCGCAGCACCCCTGCCACGTTCTTTGGCCGAAGCGGTGGCTCTCATGGAGGGATCCGCGTTGCTACATGAGACGCTGGGCGAGCACCTCGTGACGTGGTTCTTACGTAATAAGCGCGAAGAGTGGGCGTCGTACCGCTCCGAAGTGACCCCATTCGAGCTCGAGCGTTACTTGCCACTGCTGTGAGCATCGACATCATTCTCTGCGTGCCCTCGTGCGAAGGGCCGGTCCGCAAGGCCTTCGAGCTGACGGGTGTCACGGCGGCTGTTGCTACCTCGCCTCGCCTCAACGAGATCGCGGCCCTCGAAGGGGACGACGGCTTCGCCGGCGCCGTCGTCGACGCCACGACTATTGCGTTCACTGACGCAATGAGTCTGTGCCGTCAGTTGCGCGGTCGCGAGCGAGCCATCTCACCGATCATTCTGATTCTGGACCGCTACCAGATGGACGAGTTGACCTTTCGCGAGGACCTCTTCGACGACTTCGTGATCGCGCCCGCCGACGCAACCGAGCTCGCGACGCGTCTGCGACACCGACTGCGCCGGGCGGGACACGACGGCGGGGCCTCACTCATTGAGCAAGGCGGCCTCACCATCAATCTGGAGACCTATCAGGCCTCCATCGCCGGACGCACCTTGGACCTCACCTACATGGAATACGAGTTGTTGCGCTTTCTCGCCACGAATCCCAATCGCGTTTTTACGCGCGAGACCTTGCTCAATCGCGTGTGGGGATACGAGTACTACGGCGGCGCTCGAACGGTCGACGTCCACGTCCGACGCTTACGCGCCAAGTTGGGTGAAGAACACGCGCACCTGATTCAAACGGTGCGTTCCGTTGGTTACAAATTCGGCCCGAACTCCAACTGGTCGCTCGGCGAGTAATTACCCGAGCGGCGCGTACGCCCAGAGTTCGACTTCCGCGCGGGCACCCAAGGGGAGTTGCGCAACCGCGACGGCCGACCTCGTCGGTCGCGGCACCTCAAAGGCCTCAACCCAGACGTCATTGCACGACGCGAAGTCAGCCATGTCGATGAGGAACAACGTCGCCTTCACGACCTGTGAGAAATCAGCTCCCGCCTCGGCCAGCACGGCGCGCGCGTTGATCAGGGCCTGACGGAGTTGATCACTCGCGCCACCCTCCACCATCACCGGTCCCGAGTCACCGGGAAGAAGACCCAACTGACCCGATATGACGACGAGATCACCCGCGCGACGCCACGGTGAATACGGACCGACGGGGGCGCTCACGGCGAAGAGGGTCTAGCTGAACGAATTGCCACAACCGCAGGTGCGGGTGGCGTTCGGGTTGGTGATGTGGAAACCAGCGCCCTGAAGGCCGTCGGCGAAGTCCAGCGTCGAGCCATTGAGCAGATCGGCGCTCTGCGGGTCGACGACGACCTTGACGGCGTCGAACTCGCGCAGAACGTCGTCCTCGGCGAATTCGGTGTCAAAGAACATGTCGTAGTTGAAGCCCGAGCAACCACCGGGCTTGACGGCCACACGCAGGGCGAGCACTTCGTCGGTGCCCTCGGCGGCGATCAGCTCGGCGACCTTCGCCACCGCGGCGGCGGTCAGGGTGATGGGGTCGGCGGCCTTCTTCGTGAGTTCTACGGAAGTAGCGGTCGTCATGGGGTTTCTCCTTTGTGAGAAGCGCGTCTCACTTATCGTAGCGACCCGACGCGCTTTTGAACACCCCAGCGCCCCTCACCGGTAGCGTCGCGCTATGACCGCCGACCTCGTGAGCGCCCTTCGCGAACGCTTGGCCGCGGTGCGCGACCCCGAATTGGGCGGTTCCATCGTGGAATTGGGCATGGTCCGCGACGTCGAGGTCGATGACGCCGGCCACGCCCGCATCGAGGTGGCTCTCACCACGGTGGCCTGTCCGCTGCGGGGAACTATTGAGCGCGACGTGCGCGAAGCCGCCTTCGCGGTTGACGGCGTCACTTCGGTCGACGTGGCGCTCGGGACCATGAATCCCGACGAGAAATCAACCCTGCTCCGTCGCGCGCGCCGCCTCGCGCAGGCCCAGGCGCCGACCACGACGCTGGCTCCCGGTACGCCCGTTCTCGCGATCACCTCAGGCAAGGGCGGAGTTGGGAAGTCGTCGGTGGCAGCGAATTTGGCGGCCGCTCTCGCCCGATCGGGTCGCACGATCGGTGTCCTCGACGCCGATATCTGGGGATTCTCCCTGCCGCGGCTACTCGGCGTCAGCGGCGCCATTGAGGCCAGCGGCGGCAAGATGCAACCCATTGAGCGACCCGTCGGTGACGGACGCCTCAAAGTGCTCTCCATGGGATCTCTCGCCGAAGAAGACCAAGCCCTCTTGTGGCGGGGCCTCGTCGTGCAGCGGGCGGTCCAGCAGTTCGTCGAAGACGCCGATTGGTCCGACGTGGACTACCTCGTCATCGATACGCCCCCCGGCACGGGCGACATCGCCATGACACTCGGGCGCATCTTGCCGCAGACGTCGCACCTCATTGTCACAACCCCAGCGCTCGCGGCACAACGAGTGGCCGCTCGCGCCGCCGACTTCGCGCGTAAGTCCAATCTCCGCGTCGTCGGAGTTATTGAAAACATGAGCGCCTTCGCGTGTTCGTGCGGAGAAGTCCACGACCTCTTCGGTGTCGGCGGCGGCCAATCACTGGCGGATGAATTGCGCGTTCCGCTCCTCGCGTCCATTCCCTTGCGGCGCGCGGTCTCCCACGGCGGTGACCTCGGTGCACCCGCCGTGCTCGATGACGACGACACCGCAGCGCTCTACGCCTCCGTCGTCGATCGTCTCGTCACTGATATCGCGCCGCCCGTCGGAGCGGCGGGGTGCTCGGCACGACTGATACAGGCGATCGAAGACGCCGTTGACGACGCCAACTAGCTGAGACCTACACTCGCGTCGTTACCGAGTCGGAGGTCGACGTGCGCATAGGGATCCTCACCGCCGGTGGCGACGCGCCCGGACTCAACGCCGCGGTGCGCGCCATTGGCCGTAGTGCGCTCAGCGACGGCCACGAGGTCGTCGGCATCGAGGACGGATGGGCTGGTCTCCTCGGCGACCTTCGCGTACGAACGCTCGATCGTCCCGCGCTCGCCGGCATTCTCCAGGAGGGTGGCACCCTGCTTGGTTCCGTGCGCCGCGACCTCGATCACCCGGCCGGTGGCCGCGAGCAGGTCTTGGCGAGTATCGACAAAGAATTCGACGCTGTGGTGGCCATTGGGGGAGACGGGACCTTGTCCGTCGCCCACTGGCTCGCCGAAAGAGGTGCGCCCATCGTCGGAGTGCCGAAGACCTTGGACAATGACCTCGCCGAGACGGAATATTGCATTGGCTTTGACACTGCCGTCTCCATCGTTGCCGAAGCGCTCGACCGACTGCACACGACAGCGGCCTCACACCATCGCGTTCTGGTGCTCGAGACCATGGGACGTTCCACGGGGTGGGTGGCGGCCCTCGGCGGTCTCGCCGGTGGTGCCGACTACATCGTGATTCCCGAGTTCCCCGTCACGATGGACGACGTCGTCGAGCACATCACGCGGCGCCACGCGAGTGGATCCTCGTTTTCGATCGTGGTTGTCGCCGAAGGCGTCTCACTCACCAGCCTCGGCGGGGTCGAGCCGCAGAATTTGCCGACGGACGCCGTGGGTCGTGTGCAGTGGGCGAGTCGGTCGGTCGGTCACTTCCTCGCCGACCAGCTCCAACAGCGCACCGGCTACGAAACCCGCTCGACCGTCCTCGGTTATCTCCAGCGCGGTGGCTCGCCCTCCGCGCACGACCGCATCTACGCCACCCGCTTGGGTGTGGCCGCCTACGAGGCGGTCTGCGACGGAGCATTCGGTTCGGTACCCATCGTGCGCAACGGTGACGTCGTGCGCGCGAGTCTCGCGGACGTCACCGCAAGTGTGCGCTCGGTGCCACGCGATCTCTACGAGCTCTGCGCTCGGTTCTTCTAGCTAGTAAAACCCTCGTCGCCGGGCATCAAAATGGCGATCGCTCCGTCGCGCTCCACGATCCGTGGTTCGATGCGCGGAATCCCGACCAGCGATCGAGCGTGCACCATGACGGCTGCGGCGTTCGGGAGATGTTGAATCGCCTCCAAGTTCCGAATGGTCGGAAAGATCATCTCCAATTCACCGCTCGCCGCTCGCGCCAGCGCGTCGGTCGGACGGATCCACGCGTCGGCCACGGTCTCGTGGGCGTCGTGAGCGGCCGTTTGTGCGTCCGGCGCGAGGGCGACGAAGAACCGCGTGTCGTAGCGACGCGGCGGGCCTACCGGCGTCACCCAGTGCGCCACGTACTCGAGCGCGTCGAGATCGAGCCGAAGGTTCTCTTCGGCAATGACGTCCAAGAAGCGCACGCTGCCGTCGTTGACCGCGCGCCGATGAGCGGCGAATCGCGCCACGGTGTCGGGCTCTTCGAGGCGCACCGGCATGCCATTGGCGTGACGCGCCAAGAGCAGCCCGGCTTCTTCAAAGAGTTCGCGTAAGCACGCTACGTAATAGGCAAGTCCCCCGCCCTCGAGACCGAGACGCTGCGAGGCACGTTCGTCATCGACGCCGAGCGTCAATTCGCTGACACCAGGACCGGCGTCCGCCGTGTCGACGCCACCACCGGGGAAAACGTAGGCCCCGCCCACGAAGTCACTCTGCAGATTGCGACGCAACATGAGAACCTCAAAACCCGACGGCGAATCGCGCACCGTCATGACGGTGGCGGCCGGTCGGGGAATAAGGGGTTCGGACATCACCCCAACCTACTTAAGAGGCCGATAAAAGGCACACAAGGAGAGCCGCAGAGGCGAGTAAGTTGAGCGTGCACCGCAGCAAAGGAGCGACATGGCGACTACCCCGCCGAAGAAGAATGCAACGCCCGCCAAGAAGGCGCCGGCCAAGAAGCCCGCGAATCGCGGCGCGTCGCGCCGCCCGGCGGGACTGTTCACCTGGCTGGCCATCGGCATCGTCGTTGTCCTGATTGTCGTGATTGTCGTCGTGAAGGCCACGAGTTCCGGCCCGACCAAGCAGTCCACCGCCTTCGTCCCCGCATCGCCCACCGTGGTGCACGAAGTGACCACTATTCCCGCCAGCGTGTTCGACACCGTGGGGATCACGGCTCCGGCGGTGCCCGTGTCGGCTCCCCTCGCGCCGAAGGCGAGTCAAAAAGTCCTCGAGTGGCCGGACGCGAACGGCGTCCTGCGACCCACCGTCTACTACGAAGGTGCCGAATTCTGCCCCTACTGCGCCGCCGAACGTTGGAGTTTGATCATCGCGCTCAGCCGATTTGGCACGTTCTCGGATCTCGGCAACGCGGAGTCCAGTAACACCGACCTGTTCCCGAACACGCAAACGTTCACGTTCTTGAAGGCGAAGTACGTCTCGTCCTACATCAACTTCTCGTCCATTGAGCAGACCGACGTCAACCACAATCCTCTGCAAACGCCGAACGCCAAGCAGAGTGCCTTGTTCGCCCAGTGGAACCAGGGTGGTTCGATCCCGTTCATTTCGTACGGCAATCAGTTCTTCAAGATTGGTTCGTCCTACACGCCCGACGCCCTCAAGGGACTCAGTCGCGAGCAGATTGCCGGCAACCTCAATGACTCAACGAACTTGTTGACCCAGGGCATCGTGACGTCGGCCAACTACGCCACCGCGGCGATTTGTAAGGCGACCGGGAACAAGCCGGGCAACGTGTGCAACTCGGCCGGCGTGAAGGCGGCGAAGACCGCCATGGGTATCAAGTGACCGAACTGAACCCCGTCCCCCGTTGGGCGGTGGCGACGACGTTCGTACTGAGTCTCGCCGGGCTCGCCATTTCGGCGTACATGACCTACGCCCACTTCGCGGGCACATCAGTGCTCGCGTGTCCGGATACGGGCGTCGTGAACTGTGCCTTGGTCACCACCTCGGCGCAGTCAAAATTGTTAGGAATTCCCGTCGCGATCTTGGGGCTCGGTCAGTACCTCGTGATGACGGCCCTCAACTCGCCGTGGGGCTGGAAGCGCCCGGAGCGCTGGGTGGCCATTGGTCGCTTCGCGCTCGCGGGCGTCGGGTTCGCCATGGTGCTGTGGCTGATCATCGCCGAATTTCTGATCATCAAGCACATCTGCCTCTGGTGCACTGCGGTGCACGTCGTGACCTTTGCGCTGTTACTCGTGCTGACACGCGTGAGCCCCGCGCAACTGGGATGGGCTAGCTCGCCCGAATAAGCGAACGGCGCTCGTCCTCGTTGAGGCCGCCCCAAATCCCGTGAATTTCGTGATTGCGCAGCGCCATGTCCAGGCAGTCCTCGCGCACCGCGCAGCCCGCACAAATCCGCTTGGCGACAGATTCCCGTTCGAGTCGATCATCCTTACGCTCGGTGGCGTTCGGTGGGAAAAAGGCGTCGCGGTGAGCACCACGACACGCTGCATCAGTGGTCCACTCGATTGCGGTTATTGACATACCCATCCCCCCAGACGTGGTCTACGTAGGCACGCTACCGATCGGCTCATGGTTTCCACAAGAGGCGTGATCAGGAAGTTCACAATTCGTTCGCGGGCACTTCGCGCTACGGCCACTACCGTGCGAGCGTGACCTTCCGTTCGTTTCTCACCGCGAGCCGAGTTCGCTTCATTGTCGGCAAAGGCGGGGTGGGCAAGACCACCGTCAGCGCCGCCCTCGCGCTCGCGGGCGCGGCGGGGGGACTGCACGTACACGTCATCGAGCTTGAAGGTCGCGAGGAGTTTCTGCGCTGCTTCGACGCCGAAGGGCCCCTGCAGTATGAATCCACGACGCTCTACGAACATCCGAGTGGTGGTCGCGTGAGTGCTCGTCACTTGGGCCCCGATGAGGCGCTCGTGGAGTGGTTGCGGGATCACGGTTTTGGACGATTAGTGGGACGCCTGCGCTCGAGCGGTGCCTTAGATGTCATCGCGACCGCCGTGCCGGGAATTCGCGACGTCCTCGTCCTCGGCAAAATCAAGGCGCTGGCGCGCGACTTTGACGCGGACGCGATCATCGTGGACGCACCCGCGACTGGTCACTCCTTGAGTCTGCTCGCGTCACCTAGTTCGCTCATGGCCGCCGCGCGCTCCGGACCGATCCGCCGACAGGCCGAAGAAGTCGATCAGATGCTGCGGGACGAGACACGTTGCTGCGTGTCACTCGTCACGTTGGCCGCAGAACTCCCGGTAACCGAGGCGGTCGAGGCTGCGTTTGGCCTCGAGGATCGTGCCGGTGTCGCGCTCTCGTCGATCATCGTGAACCAGTTCGCCGGAGGTGAATCGCTACTGCGCACGAACCTCGCGCCGTCCGACGTGGCGACATTGGACCCGGAACTCGCCCACAGCATCGAGGTCGCGCGTTGGTTCACTCTCGCTCGCGTCGACGAGGAGGCTCGCCAGTTGTCGCGACTGCACCACGAACTGCCGCTCGAACAAATGGTTCTGCCACGGCTGGAGGCGGACACGATTGATCTGTCTCGACTGGCGACCCTCGCCGACGCGTGTAGTCGGGCGGCATCATGACGCTCGCCGACGCGCTCGCAGACCAGCACGTCGTCGTGGTCGCCGGCTCCGGTGGGGTGGGCAAGACCACGTCGTCGGCCGCTCTCGCCATCGCTCTCGCGCAACGGGGACGACGGGTGTGTGTGCTCACCGTTGACCCCGCTCGCCGTTTGGCCACCGCACTCGGCCTCGACCTCGACGAGGGCACGGCCCGCACCGTGGCGGGTCCCTGGTCGGGAGAACTCACCGCCGTCCAGCTCGACGCCGGTCGAACCTTTGATGGGCTCCTCGAACGCTACGGCGGCTCACCCGACGCGATTGGAGCCATTCGCCGCAATCCGATCTACCGGTCCCTCGCCGGTGCTCTCGGCGGCACTCAGGAGTACATGGCGGTTGAGCGCGTCTACGAACTCTCGAATTCTGGTCACTACGACGTCGTCGTTATTGACACACCACCAACGCGCAATGCCGTAGACCTCCTCGACGCTCCCGACCGATTGCTCGGATTCTTAAGTCACGGCATTGTGCGGGCACTCCTCGCCCCAACCAAGGTCTCACTGCGCGCCGCGTCACTCGCCACGGCCGCCGCTACCCGCACCATTGGTTCAGTGGTGGGCACCGATCTCGTTAACGACGTCGTGTCCTTCTTCCAGGCCTTCGCCTCGCTCCACCAAGGTTTTATTGATCGCGCTCGAGCGGTCCAGGAGCTTCTGGCCGACGACGCGACGGCCTACGTTCTCGTCACGACGCCCCGCGGAGACGCGCTCGAAGAAACCCGCTGGTTCTCGGACCAGCTCACCCAACGCGACCTGCGCACGACGGGTGTCATCGTGAACCGCGTCCACCCGAGTTTCACGACGCTCGACCCCGAACACCTGCCGCTCGCGGGCGGCGTCCTCGGGGCGCACCTCGACAACCTGCGCGACATGGAGCGCGCCGCTCGACGGGATCGCGCGGCGGTGTCGGTGCTTACCGGGCAAGATCCGAACGTGCTGGTGGCGGAGATCCCGTGGCGGGCCGACCCGCTTACGGACATCGACGCGTTGTCCGACGTGGCCACTTCGTACCTGTAGGCCCTTCCGCTACGCTGGTCCCGTGGCCAACGTCCTCCTCGCAAGTGACCTGCCGAGCCTGCGCAGCGAATTGCGATCCATGCTGGAATCGCCGGAAATCTCGATCATCGAG
>Ga0208872_1000433_pt1 | contig 32038 bp, 15 predicted proteins | sample CryBogCBH12Aug08_FD_185508 | JGI IMG/M metagenome (GOLD analysis project Ga0208872, IMG submission 185508) | Freshwater microbial communities from Crystal Bog, Wisconsin, USA - CBH12Aug08 (SPAdes) | ecosystem: Environmental > Aquatic > Freshwater > Lake | place: Crystal Bog, Wisconsin, USA...
AAGCGCATCTGGGCTGGTATTCCACGGATACCACCCTGCAGGATTAATGCTGCCATCCATTTTACAATAAAGATAGGTGACGCTCGCGTCTTGATACCATGCCCGGCCCAAATACCAGTTTCCCTGGGAATCCGAGGGACCTGTTATGATGCATTTATTGAAGACGAATCCGTAGGCAGTGGTAGCCCGGCAGTTGTTGGCCGTAAGAAAACCACCTTGACCAGCCCCTCGATCCACAAAGTTTAAATTGCACCCATCAAACCACGCGGTGCTATCTCCACATATGTAATCCACTGTCCCGGCAATGGTGCAATTGGTAAAATAGAGGGGTCCGCCGTGACATTGGTCGCCGCACAAAAACAATGTGTCCTGAGTCGATAAAATATACACATTCTTGAATTCCACCCAGCCGGCACCGCCGGATACGGTAAGCGCGTTGGCCTGCCCGGAGTTCACTGGCTCAGTGTTCTGGAGGGTGAGATTCTCGAATGAAATGTTGGTGGAATAAATACTAACGGTGGAATTATCCATATTTCCGCCGACGGATGAGACCAACCAAGTAATCAGGGTGTTTGTTGGCCCAGCCCCCTGACCGACGAACGTGATGTTATTGCGGCCCGCCGCTATTCCCAGATGTCCGTAATATGTCCCGGGCTTGATCAGAATCTGCACCGGTGAATTGTTTGGGTTTGGAATTGAGTTCACCGCTGCCTGCACATTCGTATAGTTACCAGAGCCGTCGGCGGCGACCGTAAGAATTAGCTGCCCGCCTTGGGCAGTAAAGCTCCACAAATCCCCAGCCAAAATACTGCCGCCGGCCCCTAGGCCGTCCACCGCCCAATAATAAGTGACTCCACTGCGAAGCGGGCCGAGGACAGTAAAACTAGGCGTGGCAACATTCACTGCGGCGACCGTGCGGGCGGCAACGGCACTGCTGTTAGTGCCAAAATACACATTGAACGAAGCTTCTCCGCCATCAGGAGTCCAAGTCAGAGCCGCAATATTCGTATTAACTACCGACAAACCGTTGGCAGGTATCGGACTGCTGGCCTTGCCGATTCCAGTAGTGAAGTTCCAGACCACCCCGTTCTGCCCGTTGTTCTGCACCGTCCAATAATAAGTTGTAAAAGACTGCAACGGTCCGTTTAAAAGGCTATTGGCCACACTATTGAGCGAGCCATTACCGCTCGCAACGCTGTTCGTTGGTGCGTTGTTTGTGCCAAAATATACGATCTGAGTGATAGCACCGGAACCAGGAATCCATGACAAAGGAGATAAAACCGGAACTGTTGTGGAATTGTTTGCCGGACTGGGAACCGACGCCACTCCGGGCAGTGACCCTACCTGCTGGTAGAGAATACCAGGAGCGGGTTGCGGTGAATTACTGCAAGGATTACCACTGCCATCCTTGCCGCCCGCCCCTGCGGCCACAGACACAATGCCTGAACCGGAATATGAGCCGCTTGCGGAGTAAATGGCAATTCGTCCGCCGCCGCCGCCAGCACCGGGATTGGACGACTTGTTAACCAAGGTGATGCTTCCGCCCTGGCCGCCCGCCGCAGAAAGCGTGCCGTTGATAGTAACAGTTCCGTTGCCGGCAGCGAGCCGGATGGCACCACCGCTGCCGCCCGCACCGGCAAGCTGATAAATCAATCCGTTGGTGGTATTATCATAACCCCCGCCATTGGCAAGAATCTGACCACTAGAGCCGATCGTTATGTTCCCGGTGGTCGCGGTCAAGCCAATCGCACCACCACCCCCGCCACCTGCTCCACCGTTGGAAGCGGACGCGCCACTCGAAGAGGACCAGTCACCGCGTCCACCGCTCCCGCCAGAACCACCCTGAAGTACCAGAAGCTGCGCAAGACCATTGGTTACTCCATAGTCATTGGGCGTCCCTCGACCACCACCACCACTGCCGCCGTAACCGCCGCCACCGCCCGTGTATTTTCCACTGACATACCTGCCTCCTCCCGGACCACTGCCTGCTGTAATATTCGTTCCACCAGAACCACCGGCATAACCACCAACCGCACCGCCGCCACCACCAACTTGAGAAATGGCACTAAAGATTTGAGCACTGATATTGATGACCGTATTAATGTAGATGTTCGTGGTGCTAACAATATTTAGCGGAACATTTCCAGAGACGTTGAAGGATGCGCCATTTGAAATACTCAAGCCGCTGAAATTGAAGGTAGCTTCTCCATTAACTATGGAACCAGTGCCGCTGCCACCTCCGGAAATGCTGTAACTGGGCGGGGTCGCGCTAGTGTTAAAGGAAATAGTCTGACCAGAACTTACGATTGTCTGCGCCTCCGCCGACACGGCGGTGCAAAAAAGACTATAAAGCGTGACAAAAATGGTCGCTGGAGTTCTTAAGTTCATAGCTATCAACTACTTGTTTTAAACTGCAAAACCACTGACGACTGAGAACAGTTTGGTTGCACAGTCCACGTGGAAATATGATTGAATTGAAGTAAATTTATCATGCTATGAAGGCCCGTCTATATGGCTTTGGTCATAGGCCTCGCTTCACATAGGTGGCCGGTTCTGACAAGAATGTCTCGTTATTCTGGAAAGCCGGTTTGCACTTCACTAAACTCGTGTTCAAGCATCACATACGTGACACACTTCACGTTCCCGCATTTGTGAACGAGTCATGCTATATTCTTTGAATTGCGTTGATAGCTCCCGAACACACCATGCTGCAGTTAACCTGGCTGCATTGAAAAGCACTCTTCAAGGTTCTTTGTCAGCGGCAATGGACGAGCACGCACAGACGCATGGTCTTGTAGCCACCGGCATTGCCCGCAAACGTCCAGTCGGGTTGTGTCTTGACTGATTGCCGATGCCTATGTCGGCATGCACTCCCTGCGCCAGTTATTAATCGCAAACAAGGTCTGTTTGGAATCTCAATTATGGATTTGCATGGAGCCTTAACCATCAGCGGGATTGGTGGGCTGGTCGCCAAAATCAAAAATATCCTAGGAGGCGTTTGGCACGTTGGCGCTGTTCTGCGGACTATAATTGTTTGCCCAGAACTTGATGTTGCTTCCGTTCAAGTGGGTGCCGGTCACGATTCTCTTCACGTTGGAATAGACATCCAGATTGACGACATTTTGCTGGAAGGTCGACCCGAAACCAAACACCGGAAAGCCGATCTTGCAGGTATCGCGTAAACGCGTCCATCGAGACATAGACATCTTTGGTATTTAAGTCCGCATCCTGTAATTTAAAATATAGGCAACGCGATTGAATGGCTTGCAAATTTTCTCGTTTGAACAACTTGCGGATCGAAGATGCGGCAATGTGGACTGGATTCAACACCAGCACCCATCTTTGCCGCCTATTTCATTGTCATCTCCAAATCACACCTACCACCTACCGGCTTGGAAAGGCAGGAGCAATCAGTCGTTGAAGAAAGGGCCCTGATGATAAGAGCTTCAAATCTTCCGAAGCCTACTCATTCCTCTACAGGTGCAGCGGGAGCAACTTTCTTCTCACCCTTGGGTTTCCCATAATTGGGATTGGGTTTCGGCATGATAGCCCCGACATCCTTGCGCCACTGGATGAGTTTGTCGCGGAGTTCCTTGACTTTTCCGGGATTGGACGCGGCAAGATTTTTGGTTTCACCAATGTCGTCGCGCAGGTTGAAAAGCTCGAGTCGACCGTCCTCGTACCATTCGATGAGTTTCCAATCGCCGTCACGCACCGCGCCCCCGGGCGCACCGCCCTGGTTGCCGTAGTGCGGATAATGCCAATAAAGCGGATCGTGATGCGGTAAAGAGTCACCCCGAATCAAAGGCTCCAAACTGACGCCGTCCACATGTTGTTGCGGCATCAGCGGCAGGCCGGCAAGCGCGAGCAGTGTCGGGAAAAAATCCGTGGTTACCACGGGCATTTCATTGACACTCCCAGACTTCGTGACACCAGGGACGTAGAATATCAGCGGCTCACGAATGCCGCCTTCGTAGAGCCAGCCTTTGCCGCCGCGGAGCGGGAGATTGCTGGTCGGCTGACCTTCGGCGGTACTCAAGCCGCCATTGTCCGAAGTGAAAACCACAATCGTGTTGTTTGCCAGCTGAAGCCGATCCAGCGCCGCCAAAACTTCGCCAATGGCTGAATCCATGGCTTCAATCATACCCGCATAAACGGGATGGTTTTGCATCAGTCGCACTTTACTCTTGCCTTCCAAACCAAACTCAGGCCCACGCACTTTTAGTGATTTCGCCTTGGCCGCGTATTTTTTAACCAAATCGTCCCGCGCCTCCAACGGTGTGTGAACGGAATAAAAACTCAAGTAAGCGAGAAACGGTTTATCTCGGTTAGACTCAATGAATTTAACGGTTTCCGCGGCCAGCCGATGCGGCAAATTTTCGCCCTCCGGTCCGTCAGCGAGTTTCGGATTGCCGTAGGGCGAGAAATAAGTTTTGGGATGCCCCCAACCGCAGCCCGCGATGTTCACATCAAAACCCTGATTTTCCGGCCAATATCCTTCCGGCCCAAGATGCCATTTACCTGCAAAGAAAGTCCCATAGCCCCGGGCCTTGAACGCCTTGGCTAGCGTGGTTTCGGACAGTGACAAATATTCTTGATACGGTGCGGGCAGCAGTTTGGTGCGATGATTCCACGGCCCGGGCTGAGGTCCGCCTATGTAATCAGTGATGCCCGTACGCGGCGGATATTTACCGGTCAAAATGCTGGCGCGCGTTGGCGAACATACCGGACACGCTGCATAGCCCGAAGTAAACCGCATGCCTTTTTTTGCCAGCGAATCAATGTTGGGAGTTTCATAAAACGTGTTCGGATTGTTCGCGCCAACATCCATGTAGCCCAAGTCATCCGCGAGAATAAACAGGACATTGGGACTATTTGACACGACCGAATTGGCAGACGCATGAATTACAACCCCTCCTAAAACCGCCAAGATACGAGTGATTTTATTTTTCATTTTCGATTTTCTGATTATCCAGGTTTGTTGGTCGCACCACAGGCAAAAAGCAAATTAAAATTCTGACAGAATAAATTTGAATAGAGAGTTCCAGTATCAGCAATGTCTTTTTCCATCTGCGCCTTTTACTAGTCATTGCCCCAACCTTCCATCGACGGGAAGGAGCACATAAAATTCTCCGGCGAAATTTTAGGCACCAAAGTCAACTTGGCCGCCAGCTACGGCCGACATTGCTGGAATGGCTTGCTGAGCAAAGCCCGATGACACGACTGCCAATAATATGTCAATCAAGCAAACCGTTTTAATTGGCGATGTCTGGAAACCAATTTGAATCTGTCGCACGGTAAAATTTGTTAAACTTTTACCACCGATAAAGCCAGACATAGGTGGTATAACGAGCTGCGGGCGGATCATAAAACACATGATCGCCAATTTTCTCACCACAGCGGCAGGTAAGGCGCAAGCCATTTTGGAAAAACACCGGGTCGTCCTCGTGAAAACGATAAGCAGAAAATTCGTTTTCATTTGTGTCTAGATGGGTCAAGCCGGCCACGGGGGTCGCATACCGGCCTTTGTTAAAATAATAGGTGCCGAGAAAATAATCTTCCAAACCCGACGACAGAAACAGCGGTTCTTTAGCGCCGCCAATGTAGGCTCTCATGCACGCTTCCATGAAACTCAAGTCCTTCCACCGCTGGGCTGGATCATCCAATTTGCGCAAACCTTTCGCGGCCATCGTGACTTGATAAAGCGCGCCATCGCCTTTCACATCGCAAAGCGAAAATTCTTCGAGCGGCTCGGCGGTGTGATTTTCCAGTTTATAAAGTTTTAACCGCGCTTTCTCCGGCAGGCGCACCCCGCCCAATTCCACCGGTAGATTTTCCGTACCGCGAATAATCCACCAAAACAGCGGATTGCCCGTCGTGTCAGGACTGAGCTGGCCGGTCACGCGAACGCTTTTGCCGAATGGTATCCGATATGTGTCATAGACATTGGCACCATCACCCGTCCGACCGATGCGGGCCACGCCCCACGGCGCAGCCTCGTCACCAAAACCAATGCCGTGACCGAGATACAATTCCATGTCAATCGAGGCGTTGGTCTCGCCGTCCACATAAATCCGGATGCGTGTTTTGTCGCAGCCTTTCCAGCCGCCACCGAACCACATGTGTGTCAGGCAGCCTTTGCCAACGTGGTAAAAAAGCTCCGCCTCCTGGTCGCGGCTGAGAGGTCTGACCTCTTTTCCCTTTGTGCCAAAGGTCTTCAAATCGGATAATGATTTAGCGAAAGATTTTGGCTCCCTGCCCAGCAAAAACATCCCCACCAGCAGCACCGCGTATGGATTGTAAATTATCTTCATAAATAATGGTTCAGATTTAGAAAACATTCAGTTTTTTGGTTTTTCCCAGTTAATCGTACGACCGGCGTTATTTTTTTGCGACAAGCTTTAATTCGTAATATGTTGGTAAAGGGATTGCATCGCTATACTGTTGTTCAGCCATACGGTCGCTCCGGTTTCTCAGGGCAAGAATCAGATTTTCGGTCGCGCACCGCACTTCGGGATCTTCTTCACCAGAAAGTTTCAACTGGATCTCGCGCCAGGCGAAATACCTCCATTCCACCTGTTGCCATACCCAGTGCAACACGCGATAACTTTGCTCCAGCATCGGCGTGCGAAATGCCGCGAGGTTAACGCCATCGGTTAGTTTGTCCGCCGTAAATTCGCCCACCACCTGACCGTTGATCTTAAGCTGATAAAGTCCAGCCAACAATCCGGTGACGTGCAACGGCTGATTGTCCACTGTTGAATAAAAACCGCAATAATCCAGCACCATTTGCATTACGGCGTTGGTGTAGTCCCAGTTCGGTTTAGGTTCCGGCCAAACAAATGACATCACACCCCACTTGGGGTTCTCGTTAGGTGGAAATTGTGGCCAGTCGTCATGCAAAGCCAGAATGGGAAACGGAAGACAGGCGTCTTTTTGCGTCCAAGCCATGGTTTCGCCAGCCTTTTTGAACCCGCTTATATCGGTGTTAACCATGGACTGGATCCTGCCTGTTTGGGCGTCAATGGTCACCGCGGTGACCACGGGCGGCGCATTTAACGCCTGGAGCAACACCTGAGCCATCACCAATTCGCCCGCCGCCGAAGGATGCACCCGGTCGGGAATCACTTGATGTGACAGCCGGGGATTCTGCGCGAACGCCTTTTGCATCAGCACCACCAGCGGCTCGTTGAAATCCACGTAGTGCAGATGGTGCGCTGCCGCCAACTGGCGGACAAACGCGGCGTATTTCAGCAAGACTTGGTTGTAGCCGCCGCTAAATGTTGGTTGTTCGGTTATATCATCATAAGGCGATGGTTCGATCAACACAATGCGGACGCCAGGCAGATGAGCCTGTATTGATAGAATCAGGTGTTCGTAACCGTTGCTGTAGGTGTTGAAAGCACCCTGGTCAAAGGGTTGATATTTTGCGTCGTTCATGCCCAGCATGATGGTTACTACCGTAGGCTTGAAGGGGAAGACGTCCCGTTCCAAGCGCGAGTCAACGCCTCCCGCCCAGCCGCCCATGACCGTGTCACCGCCGACTCCAGAATTAACAAAGCTCACGGGTAAATGAGGGAAACGCGTGCGCACATAAGTCTGCACATCCACCCCATAAAAACGCTGCTCAGTGATACTGTCGCCGTAAAAGCAAACACGGTCGCCGTCGTGGAGGAAAAATGACGTGTCACCCGCGGCGGCCCGCGGGACAGCGCCGGAACAAAACAACGGTAGAATCGCGACCAAAATTAAAAATTTGGTTCGCGCAAACAGGCGCTTTCGATTCGATTTGATATTGATTTTCATACCTGGTGAATGACCACTTGTTTAGCGGCCAAATAAGATTTCTAATCATCACGTTGATCCGCCAAACATTTTCGCATAAATACAATATATGCAGCCTTCCAGCGCTAACACCTCATCGGGTCGGCAGCGCATTTTGGATTTCTGACAGCGGCACTCCCAGTGCGGCACGGGCAACCACATCAAGATTATTTGTCGCCCCGGTTAAATGAATCGTACGACGAATATGAGTCATGCTCTGACCCGGAGCCAGAGCAGCCGCCGGCGAGGATGATTCCATCTCGTAAAATTGGCCAAGCTGTTTTGCACCCGGTGCGGGCGAGCCGTCATTGTAGCTGTTAATGACATCGCCGCTGAAGGGATGTTCCTGCAACTTCCACAACGAATTGACATAATCCGTCCTGTCCTTGGGCTGGGTAAATTGAACGATGGTCAGCATCTGGTTGGCTGCATCATAACTGCCCAGCACGGCCTTGCTACGCCTCGGGTTAATGCCAATCTTGCTGCGATACTGGCTGTCGCCAGAGAAAAAGATTGCGGTATCCTTCACAGCCAACCGCTCCGCCGGGATGTTGCCAAAATAATCCGAGGTCAGTCTGGTTCCCAGTTCCGATTCCGGGCCGTCTTTGATTGGCACCACAATCGTCGTGTCGGGCGAAGAATTGAACTGTCCAAGAATCCAAATTGATAGCAGACCGGTGTGCTTGGACCATGGTTCCGAGCCGGCATTGCTGATTTTGTTGACCGATTCATAAGCCACCAACTTCACTCCGGCCAACGGCTGCAGATGAAGTTCGCGCCACGCTTGCCAGGCCAAAAGCAATTTCACCTGACGATCTACCTTCACATCAAACGTCGCGCCGGAATAATTAGTCAACGAAAACTGCGCATGAAAATCCACTTCGGTCTTCGACTGCCGCGCCACGGCGTAAGGCAAGGTGTCAATCGACGCAGGCGTGAACCAATGCTCCAAATCAAACGGGACACCTTTGGCAAAAAAGAGGGAAAACTGTCCCCCTTCCGGGCCGATCCAAAACCGGTCTTCGCCACCAAACACATTGATATGCGACTGCATTTTACCCGAAGCGATCAAATCGCGGTTGATCCAGCCGCAGCTTGCGCCGTTGCCGCCCGACGCCGTACTCGTTAACACCCGACCCTGCCAACCGGGCGACACGACAACCTGCGATTTTTTTGACTGATCGCTCAAAACCACGATGGGCGTGTGCTGTTTGAGAAAGCTCACGTCGTCATCAAACGTGGCTGAAAAAGACCGCCAGTCCGCCGCTAGCAGGCTGATGGAAATTATTCCAAAGTGGTGAATTCTCATGATGATATTCGATATTAGTTAATTTATGATTGGTATTGTTTTAAGGCTGGGTTAGCCAGCAATCCTGACCATAAATGTTTTGGATCATGATATTTTTGCGATTATCTGGCATGTTTTTTAGGGAGCAAGGCGAACACGGTAAAAGCCTTGAGGACTTTTGCTTGATGTGGGGTTGGTCCACAGCAAGGGCGGCGTCACCGAATAATTTGTGACCATCGGTTGCCATTGCATTAAGCTGTTCAAGTTTGTGGCAGTCTCCACGACATAATCCGGTCCTGCATCGCCCGTCACTTGCATCGCAAATGAATTCCCAGTCCAACTCGGGTTCAATAATTGCGGTGTCCTAGGCTGTAATACCGTAACCGTAATGCTCTGCGTGGCGCTCAATGGTGGCGTGCCATTGTCCGTCACCAACATGCTGAATGTGTTAGTCGTAGGCGACTGCGCTATAGCCGGTCGCCAACTTATCACACAATTGGTGGGGCTAATTGGGTTGATTGCAGCCCCCGCCGGTGCCAACCGCAAACTCCAAGTCAACGTCTGGGCCGGCAAATCCGGGTCGCCGGCGGTGTTGGTGATCAGCAACATCCGTCCCGCCAAAATCGTGTTGGCAGGAATGGCATTCAGAGTCGGGGCGCGGTTCATGGTGCCGACGACTTCCAACGCGCTCAACGGGCGGCCAAACAGGCGCAAGTCGTCCAGTGTCCCGGCCAAAAATCCGCCTGCATAACCCGCTTGAATGCTGGCCAACCGCAGACTGGGCGGGGCCGTCCGCGTGCCGATCGGGCCGATGGCCGTAACCTGCAACTGGCCGTCCACGAACAACGCCATCACTCCCGTCAGGCTGTCCCATTCCGCCGCCAGATGATGCCACTGGCCGTCGTTGATGGGGGTGGTTGAGGTAATTGTAGTATCCGGATTGCCAATACCAAACGCCGCATGGCTGCCAATCAGAGTCAAGCCAAAGTCAGTAACCGATCCCGGAACCTCGCCATCCACGATCCCCTGGCCGTTCCACCATTGGCCGTTACCCACGCTGCCAGTTGCCGTGGTCTTGACCCAGCCAGTGATGGTAAAGCTGTTGCTGATGCTCAGAGGTATGACCGCGTAGGAAGTGTTGTTGCCTGTGAACTGGGCGGCCAACGCACCGATTTTGCCCGGCACATAGCTCACGTTGTTGACCTGCGTAGCATTGTTGGTGTTCCCTGAGGCGTCCTGAAGGTTGCCTTCCATCGGATACCAAGCTACTGGCTGAGTATTCATTACGACGTTTGAAATCACCAGACTCGTCACCGACTGTGGCGCCATATATGCGGTAAACTGCTGATTGGCGACGGGCACCACGGCCAAAGGAAGGCCAAATTCATTGGCGGAGGTTCGCCAGCGGCTAACCTGACTACCCGTGCTACCAAACGCGCCAAGATTGTAGGTCGTGTTCAGAGCGTTGGTTGAAACATTGATGGCGACGATAATCAAATTGTGGTTGGTAGGGTCGTAAGCAGCCAGCGACTGGCCGGCATCGCTGACGCTTAGGATTTGAAAGCCTGGCCGGATGAAATGGCTGAACTGCCAGAGCACATAGAACTTCTCATTGAACCAGTAGTTGGTGGTGCCGCTAGCATCTTCGGGATTATAAACCAATGCCCAACCGCTGACACCGTCCACCAATTGCCAATAGGTCCACGCCCGCGTCCCGGTTTGCGTTATGTCATCGCGGATGCGCTGCGCCATGGTCATGCCGGTGCCGTCTCCGTCACCGTATTCGGAGATCCACAGCGGCTTCCTCAATAAGTTCGCCAGCCCTTGCAACCCGGATGGATTGTTGGCTCCGTAAGTATGACTGGCGATCAAGGTCACGTTGGCTTGACCGGCGGCATCGTAAGAACCCACCGAGTTAATGGTGTCCTGCTCATCCGTATCTTCCGACGCGCCAATGCCGGTGGTCAGACCGCAAGCCGTTAGATTGTTGCGCAGGTTATTGACCACCCGGTTCTGCTGGCTGGCACCCATGTGACAACCCTCCTGCCAGTTGCCCAACTTCCACCAGTAGCCGGTGGGTTCGTTCATGGGCGTTACGGCGTCAAACTTGACCCCGTCCACCACGGTCAGATTACTAACCACCATGGAAAGGTATTGTGCAAAAGTGTTTTCATATCCAGTCTGCAAATTGTCGCTGGTTCCGTCAGTGGAACCCGTGACGCTGCCGCTGACCGTCATCCACCAGGGCGGCGAGTTGGCAAACGCATAAACATGATTCACACCGAGCGCAATGGCGCGCTTGAGCATCCAGCGCTGGTTTTGGTCGGCATTCCAGTTCCAAACGCCGTTCGTTGGCTCAAAACCCGGCATCTGTGCACGATATTGCATGGTGTTGGAGATGCCCGGATTTTCGCCGCCGCCGATGTTATAACGGGCAATGTTCAATCCCAGCGTGGTGAAAGCCAGTGCCGCATAAGTTTCGCGGTTGCTGTAACCACCACAGACATTAGCCCACCAACACAGAGAAACGCCCCAGCCATCGAAACTATCCACTAAAACCTGATTCGGATTTAACGTGGCCTGATACTGCAGCAACGAGGCCGGAGGCACGACCAAAGTTGCATTGCTACTTTGCAAGGTGCCAAACGAGCCGTTGGCGACACAATAATAACCGCCCGCATCGCCCGGCTCCACACTCCAGAGATTATAAGTGGCGTTGGTGGCGCCGGGAATTGGCATAGCAGGAACTTTATACCATTGATATTCAGTGGGGCCTCCGCCAACCACGGAAACGGTGAAACCGGCCGAGGCTCCGACATTGTTGGTAACACTTTGTGGTTGGGCAGTAATCATGGCCCCAGACGGCATGAGCACGCTTACCTGTACATTATCTATGTTCACCTGCACGGGATAGTTCGCGCCACCGAAACCAATAAATCCACTGCTCAACTGGTTCAACGCGTAGCCGCCCAGCAAGGTTGCCCCGGCATATATTTTCACGATGGAACCCTTTCCGTTGAAAGGCGACCCGGTGCCCGGGGGATCGGAAAAAATCACAGTGAAAGACCGATACTGGTTAGTCGCCCCCGTGGCCGACCAGTTGGGCGACGCAATCAAAGAGCCGCTTTTGAATATCTGGGTGCCGCCACTTTCCGTGAACAACGCACAAAAACTGGCGGAACTTGGACCATTGCCACTGCTTGTGTTATTCAAATTCAGACTCAACCAACTGCTGGAAACTCCGTTGTCGTAGGAAACTTTCCCATTAAAAGAAACGACCAGGGGCTTGTTGACCGCGTTGGCGGTGGGAGCAAAATCATTTTGCAGATAAGTCTGGCTACCCGCCAGCAGCAGTTCGCTGTTTCCGCCATTGCCGACCTGGCACTGCCAAGTGTTGGCTCCGGCCCAGGGCATCAAAGCCAATGCCCCCGTCTGCCTTAGGGGCAGCTCATAGTTCAGATCGGTTGCGTCCGGCGTGCCGGTGATGGCAAAGGTATCCGTCAGCAGATTGGTGTCCGCCCAGGCCCCACAAACCACGCCAAAGGCGCAGCTCAAGGCAAGAAGGCTGGTCGTCATTGGATTCTTCATATCTGCTGGTTAATTTTTCTATTCGTGACTGGAGCCAACATTTAAGGTCACTGGGCCGATCAAACCAGCCGGCAACAATTTTGAATTGGCATCCCAACCTTTGTGCGTAACGAAAGTAATCTTTGTCAACATATCTGGCTGTTCATCACCAACCAGCCGGTTAAGCCAGGCATTTACCACCTCGATTACGAGCTGATTGATTCCCACCTTGGCCGCCGGGGAAATATCCAACCTATAGGGTGGTTTCCACAAGGTGCCAAGCTCCATCCCGTTCAGCCGGACGGTGGCGATGGAGTTGACGATACCGAGATTCAGGCAGACCGGTTTGTCTATGGAGGTTAATTCAATTTGTTTCCGGTATATGGCCGGGCCGCTGTAATACTTGATTGCCGGATCCGAGCGCCTGGTCCAATCTTCAAGCCGAGCAAAATTCACCAGGGCATTCGGCCCCCCAAATTTAGGATCGAACTTCACCTGCCACGGGCCGCTGATTTCCGTTCCCGACGACAAGGACAGCCACTCACTTTCGGGAACGATCCTGGTGCCAGGCTTTCCGCCGACAACATACTCGACACGCAGGAATTTGGCTTTTTGATAAGCCGGATCAGACCCGAAAGTTGTATTGTTCGCTAACAGATTCAATTGGCCGTCAAGCACAGCCGCCGCCAATTGAGCGGTGACATCCACAGCCTCCGCGGCGTCCTCCGTGCCATAAATTGCGTGGCGAATTTCCAATCCGCCGGCCTTGGAGTTTGTTTTAGCCAGCAAATTATTCTTCCCCTTCCGCCTGAAAACCACAAACAAAGAACCCGATGGTTCAAGAGGCAGCTTGATTCGCACCCGGCCATTTTCCAAATCATAGGCGACTGGCTCAGTCCGTCCGCTCTCCGGCCACCACAACTCCGGTGTGCGGTTGGCGACGCGAAACGAAATCGTTTCGGTCCGCCCGATAAGCCGCTGGTTCGAGATGAAATATATGTCCAAGTCATCAGAGCAACGATGTTTCCACAGAATGCCTTCGGGACATTCCACATCGGGCGGCATCCCGAGCTGGCGCATTACTTCAGTTAAATTAACATCATGGAATACGCGCCCGGGGCTGACGGAATTAGCCGACCACAGTTCACCGGCCAGTTCGCACAGCTTCTCGTCGCACCCAGGAAAATTTTGATTACTCGGCGACCGTTTCGGTGGCGGCCCCAAAACAATGCCGCCGGCAGCAACTAATTTGCGGATCGCGGCAAGCAATTCAGGTCTCATCGTATCCTGCGGCGGCAACACGAGTACGCGATACCTTGTGCCATCGGGCAAAACAAAATGACCATCCTTGACCTTCAGGCGGTTTTCGATGACATCGGCGTTGATATAGTCGAAGTCATAACCCGCCGGCAATTCCGGTTGCAAGGTACCAGTCATTTTCGGGGCGTCTTCTCCGATAAAATAGGCCACGTCGGCCACCGACTTTCCTGATTGCAACAGCACCGTGCAGCGGCGCAAGTAATCCACCCACGGCTTTGCTTTTTCAAACCAGGTGTTGTGCCGGTTGAACTCCGTGCCGAACCACGCATTCACGCCGGGAAACTTATCCTCCCACGGCTGATGAATATAGACGTGCAGGACATATTGGTTGATGCCCTGACAAAACGCCCAATCGCCCAACGCCTTGATATCGCGGGGCGTGTGTTCAAAAGCGGGCCCGCCGGTGAACGCCTCGGACCACACCACCGTTGAGCCATAAGTATGCGCAGCAGATGACGCGGCGCGCAATTCAAGCGTGTTGTCAAAGCCGGTTCCCGCCCAGAATTCGCCGGACATTTCATCACTGCTAGCGCCGTATTTCAAAAACTCACTGGGGAACCCCCAATGGCCGTAATTTTCCAGCCACATCCGCAAACCATGTTCGTGGCTCAAATCCCGCAACCCGCCGACGTAATCTTTGGCAATGCGATCCGCCACCATACGCCGCAAATCCCAGAGGAAGCGATCCGACTGATCCGCGCTGCCAACCAGCCGTCCGCTTAACACCGGAAAAAACATCACCGGGTTATAGCCATAGCGTGACTTGAAATCGGCGATGAAATCATCCGTCCAGTTCTGCGGTCCGGTTTCAAAACTGTCAGCGATGACATGTTTCCACGCCCTGCGTTCGCCTGCAGACATCCGTTTTAAAAGCTTGCCGATGTAGGCATCAAAATGAGCACGCAAATGCTCACGGCTCATTTTGTCCACCTCCAGTCCGGTGGCTTCCGGTGGCGCGGGCGAATTTGTGGTGCCCGTCGGCAGCGCGACCACGCGCTGGACGATCCATTCTCCCGCCGGCGCGTCCCAAATCAGCATACCGTCCGAAGCCAAGTGAGAGCTGATGTCTTGGACCTGGGTTGGCGCGACCACATAGTTTTCCGACTCGGGCTCGACCGGCAGCGGCCACATATAAAACTCAGCCGGTGGATGCGGATCTTGAAAGACTTTTTCCAACTGCTTGTCAGCGCAGTTTTCCACGCGGGCAGCGGCGGAGATTTCAATTTCGCCCAATTGACAGACGGCGGAAAATTGCAGCCGGAAAAACCGCGCAGTCGTGGCTGGTAAACTTATCGTGACCGGCGCCAGTGGCAACGGCCCGACTTGTATTCCCAAGTTGTGCCGATCCATCGCAAACTTCCGGATGGAACGGTAAGTCTGGCCGTCCGCCGACACCAATAGTTCTGCCGTGACGTTGAGTTTATCCGCAGGAGTAATTTTCAAGCTGCGTGCGGTAAATGGTTCGGCCACTTCGTAAGTCAGCCCGGATTGCGTGTCGCCACTCACCTTCGGCGAATGGGCGGCAAGCGTGTCGGTATCGCCCGCCGGCGCAGGAAACGCGAGCACCTTAACGTCTTGGAATTCACCTTTGGGTTCGGGAAGCTTGACGGAATATTTTTGCGGGCCGTGTATCCGGATTTCCATTTGCGACAGATAGCGCATGGACTGTTGCGGCTTCACCCACGGGCCGCCGGACTGGCTCCAGCCGGGTGAATTGAAAACCCCGATGGTCATGCCCAGCCGACCAGCCTCGCGGATGGCGTGTTCCATCGCTTCCCAAAACTCCTCGGTCAACACTTTCATCTCGCCGTCCGGCGAGCCGCTTTGACCACCGCCAATGATGCCAATGTAAGGTTCGCCGATGCCGATCCGTTGCATCGCTTCCAAATCGCGTGTGATCCCTTCCTTGGTGATATGCCCATCCATCCAATACCAGTAACAACGCGGCCGGGTGGAATCGGGCGGGTTGATGAATTGCAACCTTAGCGGGTCGGCGGTAGTGTTTGCTACCGTGGCAACATCGCCAGCCCACAATGGTTTGGGCAAAAGCGCGGAACCAGCGGCGGTCAACCCCGCAAGCTTTACAAAGTCACGACGATTAATTCTGGTTGCAGGAAATGATTTCATATTTTGAGTGAGTGTTCGTTAAAAAGAAGCTGGTTAGCGCTAATTGCAGATAATGAATTTATCCAATCGCACAAACTCTTCTTTGCCGCCTTTGCAAACCAGACATAGGTTTTTCGTTCCCGAAGCGTTGTTGAGCAGACAGGCGACAGACTGGTATTTGTCCCATCCGCCGGTGTTCTGAACGTGGCAACTACCCAGCAGCCTGCCATCTTTAGCATTTTCACGAACTTCAATGGTTCCGCCCTCTGGTTGACCCGACGCCACGCGGAAGGCAACGGTGGCATTTTGCGGGAAGTTTTTTATATTCGGGTAAAGCAGGTAACATCCGGCGCGCAGACCGCGCACCTCAAAACCGCCGGCGGGACACTCTTTGATATCCGCCAGCTCTGCGGCAAAGTAATCTTCCGCTTCAATGGCAGGTTGAGATGCGTCATACTCGCCAACGCCCGTTCGATCCAGACGAACTGGTACCATCTCGCCATTGTCGCGGTAATGCACATAGCTGATGCAGGCATCGCGGAAAAATTCACTGCGCCCCGGCTGGCTTTTGTCGTTGCAAGCGTAAAACCATTGGTTGTGCCAGGTGAAAAAGTTTCCGTGGCGATCATGCCAGATATCGCCCTTGCGAAAATCCGGCGCAACGTTTTCAGTGCCGATCACCGAGCCTTTGAAACTATAGGGGCCGTAAATATTGGTTGCCATTGCATAAAAACTCGACCAGGAAAGATAATAGATTCCATTGCGCTTGTGTAGTGACGGTTTGTCGTCTGTCTTTCCCGCACCGTAAGGGCCATACGGATTATCTATTTGCACCGGACGCGGCTTTTCAGCCAGCGAAATCATGTCATCATTCAGCCGTACAATAAAGTAGTTGAACGTGCCATAGACCATGTAAACTTGGCCATCATCATCCACCATGAGATCCGGATCACGCTGTTCTGTCCGAGTCAGGTCTTTGGGCAATAGAGGCTTGCCCAACGGATCATGCCAGGGTCCCGCCGGTGAGTCGGCCACGACAACTCCAATTTCCGTGGGGCCGGCGGAAAAATACCAATAGAATTTGCCGTATTTACTGATGCCAAATGTGGCCCAGCAATTGTTGAAGGGTTTTCCAATGAAGGTATCTTCTGGTTTAAGTGTTCCCGCCGGCTGCCAGTGAACCAGGTCGGCGGATGACCAGACCCACCAATCCTTCATCACAAAACTTTTGTTCGCCGGAGAGAAATCATGGGTGGCGTACAAGTAGGCCCGATTGCCATAAATGACAATATGCGGATCGGTCAACCCTATGTCCGGCACAATCGGATTACCACCCAACGCGCATCGAATAAAAAATGCTAAAATAAATGTCAAAAACGTTATTTTTGGAAAGCGCATACTTTATTCTAAACTGCTAATATAGCAATCATGGCCTGTCGCCGTTTACAGTATTATATATTCTGTCAATACCCGGACGTTGTTTCGGCAGTATCTGCAGCACCGATTGGGCGCCACCACCGACAAGAATTTGCAAACAAAATCCAACATGTTATTTACCACGGGCCAGCGGACAATTCAGCCGGGCGAAAAAATTCCACCCATTGTCCATAGGCGTCGGCACCGCTCGCCATAATCGTGCCCTCATAATTACCTGCATCAAATTTGTGCCAACTCACACTACCATCCTCGTAAAGAAAATTACCTCCGATGGGTACATTGTTTTTCCCCGGATGATTTGCGCCGGGAATTTTTGCAGTGCCAACGGAAGTAAGCCATTGCTGGGTGGCTGGGTTGCCGGAATTGCTTTGGATTTTGTCCACCATAATCGGGGCCAATCGGTAGGAGCCGTTCAGTTTGGTACGCAGCATCCAGTTAGCCAGACTTGGACCGCCGTTGTAAGTATAGTTATAATTTCCACCGTTGGCCTGCCGTCCTGGCAAATAATTGTATCCAATTAAATTAGTGGTTGAGCCATAAGCAATTTCGTAGGCGCGATGGAATTGATCGGTGGGACAATAAATGACATCCTGCGAGGAGCGCTCACCCGTAGTAGTCGTGCCCCCCTTGTTTCGATAAAGATATGGTGGATAAAAAGTATTGTTAAGATGTCCAGCCATCCAGGCATAATCATGGGCCCCATCCGCCGTGGTGTTGTCGGGAAATTGATTCTGGCTGTCACCGGCATACAAATTGATGGCCAAGCCCCACTGTTTGAGATTGCTGGTGCAAACAGCCTTGTATGCTTTTTGTTTGGCGGCTGCCAGCGCAGGCAGGAGCATGGCTGCCAAAATCGCTATGATGGCAATGACCACCAAGAGCTCGATAAGCGTAAAGCCTACAGAATTTGATACAAAGCGTTTATTTGGATTCCATTTGTTCATAGTTAATTCAAAAGATTCCGGCCCACAGCGAATACACTCGCTGCAGGCCGGTAGAATACAACCCAATAATGAGTTGATTCAGTATATACTACTGAAACAGCACCCGGTAAAATACTGCGGGTCCATTTAGCGGCATGGTAAAAGGGCTAGTGGCACCTGACACCGGCGTATATGGACCGGCAACATTTGTGGATGATTCAAGTGTGCCTAATGTCCAGGTTATCTGTCGCGCCGGACCAACCTGCGTCATCGTCATCGGGAAGCTGCCCAGGTTCACATTGCCAAAGGCTTTGCCATTGTTCCAACCTTCAGAGTGAACCATTGTGCCGCTACTGGGATAATTCGGGAACACAAACGGCGGCGAGGTATCCCAGTTCCAGCTTATATAAGTTGAGGCAGTATTGCTTCCAATATAGGCGGTATTCCAGTTGGGAAAGAAAGCGGTAGGTGAATAGTCCAGCGTATTCGTATCCCCCCAGATGGAGTAAGTTGTGTTCGGCAGCAAGGTAACCGGTTGAGCCAGCGGCACCCAGCGCCAGCCGTAGGCGGCGAACGGAGCTGACCCTGGCGGAACATACACCGAAGCCACCACAGAAGAGCCAGAGAAAATTCCCACGTTGTGTCCGTTCGTCGTGCCGGTGCCGGTGTCATCCCAATAACCCAGATGGGTCACCTGGCGGGCTTTAGCCCCGGTTGTGAAAAACATTCCGAGGTAATCCCCGGCTGGATTGTAACCATTGGGATTACCATTGATCCACGCCCCGACATTGGCATTGGTTGAAAACAATACCTGATCGGACTGCGATGGATTCTGCACGATCAGCGTAACGCTCGGGCTGTTCGTCGAACCATACGAATTTCTCGCCTGCAAGACATAGGCGGTCGTCGTTTCGGGGTCAGCAATGGTCAAGCTGGCATTGGTCTGACCCGTCAGTGGCACATTGTTGACAAGCCACTGATAACTGATCGGGAAACTGCCGTTGGCGGCACCGGACAGGGTGGTTGGCACGCCCGCCCAAACCGTCCCTCCCTGCGGTAAGGCCGTGAAGAACGGAGCACTGGTTAAAATAGCTACGGCAACCGGGTCAGTATTGGTCGAACCGGCAGTATTAGACACATGAAGATAGTAACTGCCGGTGTCGCCAGTCCCCGCAGAAACAACGGCATAGTAGTAATTGGTCGCTCCGGAAATTGGGTTGCCGTTCTTATACCATTGGAAGGAAAGCGGCGGCGCTCCGGAAATCACGGGCGATAGGACAAATGACTGACCGGTGTAATTTGTGACGTCGACCGGATCGGCGATAACCTCCGGTGGCGCGCCCACGGCGGAAGCAAAAAGTAAATTCACCTCGGTAGGTGACAAAGCGCGGCTGAAAATGGCCGTTTCGTCGATGATGCCGTTGAAGCGGCGGGTGGACCCTGCCGGATCCCATCCCACATAGGTGTTTCCCGCAAAGGTGCAAACACCTTCCGCCGTCGAATCCACGGCGGTTTTCATGCTGGTGCCATCTTGCAAATAAATCGTGGCATTGGTAGGCGTGATGACGAGAGCAACAAAACACCACTGGTAATTGGGAATAATCAGCCCGCTGTTAAACGCATAGTGATTTCCGGTGGCCCAGTCATAATCGAGAATATTGTTTCCACTGCCATCCGTCTGAATCTGAAGCCCGGAAGAGCCGTCGCTGCCTCGCTCGAACAAAACCCCGGTGTAGGAGGCCTGCTGACCGTAGCAATAAATCCAACCGCTCAAGGTAACCGTATTACCTGCGCTGCTAGAAAGATTGAGGGGTGGAATAACAGTATCTGCAGTTGCCCCATCAAGCTGAATGGCATTGTTTGTGGTTTCAAAGTTGGGATAGCTTGAGGGTAATGGTCCGGTGGTGGGAGCATAATTGCCTTCGGCCGTTGCATTAGCGGCAAAGCCAAGAGTTCCTTCGTTAAACACCAGATTGGTGCTGTTGATATCGCTGTAACGCAGGTATACTTGGGGCTGGAGATTGATGGCGGCGGACTCGTAGCTTCCAGCGATAGGGGTGATGACATTTAAAGATGCGTTCGTCGTTGCACTGCCAAACTGGTTGGTAATCGTCACCGCGTAATTTCCTGCGCTGGCGACAGATATATTTTTCAAAATCAGTAAGGCGTTGGTCGCGCCGGCCAATGCCACCGAGTTGGAGAACCACTGATAATAAAATGGCGGCGTACCCGCAACCGTCACCGAGAACTGCATCGTCTGATTGATATAGCCGCTCTGGGAATCCGGGGCTTTTGTCACAATGGGGGGATTGGCAGGCAGAACATCAAGCATTGCCGTTCCGCTTTGGCTTGAACCATAAGGCCCGGTGGCCACCACATAATAATTGCCAGAGTTGGTCGCATTCAGCGCAGCAAACGCTAAAGTCTTATTTGTCGCGTTCAACAAGGGATTCCCATTCTGATACCATTGGTAAAGAATCGACGAGCCAGGACCGGTTGAATTGGTCACCGCACCGATAGTGGAACAATTTAATGATGCGGTAGCACCGGCATAATTGGTCACGCCGATTGGTTGAGTGGTGAAATATGGCAATGTCGGCGCAAGTTGAACCCAGTCAATCCAATACCAGCTTCCTGATGATCCAGCGCCTATGTTGACGGATGCGGTAAGATTATCGCCCAAATGACTCACGAGCAAATTTGTGCCGATATTGAGACTAAACACCATCCATGGCGGCGAAGGCAATGACTGATAACCCGCAGGAAATAAGAAGTCTTGATTGGAGACGATGGCCCAACCCATAGTTGCATCCCCAACAGACAAATTAACTCCGGTCATATTGCCACTATCTTGACGCACACGAACCGTGAGAGTATAGGCAGTGTTCGGCTCAAAAACAGATGAGGATGCCTGCCAGACAGAGTCATTATACCATCCGCCTAAAGATGTAATAGTGTCGGAGCCAGCGGTATAAAAATAGTTTCCCCACTGAGAGCTATAACTCCAATTGGCGCTGCCGCTGTCAAAGCCACCGTTTTGGATAAGGTTATTTTGCGTGATATTGGATTGGGACGACGCCTTTAAGGCAAATGCTAATAGGAACACTAATGCATATGCTTTCAGTTTTTTGGTCTTTTTCATATTTTTTTGAGTTTGGTTTTAGCTATTAGAAATATTCTATTTATTCAGCATTAATTTTTTGTATTCGGGAATGTCATATTTTGGGGTCAAGCAGGCTTGCAAAAAATCCGTCCGTCACAGCAATCCGGGTCGCTTCGCCGGAGTGACCCAATTCAGGCACCAGGTCATGGTCCACAGCTGTTCCAGCGGGATCGTCCCTGCATGTCCGTCGGTAAAAACCATCTGGTCGGCTCCGGGCAGGAGTCCGGAAATGGTAAAACTGGTTGGCACATTATTGGGCCGGTTGCCATGACGCGGAATAGTCATGCGCTGCATGCCATACATCGCGCCAACCACGCTTACGCCTCCTCCATCATAGAGATTGCTTGCTGGCGGACTGCTTTCCGTGGGCCAAGTATCTTCCCAGAATGAATCGCCAAACACCGGCGTGATGGATGGTGTTTGAATGCTGCTCTCTTTGCCAAAGGACCGACCGACTGTGCTGGCGGGAGGAAAGCCTGGGTACCCAGAGGGCACGTTGCCCGAATAAAGAAAGCCATTGTACGCGTAGCCACCATTATAGCACTGATTGGGAGTGCCTGAGATGTTAAACGGGCGCCAGTCATACCAGTTTTGATCCACGGTACCGGAAGCGGATGAACCCGAGACCGGGCTGCTGAATATTTGCGAGGCAGGGCAGGCCAAAACATTGAGGTTTTTCAGCGAGTAATTGACCAATTGGAAAATCCAAGGCGAGGTATAATTAAAACAGGTACCGCCCGAATCCGTCAGATATATAGTGTTGGCCAGACCGAGTTGCCGAATATTATTGACGCACGAAATGTCCTTGGCTTTGCGCTTGGCGCGACTCAAAGCCGGCAACAGCATGGCTGCCAGAATCGCAATGATGGCAATGACGACCAGCAACTCAATGAGAGTGAATCCTTTTTTGGCCGCCTGAACAAAAAACTTCATGTGGTCTTGCTTCATGGGTTCTGCATTGAAATATCTGCCTATCTAGCTGAACGATAAATTGGATAACACAGATTCATGGGACGGTATAAGCTTATCCCAGCCTTGCTTGCCGTCCATACGCATAACGATGCGTATGCCACCGAAGCATTTGCGGAACCGTGCTTGGCGGTCATGAACCAGTAGGCTATAATAAACCGTATTTAAAAATGATTCAGAGAGTATCATTCCTATCAGCCATCTTGTGGGGATGGCCAAGAAGCCATATTTGGCGGCTTGGTCGCGGAATTATTTTTTTGGTCGCTACCTTGAACACACTCGTTGCCGGGCCGGATCCGGGGGCAGAACCGTTCTCGGGGCCCTCAATGATTCCAGCCGTCACCAATCTTGCCCAAGTGCGACACTGGGCGCGTGTGACCGGCGAGACCAACTTGATAATTTCAGTGGAGGGTGTTGTCGAATGGGTGTTCCCGGAATTGTCACTGGTGGTTTTGCAGGACGCCACCGGCAATGCAGGAATCAAACTGGATTTGAACCGTTTTCCAAAACTAACCGCGAAGCAGCGGGTGCACATTGAGGGTTTGGGGCAATTTGGCGGCGGCAATGCCTTGCTGCTCCCAGTCATGGTCGTGAACAATGACGGACTGCATTCGCTTCAAGAGGTTTCCGGGGAATTGTATTTAACCAAAGGAATGCATCCTATCTGCCTCAAGTATTTTCAACTCGCGCGGGGATTCGACCTGAAAGTTGAGTATGAAGGTCCAGGCATTCAGCGAAAGTCTCTGCCCCGTGAAGTCTTGTTTCATGAAGTCAATCGCGATGGATTGGAAACCAATAATGAGCCGGGTTTGGTTTATGACTATTTTGAGGGGGCGTGGAATGGCATGCCGGATTTTTATCAATTGGTGCCAAATCATTCCGGAATAACGGATGATTTTCGCCTCGATGAACGCACTCGTGACGTCAATTTCGCCTTTCAATTTTATGGTCTATTGAAAATTGAACAGTCTGGCAGATACATCTTTCACTTGTCCTCCGACGATGGAGGCCAGTTTTTTGTGCAAGCAATTCCAACTGCGGTGAAAATTCTGAACCAAGAAACCAAAGAAGTTCCGCGCACGGCTCAAACCCTAGAAATTGGCCAGCCACTCACACCAGACATGAATTATATCTGGTCAGCTGTGGAGGGAACGGTGGCGTTTATCGGTCGCAATGGCAAGGACTGGAATCTGGAAATCCATTCTGGTGATGCCCGAATGAAGCTAGTGATCAGTGGCACCGCCAACCTGCCAACAGGTTTGGCCTTTAACCGCCGGATACGAGCAACGGGTTTTTGCCAGGAGACCATTGATCCGCAAGGCCAGCAGATCGCTGGCACCTTATTCGTTCCGGGCGCTAACAATATTCAATTGCTAGATTCCACGGCCAAGAATAAGAACTCCACAAATAATCTCACTGGAGCCTTACCGGTCTTGACCACGGCTGAACAGGTTCTGCATCTCAAACCGGATGAGGCGGCACTTGGTTATCCCGTGCGATTGAGAGGAGTAATCACAACCCGGCGAGTCATACCTGAAGGGATCATTCAAGACCATACCTCAGCGGTTTATGTGCGATTCAATTCACCAGAAAGCCGGCATTTGGAAGCCGGGGAATATTGCGAAGTGGCCGGAGTTACCGGCCAGGGCGGATTTGCCAACTTGGTCCTAATGAACCAAGTCACCCATCTTGGTGCCGGAAAATATCCCGAACCACAGCATCCCGATTATGCCCAGTTGGCCGGTGGCAGCATGGATTGTCAATGGGTGGAGTTACGGGGCATGGTCAGCAGTATTATGGATGAACGGCGCTTTCAGTTAATCATGAAAGGTGGCTATGTCATGGCTGAAATACAAGCCAACGCAGACTTGAGCATCCTGGCCGGATTGTCCAACGCCTTTGTTCGGGTTCGCGGTTGCGTCATCCCTGGCAGAAATGAAATGGGACAGGTGACGAAGGAAGTCTTTCTTTGGATACCTTCGACGGATTGCATCAACGTGGATCAAGTTCCGCCCGCTGATCTGTTTCAAGTCCCCTTAAAACAAGTTTCCGACTTATCCTTGTTTGATCCTAACCCGAACTATCACCAAATGACCAAAGTGCGCGGCCAGATCCTGCTTGTGTCTGACTCTATGCTGTATTTCAACGACGGTAATAACAGCCTAAGGATTTTGCCAAAATATGCTCCCCCGCTCGTAGCGGGTGATTTGGTGGAAGCGGTCGGGCTGCCGGATTTGTCCGACAATCCGCCTTTGTTAATTGAGGCCACGGTTCGGAAAAATGGGCACACGAATCTGCCGGCCCCAACATTGGTGGATTTGCCACAGGTTGCCCAACCAGAGTATTCCGGTCGCTGGGTTCGCATCGAAGGATTGCTGATTGATGAGCGCGCCAGCTACAAGCAGGCGGTGCTGGTAATCCAGTCCGGCTTGAGGAATATTCAGGCCAGCGGTCCCATTAAAGCTCCCGATACCACCCTTCCGCCGTTGGGTAGCCAGGTGACTCTTTGCGGCATCGTCCGGAACGCACAGCCAAATGAATCAGGAAACACGGTCGGCACCGAATTGCTTTTTGACTCGCTGTCGGATATCGCCTGCCTGCAAATGCCGCCCTTTTGGACGCCCCAGCGCGTGCTGCTGCTCCTGGTCATTTTGACGGGCACGATTTTGCTGGCGGCCAGTTGGATTCTCCTTTTACGCCGGACCGTTTCCAAACGCACCGAGGCTTTACGTTTGGAAATGAGCGAACGACAACACGCCGAGGAAAAGGTGCGTGCGCTGGACACCCTCCGCGCGCTGGACACCGAACGCGCCCGGATTTCCCGCAACATCCACGACGACCTAGGCGCGCGAGTGACCAAGCTCTCGCGGTTGGCCGGACAAATCACCGTGTCCGGAACGGAGTCCCAGGCGAGGCTGGATGAAATTGCCGCCACCTCGCAACAAATGGTCGAAGCCCTGGACGAAACCGTCTGGACCGTCAATCCAGTCAACGACTCGCTACCAAAGCTGGCCAATTACATTTCGCATTATGCCGAGGATTTTTTCCATGACACTGCCGTCCGTTGCGAACTGGACATACCGCTGAACCTGCCGGAACTCACCGTCACGGCCGAATTTCGCTTCAATCTTTTTCTGGCGGTCAAGGAAGCGCTCAACAATGTTTTGAAACACGCTTCCGCCCAATCCGTGCTGCTCAAGATGGTGCACTTGCCCGGGCAACTCCAATTGACCATCCAGGACGATGGCCGTGGCTTTGCGCCGGAAACCGACTTGGGCCGGAGCGGGCTGGCCAACCTGCAAACCCGCGTGGCTGGACTCGGCGGTCAATTCACCCTTAAGTCGGCTCCCGGAACCGGCACCAGTGTTTTTTTCGCCGTGCCGCTGCCTGACCTCACCGCCCAGCTTGCCCAAACCGCATAATTTATGTCCAACGCCATTTCAAAACCAAAACCAACTGTGCCGGAAATCGCCCGGCCCATTGCTGTCAGCATCGTTGAAGATGACCCCTGGCTGCGGAAAGATCTGGCCCGCGAAATTTCCGCCGCCGCCGGCTTCCGCTGCCAGAGCACTTGCGCCAGCGCCGAAGAGGCCCTAAAAAAATTGCCGGCGGAAAAACCTGACGTGGTCATCATGGACATCAATCTGCCCGGCCTGAACGGAATCGAATGCGTGCGCCGTCTGAAGCTGGTCGCCCCGGAGATGTGCGTCCTCATGCTGACGGTTTACGAGGAAAGCGACCTGATCTTTGCCGCACTCCGCGCCGGAGCCAGCGGTTATCTGCTCAAGCGCAGTCACACTGCGGAATTATTGGAAGCCATCGCAGACGCCCATCAAGGCGGTTCCCCGATGACCTCATCCGTGGCCCGTCAGGTTGTGCAATTTTTCGCCAAACCGCCATCCAGTTCGCCAGAAACGGAAGGGTTGTCCATTCGTGAACAGGAAATCCTGAACCTCCTGGTCAAAGGACACGCTTACAAGGCCATCGCCGACCAGCTTTCAATCAGTGTCAACACCGTGCGAATGTTCATCCGCCGCATCTACAAAAAAATGCATGTTCATTCCCGGAGTGAAGCCATGGCGCAAATCCAGAATCAGTAAAAATGAAACATCCAAACCGAACAGTTCTCATGGATAAGTCATCCTGTAGAAGACGTTGGCCTGGGCTGGATTGATGGTGATGATGACCTTGTTGGTCGTGGTGGAACCGGGCACGGCGAACCAGTTATTCGGATTGGCGAGGCTGATGGAGTTGGATTTCAAGGTCCAACCTGTGTGATCCGCCGGCCATTGCAGCGTCAATTGCCTGCCGGACATGCTCGCTACAAAGTTCGTCGGCGTTGTATTGACCGGATTGCCCACCACCAGGTTTAACTGCCCGTTTGCCATGGCCAGCGTGGCCGGAGCGGCGACCCCGCTACCGCCAACCGACACCGTATTGGTCATCACCGCTCCCGCCACCACCCCGCCAGACGATGGGGAGATAAGCGTGTAACTGCCCACCGCCAGTTGACTGCCCGAGTTATTAATCTGGAAAACCGTCGAGGATGAAAGGGTTAGTACTCCATTAGTAACCACAAGTGCCGGCGTGCCGGAGGCGAAATTCAATGCCAGCGTGCCGGTGCCGGTGCTAACGTTCCCCTTGATCATCGCCATAGCCGAGCTATTGTTCAAGGCCTGGGTGCTGCTCAAAATAAATGGCGAACTCAAGCCGGAGACATCCAAGGTCGCGCCGCCAGCGATGGTTATATTGGGCGTTTTGGCAATCGAACCGTTACCGACCAACGCCAGTGTGCCGGCGCTGATCGTGGTGTTGCCAGTATAAATGTTCGTGCCGGACAGTGTCCATTTACCGCTGTTGCTCTTCAGAATGGCCGCCTTATTGGTGACCGTGCCGCTCGGATTGTCGCTAATGGCTCCAGTGATCTGGTTGCCCAGCGAGGTGCCGTCCAAGGCCAGCGTTGCGACCTGCGTTGAACCGGCCTGGCTCGCCACCGCCGTTGCCGGGCCGGCGATAACGACGTTGGCATTGGTGGGCGCAATGGTTTCAGTTACGCCATACCAATTGCCGAAGTTCAAACTGGAGTAGGCCAGCGTGTCCACCGCACCGCCCGTTGGAGCGTTGGGTCCGGCCAGAACATTCAAGCCGGTAGGAGCTCCCCAATTCAGGCTCAACGTCAGAGCGCCAAAATTATGGGTGATGGGCGTGCTGGCTCCGGGCGTGGCGCGATTCAAAATAATCGTGCCGACGTAAGGTCCGATTTGGTTCAACGTCACATTATAGAGCGGGTTGGCACCGCCAAAACCCGCGTCCGTTGATAGCTCGCTGGTCGTTGCGGCGTTTATGTAGAGAGTGCTGCCGCTGACGCCGAGAGCGCTGACATTCGCGAGATTCAAAGTGCCGCCGTTCAGGCTAGTGCCGCCGCTGTAGGTGTTGGCACCGGAAAGCAAGAGTGTGCCGGCTCCGGCCTTGATCACCGTCCCGCTTCCCGTAATGACACCGCCAAACCCGGTGCTGGTGCCATCCGTGCCCATGGTGAGGGATCCCAAGTTCGTCACACTGGTATTGGCCACACCGGTCAAACTTCCGATGCTTTGCGGGGTGGCGCCTAGATCCAAGGCCGCCCCGGCGGTCGTGAGGTTAACGGGCGTGTTCGACGGCAGGATGTTATTGGGGATTCCCTGATTGGAAAACCCGTAAAGGTGCCAACTATTATTGGCGTTTAACGTGGTGATGCTCATGGTCAGAGTTCCACTTAATCCCGCAATGTAGAAGTAATCAATAAAATGAGCGCTATTATCCGCATCCTCGTCGGCATAAATAGTGGTTTGAACGCCGGTGCCCGGATTAAATGTCCAAGTGCCCCCGCGGATGTCGCCGGTAATGTTCCAATCCCGGTAATAAATGCGCGCATTGTAACGTTGGCCGGGCGCCAAACCAGAGATGGTGAGCGTCTGGGCTTGGTTTCCGTTCCCATAGTAAAAATGATTCAGCAAATTATAGGTATTCTGCCCGCTTGCCACCGGAAATCCACCGGGGAAATTGCCGGAAGCACCATGGTTGTTCCAATTGCTGACCGACCACCCGGTGCCGCTCGAGGCGGTTCCGGTGTCCTGAAATATCAGTCCGTTGATGGTTACGTTCCCACCCTGATTGAAGGCGAGCGCGTGGGTATAACCGGACGAACCGTAAGGTGAAGTCGTCCCGATCAGCGCGTCGGTGGCATCGCTGGTGAAGCTTCGGATGGACGCCGAATCCCGTAAACTAAGAAGTCCGCCACTAATAAGAATTCCCCCGGAAAAGGTGCTCTGGCCAGAAAGCATCAATGTGCCTCCACCCGCTTTGGTAAGGCTGTAATTGCTGCTGATAATTCCAGCGCTGATAAGTGTCTCTGGCGAATTTATAGTCCAAGTCTGGCTGGCCGCCAGCGCGATATTATTACCGATGCTGGTATTGACCCCGGATAATGAAATACCGCTTCCCCCCAAGGTCAGGACACCGCCACTGCCGCCGCTGATGCCAAGGTCCGTTTGAGCGCCAGCCACACTGATGCCGCCCCATGATATCGCGCTATTCATGGTCAAGGCTGATCCCAGCGAGTTATTCATCCAACAGGCGATATTCCCCGCAATCGGCGGGATACCGCCCGTCCAACTAACACCGGCCGTCAAATCCGTGTTTGTTGCGGCCTTAACAACAGGGCCGACCCCGCCGGTGGAGGTGATGGCACCCGTCACCTTGAAATTAGCCCACTTATAGGTCTGGCCGGAGACAGTGATGTTGCCCGACGTTCCGAGGCTGTAGGCCGACAGGTTGTCGCCGAGAGTGGCCGGGCTGCCATTGACCAGTTGCAAAACGCCAGAGAGTTCAAAATCAAGGACATTGCTGCCGCCTTGGCCATTCATCCAGCCCACGATATTAGGCAGCCCGTAAAGGTGCACCGTGTCATTGCCGGGCCCGAGATCCATAGCGTTGTTATTCGGACTACCGCCCATGACGCTACCGTAGTCATAGATGGTGACATTGCCGCTGAAATTCTCTGTGGCAATGCCCTCATTGCCCCCATAAATGCTACCCGTGGCCATGTTAGTGATAAATGCGTTACCACCGGGTTGACCATAGACAAACACACCGAGACCGGTGTTGTGGGAAATCGAGCCGCTGTTATAGATGTAGATGTTTTCGGCGCGGTCGTTCTCGGTGCCCCAACCCCAACCACCGCCAGTGGTGTTGCCAATCACCGTGCCAGTATTGATCAGGTTCACGATACCGCCGTCGCAGCCTCCATAAAGAGCTGAACATGCGGCGTTGGGACTGTTCGTGGATATGGCGATGATCGTGCCGGTATTTAGGAAGGTTAACCCACCGGGCACGTTGGTATCACCATTTTCCGACCAGGCAAAAACAGCGTTGGCGTTTGCCGTATTCGTGGCGCGGGCGATGGCCGTAATAATTCCAGTGTTTGTCAAATTGATTTGCCCGTTGTAGGTATAAAGATCCACGCCCACAGCGGTGGCCAAACCCGCCGTATTGCCCGTCAGCCCGCCGGTCGAAATGGCGGTAGCCGTCCCGGCTTGGGTGATGTTAACGTCTCCGTAATACGTGAAAGCATACAATGCAGTGGTGTCGTAGGGTGCTAGTGCCGTGGCCGTGGCAAACGGCCCGTTATAGACAGTTTGTCCGCCATAAAGGGTATAACCGTTGTAGCCTGAAGCCGAGCCGTTGATGCAATTTGTGGAGCAGCCCAAAACTGAACCGTAATTCAAAAAAGAGATGTTGGGTGTCCGCGAATTGTTGCTGTAACGGGCTTCGGCGTGAACGGCTTCGGCGATTTCCTGACCGCTGCCCATGATGACCGAATTGATCGCGGCATTCGTGTTCGACGGCGAACCGTTAACGATGGTGACCGGGCCGCCGTATTGGACATTGCCAATGTTATCGAAGACACCTTCACCATGGTAAACATAACGGTTGGTGTTGGGATTCGGCGCGGATCCAGCCGGAAAAATATCATACACATCCAGTGCGGTGGAGGGAGCCAGGGCATTATTGGTATAGCTCAACACCCCGTTATTGGTGAAGGATCCGTGAATGAAGGAAATGATGGATTGATGATACCAGATGTTTGTAAAAGTCAGCCCGTTGGTTCCGGTGAAGGTGGTAATGTTGTTGGTGATAAATGGCTGGTTGTTGGGCGACGATATATTGGCACCCGACAAAATATTAATGGTGTCAGCGCTGTATATGTTTCCCGGATTTTGCGTATAGGAACCAGTAAAAGCTCCGTTGGCCATAACGGTATCGTTGCCGGTGCCGGTTCCGACTACCACTCCGGCTTGTGGCGTGCTATTGTTCAATACAAAGCCTGGAACGAGAGCAACCGTGACTGTGGCACTTCGAGTAGTGCCATAAGGTGCCGTTGCCATCACATAATAGCTGCCACCATTCGTATTATTCAAAGCGGAAAATGTCAGTGTCGGATTCGTCGCATTCAGTAGTGGGTTTCCATTCTGATACCATTGATACAGAATTACCGAGCCGGGGCCGGTGGTATTGGTCACCGCGCCACTTACCGCGGCGCTCAACGAAACTGATGATCCGGGATTATTGGTTACCCCAACCGGCTGGCTGCTAAAATACGGCAGTGCTGGAGCGAGTTGAATCCAGTCCATCCACAGCCAGCCTTGTTGGCTGGTCGGATTTTCCACGATGCTGCCTTTGACTCCAATCACATCGCCCCCTTTGCCCGCAACCGTGTTAGAGCTGATATATAGGCTGAAGATGCGCCATGTTTGGGTTTGGTCTGGAAAATTAAAACTTTGATTCGTCAAAGTTGTCGAGCCGACAGTCACGTCTTGGAGCAGCAGTTGCACCCCGGTCAATGGGCTTGACCCCACGTTTGCGCGGATGCTCAACACATAATCAACACCCGGCAGAAAAGTCATGCCGGTGTTTTGCCAAAAACTGCTGCCATTCGTCCAGCCAATGGAGATGATGCTGTCGGTTTCAGAACCAACTGTTTGATTATAAAAGTAGGTGCCGTTGGCCGAATTTGACCAACTCGTACCACCGCTGTCAAAACCACCGTTCTGAATGAGGTTGTTTTGGGTGATGTTACTTTGGGCGGCGGCATTCAGGGCGAGAATCAACAAAAACGCCCCTGTCCACAAATTCAGTGATTGCTTTTGACTCGAAGTTCTTTTTTGCCGCATCAGGAAAGATACTGCACGCAGAGCAGCTTGGGCTACACTGATGTTTGATTGTCGCGCGGTTGGCCGGCTCACGGGTTGTAGCGTAGCTGGTAGTATGCGTTAGGCTGCGGGGCGACCAAATCAATATATTGGAACAAGCCGTCAGCCGGTGCGTTCGTCGTCCAGATTGCCGCCCAATCCGTCAGGTTCGTCGAACGCAGCACACTGTAGCCATAGGTCGGAATGCCGG
>Ga0208872_1000438_pt1 | contig 31908 bp, 25 predicted proteins | sample CryBogCBH12Aug08_FD_185508 | JGI IMG/M metagenome (GOLD analysis project Ga0208872, IMG submission 185508) | Freshwater microbial communities from Crystal Bog, Wisconsin, USA - CBH12Aug08 (SPAdes) | ecosystem: Environmental > Aquatic > Freshwater > Lake | place: Crystal Bog, Wisconsin, USA...
TGGGCATTCCTTCGGCCAACAGTTTGTCGGCCTCTCGCAACTTGCGCACGATCTGCTCGGGCGTGTGCCTGGTCCTTTTCATTGCCAACCTCCTGACCCGGTTCTAGCCGGGGTTCAATGTCCATAGGAGGTGGACGTCTTTCAGGGGGTCAGGTCAATTACCCAATTTCGTGCCACTTAATTGACATCACTATCGATTCGACGTCTTCCTCAAGTCCTAGTAGCAGGACACTTAGGGACTCGATTGACAACAACTGGGGCGTAAAGAGAGGTCGAGGTCACAAGTTTGCCGGCCTTCCCCAAGGCCATCATGCTGCCGATGTGGGTACCCGTATCCACCGTACCTGGAATTACTGGTTGCTCGAAGAAGCCACCGAACCAACCATCTATTGGGGAAATGTCCAAGTTATGGCGTGATGTGATCACGCGAACTTCGCGGGTCTCTTGTGGCGCGCGACCCATCAAGAGCCAAGTTCGCGTAACGCAACTTTGACTCCAGTAAATCGGCTCAGAGGTCCATATTGCTCCACGAGCTGGAGAAAAGAGTCGGCCTTTCGAGGAGGGTAGAACTGGCCCAGTTTCGAAGATGCCGCCAATATTCGGCGTCGAACCGAAGCAGAACCAGCCCTCACTCTTGATTCCGATGTCGAGCACTACGAACGCACCGGGATCTCGAAGTTGAATTGCTGCAATACGGACACGGCTGAAGTCAAAGTGGGATCGCGTCCAGAGGGATCCTGGCGGAGCGTCATTTGCGCTGAACCGCAAACGCTTCTCACATGCCGCTACGAAAGTTGAAGTGCGAACCTGAGGTCTCACCAAAAAGTGATGTTTGGGAGCCGGGGAAACCAATGTGAGTGCCGTGGTCATCACGACAGTTGGGATGACGACGAACATCGCGATCACTGTCGTCCGTAACCTGCTCACCGACTCCATTCAATCAGGCGATCGCGGAGCGTGGGGTTCGAAAGACACACGAAGTGCCTTCGAGCTAACCATCGTCGTGTCCGATTTCCCGTCAAGATCCACATTTTGTTTCTTGCGGTGAAGTGGACGTAACGGGACTATGTTCGAACCCCCTGCCAGCCCCGACAAGCAGCTAGTTCTCGTTCGCGCCTTCGATTATCTCGCGTGGCACTAACGCTCAACCCCGCGCCAGAAGCCCAAGAACCGACTGAACGTGCACTCAATGCCTCACTCCGCCGGACGGATTACTGGGTTTCAGTATCCGAACCACCATCCAAAGTGCTCCCAACCCTCCTCGGCTTCGCCGATAACACCGTCATTGCAACTCCTAGCAAAAGCCACGAGATCGCGATCACCAACTCGCTACTAACGAGCGCAAGGTTGGTGCCGTTCTCCCCAAGTCCCGCGGTCAGTCTCTCGACGGCGAGAGACATCAGTGTGTAACCGCTGAGCCAGCAAGCAGTCCAGCCACACACTCGAAGCCATCTCCCCCGATGCCATCGGCGGAGATGGAAAATTCCGGTGATCAATACGGCAAATGTCAGCAGCCCCCATATCACCTCGGCCACTGGCGCAACATCCGTGAGGACTTGGGGCTCTCCGGGCCACTGAACTGTTGGAGGAATGAGAAGTCCTTCTCCAAAGCCGGGATGACTGATCGCGATTGTGGCGTAGATCGCTCCAGCAAATCCCAACCCAACCCAAAGCATCAGCAGCAACGAGTTCACACTTCGAACCCTGTGCCACCAATCTTCCTGCTTGGGCTCAGCGGGCAGGGAGGGATGCATCTGTAAAATCTCTTGGGTTTCCGCCACATTTGTCAACCTAGGGGATGTGTCGATTTAGGACAAGCAGGCCCAATCGGGCGATCGCAACGCCGAGCATGAGAACTAGATAGCGAAGGCCTTCAATTCCAGGGACGTCCGATCCGACTACGGATCACACTCGCCGTTGTAGTTTCGACAACGAAGTGGAGGTAACGGGACTTTGTTCGAACCCCCAGCTATGGCTCAATGTCGTTGCGTCAGCCAAGGTAAGGGTTGGAGTTTGAAAATCAGAATTCCGAGGTACTTTTCCATCCACTCTTGCTTGTGCGGAAATTGACGCCGTTGTTCGTCCGACAACTGCGGCTCGACCGCTGCCTCAATCCACAGTCCGGCGGCGCTAAAGGTATTGATCAGATCGGACATCGTGTAAGTGCGCTTCGTAAGTGCGATCTGATCGTTCCATGAACTGCGGTAGGTAAAGGGGGATGAAGAGAAGTACTCCTCACCAAGCGAAGTCCCATGTTGTTCCGCCCTCTCGAGGGCATATCGAATCGGTTGGGTTCTCGAAAGCAAGATAAACCCGTTTTCGTGAAGCATTGCGCGCGCCTGCTGGAGTGTCGCCACCGGCTCCTTCGCATACCCGAATGACTGTAAGAACAAGATTCGGTCGAACTTGCGCCCTCTGAGAGCATCGATCTGCGCCAAGTCATTGAGATCGGCGTGAACGAGCTCGAGGCCAGCAGGTAGGTCGCCGATGAAATTGCCGTTGATATCTACCCCAACGGCGCTGGCCGCTCCCATGGCCGCCAGTTCTGCGAGTTTGCCCCCATTTCCGCATCCGAGGTCAAGCACCGAACGACCGGAGACATCCCCCAGGAGATCCTTCTGCGCGGGCCACTCGACGAGCGTGTCCAATGAGTCCTGACTGGCTCGCGCTTTTTCGTAGTCTGGGGCAAGTTCCGACCACGCTTGATTGGTTCCTTCGGCACTGTTCATGTGAGTCTTCGATGCTCCCTTCGCTTGATTAGTCCATTATGCGCGTTCATCATTGCGCTTGCAGCCAAGTCGCCGCCTCAGACGCCCCAAGCCGTGCCATTGAATCACCTAGTTCTGACCATAGATTCGTTGGCCGAACTTGCCGGTTTCCTGACGCTGCGTGGGTGCTCGACGGTCCTTCACTTGACCCGATCGTAAGTTGCAGCCGACGGATGGGGTTTAAACAAAGGCTGTTTGGTGGGCGCTGAGGGACTCGAACCCCCGGCCTGCTGGTTGTAAGCCAGCTGCTCTAACCAACTGAGCTAAGCGCCCGAGACCGAAGAGCCTAGATCGTGCCGACCGACCGAATCGACGTCAGGATCTCGCTGGTTGCGGCAAGAATGGGGCGCCGGGAATCACGAGTGTCAATAATGAGCTCTCGGTCATCCCATTCGGCAACAACGGCGCCCGCTTCGACGGCTACGAGCAGGCCGCCGAGGTAGTCCCACGCACTGAGCGTCGACCGATTGGCGGTCGTAAAGAGGTCCAAGGAGCCGTCAGCGACCAAACAGCACTCCAGGGCTGCTGCTCCCAGTACGCGAAACTGCGACCAACCAATGTGGTGAGTGGGGTATCCCGAAAAAGCCACGAAGGCTTGCGAGATTTCCTTCTGTCCAGAAGGAGCAATCGGCGCCCCATCGCGAGTTGCTCCCTTACCCGTGCGTGCTTGATAACGGGTACCGGTGGCCAAATTGGCAACCAGTGACGAGTGCAGTTGACCTTGGTGCAGCACGGCCAAACTCGAAGCGAAAAAGGGCACGCCCTTGTCGCAATTCGTCGATCCGTCAATGGGATCAATCACGACGGTCCAGTCACCCTCACCGGTCACGCCCGATTCTTCACTCACCACACGAAATCCCGCGTCACCCAAAATTTCCAAAGCAACCGCGTCGGCGGCCAGATCGAGGTGATATTGCGTCTCGCGAATACCGGAATAACCCCGCCCCCGATGTGCCCCGATGGCACCCTCGATGGCATCGACGCACGTATTCAATGTCGCAAAGATTTCACTATCGAGCACAACTTCACGCTACTGGTGCTCCGAGTAACCTGAGTGCGATGGCCGCTATCGACATTGCCGGTTTTGTCGCCGACCTCAAAGACCACGCCGTTGATCACGGTTTCCACGTGCACGACGAACGGCACTTCGTCGAAACGTATTCATTACGCCAAGCGTGGGAAGTTGACCTTCACCCCGAAGACGGTTGTGGCGGTCCGGTCGATCTCCACATGTCGCTGGACGTTGATCCACGTGCGCTGTTGGCCTTTGAAGATGCGTTGCTGGGTCTCCCTGACGACGTCGATCCTCCCGACGAATTTCATTTCCCCTTGGTATTGACCTGGTCGCTGCCACCGATGCCGCACGGTCCGGATCTCTTGCACTTAGCCATTGACTTAGCTCCGGTGGGTGGCTTGGAGATGCCTCTCGAAGTAACGGCAACGGACACGTTCGCGTCCGCCACCGATGCCGGGGAACGACGTATTTCCATCATCGCGCGTCATCCGATCTCCCTCGCTCGTGTCGCCAAGGGCGAAGACCCGTTATGCGACCTGTTCGAACGGGGACGGGCCGTGAGCGACTTCCTACTTGAAGCCGCCAAGACCTGGCTGGGCTAGCGACTACTCCGCAGCATTAAATCGCTCAGCGAGCCACCGCAACGAGTGAGGCTCGCCCATCGCGTCTTCCCAACCCGTCAACTTTTCTTCGACGTCGGCTTGGGAAGTGACGGTGCCGATGACCTTCACAATCAGGCTCTCAATCGGCTCCGTGTAGGAAGTGGGGCTTCCGAAAAACAAGTCGGCGTGCATGGTTCCGTCCGGTCCGAGCATGAGATACAACTCCCCCGTTGCTTCCACCCACGAGAGCTCGTAGTCGTTACCTACGCTGTCGGTCCACTCGCTACCAAATTCGATCTCGGCGCTCTCGCGACGCGCTTCGTTCTCTGCGTAGAACTCTTCGATATTCATGCGAACAGCCTACGTGGAGTTTCTGTGCGTCCGAGTGTGCGTTGGAGTGTGAGTGAAACGAGGACCGCTTATTGCTGGGCTGGCCCCATGGAACCTCAACACGACCTGCTCGGCCAATTACGAACAGAATGGGCTCGCGTAGCCCGCACGTCATCATCACGAATCGCGTGTCGGGAGTTTCTCGAACGCCACGTCGACCTCCCTCCACTGATGGCCCAGGACATGGGAGACGTCGTGCGGCGGCTCGAGCCTCGTGGTGGACTGCGCGTCGAACAGCGAGCTCTGGTCGTTACCGCACTCCTGGAGGACGCGGACGATCCCATGATCCATCGAGCTCTTCTCCAGACGCTCCTTCCCGGCATTGTCAGCGTGACTCGTCAGCTCCGATTCGGACGAGGAATCGTCGACGCGCCGCACGAAGCCTTGGATCAGGCGCTGACCTTGGCAACGGAACTGCTCACTGACTGGGCCGGACAGAGCCGCGCCTATGCGGCACCCGACGTTCTATCGGCCCTGCGGGGTCGCCTACGACGATGGCTATTGAAAGAGAAGGAGGCTCGAGCGGCGGTCGTGGCCGACATTCGTGACAGCGACATTGCTCCAGACAATGACCATCTCCTGAGGCGGCTCGAGGTGTTGGCGCACGGCCCACAAAGTCGGCTAGCCCGACTGACCTACGCCCGCGTCTATGAGGGGGTCTCGCTTCGCGACCTCGCGGCGGCTGACCGCAGCGCGCCTCGCTCGCTCCAAGCTGAACTGCAACAGTTCGCGACCAGATTTTTGCTCTAGATGTCGGTACCCTCATTCCACCATGCGACGCCGTCTATCCCTCACCGAGATGGTCGCCTTGACGACGCCGCTGCTCCTGGTCCTACTTCTCGTGAGCTCGGGAACCACGAGCATCACGCACTGGCGGACGGCGATTCGCACGGTACTCACACGCCCGGTGACTCCCGCCGTCGACCCACACCGAGTGCCGCCACGAGTAATCGAACGAGTCGTGGTGCGAACGGTTTCCACGTCGCCGACGCCCGTGAGCGCGACCGGGAAGAGCGCGCCCTCATCCTCGAGCGGGAACGTCGCGAGCGCCACGCCCGCCGTTCTCACCGCACATCACTCGATCGCACCGATGAGCGGGGTGCTGGCCGATCCGTTTTACGAAGTCGACGAGCCCGTTCCCGCCGGTTCGCACTGGACTCTTTCAACCAACGCGCCAGCGACATGGGTCGTCGTGTGCGATGGCGTGACGCTGGCCAACGATCCTTCTCCCGTCGTTATTCCGTCGACAGGCAATTGCACCGTCAACATCACGGCGACCACGTCGGCGACCACGACGTGGAAATTGGAGCCGGTCGCGTGAGTTCGCGAACCATTGTCTTTCTGAAGGGCGTCGCACTGTCCACCGTGCTGGTTCTGTTGCCACTGGCACTGTGGCGATTCTGGTATCAGGCGGGCACGTCGGCGCATACGATGGTCGCGCGATCAGTGATCGCGGTGGCGGCGCTGTGGTGGACGTACGTGGTCGGTCGCGTGGCGGCGGAATGTTGGTCGATCCGTCAATCGCGCGGAGCCGTCATGGTCACGACGGGAACCATTTGGATTGCCACGATGATTGTGAGCGCCCTCTCGTGGGCGTGGCCGGCGAGCGCCGGCGCACAGACGAGAAATCTCACGCCCTCGACCTCGACGCCAGCGGCCACCTACGTCGTACAACCCGGAGACACGTTGTGGGGCATTGCGGACATTGCCTACGGTGACGGCGACCAGTGGCACCGCATTCTTGAGGCAAATCAAAGCGGGCGTGACGGAACAGCCCGGATCGACGATCCCTCAATGCTGCGACCCGGATGGCGACTTCAGCTCCCCGAAGCGCACAACGACGTCACGAAGACCGCCCCATCGAAGAGCCCCGCTCGTGAGGATCACCGCGGGGATGCTCCCTCGGTCGCGAACGAACACCCCGTTGGGCAATCAGATTCGACTTCGCGGCCCTCGCGGCATGAGGGCGAAGAGCGCCGTCACGCCCCATCGGGGCTGTGGTGGCTGTCGGGATCCGGTGGCGTCCCTCTGGTGTTGGCCGCCAAGCGCCACCGCGACTTCCTGTCGCAGTCCCGCGAAGAAGTCAACGACGACGAGGTCGACGGCGTCATCGCGCTCTTGCGCCACCATGACCCCGAGTACCTTCGCGCCATTGACAGGACTTTGCACGGTCGGAGTCATGGACTGGCGGTCATCACACCGGATCTGGCGGCCCCAAAGAAAGAAAACCGCGCCGCGCTCGAACCGGTCGTCGTCGTGCCCGTCGCCCATCACAACGACGACGTCCTGATTGCCTTCGCGCGACCCGGCGCCGAACTTCCACTCGGTCCCATGGCCGCGCCGTTAGTCGCTGCGCGCGCACTGACGCTGCACTCGCCTGGTCGCCACGTGGTGACGACCACTCCGGACGACGCGCTGCGAGCCTTGGCGCTTCGCTCGACCTTCGACGACGTCGTCATTTACGTTGGACCCCGCCGCGATCTCGACGACGACGTCGCTCAGCGGTGCGTCACGTTGGGACCTGACGCGTTGGGCGCCGAGCCGTTCGTCAAAGTGGAGCGAACTACCTTTACCAAATTCGAATCTCCTCCCGTCTCGCACTTCGTCGCAGCTCCTGCCGTCGCACCCACCCGTCGCCTCTCCAGCGCCTCCAGCGCCGTGCGGGTCGAGTTACTCCGTCCCGAACCCGTGGTGCACGGTCTCGTGGCCCCGTTCGAGACCGGGCTTCGGCGCCGCTGCGTGGAACTCGTGGCGTACTTGGCGGTTCACCACGACGAAAGAGTGACGGGCGAGCGACTCCGGGCACGTGTGCTGGGCGTCGACGGAGACGACGCCTCGTCGCGAACCTTGTCCAACACGGCGTCGGCGACCCGTCGCGCCCTCGGTGACGACGAACACGGTCCGAGGTTGCGGCCCGTCTCATCGGCGGGTCTCTACGAGATCTCGGACGTTGGCTGCGACTTACTCAGCTTTCATCGATGGATCTCGACCGCACGAGCCTGCGAACGAGACGAACGTGGCCAGGAAATCGAGGCGTTGCGTCGGGCTCTGTCTCTCGTGCAAGGGGAACCATTGGCCGCCGCGCTGCGCGGTTTCGAGTGGTTCCTGGCCGAGGGCCACCTGGCCCGCCTGCAGCGCGATGGCGAATGGGCGGCTCTACGGTTGGCGCAGTTGGCTCAAGAGGATGGCGACGGCGACACGGCCTTTTGGGCGGTGGAGCGTGGTCGTCTCCTCGACCCGTACTCCGACTTATTGACCGCGGCATTGCACCGCATCCCGCGACTACGCCAATTTGGCGGCGATGGAACCAGCGGAGCGCAGCACGATGCCGTCGGCACCCGCTGAGCTGTAGTGGTGTGCCGGTCGCTCGATCGCTTCGCGGATCAGTCGACTCAAGAGATCAGCGAAGCTGAGTGGCGGATCAACAAAGAGATGCTTGGACAACGATCCGGGGATGGTATTGATCTCGTTGACGTAGAGCTCATCGTCATTCGCCAAAAAATCTATGCGGGCGACGCCGCGAGCACTCACCAACGTCGCGAGCGTGTGTGCGAGAGAACGAATGCGTTCCGCTCGCTCGTCGGGCAGGTGAGCCGGCAGCTCACGTGGGGCGGAGACCATGCCCTCCCCCCCGACGTACTTGTCGCGATAATCAAGGATTTCGGCGTCCGCGGATCGACGAAGTGGCTTTTCTATGGCGGACAACGTGACGTCGGGATACGTGAGGAGCGCGATCTGAAGATCGTGCAGGTCCGGACGATAGGGCTCCACCACGCACCCGTTCGCGAAGTGATCATTGGCGTGCAGGCGAGCTCGCGCCGTTGCGAGATCAGCCACGACGTCGATGCCGATCGACGACCCGCCAAAACGCGGCTTGAGAATGTAGGGCCCCTCAAAGGACAAAGTTTCCGTCGAAGCGTCGAGGAGAGCACGCGGCAGCGTCGGGAGTCCCGCCGCGAGCACGGCCGTCCCGAAGGCCCACTTGTCCATGCCGAGGGCCGCGCCCGCAACCGTCGGACCGCTATAGGGCACGCCAGCGAGGTCGAGGGCGCCTTGGAGGGTTCCGTCTTCGCCGGGACCTCCGTGCGTGGCGAGGACGACCGCAGAGAGGTCGAGACGCCGGTCACGCCCTAGGCGCCCCGCGGGCTCGTAGAAGCCGCCATCCTTCCCGAGACGCAGCGACAGTTCCGAGGAACCCTTCGGCACACCGTCAAGAAAATGCTCCGCCTCCGTCGCATTCGGCACACGGACGAACTCGCCGGTCTTGGTCCAGTAGATACCAACGACGTCCGCGTCAGCACGCGCCAATTCGCGGAGAGCGAGAAGACCCGTCAGAATCGAAATGTCGTGCTCCGGGGCCGGCCCACCAAAGAGAACTCCTGTTGTCACGACACTCCCCGAATCTCACCTGCCAAGAGATCAAGGGTACTGGTCCGGCAGGTCGTTGAGGTACAACACGCCATCCCCGGCGGTGAGATTGGCTCGGACCCAGTCCACCGCACCGTCCCGAGTGGCAAATCGCGTCACGGTCACGCCAAATCCGGCCTCGAGCGCCGCAGCATTGGTCAAGCCGACCACCAGCAGGCGGGCTCCCATGTCACGCACCATGCCGCCGAGAGCTTCGTTCTCTCGGCGCTGCTCGCGACCGAGTTCCACCATCCCCGGCGTCACGACGACCCGCTGGCCGTGAAGCGGAAGATCTCGCAGCGTCTGCAGGGCCGCGCGGGCGCCAGCCGGATTCGCGTTAAACGTGTCGTCGATCACCATCACACCCGAGGGAGCGGTGGCCACGACCATCCGATTCGGCACGCTCGTGAGATGTTGAAAACGAGCGACGATTTCGTCAACGCTCAATCCCAACTCGAGGGCCGCGGCAATGGCGATGGCCAGATTGGACTCGCGCACACCGGCGACGGGTGGAGCGATGGCCGCCACGTCACCATCCACAATGATTTGCCAGCGCTCGTTGACGTTGAGCACGCGGACGTCGGCGAGTGGGTTCGTGGCGCCCGCGGTACGAACCGTCTTACCGCTCGACGTCAAGTTGCTCACCCAACCAGCGAGTCGTTCGTCATCAACGTTCACGATCACCACCGGTGCGCGCTCGGTAATCTCGAATTTGGCGCTCTCGATGACGTCCAGCGACTTCATCCGCTCGAGATGGACGGGGCCGATCGCGGTGATGACCGCGATGTCCGGCGTGCACCACGACGTCAGATCGGCAATCTCACCGGGTCCGTAGGTACCCATCTCGGCGATGAAGATCTTGGTGCCGTCGGCGAGATTCTCGTTGATCGCCCGCGACAACCCGGCCCGGTTGTTGTAACTCCTCGGCGAAGGAACGACGCCTCGTCGTCCACCAAGGATTTCCGCCAAGTGATGCTTCGTCGAGGTCTTGCCATACGAACCAGTAATCGCGACCACCGTCGGATCAATCGCACGCAACCGGTCCTGAGCGCGATCCACGAATCGCTGCGCCGCTCGCGTTTCGTAGGGACTCGTCACGAGAGCGGCTGCGTCAATGACGAAGGGGACCAGGATGATGGACATCACGGCGATGACCCACGGACGAGGGATCACGAGAGCACTCATCGCGACCACGGCACTGAAAACGACCGTGACAGCCGTGAGTGTGCGCAGTCGTCGAGTCCAAGCCAACTTCCCGGTGCGACCCCTCGTGCTCAGTCCGAGCGGACAGAACACACCGACGAGGGCCGCGACCGCGACGGCCGTGTAGTCGAGACCCACAATGAGCAAGACCACGCTGAGCGCCGTGCCCCACAATGTCAGCGGTCCACTCCCCGTGGCCCGCTTCCACCAGGCCGACGACGACGAGGCAGTGACCCATCGCCACACGAACCGGCGCACGGATCCCGGCTCGTAGTGCTCTCGCTGCAGTACGCGGAGCCACCGGACGAGTTGGGCACTGTACGCACCGACCACTGCGACGAGCAAGACCACTGTTTCGACGACGTGAGCGTTCATCCTCGGACCAAGGCTTCCGCGGCAGCCGCTAGGGCCGCTGGGGCTTCTGTGGGGGTCAAGTGTCCGACTCCCTCGAGGAGTTCGAGCGAACTCGCGGGGCCCAACAGCAACTGGGCCCGTTCGGCGACGGCCACGGGAACCTCTCGATCGTCCGCTCCCCAGAGCAGACTCGTGGGGCCGTGCCACACGCCCAGTTCGTCTTCGTAACTTTCATTCACTGTGGCGACCAGGATCTCGCGCAGGGATCCCGTCGCTCGTCGATAGTCCTCGGAACCGTATTTCTGCCGCGCACGCTCTAACCGCTCGGCCGATACGAGATGGGCACGGGCCAGCGAGCGAATCACGCGGTATCCCCGCGGTGGTCGGGACGGACCGCTCTTGTGAAGAAGAGGCACGCCCGTGAGAACCAGTCCGCGCACGAGTTCGGGGTGTCGAGCCGCCAGCACGAGGGCGACGCGGCCGCCAAAGGAGTGCCCCACGAGAACGACCGGTGTTACGAAATCCTCAGCAATCAATGTCGCCACGAGATCCGCGTACAGACGTGCCCCACCGATCTCGTGGGGTAACGGAGAGGCACCAAAGCCCGGTAAATCCAACGCGACGGAACTGACGCCGTGGTCGAGCAACTCGTGCGCGCTCGTCGCAAAGTCCGCCCCCCGGCGACCCCAGCCATGCAGCCACACCACGTCCACCGGTCCACCGCCGTACTGTTCGCCGAACACGGTTCCGTTCGCGAAGGCCTGCAGCACGGTTCCAAGGTTAGTGACGGTCAGCCCCGCGTCACGGTCTCCCGATAGCGTCCGTGGTGAGATGAGTGATTCGCCCACGTTCCACGAAGACTTACTCGCCGGTCTCACGCCGGAACAACGAGAAGCCGTCACCTCCACACGGCGCCGTCTTCTCGTGCGAGCGACGGCGGGCTCGGGCAAGACGCATGTCCTGACCCTGCGCATTCAGCGCCGCGTCGCCCTCGGCGAACGAGACGCCGATCAAATTCTCGCAATGACGTTTACCCGCAAGGCCGGCGATCAACTACGACAACGTCTTGCTCGTACCGGCGTGCGGGACGTTCGCGCCGGAACCTTTCACCGAGCTGCGCTGCAGATCGTGTCGCAATATCGCCTTGACCGGGACCTCAAGCCCTTCACGATCGAGGCAAATCGGCGTCGGCTAGTGACGTCGCTGGCGCAGCAACTGCGCGATGACGGCGTGGCCAAACTCGAAGAATGGCAGTTGCCGCGCCTGGAGAGCGAAATTGGGTGGGCGCTGAGTCAGGGACTGCACGGCGCGACCTACGCCAAGCGGGTCCACCAACTTCGTCGTCAGGGACCCCTGCCGGCCTCCACCTTCGCCGAAGTCCTCGACCGCTACGTTGGCCTGTGTCGATCCCGCGGTGTCTTGGACTTCGACCTCTTGTTGAGCGAAGCGACGTCACTCCTGCGCGACGAGCCCGCCGTTCTCGCCTCCTTCCGTCACCGCAACCGGGCGCTGTTTGTCGATGAAGCCCAGGACATGAACCCACTCCAATTCGATTTGCTCCGCCAGATGGCCGGGGATGATCCGGACCTGTTCTGCGTGGGCGATCCGAATCAGTCGATCTACGGTTTTAATGGCGCGGCCCCCCAACTCCTGAAGAGCCTCCTCGATACTTGGCCCGATATGGATGTGTTGGACTTAACCCGTAACCACCGATCGACGGCCAATATCGTGGCGATCGCCAACACTCTTCTGGAGGATGGCGCGGCGGGAATCACTCCGGCCAAGGACGACGGTGACTTGCCCCTCGTTCGTGTCTTTGATACCGACCGCGAAGAGGCCGAGCGAGTTGCCCAGTGGCTGCGCTCACACCGCCAACCGGGCTCACCGTGGCGATCCATGGCCGTGCTCGCTCGCACCAATGCCCAGCTCGAGATCTTTGCCACCGCTTTCGAGAACGCGGAGATCCCCTACGAACGGCTCGGAGCCGAGCACTCACCGGCGTCGGACCTCTTGAACGCCGACGCACCCACCAGGTGGACGCACGAGGAAGTGCCCAACGCGGTGTCCTTAGCCACCATTCACCGCGCCAAGGGTCTCGAGTGGCAACACGTGGCGGTGGTAGGAATGAGCGAAGGGCTCCTGCCCCACTACAACGCGACGTCGAGCGAGGACATCGCCGAAGAGCAACGTCTCGCCTACGTGGCCCTGACGCGCGCGGAAACCAGCCTCCTGATCACGTGGAGTCGCGGTCGTGACGATCACCGCCACCCGGAACGTACGGCGTCGCGCTTCTTGCGGCCCATCGAGGCCGCTCTCCACGTGAGGACCGCAGAATTGGCACCCTTGCAAGGAGACGAACGCCGGGCGAGAATCGCGGCGATTCGCGAAGACCTCGCGAAGGCTCAAGCGGCGGTAGCGTTGCGCGACAGTGAGCACCAACGAAATTCTTGACGAACTAATCGAGCTGCTCGGCGCACACGCCGTCAGCGTCGGCGACGACATCAACCCCGACGATCTCCACGACGAATCCCTGCACCCGCGGCATACGATGCCACTCGCCGTCGTACATCCGTCGACAACTAATGACGTCGTCGCCGTGGTTCGTTGGGCGTCAGAACACGGCATTCCCGTCACTCCTCGGGGTTCGGGCACAGGACTCTCGGGCGGTGCCACGCCGGTTCCCGGTGGCCTCGTTGTCGCCATGCAGCGCATGAACTCACTGCTCCGTCTCGACCCGGCCGATCACGTCGCGGTGGTCCAACCGGGGATGACCTTGCGCGAACTCGGCGAGATCCTCGAGCCCACGGGGTTGCGCTACCCCGTGTACCCCGGAGAACTCTCCGGATCTCTGGGTGGCAACGTCAATACCAACGCCGGCGGCATGAGGGCCGTACGCCACGGAGTGACCCGGCACCACGTTCTCGGTCTCGAAGTTGTTCTCATCGATGGGACCGTCGTGCGCACGGGCGGGCCCGTTGTCAAAGTGTCGTCCGGCTACGACCTCACGCAGTTGATCATTGGGAGCGAGGGCACCCTCGGCATCGTGACCGAAATCACGCTGAAGTTGTCGCCAGCTCTGCCCCACGCCGCCACCGTCCTGGTTCCTTTCGCTACCTTGGACGAAGTGACGACCGTCGTGCCGTCGATCATTAGTGAGGGATTGGCCCCGAGCATCCTCGAGTACCTCGACGTCCTCACCATGGCCTCCGTCACCCAGGCGGCTCAACTGGAACTCGGCGTCGACGCGGGGGTGGCCGAAAAGACACTGGCGTACCTGGTCATTGTTCTTGAAACTCGGACCGCCGAACAGTTGGACGCCGACCTCATGGCGCTCGCCGAACACGTCACCGAACGCGGCGCTCTCGACGTATACGTCCTACCGCCGCACGCCGCAACGCAACTGATCGAAGCTCGCGAGCGAGCCTTCTGGGTCGCGAAGGCCGCCGGGGCACACGACATCATCGACATTGTCGTTCCCCGTTCGGGAGTGCCCCGCTTTCTCGAGCGCGCCAACGCCCTCGCGGCGCAGTACGAGACCTTCCTCGTGGGGTGTGGTCACGTGGGCGACGGCAATATTCATCTGTCGATCTATCAGCCCGACGAAGCGCGACGCGCGGATCTACTCCACGAACTCTTCCGCACGGGCGTTGAGATGGGCGGGGCCGTCTCGGGCGAGCACGGGATTGGCCTCGACAAGCAGAAGGATTTTCTCGCGCTCGCTGACCCGATCTCTCTCGATCTCCAGCGCGCCATCAAACGAGCCTTCGACCCCCACCATCTCCTTAATCCCTACCGACTCCTTGACGAAAGGCCGATGCCATGAACGGTGCCGTATCTCTCCTGTCCACCCTTCGCGCCAATGGCGTCGACGTGTGGTTCTCCAATCCCGGGACAAGTGAGATGCACGCGGTCGCGGCCCTTGACGAAGTGCCCGATATGCGCGGCGTGCTCTGCCTCTTCGAGGGTGTCGCCACGGGTGCCGCCGACGGGTACGCGCGAGTCACCGGTCGACCGGCGGCCACGTTGCTGCACCTCGGCCCGGGACTAGGAAACGGCCACGCGAATCTTCACAATGCCCGTCGTGCTCGGGTGCCACTGATCAACGTGGTGGGTGACCACGCCACGTACCACTCACGTTTTGACGCTCCCCTCGATAGCGATATCCAATCAATCGCGAGAGGTTCGTCGGGCTGGTTCCGCCGGAGCGCGCGTCCCGACGATCTCCCGGGTGACGTCGCCGACGCAGTCGCCGCCAGTTACGGCCCTCCCGGACAAGTCGCGACACTGGTCCTACCCGCCGACGTGTCCTGGGGCGAGTTATCACACACGCCGTCGACGTGGCCCGTCGCGACGCGACGATCACCGAGCGTGAGCGCCGACGATGCACTCGAGGCGGGACTGTCGCGCCTGCGAACGAAGAAGACGGTGCTCTTCCTCGGTGGTTCGGCCGTCTCCCAGGAAGGTTTGGCCCTGGCTGCTCGACTCGCGGCCGCCACGGGTGCGCGCGTTATTACCGAAACATTCCCCGCGAATCAAGATCACGGCGCCGGTATCGAGGCACCCGAACGGCTTATCTACCTCAGCGAATTTGCGATCAGCCAGCTGCAAGGAACCGAAGCCATCCTTCTCGTCGGCGCTGTCGAGCCGGTGGGCTTCTTTGGCTACCCGGATATCCCGAGTCGGCTCGTTCCCCCGGATTGCGACGTCGTTCACGTCGCTCCGCCCGGCTCGGACACCATCGGCGCCTTGGAATACCTCGTCGCGGCGCTCAACGCACCGGAGGTCTCTGTCGCCTCGGGCGAACGACCCACGCGGCCGACCGGTGAACTCACGACCTACGCGATGGCCCAAGCCGTTGGTGCCACGTTGCCCGACGACGTGATTATCGTCGACGAGTCCAATACTTCGGGCGTACACCTCTTTGGGGCAACGCGGTTCGCACCACCCCACGAGTGGCTGACGTTGACCGGTGGCGCGATTGGCTTTGGACTTCCCGCGGCTCTGGGTGCGGCACTGGGTGGCGGTGGCAGGCGCGTTCTCGCCTTTGAGTCCGACGGTTCCATGATGTACACGCCGCAAGCGCTGTGGTCGATGGCTCGCGAAGGACTCGACGTCACGGTGGTCGGATTGTCGAACCGCTCGTACGCCATCTTGAACCTCGAGCTACAGCGAGTCGGCGCCACCGCCGACGGAGCGGCGTCGCGACGCATGTTGGACCTCGAGAACCCCACGCTCGATCTCGCCGGCGTCGCCACCGGATTTGGCGTTCCTTCACAGCGCGTGACGACCGCCGACGACTTCACCACGGCGCTCGAGCGATCCTTTGTGACTCCCGGACCCTCCTTTATCGAGGCGGTCCTGCCCAAGGGACTGAGCTAGACCTCGTTCACTTCGACGATGACCGGCGCGTGATCGGACGGCTTCTCGCCCTTGCGCGCCTCGCGGTCGACGTAACTATCGCGGACGCGCGACGCGAGCTCTCGGTCCAGCAGCAGAAGATCAATACGAAGTCCCCACCCTCGTCGAAATGAACCGTTGCGATAGTCCCACCACGAAAAGCACGGCTCGTCGGGGTGCTGTTCGCGCGTGATGTCGACGAGTCCCGTGTCGAGTAATCCCTCGATCGCGGCGCGTTCTTGGGCACTCACGTGGGTGGCGCCGTCGAAAGCGCTGGGGTCATACACGTCGAGGTCGGACGGCGCCACGTTGAAATCACCACCGACGACAACCAATTGGTCCAATGGACGCGTTCGCAACAGTTGACGCAACTCCTCGAGCCACGCGAGCTTGTACTGATAGTGAGGATTGTCGAGCGCGCGACCGTTGGGGACGTAACAGGAATACACGCGAATGCCACCGCACGTGGCTCCTATAAATCGCGCTTCAGGATCGTCGTTGCCAAATCCCCGAACGACGTCCTCCATACCGACGCGAGAGAGGATCGCCACTCCGTTCCACTGACCTTGTCCGTAGTGTGCGGATTCGTAGCCGAGCTCACGAAGAGCATCGAACGGAAACTTGGCGTCGGTCTGTTTCGTTTCTTGGACGAGCAACACGTCGACGTCACGCGAGCGCAACCATTCCTCCACTCGCGGCCAGCGAGCCGTTAGGGAGTTGACGTTCCACGTCGCGATTTTCACGGTCGATCGGTCACCACGAAGAGGAGCTCCGCCTCGACGCACAGTTGCCCATCAACTCTCGCCGTTCCCGTACCCCGGCCGCCGCGCGCCGACAACCGGGTCATTTCGCATTCCACGGTCACGAGGTCCCCAGGTAGGACGGGACGACGAAAACGGGCCTTTTCGACGCCCCCGAAGAGCGGCAATTTCCCGGCGTACCGCGGATCATCGAGAACCGCAACGGCGCCACACTGGGCAATGGACTCCAAGAGCAGCACGCCGGGTGTAATGGGTTGCCCCGGGAAATGTCCCGGAAAGAACCACTCATCCCCACGAAGTCGCCACGTCGCGCGCGCCGAATGACCGGGGTTCACTTCGAGTACTTCGTCGATCAACAGAAATGGAGGTCGGTGCGGGAGCCACCGCGTCGGATCGGCCGGAAAAACGCTCACGACAGCGAAAGTTCCGCAATTCGTCGATCACGATCGACACTGACGAGACGGAAAGTCCGATGATCGCCACGCTTCAAGACGTCGCGCGCTCGAGCGGGAGCCGGAGAACCCAGCGATGTAGTGGGGGCGTAACACTCGACTCTTGATCCATCGGCGACGTCCACCGCGATGATGGCGCCGTGGGAGGTGAAGGCCACGACCTCGCCGGCGATCGTCGAACGCAGTCGGTGCGCGGCGACAAACGCGTCGAAGGCGCCCTCGGGATTCACCGGGTGACGACCGCGCCGCAGAGCGACCGCGGGTTCGGTCGGGGTCGACGGCGTCGTGGTTGCTTTGGCGGCCGTGGACTTCTTCGTCGCCTTGGTTGCCTTCGTCGCGGTCTTTTTGACGGGCTTGGCCGTCTTCACCGCGACCTTGGCCGTCTTGGCGGCGGGCTTGGTCACCTTGTCGGCGACGTCGTTCTTGTCCACTTTCGTCTTGGACGCGCGGGGGACCCTCTCGGTGGGCGACTTCTTTGCGGCCTTCGTGGGCTTGGTGGCGGGCTTGGCCGACGCCTTCGGAGTGGTCTTGGCGACCGACTTCACGGGCTTGGTGGCAACCGGCGTGATGGTGGTACCGATCGAAGGGGTCACCCCTTCGGGCAGCGACACGGTCAGCTTTTTGACCGCACGCGGCGACTTCGCCCCGCGGACTGGCAACCGGTCGGTGAACACCCAACCGACGCCGGGCACCGGCTTACCACCGACGAGGCGACCGGTCTCAAAGAGCCACGCGTGTTCTTCGTGAAACTCCTGGAATGAATCATTGCTGAGTACGACGGCGCCAATGCGCGACGCAATCTTCAAGATGAACGCATCGCCCCGTCCAATGGCACCCGCTGGTGGCGTCACAATTTCTCCGGCGAGCTCGGCTTCCTTGAATCGAGCACGATCGCCTGGCGCAACTCGATGTTCGAAAGTCGCGTCAGCGACAACGATCACTTCGGCCTTGGGATGCTCCTCGAGGTACGCTCGCACCGCCTCGTCCAGTTGGTCGAGACTCGGCGTTGTTCGCCCCTCGGTCGCGAGGTTGGAGCCGTCAACGACGATGCGGTGACGCGGCGTTGCTCGGGTCGCACTCACCCGATCGCCCGCGTCATTAAGTCCGCCTGCTCCGCCGCGTGCACGAGCGCACTCCCGGTAGCGGGACTCGCTGATTCCGCTCTCGCGACGTGGGTCAAACGTCGTCCGTCGCGCAAGAGCTTGTGGAATTGGTGGTGAACGAACGGCCACGCGCCCATATTCTCCGGCTCTTCCTGCAGCCAGGTCACCAACTCGACATTCGGGTACCGCTCGAAGACGGTCTCGAGATCCTCTTCCGGCCACGGATAGATCTGTTCCAGACGCACGATCGCCACGTCACTCGTCCCCTTGTCGTCACGGTACGCGAGCGCCTCGTGAGCGACCTTTCCGGTGGCGAGGACCAGGCGGCGCACGTCCTCCGGCTGAGCCGCCGCGTCGTCGAGAACGGTGTGGAAGGAGCCCGTCACGAACTCCGAGAGCGGCGAACGCGAGGCCACGGCACGCAGCATCGACTTAGGAGTGAACACAATCAACGGTGTGGGGTGTTCACGCCGGACTTGACTGCGCAAGAGATGAAAGTACTGAGCGGCCGTTGTCGGCTGGGCGACGCGCAGGTTGTTGCGCGCGCACAATGACAGGAAGCGCTCAATGCGCCCGCTGGAGTGCTCGGGTCCCTGCCCTTCGTAACCGTGTGGGAGGAGCATCACGAGAGACGCCAACTGCCCCCACTTGTCTTCTGCGGCCACGAGGAAATTGTCAATAATGATTTCGGCGCCATTTACGAAGTCACCAAATTGTGCTTCCCACGCGACGAGCGACCTCGTCGACTCAACCGAGTAGCCGTACTCAAAACCCAAGGCGGCGTATTCACTCAGCGACGAGTCACGAACGGTGAAGAATCCCTCGGCGCCGTCGAGGTGCGACAACGGGACCCACTCGTTACCGTTGGCGTAGTCGATCAGCGCCGCGTGGCGGTGCGAGAACGTACCGCGGCGAGAGTCCTGCCCCATCAAACGGACGTTGGTCCCCTCAAGAACCAATGATCCGAAAGCCAGGGCCTCACCGAGTGCCCAGTCCACCTCGCCATCAGCGACCATCTGCGCCCGCTGAGCAAACTGACGCTCCAATTTCGGGTGCACCGTAAAGCCTTCGGGTGCCGAGGCCGTGGCCGCCGCGATCCCGAGCAGCGCGGATTCGGCGACACCGGTCCCGGGCGCGGCGACGTCGTCAGGAATGTCCGCCAGCGGCACGCCATCGAGCACCGGCTTCGGGATCGTGCGGACCTCGTCCAGCACCGATTGCAATCGTTCGTTGAAGCCGTCCAACGACTTTTCCGCTTCCTCCAACGTGAGGTCACCACGACGCACCAGCGTCTCGGTGTAGAGCTTGCGCACCGATCGTGTCTGGTCAATGATCTTGTACATCAGTGGCTGGGTGTAACTCGGATCATCTCCCTCATTGTGACCATGCCGTCGGTAACAGACGAGGTCGATGACGACGTCGCGATGGAAAGTCTCGCGATACTCGAAAGCTAGGAGCGCGGCACGCGCGCAGGCCTCGGGGTCATCGCCATTGACGTGGAAGATGGGAGCCTGGATCATCTTGGCGACGTCGGTGGGATAGAAGCTCGATCGCGAGGACTCTGGCGCCGTGGTGAAACCAACTTGATTATTGATAACGAGATGTACGGCGCCTCCAATGTGGTAGCCCGAGAGTTGACTCAGGTTCAACGTTTCGGCCACCACTCCTTGACCCGCGAAAGCGGCGTCGCCGTGGATCAGGATCGCGAGATACGGGAAGACGTCCGGCGTCACCGTCTTTTCCGTGCCGTCGCCCGGTGTCAGCACGAGGTCTTGCTTCGCGCGAACGATTCCCTCGACGACCGGACTCACCGCCTCGAGGTGCGAGGGGTTGGACGCCATCGACACGTCGATCGTGGCACCGGAAGGACTGCGAAATTCTCCGGATGCTCCCTTGTGGTACTTGACGTCACCCGAACCTTGAACACTCTCGGGATCGAGGTTGCCTTCGAACTCCGAGAAGATGTCCGAGTAGCTCTTACCCACGACATTTGCCAGCACGTTGAGTCGTCCACGGTGTGCCATACCAATCACGCCTTCACGGAGACCTCGGTCCGCCGCGGAGGCGAGAATGGCGTCCAGCATCACAATGGTGGACTCGCCGCCTTCGAGTCCGAATCGCTTCTGGCCGACGTAGCGCGTGTGCAGGAATCGCTCAAAGACCTCGGCCGCACTCAATTGATCCAAGATGCGGCGCTGTTGTTCCGCACTCGGCGTAAAGGGCACGCCCTCAACTTGTTGTTGTATCCATTTCTTCTGCGCCGGATCCATGATGTGTCCGTATTCGACGCCGATCGTGCGGCAGTAGGCCGAGCGGAGAATGGAGAGAATTTCCTCGAGCGTGGCTTCACGCTTCCCGGCGAGTCCGTCGACGATGAAGGTGCGCTGCAAGTCCCAAATGGTCAATCCGTACGTCGCCAAGTCCAACTCGGGGTGTAGTGGCGGCGGATCGGAGTGGAGCGGGTCCAAATGGGCGTTGAGGTGCCCCCGGACGCGATACATGTTGATGAGCTCCTGGACGCGAATCTGCTTCAGGATCCGTTCGTCATCACCGTCTGCCGCGACGGCATTGTGATCTTTCGCCCACCGTGCCGGCTCGTAGGGAATACCAAGGGAGGCAAACACGTCGTCGTAAAAATTGTGCTCTCCGGTGAGGCACTCTGCGACGTACTTGAGAAACATGCCACTCTCGGCGCCCTGAATAATTCGGTGGTCGTACGTCGACGTCAGGGTCAAGACTTTTCCCACACCCATCGCCGCAAGCGCGCGCGGATCGGCGGCTTCGAACCCCGCGGGCCAACCGAGTGCGCCGACACCAAAGATGGCGCCTTGTCCGGACATGAGGCGCGGCACCGACTGAACGGTGCCGATCGTGCCCGGGTTCGTCAGAGACACCGTGGCGCCCGCGAAATCATCAGCACCGGCGGTACCGGTGTGAACTTTGCGCACCATCTCTTCGTACGCGAGAAGGAAACCTCGGAAGTCCAACGTGTCGGCGTTGCGAATGACGGGCACCAGCAGGTTGCGCGTGCCGTCGCTCTTTTCGACGTCGACCGCGAGGCCGAGTCCGACGTGTTCATTGCGTCGCACCCCAGGAGTTCCCTTTTCGTCAACGGCGTCAACGAAGGTGGCGTTGAGGGAGGGGACTTTCTTGAGACCTTGAATCATCGCGAAGGCAATGAAGTGCGTGAATGAGGCCTTCGCGCCGGTCGAGCGCGAGAGAGCCTCGTTCAGCGCGACGCGGTTGATCTCGAGAAGGCGCGCGGACACCGTACGCACGGAGGTCGCGGTGGGTACGGCGAGGGACGCGTTCATGTTGGACACGATGCGAGCCGCCGAACCGCGCAAGGGCGTAGCGTCCGCGTCGATCGTCGCCGCCTTCGCCGCTGACGCCGGCGGGACATTCACAGTGGCGGTGGAGACCACGGTCGGTACGGGCGAACGCTGATAGTCCGCGAAGAATTCGCGCCAACTGGCCGAAACCGAATTCGGATCAGCGAGATAGCGGTCGTACATATCGTCGACGAGCCACGCGTTGGGCCCAAAGTAGCCGTCGCGACCGGGCGTTTTTGAGGGAGTTTCACTCGGAACCATGACCTAAGCCTACGGGTCTTCCGCAAGTGGCTTGGCGCCTGGGAATCATTGAGAAACCCCTAAGTTCGGAGAGTGACCTTCGTGCTGGCAGGAACGTGATGGTGGAGCGACCCCTTGTACGGGTGCGCGGCGACGAAGCGGCGCGGCGCAGTGTGATCTTGGTGCACGGTGCCCTCGATCGCGCCCAGTCATTCGACCGTGTCGTGCGACGACTCTCCAGTGTCCGCACCGCCACCTACGACCGACGTGGGTACCAAAGTTCCCGGCATATTTCCCCGCTGTCCCTCGCTTCTCACGTCGACGACCTCGTCAACGTGATCGATCAGGAGGCGCTCGCCGGGCATCTCGTCACCGTCGTCGGTCACAGTTACGGCGGCCTCATCGCGCTGAATGCGGCCGCCACGGGAGCGCCGATTGATCACGTCCTTGTCTACGAGCCACCCCTTCCGTGGCTCGTCGCGAACCACCAGCATCACCGAACCCTCGATGACGATCCCGCGAAGGAGGCCGAGGTCTTCTTTCGGCGGGTCATGTCGGACGCCGCCTGGGAGCGCCTCTCCCCCGAAGGTCAACAGTCTCGACGGGACGACGGTCCCGCTCTCCTCGACGACCTCCAAACACTTCGAGGACCGCGGCCCTTCGATTTTGGCGACGTCGCCGCACCCACTTTGTTCGCGTACGGCGACGGTCCTCGCGCGACGTACTTCGCAGAGATGGGACGCGCGCTCGCTGTGGTCGCGGCGTCGGCGACCCTCTCGCAACTCTCACACGCCGGTCACGGAGCACATCTCAGCACGCCTGACCAGTTGGCCGCACTCATACGAGATTGGAGTTTGATCCCATGAACATCCTGGTGGCCGGTTCGTCCGGACTCATTGGCACTCCGTTCGTCCAGCAACTGCAACGTGACGGGCATGTCGTCACGCGACTCGTTCGCCGTTCCGGCTCGACCTCCGAGTCAGATATCGGTTGGAACCCCTACGAAAGAACGATCGACGACGCGGCCTTGGCGCGGCGCGGTCCCTTTGACGTTCTCGTCAACTTTGCCGGAGCGGGCATTGGTGATCGCCGCTGGTCCGAGGAACGTCGTCGATTGATCGTGGCGTCCCGCACCACGACAACGTCGTTCATGATCGAATCTGCTCAACCTCACCTCGCGGCGTCACCGCGTCTCCTCAACGCATCCGCTATTGGTTTCTACGGCGATCGAGGCGACGAGGAACTGACTGAGTCATCCGCACGGGGCCAGGGCTTCCTCGCTGACGTGTGCGATCAATGGGAGTCGGCAGCGGCACTAGGACGTTCCGTGGGACTGACGGTGACCACGCTACGCACGGGCATCGTCCTTGATCGTCAAGGCGGCGCTTTAGCCAAGCAGCTCCCACTCTTCCGGGTTGGTCTCGGTGGCCCTTTTGGCTCCGGGCGACAGTGGATGAGCCCCATATCGTTAAAGGACACGATTCGTGCTCTGACATTTCTGCTCGACGCCAACGTGAATGGACCAGTGAACCTGACGTGCCCCACCCCGCTGACGGGGCGAGATTTCGCACACAGCCTTGGACATCAGATCCATCGACCTTCTGTCCTGCCCGCCCCCAGCGCGGCGCTACGTGTCATCCTCGGCAGCACCATGGCCGACGAACTCCTCCTGGCGAGCCAGAGAGTTGTGCCATCGCAATTACTCACCGCGGGCTTCGAATTTCACGCTCCCGATGCCGACGCTATTTTGCGCCAGTTATGGCAAGTGTGAGTGGTCGAGAAACTCGGTTTTCGCTGCAATTCAGCGCAATTTTGACGGCCCTGGTGAAGTCTCCTTTTTCCCGTAGGCGATAGACTTTCTCACCATGGCTCTCTTGACTGTCAACAATCTTCGTACGGAATTCGCACTCAGCAAGGGGTTTGTCGCCGCGGTCGACGATGTGTCGTTCGAATTGAACGAAGGCGAGTGTCTGGGCATTGTGGGAGAGTCCGGCTGTGGCAAGACGACGACCGGTTTGTCCATCATGCAATTGCTGCCTCGCAACGGCAAGGTAGCCGGTGGAGAAATCCTCTTCGATGGTCATGACTTGGCCAAATTTTCCGACAAGCAGATGCAGGACATTCGGGGGAATACGATTGCTCTGATCCCCCAGGATCCCATGACGTCACTGAACCCCGTCATGCGCATCGGGCGCCAAATTGGCGAAGGACTCCACATCCACCGTGGAGCGTCAAAGGCCGAAGGCATCAAGCGCGCCTTGGAAGTTCTCGAGATGGTCGAGATGCCGAACGCCAAAGAACGCCTGAACCAGTACCCCCACGAACTCAGTGGCGGCCTCCGCCAGCGAGTCATGATTGCCATGGCCCTCGTGTGTAATCCCAAGATCCTGATCGCCGATGAACCCACGACGGCGCTGGACGTCACTATTCAGGCCCAGATCCTCGACATTTTGGACGGTCTTCGCACCCACTTGGGCATGGCCATCATCCTGATCACCCACGACATGGGTGTGATCGCGGGTCGAACAGACCGCGTTGCGGTGATGTACGCCGGCAAGAAGGTCGAAGAGGCAACCACCGAGGAACTCTTTAGTCGCATGCATCACCCGTACGCACAGGCACTTCTGGCTTCCGTGCCCGACATCGGTGTCTCGGCCGCCACCGGAGCTCGCCTGAGTTCCATCTCGGGACTTCCGCCGGACCTCTCGAACGAGATTGTCGGATGTCGCTTCGCCGATCGTTGCGAATTTGCTACGGAGGAATGCCGACAGTCCGAACCACCTCTCGCGAGCGCCGAGGACCCGAACCACGTCTTCGCATGTTTCCACCCGGTGCAGGGAGCCAAGAAGAAGCTGACGGTGGAGGTTGCGGAAGGAAGCTACGTCAAGCGACCAGAGTCGTTCGAGCCACTCGTGACGATCACGAATTTGGTCAAGGATTTCCCAATTCGAGGAAACTCCATCTTCCGCACTTCCGTCGGAAAAGTCAGCGCCGTCGCGAACGTCAATCTCACCATTGGACAAGGAGAAACGCTCGGTATCGTCGGTGAGTCGGGCTGCGGAAAGACGACCATTGGACGAATGATCGTCGGACTCGAGGGCGCCACGAGCGGTTCTATTGCCTTCTCCGAGGATCCCACTCACTTGAAGGGCCAGGCATACCGCCAGGCTCTGGCGAAGCGCCGACAGATGATGTTCCAGGACCCGTACTCCTCGCTCGACCCTCGCATGCGCGTGCGCTCGATTATTCGCGAGCCGCTGGACGTTCACCAGATGGGAACGTCCGAGGAGCGCAACAAGCGTGTTCTCGAGCTCATGGACGAAGTCGGACTGAGTCGAGACACCGTCGACCGTTATCCTCACGAGTTCTCCGGTGGTCAGCGCCAGCGCATCGGCCTCGCGCGAGCACTCGCTCTTGAGCCCGAACTCATCATCGCGGACGAACCGGTCTCCGCCCTGGACGTGTCCATTCAGGCTCAGATCCTGAACCTGATGCTGGACCTACGAGAGCGCCGTGGACTTTCACTCGTTCTCATTAGTCACGACCTCGCGGTCGTTCAGTACGTATCCGACCGCATCGGCGTTATGTACCTCGGCAAGTTGGTGGAACTCGGACCCGCGAACGATATCTTCACGTCGCCGGCGCACCACTACACGCAAGGACTGCTGAATGCTGTTCCCGTGCCCGACGTCGAGGCGTCGAGATCGCGACGCGGCAATCAAGTCACTGGCGAGCTCCCGAGTTCGACGAACCCGCCGTCCGGTTGCCGTTTCCGTACGCGATGCCCGGCTGCCAGCGAAATTTGCGCCAACGAGGAACCGCCGATGGAACAGGTGTCCGGAAACCACACCGTGGCGTGTCACCATCCCCTTCGTGTGACGATTAAGTCCTCGCAGACTTCCACAGTTGCCTGATCAGCTCTTCGCACCCGTTGAGTCGGTTGAGGAGTTCTCACTGCACACGGATGATGGCCACCGCGTCTATTTCGAACGCTTTGGCAATCCCAACGGAGTACCCCTCGTTTTTCTGCATGGCGGTCCGGGCTCCGGTGCGAGCACGAATCAACGACGTCTCTTTGACCCACAGCTCTTCAATGTTGTCATTGTTGATCAACGTGGATCGGGTCGGAGTTGGCCGCTCGCGGAAGATCCGGCCGCCGATCGTTGGTCGAACACGACACACCATCTCATTGCCGACCTCGAACAGATTCGAGAATTGCTAGCCATTGACGCCTGGATCCTCGCCGGCTTTTCCTGGGGGACCACCCTGGCCTTAGCGTACGCGTCGTACCACCCGGCGCGAGTTCGTGGCATCATGGCCGCCCTCGTGACTACAACCTCACGACACGAAGTCAAATGGATCACGCAGGACGTTGGCGAGATTTTTCCGATCGAGCACCACAGATTTGCGGCATTCGTCGCCGATGACGTCGATCCGAACATCGAACTGTCGATCGTCTCGGCTTACGCCAACATTCTCTGGGGACCACCTTCGGACCTGAGGGAGCAAGCTGCCATCGAATGGTGTCGGTGGGAGGACGCTCACGTCTCGTTGGCCCCTGGCCACCAGCACAACACCAAATACGACGACCCTGACTTCCGCCTTCGTTTTGCCCGTCTCGTCACGCACTACTGGAGCAATGCCGCATTCCTGGGCGATGACTTTCTTTCCCGCCTCATCCCCGCGATTTCGGGAATTCCTACGTTCTTGATTCATGGGAAGTACGACGTGTCAAGTCCGCTATCGACTGCGTGGCGTCTATCTCAGTCCATTGACAGTGCCGAACTGATCATCCTCGATGAATCGGGACACGGCGACGGTCAAGACTTCTTGCCAGCTGTCCTAGGTTCACTCCGCACACTTGGTGAGCTGGACTAGCGATCGTCCAGAGTGGCTCGGCACGTGACAAATGTCATCACGTGCTACATCTGCAGAATCAACGCTCGCGGAGGCGAACTTCCAAAGCGTCTCGTAGAGCGTCTCCGATGTAATTGAATGACATGACGACAATCAAGAACAGGATCGTGGCGGGCCACAGTTCCCACCAGTAGTTCAATTGGAGGGCGACGTACCCGTTGTTCAGGATTGTTCCCCAGTCAGTGCTTGGGGTCTGAATACCGAAACCAAGGAATCCGAGCGCCGCCAGCGCCAAGATTGAGTCACCGATAGCAAAGGTGGCCAATGTCACCGTCGTGCTGATGGAATTGGGAATGATGTGACGCCAGATAATTCGACGTGACTTACCGCCCATGGACCGGACCGCTTGTGCGTACTCGCGCTCACGCAACGTCAGTGCTTCAGATCGGAGCAACCTGGCCACTCCGTACCAACCAGTCAATCCGATCACCAAGATCATCATGGAGGTGTTGCGGCCGAACAAGGAGATCGCGGCCAGAACCAAGAAGAGACCGGGAATCGACAAGAGAACGTCAAGAATTCTCATCAAGAAATCGTCAATTCGTCCACCGTTGTAGCCCGAGAAGACTCCGTAGCCAACACCGATGATCATGGCCATCCCCGCTGCCAGGAAGCCAACGATCAGAGAATTCCGACCACCGACCATCAATCGGCCGAGCATGTCAAAGCCCTGGAAGTCCGTTCCGAGTGGGTGACCAGCTCCCGGTGGAAGGTTATTGGGGACCTGTTGCAAGGCCGCAAGATCTGTCTGATTCGTGTGGTAAAAGAGCGGTCCAACGAACGAGAACAGAGTAATCGCGACCAGGAGAATAAAGAAGATCACTGCCACGCGATTTTGAATGAAGACCTTGAACATCTGGGCAGTGAGACCCTTGGGCTTCACATAGGGACGAGCTTCGTCTGCCTCGGAGGCGAACCCGTCGGGCAGAGCTTCTACCGGATCGGCGGTCTCCCAGACTTCGGCGCCTTCAACGTTCTCCAGTCGTCCGAATTCTCCGCGAACGGGACGCATCACGCCGCTCAACGCGGGGTTGACGATCGAGCCTTCAGAATGTACTTCGAGCGGTCCTAGCTCTCCTTCGCCGAGACCTTCATCGGGAGCATCGCCGTGATTTCGAGGAGTCATCTGCTCTTCCTACTTCCGTGCCATGAGTCGAATGCGGGGGTCAATTGCCGCCACCGACAAGTCTGAAATGAGGTTTCCAACCACGGTCGCAACCGCGATAAGAAGTGTCGCTGCCATCACCACGGCGATGTCGTTGCCTTCCACCGCGTACACCGTGACGGTGCCCATCCCCGAGATATTGAAGAGGGTCTCTGTGATGACGGCGCCACCAAACAGACTGGGTAGGGAAAGTCCGAGAATGGTGACAATCGGGATGATGGCGTTGCGGAACGCGTGGCGAAACAGCACCCGATTCGAACTCGCCCCTTTTGCTCGAGCGGTGCGAATGTAGTCCTGAACCAGAGTGTCCAGCACCGATCCTCGCATGAATCGACTGAAACCACCCACCGAAAGGCCCGTGAGCACCGCAACTGGCAAGACGTAACTACGTGGATATTGGAACATGTCGATCAAGCGGGCGAAGGGGCCGGTCCGAGAGGAAACCGTGGGCGAGTACGGGAAAACGTGAAACTTGATACAAAACACCTGGATCAGCACGAGCCCCAGCACGAACGCCGGCGTGGAGTAAATAACGAACACCGCACCGGTCGCGACATAGTCGAAAGCAGTATTCCGCTTCAGGGCTTGGAACAAACCCAGGGGAATAGCGATGACCAAGGCGATGACCAGCGAGGCGAGAACAAGCCAGAGCGTATTGAAAAGCGCGTCCCCGATAATGCTGGTCACACTCTGAAATGAGGCGTCCTTGTTAAATGAGACACCCAGATTCCCGTGAAGCAAGTTATTCATGTAGTGCAGATATTGCACAGGAATGCTTCGGTCGAAATAGTTATCGTGATTGAACTTGTCAATCACCGATTGAGGCGCTCGAATTCCATACAACTCCCGCGCGATGTTCGCGTGGAAGGAAGCCGGAATGAAGAAGGTGACAATCGTCACCCCAAGAATGACAATAAGTCCTTGGAAGAGCCGTCGAACTAAGTAAACGAGCATCGCAAGATTCTAGCACTTTCAAATTCTGAAAAAGATGGTGTTGACAGACGAAAACGCCAGTGGCCCCGCCCTTTCGGGCGGGGCCACTGGCTCACAACCAGTAGTCAGATGACTACTTAGACGGCAGTGATGTATTCAGGGTTGAAGTCTGAAATCGGGTTGATCGGCTGAGCTCCCACAACGGTCTTGGCCAGTTCACCCACGCTGAGCGAGGAGATCTGGTAGAAGACCGGCAGGTACGACGCCGCGTACTTGTCGTACGCCGCGAGCGTGGTGTTGCTCGAGATCGACTTGATGATGTCAGCATTCATGGTCTTGTCGTTGACAAATCCAACGTTCGAAGCCGCGCCGTTCAGGAACAGCTGCTCACCCGACGGGTAGGCACCAGGTGAGTACACCCAGCCACCGTATTCGCAGATGTCAAACGTCGGAGGCGTCGTGCCACCAAGGCAGTCGGTCGAAACAGTTGAGTCGGACGTGGGGTCAAGGGTGACGCCAATTCCAACAGTGTTCCAGTCGCTCTGCTCGGTTGCAACCGTCGTGTCAAACGGGCTGGTGCCCGAGGTGACGTACTCAAAGGTCAGGTTCAACTTCGAACCCTTCGCAATGCCGGCACCACACTTGGCAGCGTTGGTGCAAGTTGCGGCACCACCACCGGACGGGATTGACCAACCGTGTGACGTCAAGAGAGCCTTAGCCTTCGAGACGCTGTACGGGTACGGGCAAGTAACACCCTTGGCAAACGAGTCGTTCAAGTACGGCAGCGGGCTGCAGGACGGAACGGCGTAGTTGTTGTAGGTCTTCTTGATGATGCTCGCCTGGTCAACAGCCTGCTGCATCGCCGCACGGATGTACTGCTGCTTGAGCAGTGCATTGTGAACGGCGTGACCGCTGAAGTTGATGTAGGCGTAGTCAAAGCCCCAGAAACCGGCGCTACGCGCGTTGTAGTGCGCAGCGATGGCTCCATCGAGGTTGGAACCAGCCTGGCCAGGAGTCGGAGCTGCCGACACCAACGACGGGAGCGCGCCACCGGCCGAGAGGACGTTGCCGGCCTCAAGAGCGGTCACTTCTGCCTGCGTCGTACCGAAGTAGTTGAACCGCACCTGCACGTGTGCCTTGACCGGGCCCGAGTAGTTCGGGTTCGGAACGAGGGTCACGTTGTAGGTGCTGTCAGCTGCGTAGTGGTAGGTGCTGAGCATGTACGGGCCGGAGTACACCTTGAAGACGTCGAGGGTGTTGTCCGCGGCGTAGTTGTTGGTGTCATCCGAGAACGTCTGGTACACAGCGTCACAAGGGCCTGAGCCCGCGGTAACGGCGGTGAACGCCAAGTTCTCACAACCAACCATGTGGTGCGTCGGGTCCGTCAAGCTGGTCGTGTCCCACTCGCTCGGCAGCGGGGTCACCGTCGCGAGAGCGTTGTAGAGGAACCAGTTGGGGTTCGCGGCGGACTTCAGGTTGATCTGGATCTCCTGAGTGTTGACAATCTTGGTGGAGGCAACCTGGTCCGGAATACCGTATCCAGGCGTGTAGCCGCCGTAGCCAGTCGGGTCAGCCTTAGCGAGGTTCAGCCAGAACTCAACGTTCTTCGCCTGAATCTGCTCGGTCTTGTTGGTGACTTCGTTGTAGAAGTTCCATCCCTTGAGCTTGATCGTCACGGTCTTGCCACCGTTCGAGAACACCGGGGTGTTCGCGAGCGAGAGAGCCGGCTGATACGTCGTTGAAGCACCGAGTCCGAACCAGTACAGCGGTCGGTACATCGGCTGCTGCGTGTCGCTCACGTTGGTAACCGTGAAACGCGACCCGTCAACATACGGCCAAATCTCGCGCTGGCGGCTCGCCACCAGTGCAGCATTGTAAGTCGGGTACGAAGTGTGTGGCTTGACGACGGCTGCGTTTGATTCTCCGGCGACGATAATAAGACTCGTCACGAGTGAAGCTGCAGCAACGCCGAGGGTGCCAACCCTTCGCATTACCTTTCCGTTTCGCATGTACTTCCTCCCCGTGGATGCGCTGCATCCACAAATTGCCAATGGTGCTCACTTACGTGACACGTGAGTGACTATAGGAGAACGATAAGAAACGGTCAATAGCAGAGAACCTCAAAAAACCTTGAAAAGTCCCCTTCATTGTGAACGGCGTGTCACATGTGATGAATTGCACTACCAACGTTGTCAAAAGGTGAGTGAGAAGACCCAGACGAGACCATTCAAGGGTTGGCCACCGGCGACGACTTCGGCAAGTTCCATGAGATCCGGTGCCATCGGCTGGGTCCGTGAGCGTGAAGAGCCGCCGAGTGCTTCGCTGATAAATAACCTTTGTTCCGGTCCCACCCGTAGCGGTCGTCCTCCAGAGCAATTTGGACCATCGTCCGGTCACGATCCACTTTGGCAAGAACGGAGGCGGCAGCGATGCTGGCACAGAGGTGGTCGCCTCCGATAACACACGTGACGTCCATGGGTGCGAGGCCGTCGGTACCGCACACGTTTTCAGGAGCGATACTCCGCGGTCCGTCGACGAGAAGGGTTGCGCCCCCCAGGGGAAGCTGTGTTAGCGCCCGATACGTCGCGAGTCGTATCGCTTGTTCGATGCCCAGGTCGTCGACTTCGCCATTGGAAGCCGCGCCCAAGGACCACTTCGACGACCACTCCTTAATAGGTGCTTCGAGGCGCTCGCGCATCCGCGCGGTCAGTCGCTTTGAATCATTTAAGCCTGCGGGCATCGGCTCAATACGCCTGAGGAGAACGGCACCCACGACTACCGGACCAGCGGCGGCCCCCCTACCCACCTCATCGAGTCCGATGACGCTGCGGTGGCTATCGAGAAGTTTCGACTCTTTCTCGAGGCTCGG
>Ga0208872_1000439_pt1 | contig 31873 bp, 36 predicted proteins | sample CryBogCBH12Aug08_FD_185508 | JGI IMG/M metagenome (GOLD analysis project Ga0208872, IMG submission 185508) | Freshwater microbial communities from Crystal Bog, Wisconsin, USA - CBH12Aug08 (SPAdes) | ecosystem: Environmental > Aquatic > Freshwater > Lake | place: Crystal Bog, Wisconsin, USA...
TTGAGCTTGTAGATAAAAATAATAAGCGAAAACTCCCATCATGATTGATATAAAGATCATTGGATGGGTAAATGCGCCATAGAGAAGCAGCAACACAACGAACCCCATCACAACCCACCAAAAAGCCTGATCGGCAAAGTCGAGAAAGGATCTTATATATGTCATCTAAATTCACCAAAGTTTGATCGCCACCACAAAGCATTGCAATGACAGAGAAGGTATTGTCAAATATTTAGCACTGCTTTTATTCAAAAAAATGACAAAACGCTTTTTTATATATAATGATGACGATAGATAAATTTTATTCTTAAAGTTTAAGACGATCTTTAATTTTGGAAATTGACACATCTTTTTGTTAAACGTGAAAAATTATTCACGACAATCTATTAAATAATAAATTCTGACAATAAAAAAAATTTTAAATCGTGGTTTGTAAAAATATTGTTTTATAAAGATTGTATTTAATGCATGCACATGATTCATACTTTGGAGAATAACATGGGCGGCTACACAATTCCTCTCGTTATGCTGTTGATCGTTGTTGGCGGCGCAGTCTATATTGCGCGCACATCACGCAACATCAATTCTTAAAAACTACGACTCAACCATCTGATAGCGACATTGAACTGCCTCGGTCATCTGAGGCAGTTTTGTTTTTTAAGAATTTTTTCCTACAGAATATATTTTATCTTGCGCAAAAAGACGCATCAGTTTCGCCGCGCATATTAGCTCTTTGATTAAAACGGCCGCTTCCATCTGCGCCTATTGTCGCTGAGGCAATAAAGAATAATAAAACGCAATTGTTTTGGATCAATGCGTCAAAGGGCGAGAAAATATGATTTTTGATATGATTCAAAGTCCCTGATTTCGATTTGTCTTTCCAAACCCATCAGCTTCGCGATAAACAAAAGCCTTCGCGAGGGAACATCCGTATGACCATAAATTTATTTGAACCGCTCATGATGGGCGATTTGAGCTTGCCAAACCGTATTGTGATGGCGCCCCTCACCCGTAATCGCGCCTTACATGAGGGAGATCTTCCCCATGAGCTTATGGCGCTCTACTACGCCCAACGAGCGTCAGCGGGACTGATTATCAGCGAAGGCGTCCAAATCTCGCCAGAAGGCAAGGGCTACGCCTGGACGCCTGGTATTTACAGCCCTGAGCAAGTCAATGGCTGGCGACTCGTAACGCAAGCCGTCCATGATCATGGCGGACGTATTTTTGCACAAATATGGCATGTTGGCAGAGTGTCGCACACCTCCCTGCAACCCCATAACCAAGCGCCCGTTGCGCCATCGGCCATCGCTGCGAAAGCACATGTCTTTAACGGTGAAGGATTTGTGCCGACATCAAGGCCGCGCGCCCTGAACAAAGAAGATATTGCGCGCATCATTGAGGATTACCGCCTGGCTGCCGTCAATGCGAAGGCGGCAGGATTCGATGGTATTGAACTACATGCCGCCAATGGCTATCTGATCGATCAATTTCTCAGAGACGACTCAAATAAACGAACAGACGCCTATGGCGGCTCTCTAGAGAACCGAACTCGACTGCTTGTTGAGATCCTTGACGTGCTTGCAACTGTCTGGCCAGCCAACCGTATCGGCGTTCGTTTTAGTCCATTCTCAAGCGCAAGCGGCGCCGCTGACAGTAACCCGCAAGCAACCTTTGAATACGCCATCGCAAAAGTAGACGATTTTGGACTGGCCTATTTACATCTGGTTGAAGGTGAAACTGGAGGAACGCGCGATCTTCCCCCCGGCGCTGATCTTGAAAAATTGCGCGCATGTTTTAGCGGCGTCTATATGGCAAATAATGGCTTTAATCTTGAGCTTGCCCAACAGGCGATCGCCTCAGGCGCAGCGGATCTGATCGCCTTTGGGCGCCCCTTTATCTCAAATCCAGATCTCGTAGAGCGCTTACGCCAAAACGCGCCTCTAACACCGCCTGATCAAAAAACCTTTTATGGCGGCGGCGCTGAAGGCTACACAGATTATCCATGCCTCAATGAGGCATAGGGCAATAATTATCATTAATAGTATGAGCCGCCATTGACGCCAAAGCGCGCATACCCATCCGGCACCGCGTGTCTTTTAGATACCTGGTCAGGAATAAATTTGAGGAATCAAATATGTCGATAAAAGCATATGGCGCCTTTCGTTGTGACAGCCCGCTTGAGACCATGACGATTGAGCGTCGCGCGCCTGGACCTAAAGACGTGCAAATTGATATTGCCTATTGCGGCATATGCCACTCAGACCTGCATACAGTGCGTTCAGAATGGGCTGGAACGCTTTTCCCTTGTGTGCCTGGCCATGAAATTGTTGGTCATGTCAGCGCGATTGGCGGTGAGGTGCGTGGATTCTTTATTGGCGAGACAGTCGGCGTCGGTTGTCTTGTTGATAGCTGCCAGCGTTGTCGCGCTTGCGAAGAAGGCATGGAGCAATATTGTGAAAATGGTTTCAAACTCACCTATAACTCCCCAACAAAAGAAGCGCCCGGGCATACGCTTGGCGGCTACTCACAACGCATTGTGGTCGATGAGAAGTTCGTCTTAAAAATTCGCCATCCAGCAAGTCAGCTCGCCGCCGTTGCGCCGCTCTTATGCGCAGGCATTACAACTTATTCGCCCTTACGCCACTGGAAGGCTGGTCCAGGAAAGAAAGTCGGAATTGTTGGCATTGGCGGTCTTGGGCATATGGGCATAAAACTCTCCCACGCAATGGGCGCCCACACCGTAGCCTTCACAACATCCAAGAGCAAACAACAAGACGCTCGTAAGCTTGGCGCCGATGAGGTGATTGTTACAAGCTCAGAGGATGCGTTGCAAAGTCATGCACGAAGCTTTGACCTTATTATAGATACAGCAGGATCAAGTCATAATCTTGATATCTATACGAACCTTTTAAAGCGCGATGGCGTGCTTTGCCTTGTTGGCTTACCCGAAAACCCACATCCCTCGCCTAATATTGCCCCGCTTATCTTTGCCAGAAGAGCGATTGCTGGATCACTTATTGGCGGCATCGCAGAAACACAAGAAATGCTGGATTTTTGCGCAGAAAAAGGCATTGTGTCCGATATTGAAGTTATCCCTGCACAAAAAATAAATGACTCCTATGAGCGCATGCTGAAAAACGACGTCAAATATCGATTTGTCATTGAGGTAGCCTCATTAGCTCTTTAAAAATTAAAGAATGTGATCTGTGAGGCTTTGCGCGAAGGACTTAAAGATTTGATGATCATTCATTTGAAATCATGCATGCGCATGATAGATTATCAACGCTCTTTTTTAAGTTTAGCGTAATAATGCGCGATCGCAACCGCTTCCGCCTCGCTATATTCCCCAGCGACATAGGTCATTAAGGCGTGAGATCTTTTTCCCGATTTAAACGCCATGAGCTGCTTGAATAAATAGTTCTCATCCATGCCGGCAAGATTAGGGGCACGATTATTCCCATCATCAAGCCCGCCTACCCTATGGCACCCACTGCAATCAAGTGCAATGATGTCAGGCGTTTTATCTTTTGACAAAGCCGGGAATGCGGCCATGGCTATGGGCAGGGCGATCATCATTGGGCGCAATTTCTTATGCATTAATCAGGCGCCTCGGTCTGTCACAAAGCTCTTTAACTAAAAAATATTAGGGCTTGACCTGTAACGTCAAGATAAGCCCCTTGCTGGATCATAAATGATCCAGCAAGGTCTATTAGAATTTAAGCTTTAAGTTTTTTGCATTCATCGGCGCAAGCCGCGCAAGACTCCGCCATTTCTTTGCATTCTGTATATTGAAGGAATTTATCGCATTCCTTCTTACATTCCGCGCAGATTGTCTCAACAACAACAGCCATTGACTTAGTGAAGCGGGAATCTGTCGCCGCAAGCGCAGCAAGACTTCGACAGGCGGAAATCACGTCATAGGTAAGCTTTATGCATTCCGCCATGGTAGTGTCGCCCATCGCGACCATGCCAAAGCAATGACGCAGATTATTTTCACCATCAAGAACGCATTTATTTGCGGCTTTGGCGAGCGCTGGAAATTTTGTTGGATGATGATGCTCGCCAGATGCATGATGCTCATGCTCATTGGCCAATGCCTGCGTTGCTGACATCGCAACCGCTGCAGCGCCCACCGCTGAAATAAATTCTCTTCTTTCCATTACCGCTCTCCTTGTTAAATTTCGACGCGCTTGAGTTAAATTAAGCGCAAGAATTCTAAGGGACCAAACGCCTGTAGAGCATTCCAGCGGCAAGGCAGGACGCGCCACTGTAAGACTCAATACTTATCACTTTTAAAATATAGCGCATTTGTGCTCTCACGCTAAGAACTTTCAAATAAAAGATAGGTTGAATGAATTTTTAGACCAGCGGAGAGGGATCGCCCTTAGGCATCATCTTCATATGATTCCTCCTCCTCCCCGACCTCCTCAACATCATTGGCGGCTTTGAGAATGGATTTGATCTCTAGCAGATAATAAACCACTGCCGATAGAAATGACAAAAAGATCGTGTCGCGCCAGCTATCGCCAAAAAGCATAAAGCCAACAGGCACAGCGACAATCAGCATATAAACCGCGCCGTCAATGGCGGCCTTAAAGGCTTGAACAAGCTGGCTAAACAAGGATCCTATCGCCATCACATTCCTGAATGCTAAAAGAAACCTATGAATATGCGCGCATCTGGCGCCTCTCATTCATCTTATAACCATTTTATCTGTTCACGGCTTGAAGCATAGTCGCGATCATGTCGCACGCCAAAACGCTCATCTTGACCCTACCCCTGAGAGGACGCGCCCCGCCGTCTTCTCACGTCGCCATTCCTCAAAAGCAGATTTGACAATCATAGATCACGCGCGACTGCCACAAAGGCGAGAACTCTAGCCATGATGGCATGTAAATTTAGTGGCGCTTGCCTCTCTCACTGCAAATGGCCATAACTGAGAATATCTTTTAAACCGTCTCTTCTGCCACGCGGCGGCAAAGCAAATAAAGTTATTTAGGTCAATCTCCTGCAATGTCTGAACGTCTGTTGATTTGCGGCGGCCGAGATTTTGGCCACACCATTGAAGAACGTGCTGATGCGTTCTTTTTCCTCGACAGGCTGAACGCTAAATATAAGATTTCTGTTGTCATTGAGGGCGGGGCTATTGGGGCTGACGCTGTTGGGCGCTCATGGGCAAAGGAGCGCCTCATTGACTGCATAACGCATTTTGCCGCCTGGGATATTTACGGGCATCAAGTTGAACCGATCCATAATCAGCAATTACTCGATCAGACAAAGCCAACCCTGGTTGTTGTGTTTCCAGGCGGCAGCGGAACGCAAGACATGTTGCAAAGATCCGCTCAAGCAGGCCTGCCAATTTTTGAACTGAGCTTGCCAATAGAGTAGCCTGTTCATATTCAGCCCCCTGTTCTGAGCATGATCGATTGGTCAGGATGGATGGCGGGCCAGGGTCTGCCAAGACACGCGAACATATTAGGCGTAAAATCGATTTTGATCTGCAACAATAAAGTCTAATGATTATCCTGACGTTTTCTCTCGAAATCTGCGAGTTTTGTCTGCCACATGTGCAGAATCATTTTCTGACCTCTGATCCATTGATCAATATCTGAGATCTCATAAGTTGGATGGCCGCGCGCCAGTTCTTTTTCATGCAAGGCAATCATGCGCTTGGCCTTAGCAATGTCATCTTCAATAATCTTATTTTCACGCGTACGATCAAAATAACGGGCGACTTCATAAAAAATATAGCCAAGGGCGGCCGCGAATATGCCTTGTAAATATTGCCCGGCAAGGCAAAGACCCAAGCCAAAAGAAACGGGAATTAAAATAAAATTGACGCGGAGAACTTGAGAACGGAGCACGTCTTAAACCTATTTTCTCTAATTTTTGTGATCAACAAGGCAATTTAAGCCTTTAAAGCCTACCTATATAATAGGCGCGCTTAAAGGCCAAGCATAGCGCGTGCCACCAGATCGCACGGGATGTTCATAACATGTCGCCCCTGCCAGGCCGTATCGACTCGATTATGCCGGTGTGTTGAGGTAACAAAATATATTAAATTTGTTTTTATCTAAATCCCTGAAATAACCGCAGTAAAACTTGCCGTCGCCTCTTGGTCCTGGCGCGCCCTCATCTGTCGCGCCGCATGATAGCGCAAAGTCATAAAGCCTTTGGACCTCTTCTGGCCTATCGACGCCAAATGCGATCATTGCGCCATTGCCTGGCGTTGCAGGCTGCTGATCAAAGGGCGTTAAGACGCCAAACATTGGTCCCTTACCATCCCCGTAAATGACGCCTCTTGGCATATTAAAAATACGCGTCGCTCCAAGCTGCTCCATAAAAGCATCGTAGAAATTCAACGCCCTGGGCAAATCATTTGTGCCAATCGTTGTATATCCAATCATAACAGCCGCCCTTCCTGTAAATGATCCATGCAACAATAAAACTACTTATAATAAGAAACAAGAAATTCAACTAAACGCCTGATAGAGATGAGGCGCAAGCGTTGACGACAACTATTTTTATGAATTTTAAAAAACAGTCAAAAAAATTACTTTTTATGACGTTGTCACCATCGCTGTTCTTAGCGTCGCGCAAAGGCACAAGAATTTCTTCAAAAAAGAGACGCTTCTGTCACAATATCTAAACGATACTGTTTATAATAAAACTTATGATTTATCACTGATTTATTTTTGTCGTGTTTTCTTTGGTCGCGTCAGATCCAGGAGCGACAATGAGCGCCTTTTCATCAGATAGAGATGAGACAGCCGATACTGGCTGTGGCTCTCAAAGGATTGATCAACAGCGGATCGTCGCCTCAGTCAAAGAAAAATGCGAGCTCATTAAATATTTATGCTCCAGCAACGAGCTTGTATTATTGGATCGCGTGAAGAGCGACTATCATGCTTACGTCGTTGAAAGTTTGATTTCTTCAATCATTTCAAAAATGACCTTTTTTTCAGAAGAAAAACCCTATTTGGAAGCGGCAAAAATCTTTGCGCAATTACTGTGTAAAATGGGTAGATTCGAGGAAGCCTTGAAGCTTTACGCCTATTCGGAAAGAAGATTTGAGAAAAATCAATTTAGATCGCCATCAACGGCCTGCCCTGCAAATTGAACGAATCATTTAAGAGAGCTCATCATGACACAGGACGACCCCCATCTTGATCTCTGGTATAAAGCTGAGCAGGCAGCCTCACTCTCTCATCCCTATCCAAAAATCGGCACATTTACCGCCGGTTTCATTGTCGCAACGGCGAGCTTTATCGCCACCTATCTCCTAACGCTGCTTGGCGTTTATGATTTCCAACATAACACAGCCATCAAAGGGGTTTTCATTATCTGCGGCTTTTGTTTGGGATGCTTCCTTCGTCATTATCTTAAAATCAAACATGTCCGCGCCCGCGCGGAGGCCTTTGACGTGCTATTGAAAAAACAAGCTTAGACTTTTGTAGATGGCGCCCCTGTCCTGGCTCTTAGCGCGTGAATGCAATGACTAAACAATCTGATATGAGCAGGATTGGCAGATATAACCCCTGTGGTGAACGCGATCCAGCAAGCTGCAGCCGCACAGCCAGATCCCATTGCAAATGGCATCGCGCTTATGAACAAGACAAAAGAAGCAAACAGCGCGAGAAGGTGAAGAATCTTCTCTTTTCTCCAATAAAATTTTTAATGCTTAAATTAAAACGCATCGTCCGCGGCATTGTTTAAAAAGTTTTTTGTGATCTGTGGGCGACCATCAACGCGCACGCATAGCTCATAAAACGATTTGGCAAAAAAATAATCCTGTGTCATTTATTTGATATAATAGAAAAATATACAAGTCCTTAAATTAATTATGGAAAACTGTGAAATGTCAAAGTTAGACCTGGAAAATAATGCTGAGCTCGCAAAAAAAGTGCGCCAAGATCTGCTGGATAGCTTTGATGAAGAGCTTGAAGAAGAGATTGATGATGAAAGACTAAAATCCCTCTTGGGGGAAATGTCCGACTTTCATCAAGTCGATTCTCTCGATCGTAGTTTATATTTCAAAGAGCTTTTTCGGCTCCAGCATGAACTTGTCACCCTTCATGACTGGATCGCGCATAATAAGAAAAAAGCCGTCGTTATTTTTGAGGGACGCGACGCGGCTGGCAAAGGCGGCGTGATCAAAAGAATAACGCAAAGATTAAATCCAAGAATTTGCCGTGTCGTCGCTCTACCAGCGCCAAGCGAAAGAGAACGCGGCCAATGGTATTTCCAACGTTATGTCTCGCATCTACCTGCTGCAGGCGAGATGGTTCTGTTTGACCGTTCTTGGTATAATCGTTCTGGCGTTGAGCGCGTCATGGGATTTTGCTCGGAACCAGAGGTTGAGGAGTTTTTCCGCAGCGTGCCTGACTTTGAACGCATGCTGGTGCGCTCAGGCATCACACTGATTAAATATTGGTTCTCTATCGCAGACGCCGAACAGCATTTCCGCTTTCTCATGCGTATCCACGATCCACTGAAACAGTGGAAGCTGAGCCCAATGGATCTACAATCCCGGATCCGCTGGGAAGCGTACACTAAGGCCAAGGAAGCCACACTCGAACGCACGCATATACCCGAAGCGCCATGGTGGATTATCGACGCCAATGACAAGAAGAAAGCGCGCTTAAATTGTATTTCTCACCTGCTGACCCAATTCCCCTATACTGAGGTCATCAGGCCGCAGGTTGAATTGCCGGCGCGCGTTCATAATCCTGATTATACGCGCGAACCAATCCCGCCAAAAATGTATGTGCCAGATCTGTATTAAATCTGGCGCAGCATTGCTTCAAAAATATGAGCCCATGGCGTTTAGACGTCGTGGGCTCTATGTTTTTTGGCGCTATGAGCAAAGCTTTTAGTATGAAGCGTATGAAACTTTCGGCTCTTAAACAGCCACCTGCCGTCTTCTTTGACGTATTTATCTTCATAAACGCCAAATACTTCAGACGAAATATTTGTGCCTGAGACGGCCGCAAAAATCGACGCATAGGACCTACCCCATGCCGTTTGACCGTCAATATCGAGGTCTCCAGGGGAGCTGGTGTAAAGGCGGATATCGGCGCGATGAACGCCGCCATATTGATCTTTAAGACCAAACAGCGCCTGACGAATTTCTTCCTTGCCTCGGAACTCTCCAAGCTCAAAACACCACAGACCGTCATTGCTCCAACATTCTGCGATGTCATCAATGTCGTGCCGGATGCTGGCGTCAGCATAAATATCCAAAAGCTCTCGTAACGCTAGCCGATCTTCAACTGGTCCGCTAAAGCTCATAACACCCTCTTTTGGAGATCTTGCTTCAAGATAATGACGATGAAAACCTGGTAATTTTTAGGCCATCGCGTTTTTGAAAATAACAGGCGCAGCGTTAGTGAACTCTTGTTCCTGTTCAGTAGGATGCCTGAGATCAACAAAATGATTGAAGGTAAAGATGCTTAACGTCAGCCAAATTGGCGTTGCTGTATGAACGCCAGACTCAAATATCGTCAGACCAATGGCGGCAACGGCTAGCGCAATTTTTAAATCGATAACATTATTGGTAGCGAATTTTATTTCTCTATCCGCTTTCTTGAAAAAGTCGACAACAGCTCTCGCTGTCTCAGAGTTCTGCGCAAGAAACTCGGCTTCTCTTTCAATTTTAGATGCAAGCATGTCAAATTCCGTTAGATGACCAGATGCATGCGCATTGTCTAATGCAAGGCGCTGAGAGAGATGCTGGTCGAAATTTGTTTGATGCTTTGTATCGTAATGCAGGACAAGACTGCCTGTTTCAGGCTTGATAATAATTTGCTCAATGCTGGGAATAATCGCAAAGGTCTCTGCAACCTCTTTTAACAACTCAGGATTATTCTTTCCCATCGGAATATGCATCCGCACCCGACCATGGGTCTTATGCGCAACTTTAAACTTAACATTTTTTGATTTTGTCTTATGCGAGCGCTTAAGCGCCTTTAACCGCTCAATTTTCTCTTCAAAGGTCGCAGTTGTTTCACGTGCAGCCTCTGCGCCAATCTGGCTCGCGATGCTTTCCCGCGCGGCTTCTTTGAAGGAATGATCTGCGTTTGCATCGAGCGGCGCTTCCGCTGAAACATAATCATTCAGCTCGTGAGGAAGCAGATGCTGCGATGTATCTTTTTCAGCAGAAACAATACGCTGATAAACAGCCATCGCTTCTGGATTATCATTTGGTTTGCGACGCGGACGCCTTGGCTTGTCTTCAGGAGTGGGAGGGACGGCTGTCGATGAACTCGGACTTTCTGATGTTAAAGCCTTGGTATCCTCATCGGACTGATCGATAGCCATCCCTGAAATTCCTAAAAATTAAGCAGCTTTATTGTCGTTCACATTGGCGTCAGCTTCAGCGTTAACCTCAGCGACAATGTCCTCGACATGCTCTTGCGCTTCAGCAGCAAGCTCTCTTGTCTTGCGGCCCATCTTATAGACGCCGCGCACGGCTGACTTGAATACCGGCGCAACCATTGAACCGACCTTTGGGAGAACATTTGGCGCGGCGACGGCGGCGACGCCGAGGATCATGCCTGGCAGGAGAGCGGCTTCCATGAGCACAACGCCCGCGGCGACAACGCCAACGGTTGCGACAGTGCCAACCATATCCATGTTTTTGGATGGGGCTGTCTCTTCATTATGTTCAGCTTCATGGGATTGATGTTCTGTATGAGTATTCACGCTTGCCTCTTTGGTTGGTGCCGTCACGAAGTCTAAAGGCGCGCCTGAGACATTCGAGATTGCAATTACTCTTACCCATCACAAATGACTGATAAGTGACAAAATATCCGCCAGACGTAATAATTTGTCGCCAGGCCTTCAATATCGCCTCAGTCCCGACCCTCATCGTTGATTTTTATCAACTTTTGGGAGATTGTTGGCCTGATCTGACGTTACAAAGCCACTTTCTTACCAAAATTCCAACTTTCGTCACTCGGATGTCATTTCTCTAGGATGACATAAAATCACTCCAAATAGAAGGAAGTCTTTATGTCGTCGGTAACGTCTGATTTTGATCATGCTGCAAAGAGCGCGCCAAAGGGACCGCGCGTCAAACTCGATCAGCCAGTAACAGCAACTACATTGCTCATGTTTTTTGTCGTTATTGCGGGTGGTCTCAGTTTCACTGCCTGGAGTATTTATCAAGACATCCAGCAATCAGGCGCGCCAATCACGACCTATCTGCCCTTCGCCTTGCTGGCTGTGGCGTTGTTGATCGCGCTAGGCTTTGAATTTGTTAATGGTTTTCACGACACCGCCAATGCCGTCGCGACCGTTATTTACACCCATTCCATGCCGGCGCATCTGGCAGTGGTCTGGTCGGGCGTGTTCAATTTTCTGGGCGTCATGGCCTCAACCGGAGCCGTGGCCTTCGGTATCGTCTCCCTGCTCCCTGTTGAGCTCATCCTGCAGGTGGGCTCCTCCGCCGGCTTCGCCATGGTCTTCGCCCTCCTGATTGCAGCGATCGTCTGGAATTTGGGCACGTGGTGGCTTGGCTTGCCCGCATCAAGCTCGCACACATTGATCGGTTCGATCATTGGCGTTGGCGTCGCTAACGCGCTCATGCGCGGCAGAGACGGCACTTCCGGCGTTGATTGGGGCAAAGCGACAGAAATCGGCTATTCCCTGCTTCTCTCCCCGCTCGTTGGTTTTTGTGCTGCAGCCCTTCTACTGCTTGTGATGAAGCTCGTTGTTCGCATGCCGCAGCTCTACAAGGAGCCGCAAGGCAATGAGCCGCCGCCATGGTGGATTCGCGGTCTGTTGATCCTGACCTGCACGGGCGTTTCTTTTGCTCATGGCTCTAATGATGGTCAAAAAGGCATGGGTCTGATCATGCTGATCCTGATCGGCACCGTCCCTACTTCTTATGCCCTCAACAGAGCGCTACCACAGCCTTACGTTAGCGGCTTCGCAAAAGTATCAGACGCCGCAGCAGCTGTTGTCGAAAGCAAGGCGACAGGCCATCGGGTATTGGGCGATCCGCGGCCGGTTGTGACAAGCTACATCTCGCGTCACGAGTTGACGGAAGGCACCTATCCAGCGCTTGCGAGCCTCATTCAAGAAATCGGCAAGCAAATTAAGGATTATGATAAAATATCAGAAATCCCTTTTGCCGCCGTCGGTAATACGCGAAATGATATTTATCTCGCCTCTGAGGCTATTCGCTTCCTCGAAAAGGATAAGAATAGCGAGCTCTCGGCCGATGATAAAAAAGCCTTAAAAAACTATAAGACTGAAATCGATAAGGCGACCAAATTTATCCCAACATGGGTGAAAATCGCCGTCGCAATCGCGCTTGGACTTGGCACAATGATCGGCTGGAAGCGCATTGTTGTGACCGTTGGCGAGAAAATTGGCAAAGAGCATCTCACCTATGGTCAGGGCGCTTCAGCCGAACTCGTTGCGATGTCAACGATTGCTGCGGCTGACATGTATGGTCTGCCAGTATCAACAACCCATGTGCTCTCTTCTGGCGTCGCGGGCACAATGGCGGCCAATGGATCGGGTGTGCAAATGGGCACGATCCGCAGCCTGCTGATGGCTTGGATCCTGACGCTGCCATGCGCCATCTTGTTGTCGGGCACGCTCTACTTTGTGCTCAATCACGCACTGGCGGTATTCGCAAAATAACACATCAGAAGACATTCTGAGATTGACGCAAGACCGCTGGAGACAGCGGTCTTGTTTTTTTAAACGTCAGTTGTCTAAAATAAAGACGTCATCACTTTGAAAAACGCACCTGATTTTTTTGTTACGCAATTTTTGTCTTTAAAAACACGCAGAAAATTTGCACCGCACCCGCAATTGATAGAGTGAGGGCTCGTTAACGCGCCGCCTCAAGCATTAATATCTTGTCCTGGGCAATTAATTGCTGCTGAGGTTGGGACGGTTTTTCAACCGGGCTGTAATAATCCCAAATCTTCTCATGGCCATAATAGACAAATGGGCCTGCAAATAGGCCAAAAGCCGACAGCGCGCCTGCAAGTGGGACATCTCTGACGATAGCATAATTTGTGGTAAATTCCGCGATTGTCGCCATTGTTCTAAAAGTGATTGTCTTTGCGACAGCGGGGTTAACAGAAAGGCTCCACCATTGGTTATTAGCTGTGCTTTTCTTCATATTGCCAGCGCGCGATCCATTGACGTCCACATCACTGTTATTTTGCTTTGATAGCGCGCGAATTTTATTCCAAGTCGTCTCATGAACAAAATAAAACACCGTACTAGCAAGCAAACCAATACCAGAGAGTCCCGCCGCAGTCGCCACTTCGCCCAGAAGAATATAGTTCCAGCTAAAATCGAGACTTGAGGATACCACTCTGAAGGTTATTGTCTTCGCCAAAGATCTTTTAACTTTCAAGCCTGCAGGAAACGACAAATCTCTGGAGGGACTGTAATCCTCACCCGCCATTGCAGACGCCGTTTGAGACGCATTTGCACGATCACTGAAAATTTCTGCGAGTTTTTGTCGGGATTTGCGCAAATAATTTGGCGCAAGAACAGCTGCGCCGCCAATTATAACGCCCGGGATGAGCGCGACTTCAAACAGCGCAACGCCCGCCGCCACCGCGCCAAGCGTTGCAGCGCTTGCGGTAAGATTATCATTTGAAGTCATTAGGTTAACGCCTGATACCGAAACTCGCTTGGTTAAAGCGGCGGCGTCATCAATTACCTGTTTAACTGTCGTCACGGATATCATCCTTGGCTTACAATACTCAATCATAGCTATAGCAGATCAACCATTAAATATAGTGTTTGACGTCACCGATCGCCATATAGCCTAAGGCTCGGCGCGAGTGGGGGTGGGCCACAGCGCCACTCTAGCTCACCTCTCTCCTCTAAGGAGCGTCATAATAGTGAGATATGAATCTATTGTGGTGAGTTGAACGATTGAGGCTTCTGACTGCGCTCATCATCAGGAATGGATGACATTAGAAGATGACGACGACTTCTTGCTCGCCAGAGATTAATTTTAATTCTTACACATGTCAGTGTTAGGCCGCCTTTTATATGCATGATCACTGTTTATTGAAGACGCCGCGACCTTCTTACGCTTTATGTAAATTAATTTCTGCCGAGGCCTGTCAATGAGCTGGTTAAATAAACAACTCATCACTAAATACGGCCTGGTGGCGTTAAGCATTATTATCATTATTTATTCAGGCTATAATATTATTAATATTTTTTCATCTATCTCATTAAAAGACGTTCTGGCTTCAGTTAAATTAATAGAATTCCCTGCTATTCTTGCATCTATCTTTTTTGCTTCCATCTCATATCTTTGCCTGATCGGCTATGATTATACGGCCCTCAAACAAGCCAATGCGCGTACGTCACTTTCTTTGATGACGCTTGCCTCTTTTTCCAGTTACTGCATCTGTTTCAACTTGGGCTTTCCGGTTGTTACAGGACCAGCCATTAGATATTGGATCTACTCAAGAGAAAACGTCACGCCGCAGCAGATTGTTTATGTAACATCAATCATCAGTATCACTTTTTTACTGGGCTTGGTGATGTTGTTGAGCATTGGCATGATTATGGGCGCGCATGATCTTGCTAATTTTTATCACTATCATCCAGCATGGAATATATTCATTGGCGTTTCAATATTCGTTCTCATCATTATGTTTCTTGGATGGAATTCTATTAAACCGCGCTCTATCAATGTGCGCGGCTATGAATTAACGCTTCCATCAAACTTTTTTATCGTACTGCAACTTGTACTTGGGGGCGTTGAACAAGCCTTTGCTTCAGCAAGCCTTTACCAACTCATCCCGCATACGGCTGATATTAATTTTTATAGCTTTAGCGTTATTTATATATTTGCCTGTACAGTTGGGATTATCAGCCACAGTCCCGGAGGCCTTGGCGTCTTTGAAGCCGCCATGATGCAGGCCTTGCCGATCAATGCGCCGCAAGTCATTCTGGCTGGGCTATTATTATTTAGAATTGTGTATTATCTTTTGCCCTTCGTCATCACGCTTGTCTTGCTCTTCAATGATCAAAAATCAAGACAATGGAGCGGGCTTCGGATTGCCCTGTCGAATATTCTGACATTGCATAAATGATCATTAGCTATCGACTGATGTTATGACGATGAAATTAAGGAGCCATCTCGGCAAGCTGAAGAGAGGCAGCGTTAAGCTTTTTAATATTCACGCCGACACCGCCGCATAGCGCGTCATATTTCAAGCAATCAATCAACATGATCGTCAGTTTTTTAATCGTCTTCTTATCGACTGATGATAAGCGTTCAATTGTCTGGGATAAATAATCAAACTTGTCTGACGCGATCAACGTCCGATAATCGTAAATATCATTAATATCGAGCCAATCCGAAACCACAGCGACAAGGCGCAGATAGGTGTCTCTTGTGCGCTCACTGAGAATGCCTCTTTCCGACACATCCGCAACTGTCGCAAGTGTAAAAATCGCCAACGAACCCAGCGTCACCGAGCCAATCATCGCAAATCCTCAAGCTGACGGGGCACTATCTTATAGATTTGAGAGAAAAGTAAAGCGCAGCGTCATCGAACTGTCAGCTTGCCGCTTCATCAATCAAGATTGCGACGCCGCCGTGACGAGGTTTTTTAATGACACATCAGTCTTTAGGAGTTTGCTACTATCCTGAGCACTGGCCAGAGACTTACTGGCGTGATGACGCTGAAAAGATGGCGTTGCTTGGTATTAAATTTGTCCGGATCGGCGAATTCGCCTGGTCTCGATTAGAGCCAGCGCCTGGACAATATGATTTTGATTGGCTGGCGCGCGCCCTTAACATCCTGTCTGAGGCAGGATTAAAGGTCGTCCTTGGCACGCCAACAGCGACGCCGCCAAAATGGCTGATTGCGCGCCTACCCGATATGATCCCAATTGATGGGCATGGACGCCCAAGAAATTTTGGCTCCCGACGACATTATTGCTTCAGTCATGCAGCCTATGTTCAAGAATGCGCGCGAATTGTAACAAAGATTGCTGAAAGCTTTGGCGAACATCCTGGCGTTGCCGCCTGGCAGACCGATAATGAATATGGCTGTCATGATACTGTTGAGAGCTATTCGCCTGCAGCGCGGGAGGCGTTCCAACGATGGTGCGCGCGAAAATATCAAACCATCAGCGCACTTAATCAGGCTTGGGGAAATGTGTTCTGGTCAATGGAGCTGTCTGATTTTAATGAAATCGACCTGCCAAACTTAACCGTCACGGAAGCCAATCCCTCTCACTTACTCGACTTTCAGCGCTTTTCATCCGATCAAGTCGTCCAGTTTAATCGCATCCAGGCAGAGATTATTCGCAGCCTGTCGCCTGGGCGTCCCATTATTCATAATTTCATGGGCGCCTTCACGGCTTTTGATCATTTTAAACTCAGCTTAGACTTGGATATCGCCTCCTGGGATAGCTATCCACTGGGTTTTCTTGAGCGAAGCGCTCATGACCCTGACTTTAAAAATTACTATATGCGCATTGGCGATCCTGATTTTCAGGCTTTTCATCATGATTTATATCGCGGCTGTGGACGCGGACGCTGGTGGGTCATGGAGCAACAGCCAGGGGCTGTAAATTGGGCGCCATGGAATCCAACGCCATCACCCGGCGCTGTGCGTCTTTGGACGCATGAGGCTTTTGCCTGTGGCGCAGAGACGGTGAGTTATTTTCGTTGGCGCCAGGCTCCTTTTGCCCAAGAGCAAATGCATGAAGGCTTGCTGCTTCCTGATTCATCACCAAACCAGGCTTTCCATGAAGTTGCTCAAGTCTCACATGAGCTAACAATAATTAATGCCGAGGTAGCGACAAAGCGCGCGCCGATCGCGCTAGTTTTTGATTATGAGAGTGACTGGGCTTGGAAAATAGAACCACAAGGACAAGACTTTTCCTATTTTGAGCTTGTCCAGCGCTTCTATAGTTGCTTGAGAAAACTGGGTCTATCCATCGATATTATTCCTCCAGACGCGCAAGCTGCAGCCGATCGGGAGGTTATTTTTGCGCCCGGGCTTTTTCATGCGTCCGAGGATTTTACTCACGCGATCAAACAATCGCAGGCTTTCTTCGTTGCGGGTCCACGCACAGGCTCTAAGACGAAAAATTTTCATATTCCAGAAAACCTGCCGCCAGGCGCCCTTCAACAATTACTGGATATTTCTATCCCACGCGTTGAAAGCCTGCGCCCTGGGACAGAGATTTCTTTTTCTAACGGCGGAAAATTTAAAAAATGGCGAGAGTTTCTTAAACTTGGCGATCACGCTGAGGTCATCCTGTCATCAATAGACGATGAAGCGGCCTTTGTCCGGTGTGGCAAATCTTTTTATCTTGCTGGCTGGCCAGATGAGACACTCCTGCTGGAACTTATCCAGAGCGTCCTCTCCCACACCTCCATAGAGCGCTTGGCGTTACCAGATGATATTCGCGTGCGTGATAATGGCGCGACTCGCTATTTTTTCAATTATGGACAGAACACCGTCAATATTGAACAGTTAATCGGCAATGCGACAATACTTATTGGCGGATCGCAGCTAGAGCCCTATGGCGTAACGATCATACGCCTGAGCTGATGGCGACAGCAGAGGCGACCATCATCTTACTGTTTCGTTTTTCACAGAAAAACAACGCCCTCATGCGCTGAATGAGATCGCATGAGGGCTTTATGTTCAAGCTTTAAGCGGCAAGATGGGTGGGCGCTTGATGCGCTAATTTGAAATCAAGCGTTGCCGGCAGCGGCATTTCTTTCCAAGAGCCGGCCTCATAGCCGCGCGCAATAAGTTCGCCGCCGTCAGCCGCAGACATTTCAACAACGAGTCTTGTCAGCTTGTTGAGAACTGGCGGCTTAACCCAGCTAAAAGTGTCGGCGTCAACGCTAACAGAAGCAATAGCTTCACGGCGCGCGACATTATTTTCATGACCCATCCGCGCCTTCCAGCCATGTTCTGGTTTCTGCCAGTCATTGGCCACTGTCACAGGACCGCGAATAATTCTGCCTTGACGCTCAGTGCGCTCAACAATTGCAATTTCGTGAGGATGCACGCCTGTGATTGTGAAGAGTGCGGATCGCGCCAATGGCTCACTCACCAGCACCTCAAGCGCTTCTTCAAAATTCGCACAATTTTCGAAAACATAGCGCAGCAAATGATCTGGCGGCCAATCGTCAGCGCTCGTTAAGGCTTGGCGAATATTCATGACAACGTCGTAGGGTAGCCCAATGACGCCTTCCACGCGCCGCTGCATTGGCGCTGCGTTGATCACACCGGCAAATCTGCCAGGCGCCATCGCGCTCAAGACGCCGACCGATCCAGGCCAAGTAACATTGTGGAATTCTCCAGCCGGTCCAGCCTGCCAGGCGACCTCAACGCATTTGCCTAAACCATGGAAAGGCCAATCGAGACTGCGACGAATGCGCGGCCGGTTATGGCGGTCAAGATCAGCGGCCGAGGTGCAAGCGAAGAGATAGGACAGGTTTAATGTCATCGCGCCAGGAAAGCCAAGATAGGCAGCGATATGCTCAAGCTCTTCACGATAATGCGAGGCCGATCGGCGCAACCAGCTGCCTGCGAGATAGTCGACCGGCGATAGCAAGCCGCGACCCCAGTTAGGAAAAGGGGCTAAACACGCGTCCCGTAAGGCCATTGCCGTGTGAATGCGCTCCTTGACATGCGCCATTGGGCCGCCCGAGCGCACATCAACAAAAGGTATATGGTCCATTGGGTACTCCGATTGAAGACCGTCATTGAACCGTAATAACTTTCACATATTTTTGTCATAATATAGAAAAAATAATTGGCTGTCGTTTTTTTTAACGCGCCCTTGCGTCGCCTCGCAAGCGAATGGCCTTATTAAATTATTGATTTTAAACTATTTAAATGAGAAATAAAAACGCCGCTTGTCGCTCCTCGCATCGAGCCCATCCGCTCCCGCTAGCCGTTCCAATATGACAAAGAGCGTAAATTTTATCGCTAAGCCCGTCGAAGCCACCTGAAAAGAGCGGGAAAATTTGCTGCCAGCTAGGCTCGGACACAATTATTATGCGCCCTTAAATCCCTGACCGTCATAGCGCGCTCACGTCAAGCTCTGCCATGCAAGGCCCATAACGGACCGCAACAGGCGCGCTTAGTAACTCCTGCCTGGCGACATCGCCAACCACAGCGTCAATCGACGCTTTGCACGCAATCATGTGCTTCTTTCCACGAACCTAAAGCTTCCTTACAGCAACGCCCCCACGACAATTTTTTTTGCTATCGCCATTACAGACTGACTTGAGAAAATTACATCACCCCTGGGAGCAACAAAACCAAAGAAGCAAAGCTAAGAGATCCGTCAGATTGATACAAATTACAGCTTTATAAAATTGACATGAGAATCAAAGACCTTGCCAATTAGACAAACTGATACCGCGCCCAGCTAGTCGTAAAGCTTCGACGAAGAAGAAAACTGCATAAACGAGAAAGAGCTAAACGCATTCCTGCACAGACAAAGACTGTTGATCGGTTACAATAAAAAAACGCCATCATCTTCATAATGAAAGTCTGGCTAATGGCAAAAGGTAATGAAAAACGTCGCAAATATAAAAGAGAAGCACATATAGAGGGAAAATTAATTCCCATAAAAAAGAAAAAGAAATTTGAAGCAGAGAGATCTCCGCCGCCTATTATTGCGTTGACAGCAAAGCAAGCTGAGTATCTTGGCTATTTAAGAACGCAGCCGCAAATTTTCGTGCTTGGTCCAGCAGGAACAGGAAAAACATGGCTCGCCGCCACCTATGCAGCCGATCTTTATAGAAACAATCAAATCTCAAAAATCATTTTAACAAGACCAAATGTTCCCTGCGGGAGATCATTGGGTTTCTTTCCCGGAACATTAGAAAAAAAATTCGCGCCATGGGCTCTGCCTGTTATTGATGCAATTAAAGAGCGTCTGGGACAAGCTGTTTATGAGGTTGCCGCTAAAAATGGCGATATTGAAGTCGTGCCCTTTGAAGTGATGCGCGGACGCTCATGGAAAGACGCATTTGTTCTCTTGGATGAAGCGCAAAACACAACCGTCGCTGAAATAAAAATGTTTTTAACGAGAATTGGGGAAAATTGCTTAACAGTTGTAAATGGCGACGTCTCACAATGTGATTTAGACAGCGCCTGCGGACTCTTTCGCGCCGTCAAGCTCATTCAAGACCTGTATTTGCCTGTTCCAATAGTTGAATTCTCGATGGACGACATTGTGAGGTCAGAAATCTGCGCAATGTGGAGCCGAGCCTTTGAAAATGAGAACCTGCAGCAAAATAACAAAATCTCTTATGGCGCTCATACACGATTTACAGAAGCTGCGCATTTCACGCGACCAATAAAAGAGTGGTTACAAAATTAGCCAAAAGATTGCGTGATAGATCATAACGCTGCAAAAAGAGATAAAATAAACCCCGGGCGAAATTACGGCCCGGGGTTTTTCACCTCGAGATGGAATTATTATTCTGGGCTTGTTTCAGACGGCGCTTGACTAACAGCAGATGATTTATTTGCCTTGGCGACAGCCTTGGCGGCCTTTGCTTCCGCCTTTGTAATAGCGACATTCAGTCTTGTTGCGGATTTTTCTTCCGCAAGAATAGCCTTATCCAAGCTCTTGCGAATTTTTTCCACGTGCTTGACCGCCGCTTGATGCAACTTCGACAATTGAGCAATCGGGTCTTTTTTGGAAGCCGATTTGACAGCTTTCTTTGCCGGAGCTTTTGCTTTTACGGCGCGAGCCTTAGGACCGGCTTTTTTTGCCGGTGCAGATTTTTTGGAAGGTGCTTTTTTCTTAATCGCCATGGCCATCAGCCTCAATTTGTTTACAGGGAAACTCTTTTCATAGACCGATCGCCTATCGCCAGATGAAAAGCGGTTGAGGCGCTTTGTTTCTTTTACTGCAGGCGATCGAATCACACCTTACGCAGAAGGCGCAAAAAGAATATTGTTTTTGGAGTAAATGATAAATAGTTTTAGACTATTACTACGTGATTATGCATCGCATTCACACGCATTTCGCAATGAGACAGCGTCCAGATTAATAACAAAAGCATTAATAACAACGAGCCGTATATGCGCGAAGAATTGGCGCTTACTCCCCCCGCGCTTCATGTAAGCTTTTGACGGGATGCTCCCGGTAAAAGCTCAGTAGTAGGCTATTTTTTTGGCGATGGCTTTAGTTCTGCGGGCAACAGGATCGTCACGCCTGCGGGCAAAACTTGTTTCAATTTTATTGTTGGATTTTTTTTAGCCAAAGCCGCAACGCTGTCGGCTTTTCCATAAAGCTTAAGCGCGATTTTTTTGAGCGTATCGCCTTTGTGGCTCACATAGGACGACACAGCCGGCGCACTGACTGGCGCTTGTCCTTCTGCACTCGCCTCAGTCTTAGGGGAGGCGTCTTGTGATACGGACTGATCATTGGCGCTGGAGGCTGTTTCCTGAGAAGCGGTTGCCTCCTCAGCTGGCGGAGAGGCCTCCGCAGTCTCATTTTCTGGCGATGTCTCCGTTACCGTATCTTTGGCGGTCGCGTCTTGCGGCGGCTCTGAGCTACGCACAAAAACAAAATAGGCAGCGCCTGCTAATATGAGAATAAAGGCGATCAAGGAGCGATTGATGCTGGCCCCTTTGGTTCGTCGCAGCGGCGGCAGCTCACGCATTCCTGAGTTTTTCATTTAGCGGATTTTCCTTAGAGACTGACAAAAGCTATTAGACTGAAATAACACATAATCACTGCTTGGGAGCAATCAACGAGGATATTCATCAGCCCCATTCGATATTCAAGCAATATTACAAAAAAGCGACAAAGCGCATGGAATAATATTTTATTCATTGAATGCTCGAAGCGCCATGACGGTCAAGAAACAGTTGAAGAGAACGCCCTTAATGTAAACTACATGGCGGTGGCTTTGGAGATAAGGGGCGAAGCGTTGATGCCCGCAGGCTCTTAGGGATTCGAGCAAGATTTTTAGCGGCTAAAGGCCCGCGAAAGAAATCACACATTATTCGTGCGCTTAAGAACAAATCATATTGCAAAACTTGCAGAAATCCTTGACCAATCAAGCCAACTGAGCGTGCGCGCATTTTTCAAAGGCTATTTATGAAGCAAAAAAAAGCTTCTTCTCTTCTGACGCTGGCAAAATATCTCACCTGCAGCCGTGAAGGTTTTAGCGTCGATGAAATGGCCGCTCATGCAAAAGTAAGTCGCCCAACAGCGGAGCGCATGAAAGCGATTATTGAGGATATCTTCGGTCCACTCGAGGTCATAAAAATAGGTAAAATTAAACGCTATCGGATGAGCGAACCTGCTCTTGGGTTGTTCTCAACTGCGCCTACAAAAGATCAGCTCAGCGCCTTAAAACATGCGATTAGAACCTTTAAGAATTCTGGCGAGACAAAAAAACTTCACTCATTAAAAAATTTAGCCGCGACGATAGAGCTAAATGAACAAAGCAATCAAAGTTATAAAGAAATCATTGAAAATCAAACTCTATTGAGCCTTTCCAATTTCGAGCGTCATTTGGGGCCAAGACATTATCTTGATCTAAATAGTCTTTTCAAAATTCGTAGCGCCCTCCTTCAACAAAAAATGATTTCATTTAACTATGAGAATGACCCCACAAATAACGCCTGCCAAAAGATTATTCCTTATGGGATTTTAATAGCGCAACGTTATTTCTTAGTTGGATGTAAAGAAAAGCTACAAAGCCCTTTTCTTTTTTGTTTTGATAACATCACAGACGTCTCAATCTTGGATCGCCCAGGGATTCCACCTCGCAGCTTCAAGCTTGATGATTTTATTCAATCCTCTTTTAACGCCAATGAAGATATGGCGGAAGAAATTATCTTAAAATTCAACCCGCGTATTGCTTATGACGTAAAGACTTTTCATTTCAGCTCATCTCAACGGGTAAGTTACGATACTGACGGGGCGCTTATTGTAAATTTCCATAGTGCAGACTTTAGAAAAATTGCCAATTTCTTGTTAGCCTGGGGGGAAGACGCAATAATTATACAATCAGATCGATTGAAAGCCATGATGAGTGAATTAGTCAAAAAGCTAAAAGACCATTACCTTTAGCTCTAAAGCTTATGTTACGATTGAACGCGTGTTTTCTGGTGAGAAAATCCATGCGTTTATTTTTTTAGGGGCCTCATCATAAAAAGCCTTTGTCATATCTCCTACACCAAACAGCCATTTAAATTTCATCTGTCTTTGCAATAAAGATCACGTGAGGAGTTCCTCTTGAACGCTCACACCTTTTGCATGACCATGACTTTGCCCTAACGCTCATAATGAACGTTAGGGCCTTTTTATTTTATGGCGCCGTAAAATCTCTGTCGCCAACCTCAAGCGCAAAACAAGCAACGTATTGATTTTTAACAAATAATTGCTCGCTGACCGCACTCCTTAATTATTCCCGCCATTATCAAACTCGCGCCCGCCAGGCTTACGGTCATTAAAGATGGGCGTCTTAAAAGGGAATTTCTGGCAATCTAAAAGCCTATACTGTAGAAAGCGGCGTCCATCTCATCTCACCCTGTTAGGAGATCTATTTCCATGGCGTTTTCTCATCCTCTGGCCAGAGGCGCGAAAGTTTGCACCGCCAATCTCAGGGACGGAAGAAAAGAAAAAATTCTTCTCATTATCACCACAGCCCAACTCAACCCTGATCATAAGAAATATAAGGAAGAAAACATCAGACGCCTCTCCGAAGCCGCTGTCGACTATTTAGAGCAAACAAATGAGGCCGACGGCTTTATGCTCGCCAATCGGCTGAAGGATTGGGAGACTGAATAAAGCAAGCGTTTCAATGCAATAATTGATGACATGCAGGCCGGATCACACCAGCGATATAGTGCAGCTTTCTTGTAAAAGCTCAGATTACAAGCAGCATAACCATAACGCCCGTCGCTACCGTGGCGAGCGGACCACGCAATTTCTTGGCCTTAGACTTCTTTTCTTTCTTTTTTGTCAGGGCTTTTGATTTTTTCTCAGTATTTGGGCTCGCCTTTAACGTCTTAGATAATTTTTTGTCGACGCTGAAGGTCCGCTTATGCAGATCGTGAGCTGGAAATGCCGCGCGATAATGGCTCCAGACCCAGGCCATTGGCGCAGGGGGCTGGTTCAATGCCTCGGCTTCTGCCTCTGTTTGAGGCAATTGCGCACGGTAACTTGACCAAACCCATGCAGATTTTCCTGACTTATAGACCACCTTTGCATGAAGATAATCTGAAACGTTTTTCTCAACACGGCGTCTGAAAGAGGTCAGTTTATCAGATATTTCAAATTGCTGATCGAGCGTCGCAATCTCGGCTTGCGCCGTGCGATAAAAACGCACTCCTTGGACAAGCGCTATTTGGGAGAGATGCGCAGATTGAGCTGCTGTTTTTTCCAGCATATCTGACAGTGCTTCGCGATGATCCTTTGTGAAAAGAGCCGCCATTTTCACGCCAACCTCCGATGCTTTTGTCGTCAATCAAACATATAATATGTGAGACCTGAATTTTCACTATATTTACATAAAAAAGCAAATAAGAATATAGCGTCTCCTCATGAAAACATTGAATCCCATGCGTGAAGCGGCGTAAAGCGCGCGAATTTTTTCGTATGGTGACGATCCATTCTTTTAAGAATATCGGCCAGGAAACAAATGGCCTCAACAGCATAAGCGCCTTTATTGATCATGACGCAATCAGCGCGTTGAGACATCGCGGCGTCCGTTGCCTCCGCTCTGTTCATAACCCCCTCTTTAATGAAATTACTCAAAACTTCTGTCGCCCAGATGACGGGTATATGCGCAGACTCGCATAACCAGAGAATCTCTTCCTGCATTTCAGACAGCCTTGCAAAACCAAGTTCAACGGCCAAATCGCCGCGCGCAATCATGACGCCAGTTGGATTTTGCGTCGCTGATTGCAAAATGAGCTCAGGCAAATTCTGTACGGCGAGCGGGGTTTCTATTTTTAAAATGAGGGTTTGAGGTTTTAATGACCCGCGCCTGACGGATAGATGCTCCTGCAACAGTTCAATATCGCCGGTTCTTTGAACGAAGGAGAAGCCAACCATGTCAGCATGCTGAGCAATAAAATCGAGATCTTCAAAATCTTTTGGCGTCAGCGGCGGTAAAATAAGCGCGGTTGTTGGGAAATTGAGCCCTCTTTCGGCTCTTAACTTCAATCCTTTCGCAATGACGCTGGTGATCTCAACTTCCACGCCAGCATCGTCTTTGCCTATTACAATGCCGCGCGCCTTGCCGTCATCGATTGAGATTTCAGCGCCAATCTCAAGCTGATCGATAATGTGAGGAAAATTAATTGTGACGGCGACACAATATTGGTCAAGCTTTTTGCTCGATTTTAATAAAAAGAAACGCGCATCGCGCGTCAATCTGAAATCTTTTTGACAATGAGTTTTAATTATTCTGCATTTTGGTCCAGCAATATCCATTAAGACATGACATGATCGCTTATATTTTTTTTCTGAGGCGCGAATATTACTGATCATGTGGCCCCATGATTGGGCGTCGTCATGGGCGCAATTAATGCGTGCGCAATCCATTCCAGCATGAATAAGCTGATCGATAATCTCGGGATTATCCGCCGCTTCTGACGGCAGCGTCACCATTATGCGCGTTCGCGCAGCCTCCTGCGAAAAACCAAAAATATTATTGCAGAGCGCTTGAATAGACCTCTGCCCTGACATGGTTTGATCTAAAGAGGGATAGGGCTGCGCCTTTTCGCCATTTAATTTTGCCAAAGTGACGAGTAGGGCGTCTAGGGAAACAAGAACTTTTGCTTCGCTTCGCCCCAAGGAGGAGAGCCCAAAGGCCGAAAGCGATAGTTGAAGTTCGCTTAGATCCTGGCGTCGTAAAACGAGATAATGCGCCATATTAGCGGCATCTACCCATTCTGAATTTAATAGTCCAAAATGGCGCCAACCATCCAAAATGGCCTTCGATTGATCTATGATCGTTTGTCTTAGGACCAAACAATTATCAAATAATTTTTGCAGTTTTTTTTGATCTGAGTCTTCGCGAGCGCTCTGTTCCATCATCATATATTTCGTCATCTTATGTTTTCTATACAAAGCATATAATATCACACGCACCTAACATGATTGCGTCCGCAAGCTCAAATGGACGCCATTTTGCCGCTGTGACGAAACGCCGCCGTCATTAGCGTAATGGCGGCGACTATTTCATAAATATGTCGCATCAAATGATGTATTATGTGAAAATTCGATACGCCCATAGGCATGTTTTTTCATGCCGTAATTCACCCTTTTTTCAGGCGCACAATTGGCCTTCATTTCCAAGTTGACCGGCGCATTTTTGATCATTCACGGCCTCAATGGCATGAAAGACGCTAACCCTGCACTCGTTCATTTTGTGATGATTCTCGGCGCGCTTTTATTAACCCGCGCTGTTATTCGCGGCTAGAAACAGGCGCAAAGGCCAGAACTAAAGTAATTGTTATTGCCCATCTCTCAAGCAAAACAAGAGAATTCTGAGTTGTTTCTGATATCTAAAGGCGACAGACCCTTGTTCACAAATTATATATATTATTGTCATAGGATCTCAATTAGAGTGTCATTAAATCGCAACTGACAAGTCGCGAAAACGTAATGGTTTGCCGCTATGATTTTTGAATGACATACACAACGAATCAGACATCGTCTCTTTCAATTAGGTCAGTTACTGGCCTCTCCTCCCTGTCAAAATTTCAAACGCGCCTCCTGCCAAGGCTCGCTGACTACGAGCTTCTAACAGTTCATTATTTTACCCTCACCGCGCGTCCATCTGCGCTTAAATATTCCGCGATCGGCATCAGCACATTAGGCAATGGCTGGATTTATATTTTTCTTATTCTCGCCGCCTTCTACTACTCAGGCGTGAAGGCTCTGCCAATCATCCTGATCGGCGCGGTAAACGCACTCGTTCTTCACTGTATCTATCCTGTTCTAAAAAAGAAGTTTGCGCGTCGCAGACCCTTTCACATTGATGTGCGCCTGCCATCCCTCCTAAAAACACTCGACGATCATTCCTTTCCAAGCGGACACGCTATGACATTAACTGGCGTATTGACGCCAATCGTTTTGGCCTGGCCGTCGGCGACGCTTTCTGCAATTGTGCTTGTACTGTCCATGGGCTGGTCAAGAATAGCCACAGCACATCATTTTCCAAGCGATGTCATTGCCGGTTTCCTGCTAGGCTTATTAATTGCCTATCCCCTCTCCCACTGGGGCTTTATGTTTGTCTAACAGCGGTTCAAGGAAGAGCCGTCGCTTGACCTTTTCTCGAGTTCAGTCCGAGCTTTAGATATTTATCCATTAAATACAATAATTTAATAGATATTACCCGTATCTTCAGGCCATCGCCCGCGCGTCTCATTCATCACGCTGACAACTTGCGCCATCAAACCCTTAAAACTATGCAATGATCAGGATTAGAGACTTCTTTTGTCTTTGCCAGGAGTTGCAATAGGACTATGGATGCAGCGAAAATGACGAGAGAAAATAAGGTGAGCGATCTAAAAACCAGTATTCGAGTCCATGCTGTTCTCCTCGGAGAGCGACTGGAGTCATCACAATTTCAACAACACAATCTCGTCTCAGCCTCTCCTGCGTCTTTTTATTACGGCGCGGCGGGCTTTGTTGTTCTTTATCGCTTTGGCGTCGCCGTCTTCTTTGGCCTCTCAGCGACCGAAGAACAAGAACTCATCAACACATTTGGCCCTCAGTCTTCCTCTTTCAATGAAGAAGACAATGAAATTTTAACGCTCATTCCGATCCAGGAAGGCGATGACAAATCCCTCCTTAACGGACAAATCGCCGTTAAGGATTTTTCTGTTGCGCGTTTTCTTGTTGTTGCCGACGGCGTCTCAAAAAGCGTCGCCTTAGCGCGCGACGAAAAATTGGTGAATAAGGTTTTTGATGCGATCGAACCTTTTTCCCAGGAGTTGGCAAATTTTGGCAGGCCGCCCTGGAACCGACAGAGAATGTTAAAACTTGTTGGCCAGATTCTTGCCGTGAGACATCGCGTGACAGGACGCGTCGCCGTTGAGGATAAGCCCGATATTCTTTGGGATCGCACAGATCTTGAAAGACTTTATACCCGAATCCAGGATGAGTATGAACTTGAAGAAAGAAGTCGCGCCTTAAACGCAAAACTTGGCGTTATCAGCGAGACAGTTGGCGCATTGACTGATCTTATTGATACAGAACGCTCCAGAAGACTCGAATGGACGATTATCGTGCTTATTGCAGCAGAAATCGCCCTGACGCTTGCGCAAATGATTGCTGCAAGAATGTAGAAAGCGACATAAGATCTTGGAGATCACGTGCTAGCGCTGTTTAATTATAATTTTAATGAGTTCGCCAATACTTTTGTCTCGCTGTCTGTGGCATTGCTGCTTGGCACTGTCATCGGCGCCGAACGCCAATATCGCCAGCGCACCGCGGGCCTACGCACAAATGCGCTTGTTGCTCTTGGGGCCTCGGCATTTGTTGATCTCGGCATGAGATTAAACGGCAATCCAGGCGCCTCGCAGATTCTTGCCTATGTCGCCTCTGGCGTTGGCTTTCTGGGCGCAGGCGTTATTCTTAAAGACGGCGCCAATATTCGCGGTCTCAATACGGCAGCCACAATTTGGTGCTCCGCTGTCACTGGCGCTTTTGCCGGCGCAGATCGACCGGCCGAGGCAATTTTGCTTGCAGGCTTTGTCCTTGCTGGAAACACCTTCCTGCGCCCCTTGGTCTCCTTTATAGAGCGTGCGCCGATTGATGAACGCGCCACAGAGGCGACATTTGAGGTCAGAATAACTGTCGATGAAGATTTAAGAGATGAATTGCGCGATGAACTGATCGACTGTCTTGAAAAGGCCAAATACCCCGTCAAACACATTTATGAATTGCCGCGTGAAGATGAAATAGAGCTTATCGCGGTCCTGATGCCAACGAGCGTTGTCGCCTCGGAATTAGACGCCATCAACGCAAGCCTTGAAAAACTCTCTGGCGTTCATCACGCAACTTGGACCTCTCGCGCCGAGGATTAAAACTTATAGTTCGCTAAGGCCCAATTTCATCAAGGCGAAGCCAAATTCATCCTTGATGATTTCTTTTCCATAAATTCGCTCGAGCCTGCGAACAGTAAAATGACCATGAGCGAGCTTTTTAAAATATTTCAGAAAAATAACATTAAGCGTTGCGCCGCCAATAGCGCCAATAATGGGAATAGAACCCGCGGTTACTTTTTCTGAAACCACCATGCCATAGCGCGCTGCGCTCTCTGATGCCAGTCCACCGATCGCGGAGGTCGACAATTGTGTGACGCCACGCTCGCTCATAATTCGAACAGCGTCTTTTGAGAGCTTCGCCAGCATGGCGCGCGACGCGTAATAGCCAAGATTTGTACGGTGGTTTAAGGATGACTTACTGAGTGCGAATACTTCTATACAGGCAAGCCGCGACTCCAAACTCAGCAAATCCTCTCCCTGAGAGCGCGCAATATTGGCGATCGCGCGCAGCATTAATATGGTCGTCACCGGCAATTCAAGCGGCAGGCTCGCCATGCCTAAAAGCCCTCCAAGTCCGCCTGCAACGCCTGAGTAAATGGCGTCATAGTTTTCTTCACCTGCGCTCTTTGGCTTCTGGTCCAGCGACTTAATGGCGATGTCCAAACATTTCAGCGTTAGTTTTTCAACCGTCTGATCAATCTGTTTTCGCAACGGTTTTGGTATTTTTCGCAACGCTTCTTCAATCGGCTTGCCCGTAAGATCTGACAGCGCGCCAGCTAAATTCGCCGTCTCAAGACACATTACAGCCTCTTCAAGAGCGCGTAAGTGCTCTTCCTTTAGGCGTGGCTGATCAAAGGTGATGTCCATCAAAACAATTCATTAAACGAGACGTGTTGAGCTAAATATTGCGCAAATTATGATGATAAACAAGCTCGCCAAAATAGGCGCAATGGCGCGCTTCATCCCCGCTTGGCACACATCATATCAAATAAAGCTTTTAGGGCTTTTCTTACCCGCGCGTTTTAAAATGATTCTGCAGGTGATGGACGATAAATAACAACAGGCTTATCAAAAGCAATGCGCTCGTGAGAAACTCAAGACGCTCAACGCCAATCTGTTTATTGTCAGAGATAATTGATAAACCAAGCGCCAGAGCTGTTGTGGGCCACAACAGCAGCGCCGTTACGCCCGCAAGTAAATTTTTTTCTTCCCCAAGCATCACCGGCCTCTTTTTTAAAGAGAAGCCTCTTTAGACTTCAAATGAATAACCAACGCCGCGAACAGTTCTGAAGGGGTCTTTTTTGCGGCCCGTGAGCAGCGCTCTGCGCAAGCGACCAATATGAACATCCACCGTGCGCTCTTCGATTTCTTCTGAAGAATTCCAAACGCCGTCAATGAGCTGGTCTCTGGTTAAGACCCTTGCAGGACGCTCCATAAAATATTCTAAAATCTTGAATTCAGTCGGACCAAGATGAACGGGCTTGCCGTCTCTTTTCACCCTGACCTCATCTCTATTTAATTCAATATCGCCCATGATAATTTTGGACGAAACTCTTTCAGGGTTAACACGCCGCAACACAGCATAAGCGCGCGCCATCAGCTCCATGACAGAGAATGGTTTGGTGACGTAATCATCAGCGCCTAGCGAGAGTGCGCGCACACGTTCGTTTTCTTCGCCACGCGCCGTCAGCATGATGATTGGCACTTTGTGAGTGCGCTCTCTCGCTCTGATGCGACGGCAAAGCTCAATGCCAGAGACTTCTGGCAGCATCCAATCAAGCACAATCAAATCTGGCGTGATTTCGAGCAACCGCTGATCAGCCTGCTCGCCATTATCGATAATTTCGACGCGGTAACCCTTCGCTTCGAAATTATACATCAAAAGAGAACTAATTGAGGGATCATCTTCAACAACAACAACATGGGGGACGAATGTAACATTAAGCTCAGGAGCCTCTGGAACATCAATCTGATCCATTAGTTTAGCCCTTCTGACAATGACCCCATGGCTGGGCGATCATATTTACTACGCTCTTGCACAGGCATCTCGCCTGTAATGAGATAGATGATGGTTTCGGCGATATTAGTTGTGTGATCGCCAATGCGCTCTAGATTTTTGGAGCAGAACAACAGATGGGTGCAAAAAGAAATGTTACGCGGATCTTCCATCATAAAGGTCAGGAGATCACGAAAAACAGAATCTTCAAGCGCATCTAACTGCAGATCGCTTTCTGCGATCTGGCGCGCCTTTTCAAGATCCTTTTGCGCATAGGCGTCGAGACATTCTTTAAGCTGATTGGCTGCAATTTCCTGCATCGCTCTGAGACCAACAATGGCCCTGCTTGCTGGATTTTCAGATGAAATTATTGTGGTGCGACGGGCAATGTTTTTGGCCAAATCGCCAATGCGCTCAATATCAGCGGCAATACGCATGGCGGCAATGCATTCGCGTAAATCAATGGCGATGGGCTGGCGACGAGCAATTGTTAAAATTGCCTGCTCTTCGATTTCCTTTTGTAAAACATCGAGCCTTTTATCGTAACAAATAACAGTCTCTGCAAATTCTGCGTCAAGATTAGACAGGGCGGTCATCGCGTCTGTTAAAATCTTCTCCGCAAGCCCTCCCATCTCGGAAATTTTAGATCCAAGATTTTCGAGAACCCTATCGTAGGATTTAACAATATGATCGCCCATAATGATCTACCTCTTAGACGCACACATCAGCCGAACCGACCTGTGATATAATCGAGTGTGCGTTTTTCTTTTGGCGTATTGAAGACGTCGTCTGTTTTTCCAAATTCGACGAGTTCTCCCAGATACATGAAGGCTGTATAGTCAGAGACGCGCAC